>OUNM010119546.1_pt1 | contig 18136 bp, 16 predicted proteins | sample 1769961 | NCBI WGS metagenome assembly OUNM01 (sample SAMEA3914820, study PRJEB12502) | metagenome | biome: forest; material: soil | place: USA | collected 2012-03-12 | depth 0.3 m
AGCATGTGCTGCGGCAGGAACGTGAGGTTGAAGCCGACGAACAGCAGCCAGAAGAACACCTTCCCGAGCCGTTCGTCGAGCAAGCGGCCGACACAGATGACTCCTGACCAAACTTTTTTCCTCTGACGAGCCCAGATTACACGGAAAAATCGACGTCGGAGAACAACCGCGACGAAAAACTTAATTCCCGATCCGCTTCGATTGAGCGGCTTGGGGCGAACGATCACCCCTCCAGAGCGACAATACTTATTTCCCCGCCCGGAGTCAGAACGATCGGCTTGCCCGCCATCTTCCGACGACATCGCGCATGGGAGCGTTGGGACCGCAGCGAGCCTGATATGTCGCCATCATCCAGCTCCTCAAGGGAATGGGCCGGAGCCGGCGAATGCGAAGGCAGAGCGCCGGTCCTCATCCTGCTGCCCGTCCCCCGGCGTGCGGGCCGGTGGATCAGCGCGCCAAATCAAGCGCCGCCATTCAATGGCACGAGCCCGCATGCGCGGATGGTGGCCGGCAACGTCAGCGACCTCTACGTGGTGCGCCAATATCTCGACGCGCAACTGGTTTAAGGCTCACCGGATCCCGATCGCCCATGCGCTCGGTTCATTCACTCAAAGCGACCAGGCGACGAGCCGGAAGAAGGCGCCCCTATGGCGTGGACGTCGGTCGGTCTGCTCGTGCTGGCGATCATCATAATTGGCTATGGCAACATGTTGGGTGCCAAACAGCGTTCACCCTCAAGCGTCAGGAAAGGCAGTCACGCTTTCACAATGACGCGCCCGAATGGGTGATCTTGCTCCACGACTCTGTGGGCTTCGCGAGTATCGCGAAGGGACAAGGTCTGGGCGATCGGCATGCGCAGTCTGCCTTCGGCAAGCGCCGAAAAGGCGTCGTCGATCAGGGCGTGCGCCCGCGGCGTATGCATCTCCAGCCCGAAGAAAATGCCGTGGAGTGTGAGACATTTGCTCAAGATCTCCATGAATCCAAATGACGGCAGACTGCCACTGGATGCACCCACGACCGAAAAGCGCCCACGGTGCCGCAAGCTGAAAACGAGGTTCTGGAGTGATCTTCCTCCTGCGAGATCGACCACCAGATCGACCCCCTGACCGGACGTTAACTCCAGCGCGGCTTGCCCGATATCCTCGGTCAGATAGTTGATCCCTAAAGACGCGCCATACTCTTGCAAGTGCGCCAGGCGCTCGTCACTTGATGCGGTCGCAATCACCGTCGCCCCCGCCTGCGCGGCTAGCTGAACCGCAGCCAAGCCGACCCCGCCCGCCGCGCCTTGAATGAGCACCGTTTCCCCTGCTGCGAGGCATCCGAACTCAAACAGAGCATCGCTTGCTGTTCCGAACGCGATCGGCGCTACCGCGGCAAGATCGAGATCGAGTTCAGCAGGCACCGGAAATGCGTGGTCCTGGGACACCGCAAATAGCTCAGCGTGACTACCACTCCAACCAAAGCCGACAACACGGTCACCGACCCGGAACCGCGTGACAGCAGCGCCGAGCGCTTCGACGGTGCCAGCTGCCTGATAGCCGCCGACGTGAAAAGGGCCGGAAGGGGGGACAATCCGCCGATTGAGTATGTCGCCACCTTCGATGCTAATCGAGGCGACCCGTATCAGCACCGAATCCGGTGCAAGTTCGGGTTCGGACACATCCCCATAATGGAGAACCTCCGGCCCGCCATTGGCCCCATAAAAAGCTGCCTTCACGGTTATTACCCCGTCGAGGAATGCACCTCCTGTCTCAGACGTGCAGCGAACCGGGAGATGCCAGATGCTGCCCAGCCGGCGACGTCTGACGACAGTCGGACCTTCGATCCACCAATGCCGCAAAACGGGAAATCAATTCTCCCGGCGGGCGATCACCTCCTCGACGACGAGAACGCCGCACCGCGGAATGTCGAGGAATCTCGCGCCATCCTCCATGATTTCGCGACTGAGCTCGGCATCAGCGAGGAACGCTTCCATGTCGTCGAAACCCTGCCGATCAGTGAAGAAGATTTCGACGATCGCGTCCCAAGGCTGTTCCACGCCTTCGGGAAACATGACGCCGCCATCCTCAGGGTAATTCCGCCGGTGCTCAAGGATCTGGGGAAACGTCTTGAACGCCAATGGGCGATGCACCTTCTCGTAGTGCTCGCGAAAGGCCTCCTTGGACATGCCCGGCTTGCGAACGAGAAAATCGAGTATCTTGAACATGAGATCGTCTCCCCAAATCTGTGGTGCAATCGCTTGAGACCATCACGCGGGCTCAGCCGTGGGCGCGCTTCCATTCGCGCTCGTTGCGCTCGAAATCACCGCGAAGCGGATTGCGTCGGAGCGTCAGGCCGCCATTCACCTGGAGTGCTTGGCCTGTCATGAAGCACTCGTCGCGTCCGAGCCACACGGCTGCCTCGGCGATGTCGTCGGTCGTGCCGTACCGACCCAGCGGATACTGCTCGATGAAGGCGTTCTTCATCCATTGCGGAATTTCCCCGCCGTCGAAATTGCGCTGGTGCATCGGCGTGTCGGTGTGCCCTGCACAGATCGAATTGACGCGCACCTGAAACCGCCCGAACTGGTTGGCCACCGCGCGCACGACCTGGTCGATGCCGGCCTTGGTGCCCATGTAGGCCTCATAGCCGTCGTCAACCGTCGTTCCGGGCTGCGCCACAGCTGAACTCAGCTGAATGATGGATCCGCCCCCGGCGTCCTTCATCAAGGCCGTCGCCGCCTGCAGGAAAAAGAAGCTGCCCTTGAACTGAAGGGCGATCAGCCGATCCATATCCGCTTCGGAATAATCCAGGAAAGGTCCGCCAAGGGCGAGTCCGGTAGAATTGATGGCGACATCGACGCCACCGAGCGCTGCCTTGGCATGGTCGAATAGAGCGTAGACACTTGCCCGGCTCGTGATGTCGCACTCTGCACCTAACCCGCCCAGTTCCGCCGCAACCTCGGCACATGCCTCTCCGCGGCGGCTGGCAATCAGGACTTTGGCACCCTCAGTGGCGTAGCGCTGAGCGATGGCATGTCCGATGCTACCGCGCTCCCCCGCGCCGATAATGACCATGCACTTGCCTTCAAGCATTCCCATGTCTCTCTCCTCTGGGTTGGAGCACCTGAGCTCGGTCGGCCATGGGCGGCTGCCGCGCTTCGGGATTCTGGAGATCAGATCGGGCCTCGCGACGGCACAGCCGCCACGGGCACGTCAGCGACGACCCTCGAGATAATCGTTCAGCACTTCGTGGAAGTACCGAACACGCGTCTCCTGGCCGGCCAAATAGGCATCCTGATAGCCGCGCGAGTGCTGACCTCGCTGCTGGCCTTCCGCGAGCATCAGATCTTGAAAGACGATCTGCCCGTCAATTTCCGGCACGCCCTTCCCACCGTCGAAGTCGCGCACGAGCAGCTCGGCCTCACGCAGCGGCTGCGAACCCGCCATGACCGAATCCACCACGTCCTGGCCTTCCACTGGGTAGACCATGCACCACAGGTCAAAGGTGCTCTTGTTGGGATCGTCAGGATGCGGTTCAGAGCGGTAGAAGATCAGGTAGTCCGGACCGTATGACAGGGTGACGTTCGGGAAGATCACGGTATGTGGTGCTTCCGTGAGCTCCTGATGGTTCATTCGGGCGTAGTGGGTGTAACCCCGTTCCCGCCAACGGTCCTTTTTCGCGGTCTTCAGGTCTTTCCAGCCCTGTACCGCCTTTGTCTCAAAATCGGGATAGGCATCGGGGTCCAGTCCCCAATCCCGGAGGTCCTTGTCGAACTGGGGAGTGCCGAGCGGTGACCGATCGCTGAGCGAAGGGCGCATCGGCTGAATCGTTCGCCCATGACCGTTCGGATACATTTCATGGCGTGCGCTATCGACGTCCTGATCAATCCATGGCGGCACCTGCGGGTGCGCGGTCCGGGTATGATAGGACTCGCTGAAATTGTCGGTCACGAACTTCCAATTGCCGTCGACGCGAACCTTCAGCGCAAACACACGGACGGCGGTTTCCATCGGATAGTTCTGGTATATCTCCGGAATGGGATGCAGATATTCGAGCAATCCCGGCCCGCTCTCGGCCATCGTGTACCAGATGAACCCGCCCCAGCGATCGCACCGCAATTCGCGCAATTTTAGCTTTCCGCACGGGTCGCCCTGCGCGAAGTCCGTCGCATGATCCTGGGCCTTGCGCAGGACGCCGTCGGGTCCCCACAGCCAACCATGATAAGGGCACTGGAAGCCATTTGGCGCGCTGGCGTCAGACCACACCAGCCGCTGCCCCCGATGACCGCACGCGTTGTAGAACGCCCGGACCGAGCCATCTTCTTGAAGAACGCAGACGACAGACTCGTGCATGAAATCGTGCACGACGTAGTCGCCGGGCTCCTGAAGGTCGATCGTTCGTCCTGCTACATGCCAGATCTTGGTCCAGAGATGATCCCATTCCCTCTGCGCAAAATCCTTTGAATAATATCGGTCGCCCGAGATCCGGTCGCCACGCACATTGCGCGGGTCGCGGCCGTCGATCGTGATGGGATGGATGATTGGATCGTACATCCTCTCGCTCTCCATGTCCTTGGCAGCCCTGCCTCGCCACCGACTCGTCGTCGCGATCTCACTGAGCTGTTAGCGCTTTGTGTAATTTTTCCAGTCGCACAACGTCAATGATAATTTACTCTTTTGTATAATGTGATAGGTAGGCGAGCCGCAGATCAGCCTGTCTCGCCAGCATGATCTGTGCCATCCAGAGCAGCGAAAGGGCGTGGGAAGCTGATGTCAAAGGCGCCAGGAAAGGCCGCAGGCGGCACCAAAAAGGAAGCGATCCTAGCCGCCGCGGAGCGGATCTTCGCCGACAAGGGTTTTCATGGGGCGGCGGTCCGCGAGATATTCGGCTTGGCCCGCGCCAACACCGGCCTGATGAAATATTATTTTTCGTCCAAGGAGAACCTGTTCGCCGAAACGATCCTAAGGCGCTCGGCCGAGCTCGAAACCATGTTTCATCGCGAGATGGACGCCCTGGTGGAGCGTACTGGGGGCCACCCGAGCATGGAGGACGTCTGCCTCGCCTACACAGGCTTCTTTCTGAAGCTCGCCTACGACAGCGGCGATGGCTGGCATTACTACCTCAAGCTGCTCGCAAACGCGAACAGCGTCTACGACCAGAGTCCCGTCGGGGAGCTGCTTGATCGGTTCAGCTTTATCCTGACCAAAACGGCCGAGCTCATTCGCCTCGCGCTGCCAGCGGCGCCGGAACCGGCGATCGAAAAAAGCCTGCTGTACCTGGAAGCCAGCACGACGACCGTACTCCTGAGCAGCCGCCTTGTTTCAAGTCGCATTCATCGCTCGGAGCCACTGCATTCAAGCGACATCGCTGGAGATATGGCGCGTTTCTTCGCAAGAGCGATCGTCATTCACTGCATGTGACGCACACCCTCGGCAGCGACAACATCGCCCGAAGGCCGAGGCTTTCCCAGCGACTGCCAAGCATGGCCCAACGCCGCCCGAACAACTTCACGTCAGCCGCCGCCGTGGGCACGCACTCCAACAAGTGATAGGTTACACGAATGAATAACTTTCTCTATCTGCGATAGGGCAGAGAGCCGGGATGTAACGGCAATCTCGCGTATAAAAATCTGAACCAGATTATACGAGGGGATAGGCCATGAAGGTCCGCCGGACGATGGTTTGGCTGATGTCCACCGCATTGAGCGGTGGCCTAGTATCCGTCAACGCCGCTCCCGCGCAGACGGCCAACGGTTCGCCGTCCGCGACCCCGCCCAGCGAAAGCAGCGGTACCGCGCTGCAGGAAATCATCGTCACCGCGCAAAAGCGCAGCGAAAATCTCCAGACTGTGCCAATTGCGGCGACAGCGGTTTCGGGCGTTGATATCGAGCGCCGGCAAGCCGTGACGATCGAAGGCCTGAACGGCACCGTTCCCAACGTCCAGATCAGCAATTTCGCTAACACACCCAACACCGCATCAATCTCCATCCGCGGCATCGGCGTGATCGATCCGGACCCGTACGCCGGCAACACGGTGTCGGTCATCTATGACGGTGTTCCTCAATATTTCTCGATGGGCGCACTCGTAGACCTCTATGATATTGATCGTGTTGAGGTTTTGCGCGGCCCCCAGGGCACCCTCTTCGGTGCCAACACCACAGGTGGCGCGATCAACATCGTCACTGATCAACCGACCGGGAAATTCGGGTTCAAGGGACAGCTGACCTACGGCAACTGGAACCGCTTCGACGCGAAAGGCGCGCTCGATGTGCCGATCGTCGACAACATCCTCTCCGGCAAACTCGTCTATTCTCACACCCAGCGTGATGGATGGGTGACGAACATTGTCGACGGCAAGCCGATCGGCGGACGCGATGTCGACCTCACACGCGGCTATCTGAAGTTCACGCCGAGTTCGAGCGTCACCGCCACGCTTACGGCGGAGTGGGTGCGCGCGCGGAACGGCACGCCTCAGGTGGTGAACGGCGCCTACCCGACCGACCTACTCTTTGTCCCACCGGGTACGCTCGGCATGTACCAGGGTCCTTGCCAGCCAGGTGCCCCCTGCAAGGCGCCCGACAAATACCTGTCTGCCGACAATAGCGAGCCCGATCGGTCCAACATGGACACCCACCGCGAGACGCTCAACATTGAGGCTCGAGACACCCCGCTGGGAACCATCACCTCGATCACGGGGTACAAGTTTTTCCGCATCCTGGAATACACGGACCAGGATGCGACGCCGCTCGATCTCATCACAACCCGTCGCTACACGCGAGGGTGGCAGTTCAGCCAGGAATTGCGTTCGGCGTTCGATATCAACGATCGCATCAACGGCATCGTCGGCGCCTTCTATCTGAAGGATCACTACGTCAGTCATATCGGTACGAAGCTAACCTTTGCCGGGCCGGGCCTGATCCAGCTGAACGACCAGGACCAGGATAATTATTCGATTTCAGGCTTCACCCAATTTTATGCTCGGGTGACAGACCGACTGAAGCTGCAGGGCGGCGTCCGGTTCACGCACGAAAATACGTCGATGCTGGCGTCTTCGATCACCTCGATCAACCCGAGCGGCGTGACCGATTACTTTGCGACGGGAAACACCCCCATTTTGCTCGTCACGCCTCCGCGCGGCAGCAAGTCATGGGACAAGGTGGGTTGGAAGCTTGGCGCCGAGTATCAGCTATCGACACGATCGATGATCTACGCGTCGTGGGCGCGAGGCTTCAAATCAGGTGGCTTCGCCGGCCGGCTCGGAATTGCTCAGGATCTCGGTCCGTTCAACCCAGAAACCGTCGATACCTATGAAATAGGCCTGAAAACGGAGCTGTTCGATCGCCGCCTTCGCATCAACGCCGCAGCGTTCTGGACAAACTACCGAAACATGCAGATCGCGAAGATCTATTTCGTCACGATCGACGGCAACCCGGTTCAGGGCAATACGATTGTCAACGCCGCCAAGTCTCGGATCAAGGGACTAGAGTTCGAAGCGACAGCGATTCCGCTCCCGCATCTGAACATCCGCGGCTTCGTCTCGTATCTGGACTCGAAATATCGGGATTTTCCGTTCGTCGATCCAACGACGGTGTCGCCGGCAAACCCGCTGGGTGTGGTTCAAAACCTTCGCGGAAGCAGGTTGCAGAACGCCCCAAAATGGCAGGCGTCAGCTTCGGCGAGCTACGATCTCGAGATCGGAGAGCACCGGATCACACCGAGCATCAGCTATCAATATACGAGCTCTAAATATTTCACCTCCGCGCTCGATACGATCCGCAGCAAGATCCAGCCGACGCACCTCGTCGATGCGAACATCGAATGGGCTCTGCCCGGCAACCGGTTCGCATTCTCGCTTTGGGGTACGAACCTCTTGGATAAGCGATACATTGCGGCGGTCGCGGACACGCCTGGATTAAACGGGTTCGTATCTTACGCTCCTCCCCGCGAGTACGGCGTCACCGCCAAAGTGAATTTCTAATCCGCTAGCATCATCAGTTTTTGAATTGGAGGTCCCATGCGACGGGTCATTTTTCAGGAAGCCTATTTCGTCAACAGCGTTGATGAGGCCGCCGAGAGATGGGCGCGCGACCTCGGAGCTGGTCCTTTTTTCGCCGTCCGCAAGCAAGGAACCGATGAGTTCTCCTACCGCGGAACCGACATCGAGGCCGAGGTATCCTACGCCTTCGGATATTTCGGCGACATGATGATCCAGTTCATCGAGCAGCATGACGAGAAGCCCTCCATTTATCGCGATATGTACGCTCGCGGCGAGGAAGGCTTTCATCACATCGCCTACCTCGTGTCCGATTTCGCGGCAGAGCGGCAACGAATGATCGACGCCGGTTATGAACTGGCGACCGAGCTCAAGGTGGACGGGGTCAACGCTGCGTATTTTGACACGCGCGCGCTGAACGGCATCTTCACGGAGATACATGGCGATCCGCCCCACATGCTGGGGCTCTTCGCAGTGTGGAAACGCCTTCACGAGGCGCGCATGCCGGGCGACAAGGCGGTCCTCGAGATACAGGATATGCCGACTTATCAGGTTGCTCCGATGTTGCGCGCAGCCAATGCCGGGGCCTCCGCGCAGAAGTCCTACAGCCTTTTCAACGAGCGAGCATAGCCCGGCGGATCGGGCGCGGCAGCGCCCCGCAGGCTCTTGGGCAACGGCGGAGACAGCCAATGGACGAGTATGATGTGATCGTGCTGGGAACCGGCGCCGCTGGTCTTGCGTCCGCTGTTGCAGCTCACGAAGGCGGTGCGCGCGTCGGCGTGTTCGAGAAAGCCGATCTGATCGGCGGCACGAGCGCATGGTCCGGCGGCCAAATCTGGATACCCTGCAATCCGCATCAACTCGCGATGGGGCGGAACGACAGCTTTGAAGATGCGATCCGCTACCTGGTTTCGCTGTCGCACGGCCTCATCGATGAGGATATGGCCGCGTCCTACGTCCAGGCAGGGCCGGAGATGGTGGCCTTTTTTGAGGCACTCACCCCTGTCCTGTTCCACGCCGTGCCCGACATCCCCGACTATCATCCGGAGTTCCCGGGCGGCAAACCTCAAGGGGGCCGGACGCTCGAATGCGCCCCCTTCCCCTACGGCGAACTCGGCGTGTGGAAGGAGAAGGTGCAACTCTCGCCCTACTGGTCCGACTACAACATCACCGTTGGAGAAACGACGCTTGGCCAACCCGTGCCGACCGAGCTTCCCCCGGAGGTCAAGCGCCAGCGCCGTGAGAACGACGAGCGCGGGCTGGGTTTCGCACTGATCGGCCGTCTCCTGAAAGCGTGCCTTGACCGTGGCGTCGAACCGCAGACCGGGTGCCGGGCGACCGAGCTGCTCATGGAGAACGGCGAAATCTCCGGGGTTCGCGTGGAGACCGCGCAAGGCGAGCGCGTCGTACGAGCCCGCAACGTCGTGATCGCAACGGGCGGGTTCGAGTGGGATCGTCAACTCGTCAGAGCCTTTTTGCGCGGACCGCTGACGCATCCAGTCTCCGTACCGACCAACACCGGAGACGGCTTGAAGATGGCGATGCGCGTCGGCGCCATGTTGGGCAACATGCGGGAGGCTTGGTGGATGCCCGTCATCGAGGTCCCCGAAGACGTCTGCGCCGCGGGCCAGCAACTGCTCAGCTACCAACGCACCATGCCGGGCTGCATCATGGTCAACCGGGAGGGCAAGCGCTTTACGAACGAGGCTTCGAACTACAATGCTTTCGGCGCGGCGTTTCACGAACAGGATGTGAGCCACTTCGCCTACCGCAACCTGCCATGCTGGCTCTTGTTCAACGCCGAATATTATCGGCGCTACCCTTTCATCGGCGGACTGGATGTCACCAAAAATGACTCGACGCCGCCCCGCTGGATCACCAGCGCCGAATTCCTTGGCGACCTAGCCAAAAAGCTGGGGATGCCTCCGACATCCCTCGAAGAGACGGTTGCGCGCTTCAATTGGTTCGCGGCCCAGGGTAGCGATCCCGACTTCGGACGCGGCGAAAGTGCTCACGACATCTGGTGGGGCGATCCGGCGTTTCGCAACGACCCTCGCGCAACGCTCGCCCCCATTGAATCAGGCCCTTATTACGCCATCGAAGTGAAGAGCGGCTGCCTTGGGACAAAGGGCGGCCCGCAAACGGACCCACAGGCGCGCGTTCTTGATATCGATGGAAAGATCATTCCGGGCCTTTACGCTGCGGGCAACGCCATGGCTTCGATGATGGGCATGACCTACGGCGGGGCCGGTGGGACGCTCGGCCCTTGCATGGTGTTCGGCTATCTGGCCGGCATCGATGCTGCACAACGCTCACGCTCAGCCGACACCGTCCGCGTCACTCCAGCGTCTGCACAGTCGCCGAGCATCGTCACCTAACGCCCGCAATCCGACTGTGCCCGCCGAGCAACCCTGATCACCAAAGGAGCGATCCATGAATTTCTCTGGACCGATGGAAGACCGACTTCAAATTCGCGAACTCATGGATACCTATGCCGATGCCGTCTGTCGGGCGGATGCCACCGCCTACGCGGGTTGCTGGGCAGACGAGGGGGCGATCTGGAGCATCCCCTGGTACCCCGCAATCGGCACGATCGAAGGAAAGGAAAATATCCTCGCGACCTGGACCGAGGCTATGAAGACATTTGCTGGCGACAATTTTGTCATGGTACCTGGCTCAATTCACGTCGATGGCACCAGTGCGCGGGTCACCGCGTATACATCGGAAGCGTATGATATTGGTGAAACGGTGTTCCGCGATCGCGGATATTACGAGGATACCTGCATCAAGGTCGAAGGCCGCTGGTATTTTAAGGAGCGCACCTTTCATCTCCGCCATCGACAGACCTTCCAGGTGAAGCCCGATGATCGGGAGTACACGCATTGAGGAGCACCGACTGATCAGCGGCAAGATCAAAACGCATATCAGACGCTCGACCTCACTTCCGGCGGCGCGCGAATATTCCCGATGAACGGGAACGTTCGCGGTCGTTGGTCGCTCGGCATAGCCTACGCGAATGGCTACTCGCGATTTGCGGCGCCGTTTGAATTTCGGTGCCTGGCCTGCACGCATGCGTCCTTCCTGCAAGGCGCCCCGACCCAATGTGCTCGGACATGCAGTTATGTTTGAACCATCGTCCAAACTTGTTGCCTAGGAGAAAAGCGAGTTTCTCTGCGCGCCCGGATGTCGCGATGCATTGGGGACGGCGCGCGCCTCCAACACCTGCCGCGCCGTTCCCCCAGACAGCGCTTTGCGTTCGAGCGGATCATGATCGCGCCCTGGACCAAAGAGGCGGCAACCAGGCTAAGGCCTAGCCGTCGCTTACCGGCGCCGAACTCGCGTCCCGCGACGCGAGTTCGGCGCCGCGCGCTGTATCAACCGCCATCCCGCGCGCAAAGAAGCGCGCCATATCGTCGGCCAAACGATCCCAGACGGCGTCAGCGTCAACGGTACGCGTCCTCACCGAGTGAAGTCCGGAACTCACCAGCGCCGTCGTGACCGCGCATTCGAGATAGAAAAGGCTCGCGCGGATCGCCTCGTCAGGCGCCCAGGGACTGGCGCGAGCGAATTCGATCGTCATGCGCTCGGCAATGAAATCGAAGCCGCGCAACATGTTGCGCACGATATCGACGTCGTAAGCCGCCGCCGTCTGGGTCAGCAGCGTTATATAGCTTCGCCAGCCGTCACCCCGCGACCGGGAGAGATCGAAGAAGAAGCGGATATAGGCCCTGCAAAGGTCGGTTGGGCTCGGATGGCCCGCGCGTGCCGCGACCACATCGTCGATGCAGCGGTTGAAAATCGCCCTCATCTCGTCCGCGCGCCGAGTGACCGTCGTCTCGAAGAGCGGCTCCTTGCTCTCGAAATAATAGTGCAGAAGCCCGGGACGGATACCGGCGACGGTGCAGATCTCGCGCAGCGAAGCGCCATAGAAGCCCTTCTCGGCGAACACGCGCTCCGCCGCATCGATGATCGACGCGCGCGTGTCTTTCCCGCCCGCCGTCGAGCGCTTTGTCATGCACCTGAACTCTTTGCGGTCACCAACCGATGCTATCCGATGTCGACTTGCGGAGGAACCCGCCACAGGCGCTAAACGCCGTTACGTCGATGCGTTAGCCAGCGGCGAGACCCGCGTCACTCTCCGGCCAAACCGCAATCTCGACGATGTCAGATTCGTTGCGAGGCATGAGCGGCGTCCGAGAAATTGAATAACTGTCCAAATACGCAGTTGTCGCTATCGCGGGGGCGCCCCTAGGTTCGCATCCTGACGACATCCGGCGCGCCATCGTGCGCCGTTCGAGGGACGTGGCATGGCAACAGGTTTGAAGGCCGACATCAGCACGGCCGCCAATACGATGGACGGGAAAGACTACACGCTTCTGCGTGGCGACCCGATCGGCGCCGAACGCTATTTTTCGCCGGACTTCGCCCGACGCGAATGGGACCATATGTGGACGCGCATCTGGCATGTCGCGGGCCGTACCAACGAGCTTGATGGGCCCGGCGACTATCTCGTGCACGACTTCATGCACGAGTCCGTCATTATCGTCATGCAGGACGACGGCAGCCTGCGCGGCTTCTACAACAGCTGTGGCCATCGCGGCATGAAACTCGCGACGGCATCGTCGTCGACCAACGGCTTCCTCTGCCCCTATCACGGCTGGCACTGGGGCAAGGACGGCGTGCTCGTCGACGTCCCCGAGGCGGACAATTTCCCGGCCGGCAACCCCTGCGGTAAACTCTCGCTGAAGGAGGTCCGGGTCGGCACGTGGGGCGGCTTCGTGTGGTACACGATGGACCCGCAAGCGCCGGCGCTGCTCGACTATCTCGATCCATTCCCGACGCTGTTCGCCAACTATCCGCTCGAGACACTGATCCGCGTCTACCAGGTCAGGATCGACCTCAATGCCAATTGGAAGTTCGCGCCCGACAATTTCTCGGAATCCTACCACGTCCGCACTGCGCACCCACAGGTGCCGCCGTTCATCGATCAGGATCCGTGGAATGCCCGGCTGGAGATGTTCCCCAACGGTCACGGCCGGACCGTGCAGCCGCTCCGGCCCTCGCTGCGCGACCGCCTGCCCGAGGGCGTGGCCCATCCCTATGACGCCATCCTCAGCAAATGGGGCCTAGACCCGTCGTCCTATCCCGATTTCGAGAGCAAAGTCCTGAACGGCTGGAAGGACCTCAAGGCCCAGAAGCGCAAGTTCTGGCAGGAACGCGGCTTCGTCCATTACGAGCATATGGACGACGAGCAGATCACCGACAGCATCCATACGACGGTCTTCCCGAACATTTCGATCACCTTTAACGCCGATGAGATTTTCTTCATGCGGACACAGCCGCACCCGGATGATCCGAACAAGTGCACGTTCGATTTCTGGGCGATGTCCTTCCCCGTGCGGGGTGCCACGCATTCCGAGACTCCGATGGTGGGCGAGAACCCGCTGCCGCTCGTCGAGGCCGAACCCCTGCGGCGCGACTTCAACAACGGTAGCGGCGTGCCCGAACTCGAAGGCGGCGTGATCATGCAGGACCTGCTGCTGGCCGAGGCATTGCAACAGGGGCTGCGCTCGCGCGGCTATCAGGAACCGTACACATCAACAAGCGAGACGCGCGTCCGCTACTTCCACGAAGTGTTGAACGATTATCTCGAGGGCCGCCGGTAGGCCCGGCGCCCCACCCCCACCATCGCCAACAACAGATGACGCCCGACCGCGGTTCGCGGGGCGAAGCGCGCGCTCGAACTCGGGAGAGGAAATTCAATGGCACAGACTTTCTCGCAGACCCGTCGCGCATCGTTGGCGCTCGCGCTTTTCGGCACCACGGCTTGGGCGGTACCAGCGCTCGCGCAGAGCGAGGCGAAGCCGCAACCCGTCGCCGCACCCGCCCCCGCCCCTGTCAATCAGGGCGGCCTTCAGGACATCGTCGTCACCGCCCGCAAGCGCGCCGAGAATGTCCAGAGCGTGCCCGTCGCGATCACGGCGGTGTCTGCGCAGCAGATCCAGCGCCAGGATCTCACGAGTCTCGAAAAGATTGCCGCGCGCACGCCGAACTTCACGGTCGGCCACAGCTCTAACGGCTCCGGCGCGCAGCTCACCATGCGAGGTATCGGCTCGTCTTCAACCTCGATCGGCATCGAGCAGTCGGTCGCTGTCGTCGTCGACGGTGTCTATTACGGACAAGGCCGCACCGTCGAGGAAGGCTTCTTCGATCTTGCCCGGCTCGAGATCCTGAAAGGCCCGCAAGCACTGTTTTTCGGCAAGAACGCGACAGCCGGCGTGATCTCGGTCACCACCGCCGATCCGACCAGCAAGCCCGAGCTTACTGCGAGGGGCAGCTATGAGTTTCGGGGCCACGCGCTCCAAGGTGAACTGATCGGATCGACGCCGATCACCGACACACTGGGCATTCGCGTGGCGATCCGGGCGAACAAGATGTTCGACGGCTATTATCGTAACATCGCAGCCGCCTCGACCTACAACACCTTCGACGTCGCAACCGGCGCGCTGAACACGCACGTCACCCCGCCTGCCGCGCGTGACGAGCCCGAGGAGCGTGAGCTGCTCGGCCGGATCACTCTCAAATGGACGCCGAGCCCGGCTTTCACCGACACGCTCAAGCTGAGCGGCGACGCCAACGACCAGAACAACGGATCGTACAATTATGTCGCCTATAAATGCCCGACCGGATCGTCTGCGCTGAACCCTGTATATGGCTGCGGTTACAGCTTCACCGTCCACCAGAACAACCTGGCTCCCGAGCTCGCCAAGAACATGGTGAATGCCAAATCGGACGGTAAGCTATTCAACCGCTACCGCTCAGGCGCGGTCACGAACACCGCAAACTACAAGCTCGACGACATCACGATCACCGACATTATCAACTTCAATGCGAACAAGAATCGCTTCTTATGCGCGTGCGACTATCAGAGCAGTCCGACTCCGACTTTCGCGACCGAGGGCACGACCTATCGCTCCTTCTCGAACGAGCTGCGCGCCGCGACGAGCTTCGACGGGCCGCTCAACCTGTTAGTTGGGATGCTCTACCAGAAGACGCGGCGGAACTACCGGCAAGACGTGATGTTCGCCAATCTCGAGGATTCTTCTACCGATCCCAGCAATCGCTATCTCGCTCTCTACAAGATCTCTCACACCGCGGGAGAGACGATCGCAGGCTTCGGCCAGGTGACGTGGAAGATCATTCCCACCGTCGAAGCCTCTGCCGGTGTGCGTTACACGCACGAGACCAAGGACAGCTTCTTCACCCAGCCCTACGTAAACGCCGCTCTGCGAAGCCTTTTCCGCACCACCGATTCCCCGGACGGCCTGGGCATCGCCAACGCGCACCAAGTGTTCAACAACTGGTCGCCTGAGGCGACGCTGACCTGGAAACCGACCTCCGATATCATGGTCTATGGCGGCTACAAGACCGCCTACAAGTCAGGCGGCTTCTCGAACGGCGGCCTGAACAGCGCGGCATCGTCCGATCCGACGGGCGATCTGACGTTCCGACCCGAGCGCGCGAGCGGGTTCGAGGGCGGCGTCAAGACGACGCTGTTCGACAGGCAGCTCCGCTTCAACCTTGCGGCCTACACCTACGCCTACAAGGATCTTCAGGTCGACTTTTTCAACTCGGTCCTGTTCGCCTTCCAGACTCTGACGGCGAACGCGCGCACCAAGGGTGTCGAGCTCGAGTTTGAATATGCCCCGCGGCAGGTCCAGGGCCTGAATCTGCACGGCTCGGTGAACCTCAACCGGGCGCGCTATACCAGTTTCCCGCTCGCCTCCTGTTATGCGGGCGAAACCCCGGCTGAAGGTTGCAGCCTCGCCTTCAATATAACAACGGCAGCCTTTACCCGCCAAAACCTCAACGGCGCGCCGCTCGCCGTTGCACCGAAGTGGACCGGGACGCTTGGCGCCTCGTACGATGCCGACGTGTCGAGCTCGATGCGCTTCGGCATCTCGTTCGATGCCCGGTACAGCGGCAGCTATCTCGCCACCGCGTTCGGCAACGAAGACACTCGCCAAAAGGATTACGTGAACCTCGACGCCTCGATACGGCTGGCCAGCGCTGACGATCGCTGGGAACTCGCGCTGATCGGCAAGAACCTGACTAACCGGCTCTACGTGACCGGCGGCATTGACGGCCCGTCCACGGGGACGGGCACGGGCACGCCGGCGGGCATCCACGCCGACCAGTACGGCTTCGGAGTCCTGCCCCGCACCGTGCAGCTTCAGGCCACCTTCCACTATTGAGCTTGTGACGACGATCGGCGCGGCGTCTCGCCCCAAGGACATCTACGCCGAAGTCATCCGAGTATGTCAGGAAGCTGGGCTAAAACCGCCCAGCCTTGATCCCATCGTGCGCGCTCGCCGGAAGGCTCTTCTGACCGAGCCGAGCCAGATTCAATCCAACATCGACGGCGCCGCCGTCGTGGTCGACAGCTGTGCTCTCGACCTCCCCTGCCATCTCAACCTGTCAGGCGCAATGCCCGTCGTGACGGCCGCATTCCTCCAGCCCGAAGGGCTAATCGCCAACTATGTCGTCGAGGGCGACGTCTCGACGGCGTTCACAGCGGCGCAAGTCGTCAGACCCCTGCTCTATGCCGGCACGGCGCCGCGCCGGCTGATACTGTATCCACAGTCGGGACTGGCTTGGGACCTCCTGATGAGCGCGGCCACCGCCATTTCTCCCGAGGTGGCTCAAAGCGATCAGCCTCGCGCTCGCACTTCTGGGCATGTCTTCCGGGAGATCGCCGGTGACTCGCTCGGGGGTATATCCCTCGCGATCCGGAAAACTTTGAAACCCGCAGCACCTCATCGTCCGCACTACTCGATGAGGAGATCGACCTCGAAATGATCCCCGAAGCCGTGGCTCTTCATAACGAGTCGCGAGGCGGCTGCGCGCTTCCCTCGACGCACATGCCCCCCAGCGTTGCGGCCTGCTTCAGTCTCGGCGAGAACACTCACGCCTTCGCAGAGCTTCTTGATTGGGCCCTGGAGATGCCGGCCGATCTCCGACGCGTCTGACCACACATCAGCGCAGCAAATCGGCCGGGAATTTAGTTTTGTCTAAGGACTTAAGTATTGTCTAAGGGAATTAAGTTTTGTCAGGAATCAACAGAACGGCCGCCCGTCGCGCCTCACTCGACGGTCACGCTCTTCGCCAGGTTGCGCGGCTGGTCGACGTCGGTGCCCTTGGCGACCGCGACGTGATAGGCGAGCAGTTGCACCGGGATCGCATAGACGATCGGTGCGATCAGCGGGTGGACCTTGGGCATGGTGATGGTGGCGATGCAGTTCTCGCCGGCGGCCTCCACGCCGTCATAGTCGGAGATCAGGATCACCTGACCGCCGCGCGCCTGAACTTCCTGCATGTTCGAGACGGTCTTCTCGAACAGCGGGCCCGAGGGCGCAATCACGATCACCGGCACATTCTCGTCGATGAGCGCGATGGGGCCGTGCTTCATCTCGCCGGCGGCATATCCCTCGGCGTGGATATAGCTGATCTCCTTGAGCTTTAGCGCACCTTCGAGCGCCAGCGGATAGTCCGGGCCGCGGCCGAGATAGAGCACGTCGCGGGCCTTTGCGATGCTGCCGGACATCGCCTCGATCGCCTCGTCATAGGCGAGCGCGCCGTTGATCGCGGCGGGTGCTTCGGACAGGTGGCGGACGATGCGCTTCTCTTCTTCTCGGTCGATGCGGCCCTTGGCGCGCGCCAGATTGGCGGCGAAGGCGGCCAGCACCGCGAGCTGGCAAGTGAAGGCCTTGGTGGACGCAACGCCGATCTCCGGGCCGGCATGGGTCGGCAGCAGCAGGTCCGCCTCGCGCGCCATCGTCGAGGTGGGGACGTTCACCACCACCGCGATCTTCTGACCGCTCGCGCGGGCATGGCGGAGCGCCGCCAGCGTGTCCGCCGTCTCGCCCGACTGGGAGATGAAGAGCGCGAGGCCGCCCTCTTCCATCACCGGCTCGCGATAGCGGAACTCGCTCGCCACATCGATGTCGACGGGGACGCGGGCGAACTGCTCGAACCAGTATTTTGCGACCATGCCGGCATAGAAGCTGGTGCCGCACGCCACGATGGTGACGCGCTTGACGCCAGCGAGATCGAAATCCTCTGTCGGCAGCGCCAGTTCGCCCTCGAAGCGGCGCAGATAGGC
>OUNM010918319.1_pt1 | contig 18127 bp, 15 predicted proteins | sample 1769961 | NCBI WGS metagenome assembly OUNM01 (sample SAMEA3914820, study PRJEB12502) | metagenome | biome: forest; material: soil | place: USA | collected 2012-03-12 | depth 0.3 m
ATCCGATTGAATCCGACCGGATCCAGGTGAAAAAACGTGGGCGTTTGTCGGTGCCCGGTCGTCTGCTCCGAAGGACGGATGATCTTTGGCGAGGCAGGGGCCAATCGCACTTGATCCGACTCAATCCGACTCAATCCGACTCAATCCGACTCAATCCGACTGGATCCAACTGCAAAAACACGGCGGCACGTGGTTTGCAGGGGGGCTCGTGGGGTGGAATGCCCTGGGTACAACACGTTTGGCTTTGCCGAAGGATGACGGAGGTCGTCGCCCGTTGCCTCTTGAGCATATCAATACTCCTCATCGTGAACGAAGCCCACGATCCAAGGAGTGATGGCGTCCCGCAATCCGTTGGCGCAGCCACACCGTCGTGTCCCGCGCCCGACCTAATCAATCGAAAGCCGAAAACGTCCCTACGCCAGCCCCTTCTGCCGCTTGGCATGCACTGCGGCGTTGTACTCGCTGGCGTTGAAGTCCACGTACTCCTCGGACAAGTCGCTGGTATAGACGACGTAGTTCGCGGTGCCGAGGTTCAGGTCAATGGTGACGTTAAAGCGGGGTTCACGCACAACCTTCTCCAGCTCGGCCATGGGGGTCTGGGTCACCAAGCCGCCTTTGGCGGCGAGCAGGCCGCCGAAGTAGATGTCCACCAGTTCCTCCCTGAGCCGCGCGCCGGAGTAGCCGGCGGCGTGGATCACGCGGCCCCAGTTGGGATCGCTGCCATGCCAGGAGCATTTGACGAGGGTGGACTTGGCCACGGCTTCGGCCACCCGCTTGGCATCGTCATGGGTGCGGGCGTTGCGCACGCGGATTTCGACGAACTTGGTGACGCGTTCGCCATCGCCGACGATCATCTTCGCCAGCTCCAGCATCACCTTGTGCAGGGCGCAGTGGAAGAGGTGGGCCTCCTCGCTGCCGCGCTTGATCGGCGGGGCGTCGGCCTGGCCGTTGCTAATCACGATGACGGTGTCGTTCGTGCTCGTGTCGCCATCAATGGTGATGCGGTTGAAGCTGTGCTCCACGCCGTGGTGGACGGCCTTGTGCAGCTCGGCGGGGCTGATCTTCGCATCGGTGGTGATGAAGCACAGCATGGTGGCCATGTTCGGGCAGATCATGCCCGCGCCCTTGGCGATGCCGCCCACGCGGAAGCTGCCGTTGCCGCAGGGCACTTCGATGGCGAAGGTCTTCGGCTTGGTGTCGCTGGTCATGATGGCGCGCGAGGCCTTGTCGGAGCCGTCATCGGTGAGCCCCTCCACCAGCAGGGGAATCTTGGAGGTGACGCGCTCCACGGCCATGGGCATGCCAATGATGCCGGTGGAGGCGACCATGACCTGGCGCATCTTCAGGCCCAGCTTGTCCGCCGCGCCTTTGGCCATGGCCTTGGCATGCTGGATGCCGGGGAGGCCGGTGCAGGCGTTGGCGTTGCCGCTGTTGGCGATGATGGCGCGGATGTCGCTGCCCAGCTTCAGGTGCTGCTGGCACAGGCGCACGGGCGCGGCCTTCACGGCGTTGGTGGTAAAGACGGCATCGCAAACAGCGGGGGAATCTGACACGATGAGGGCCACATCCAGCCGCTCGGCCGTGGGGTTCTTCACCCCGGCGGTGACAGCATTGGCGCGAAAGCCCTTCGCGGCTGTGACGCCGCCTTCGACCACCTTGAAGGGCACGCGGGCGCAGTATTCTTCGGAAGAGAGCTTGTCCATGTCAGGCGAGGATGAGTCCGGTGGTTTCGTCGAAGCCGCAGACCAGGTTCAGGTTCTGCACCGCCTGGCCGGAGGCGCCCTTGCCGATATTGTCTTCGGCGCTCAGAAGCACGAGCCTGCCGGCGCGGGCGTCGAGAGCCCAGCCGATGTCGATGAAATTGGTGCCCGCCACATGCTTGGTATCCGGGCACTTGCCAGCGCCCAGAAGGCGGACGAAAGGCTTGCCGGCGTAAGCCTCCATGTAGGCCGCCTCGATCTGCGCAAGCGTGACTCCTTCGGCCGGTGTGGCGAAAATGGTGCTGCAGATGCCCGCATGCACGGGCACGATGTGCGGCACAAAGGTGAGCGGCACCGGGCGGCCGGCGGCCAGCTCCAGTTCCTGGCCGATCTCGCTGAGGTGCCGGTGCACGGGCACGCTGTAGCTGCGGAGGCTGTTCTGGATCTCGCTGAAAAGAAGGGAGACGGCTTCCTTGCGACCCGCACCGCTGGCTCCGCTCATGCTGGAAACGGCAATGGGATCGGCCTTGAGCAGGCCGACGCGGAGCAGGGGAATCAAAGGCAGCAGGATGCTGGTGGGATAGCAGCCGGGGCAGGCGATGAGCCGGGCCTTCTTGATGGCCTCGGCGCGCACCTCGGGCAGGGCATAGACGGCCTCATCGAGCAGTTCCGGAGCCGGGTGCTCGTGCTGATAGTACTCCTTGTACACCTCCTTGTCGCGCAGGCGGAAGTCGGCGCTGAGGTCGATCACCTTCACGCCCAGGTCGAGCAGCGGCCTGGCATACTCCGCCGCCACGCCGTGCGGCACGGCGAGGAAGGCCACTTCAGCCCCTGCGGCCTTCATGGCTGCGGCATCGGGCTGGGTGAAGCTCAAAGCATCGGCATTGCCGACTCGACGGAAGCGTGGGAACTCGGAAGTGAGGGGCTTCCCAGCCAGAGACCGTGAGGTCACCGCCACAATCTCCACCCGCGGGTGGAGCAGGAGGTAACGCAGCAGCTCCATTCCGGAGTATCCGCTGGCACCTACGACTGCGACTTTGACGTTGTTTTGCATTTTGAGGGGGGGCGATTTTGGAGCGGCGGCAGCGTCGAGGCAAGACCTAAATGCGTCATTCACAGCCGCTGCGGAGACAAAGCAGGGCAATAAATTTTCACTGGGCTTTTATTGAGCCGTTTTCTTCGGGTCCGCCGGTATTTCGCTTTGGTTAAGCAGTGCGCTTTGGTGGAGCGGCAAAGGAGCGCGGACAAGCTGCACGACCGCGAAGCCGCGCAGAGAATGTCTGCGATCCGCTGCCGCTGCTGCGGAGCGCGCGCCTTACACCGGCAGGCGCAGCAGCTTCTTCGCGTTCTCAAACAGGATCTTGCGCTCGATGGCTTTGCTGGGGGCCAGGCGCCGGATGGCGGTGATGGTACCGGCACCCTGGCAGCCGGGGCCGCGGCCAAGGTGGTCTGCGCAGTCGGAGCCATAGAGGATCTTGTCCTGATGGCGCTCGAAGAAGCCGCGCGTGTGCTCTTCATCGCGGCTGAGAGCATTGAGGCCGGAGCCGGCGGACATGTCGGCGAACATGTTGGGATAATCCGAGAGATAACGGTCGGTAAGGCCGCCTGGCGTGACCGGCCCCTTGGGGTACAGGTTCTTCCAGTCGTGCGCCTTGTCGATGTTAGCCCAGAAGGTCTGCGCGTGGCCGATGAAATTGGTGTGCGGGAACTTCTCCAGCATCTTGTGGAACCGGTCGTAACCCAGGTTGTAAGTCAGGTGCTGGAAGTGCAGCAGGATCGGCACGTTGTGCGCGGCGGCCAGCTCGTAGAGCTTCTGGCTTTCAGGGGAATCACATTCCACGGCAAACTTCTGTTCGCCGATGATCACCGCGCCGAGCTTGAGGTACTTCTCGATCTCGGCCACGGCGCCGGGCTCGTCTGTCACCTCATTGGCGCCGAAGAAGAACTCCTTGGGGTGCGCCTGAGCGATGGCCATGCACACGCTGTTGCCAGTGCACTGGGCAGCCAGGCCATTGGACTTGCCGTGGTGCGTGGAGGGCTTGTCAAGGTACGTGCCGGCGGGCAGCAGGATCGTGGTCGTCACACCCATGGCACGCTGGTGCGCGATCATGTTGTCATTTGCCCGGCCGTGGTAATCCGTATGCTGATGGATGTCGATGATGGGCTCGGCGGCGGCATTCTGCGCCACCGCAGTGGAGGCGGCAAAGACGGCGGACTGGGCGAGAAACTGGCGGCGGGAAAGCATGCGTGGCATGGGCAAACCAACGGCCGCCGCAGCCCCCGGCTATCGTGAGACCTGGAGGCGCAGGAACACGCGCCCAGCGCTGGACATCGGAATCTTGTACCGCCAGGTGACCACGGGCGCGGCGGGCGCATTGACGGTGACGGGCTCCACGTTCGTGCTGCTCCAGTTGACGAGGTCGATGGAGGACTGCACGGCATAGGTTACATCCGTTGCAACCGGAGTGTAACTGAGTGTGAGATACCCGTCGATCGCTATGGGTTTGGGCAGGGAGGTTTCATCCATCACCTTGGGATTGAGCCCCAGGGCGTACTCAACCAAGTTAGGGGTGCGGTCATGATCCCAGTCACCGGAGTCGCTGGCCGCCGCGTCGTTGGCCGAGCTGCCGAAGGTGTTGTAGCGCCACTGGTCCACCGGGGTGGCAAGAAGGGAGAAGGAAGAGCTCGCGAGGGAGGTGGTGTCCGTGATCGTGCTGCCGCCGGAGAAGGTGATGGTGCCGCCGTACACCGCCGCCGCCGCGCTGGCACTGAGCTTTACCCGGAACAGCGGGCCGTTGTAAGTCTCGCCTGGCAGCAGGATGCCCGGAACGTTGGCGAAAAAGGTGTTGGTTTCCAGGGCCAGGTTGGCCGCCGAGTCGCCGGTGAGCGCGGCCTGCAGGTCGTTGAGATACACCTTGGCTGTCGCGCTGGTGTTGGTTAGCAGGCCGCCGAACACTAGGTCCGCGCCCGGAGCCGCAGCCTGGCTGGCCGGTGACAGCGCAAGCGTGAGGGCCGCCCTGGCACAGGATGCAACGGTCAGGAACACCAGGCCGGCAAGCAGCAGCGTCACGCGTCCTCTCACGGGGCGTTCCTCCCGATGGCGTACAGCGTCGCGTTGGCGATAGCGTACACGGTACCGTCCACGCCGATCACGGTGGGGGTGTAAGCCTCGCCCAGGCCGGTGGTGAGCGTGATGGATTCGCTCAGCGTGTTGGCCGTCAGGTCCCAGCGATACACCTTGCCATCTTCGCTGGAGATGATGGCGGAATGCGTCTGCGGATCGATGGCGGTGGTGTTCACGCACCACTCGCGCACCGCATTGGGATAGCCGTCGGCGATGTAATTGGGGTCCGGCGTCACCCCTGCTGCGGTGATGATCTCTTTCATCACCGTGGCGCCGGTGTCGGGATCGGTCATGGTGTCGTTAGGGTCCAGCACGGCGATGCGGTTCACGCCGTTGCCGCCGGCACCGGCATAGTTGTTGTACTTGGACAAGAGCAGGTAGCTGGAGCTGCCTTGATACGAAGGAACCAGCGAGGCCGCCACCACGGAGGGCGTGTGATCCCAGCCAAAGGCCCCGGCGGGCTTGCTCTGGGTCAGCGTCTTGTCGAAGTGGCGCAGCCAGCCGCGGAAGTGGTTGGCTCCCCAGGAGTTCTCAAACACGCCGAAGTACACGTCGCCATCCGGCCCCACCATGGGCGAGGCGGTGCCGTCATCCATCAGGCGCGCGTTGGCGGAAGGGGTGAGCACATCCACCAAGGCGGCCTGGCCGATGGTGGAAAGGGTGCGGCTGTCCAGCGCCAGCAGCAGGCCTGTGGTGTCGCTGCGGCTCACGGCGAGATAGAGCGTGCGGTGGTCGTTGCTCAGGGCGGGGGACTGGTTGTAAGCGACCTCCACCACGCTGCTGTCCGCCGCTGCCGTGCTGGCCGCCACCCATGAGCCGGTGCCATCTTCGGCGATGCGGGCGATGCCGCTTTGGAGGGTCGCGCCGCCAGTGAGGGTGACGGTGCCTGAAACCAGGTAGCCAAAGTAAATGTTGCCGTAGCGGTCGGAGGTGATCGGCGTGCAGATGTGCACGTTGGAGTCGAATGCGGCCTTCGCGGCAGTGTAGTTGGCCAGGCCGTAAAAGGCGAGCTGGCCCGTGGAGCCGGCCGGCGGGCTGGCGGTGTCGGGCGAATCGCGATAATACACTGTCCCACCCGAGCCGGCGTAGCACACCCGGTTCTTCGGTGTCAGCGCCATGGAGTACTGCGGCGTCCAGTTGTGCGGCGGCAGGGTGTAATCGGTCGTTAGCATCCACAGCAGCGCGCCGGTTGTGCCGCTGTGCGCCTCGATGCGGAAGTTGTCCGTTGCGCCCGTCTTTACCGGCACCAGCACCGTGTTCTGCCGTGTCACCAGCGCGCAGCCATAGTGGGCGTAGAGCGTGGTGCCGCTGTACTGCGGCTGCAGGTCCACCGGCGTCTGCCACAGGATGCGCTGCATGGGCTGGGAGGCCACCTGCGAAATGCCCGTGTGCTGCGGGTCATGCCCGTGGCCGCTCCAGGGCAGGCCGATGCTTTGCGCCAGCACGGGGGTGCTGGAAAGCAGCAGAAGGAGCAAAAACGGCACGCGGATCATCAGGCCAGAGTGAACCAAGACTGGCTTCCATCGTCAAGCTCCGACATCCGTGTTGACCTCTGGTCGAGGCACGCAGCGCAGGCGTTCCAAAGGCGCCCGTTGAATGGAATCGTGCCGTTCGCAGTTGAGCAATGGCTGATCCCCTGCATCAGTTCCCCATGGCAACTCTTTCAGACTGGATCGCCGCCGCGCGGCCGAAGACGCTTGGCGCGGCCGTGGCGCCCGTGGTGGTGGGCACGGCCATCGGCGCTCATTACGGCGGCGGGCTGCATTGGGGGCTGGCGGTGTGCACCCTGCTGGCCTGCATGTCGCTGCAGGTGGCGACGAACTTCTTCAATGACGCGATCGACTTCGTCAAAGGCAGCGACACTGCCGCCAGGCTCGGCCCGCGACGAGTGACCGCCTCCGGGGCCATGACTCCAAAACAGGTGCTGGCCGCCGCCTGCCTGGTGCTCGGCGTGGCCACGGCCCTGTCCGTGCCGCTGTTCCTGGCGCGCGGCTGGCCCATCGTCGCCATCGGCATCCCCTCGCTGTACTTCTGCTATGGCTACACCGGCGGACCGGCCCCGCTGGCTTATCGCGGGCTGGGCGAGCTGTTTGTGATCCTGTTCTTCGGGCTTGTCGCGGTCACCGGCTCCGCCTTTGTGCAATGCGGCCTGTGGCTGCCCGAGGCGTTGGTGGGCGGTTTTCAGATCGGCTTTCTGAGCACGGTGCTCATTGCCATCAACAACCTGCGCGACATCGATGAAGACCGCAGCACCGGCAAGCGCACCCTGGCCGCGCGCTTCGGCGTCACCTTTGGCCGCATCGAGATCACCGCTTTGATTCTCGGTGCGCTGGGCTTGCAGGCGTACTGGTGGCAGCGCACCGCCAGCCACCTGGCCACCGGATTCATATGCGACATCGTGCTGGGCGCGGTGATCGTAGGCGTGGTGTGGCGCATCGCCCCCGGCCGTGCGTACAACAAGCTGCTGGCCTTCGCCGGGCTGTACCTGCTCATCTTTGCTTTCAACATGGCGGGCTACCTGGCGGTGAACGGTTGAGCGCGAACCCATGCAGGCTCCTGTTTACATTCATCGCTACACCTTGCGCAGCGGCGCGGCCCTCAACTCCGCCTCCGTGCGGCGCGAGTTCCCCGGCGCCCTCATCCGCGTGAACGATGGCGTCGCCGCAGTGCACCCCTGGCCGGAGTTTGGCGATGCGGAGCTGGAGGTGCAATTGAAGACCCTGGCCGCTGGCGGCACTACGCCACTGCTGGAACGGGCGCTGCACTGCGCCGCGCTGGATGGCGAGGCCAGGCGCGAGGGAGTGAGCCTTTTCGAAGGACTGGAGGTGCCCGAAAGCCATTACTCCTGGAGCCAGTCGCGACCCACGGACTGGCAGTTCGACTTCCTGCGCCGCAAAGGTTTCAAGGCGCTGAAAGTGAAAGGCTTTGCCAACTACGGTGAGACCACGCGCTTCCTGGAAGCCTGCGCCCGTGCCGCGCCGGACGTGCGGCTGCGCGTGGATTTCAACGGCTGCCTGGACCGCCTCACCTTCGCCAAGTTCATCGAGTTCATGCCCCTGCGCGTTTACCGGATGCTCGACCTCATCGAGGACCCTTTTCCCTATGATGCGGCGCAGTGGCAGCAGGTCCGTGAAGCCTGGGGCGTGCGGCTGGCACTCGACAAAGGCTGGCGCAATGGCACCGAGGGTTTCGATGCGGTGGTGGTGAAGCCCGCGCGACGAGACTGGCGCATCGTGGCCGCTCATCTGCCCGGCGCACCGCTGATCCTCACCTCTGCCATGGATCATGCCGTGGGCCAGGCGTACGCGGCCTATGAAGCGGCGCTGTGCAAGAAGGAGATGCCCGGACGGCTCAGCCTGTGCGGTCTGGTGACGCATCATCTCTTCGACCATGACGGCTTCTTTGAAACACTCGATGTGCAGGACGGTGTATTACAGGTGGACCGCACCGGCACCGGCCTGGGCTTCGATTCCGTGCTGGAGGGCCTGCCATGGGAATCTTTGACCTGAGCTCCGAACACTTCTGGCGCAGCGATGACACGCATGTGCTTGTTAATCCTCTGCGCCCACGTGATGCCGATGGCGTTGCGGAGTTTGTGCAAAACACCTGCGGCCGCAAGGGCTGGTGCCTGGTGCAGACCTCCGGCACCGAAGGCCGCCCCAAATGGGTGGCGCTGACCAAGGCCGCGCTGCTCACCTCCGCGGAGGCAGTGAATCATCACCTTGAAGCCACCGCGCAGGACCGCTGGCTCATCGCCCTGCCCACGCATCATGTCGGCGGGTTCTCCATCCATGCCCGCGCCGTGCTCAGCCGCAGCGAGGCGCTGCACCTGCGAACCAAGTGGGAGCCGGCGGCCTTTGCGCGAGCCTGCCGGGCAGACAGCATCAGCCTCACCTCTCTGGTGCCCGCGCAGGTTTTCGATCTCGTGCGCGAAAAGCAGCACGCCCCGTCCTGCCTGCGCGCTATCGTGGTGGGCGGCGGCGCCCTTCCGAAAGAGATTGGCTCCGCAGCCCTGGAGCTCGGCTGGCGCGTGCTGCAAAGCTTTGGCATGACGGAGGCCTGCTCGCAGGTCGCCACCGAGCCTTTGCACCATCAGCTTACTGGCTTTGATCCTGACTGTCTGGAGGTGCTGCCGCACTGGCAGCCTGCCACCGATGAGGACGGGCACCTCATCCTGCGCGGTCCCTCGCTCGCTGCCGGTTATGCGAGCATCGCCGCCGATGGCGGATGGCAATGGCAGCCCATCGATCCCGCTGAAGGACTGCGAACACGCGACCGCGTTTCCTTGTGGAACCACGGCACGCGGCGGTTTTTGCGCTTCCTCGGCCGCGAAGCGCATGCGCTCAAAATCCTGGGCGAACTGGTGCAGCTCGGTCCCTTGCAGGCAAGGCTCGACTCACTCGCCATGGGTCCCGGCAAGGCCGTTATCGTGCCCATGTCCGACGAGCGCCGCGAAACGGCCCTGGTGCTCGCTTATGCCTCCGGCGATGGCGACGCACTCATGACCCTCTTTAACGCCAGCCATCCTTCATTGGAGCGTTTGCAGCGGGCGGTGAAGGTGGATCACATTCCGCTGACCGACCTGGGCAAGGTGCGTCTGGCGGAGTTAAGGGAGATGGTGGAAAGAGGCTCATGTTGATACAGCAAGGCGCGGAGCGTCAAAAGAGTGTCCGCGCTCCTGTGGTGCTCCGCGCCCGGCCCGAAGGAGCTTTGTTTGGAGATAATCGTGAAATTGACACCGCCTGGGAATTTTTTCGGGATGCGGCTGGTCTGGACCAACGCAGGCCACAACAGGCCTTCCATCATCCCATGAAAACGACCGAAAGCCCTTCCTCTGATATCATCGTCATCCGCCCTCCTGAGAGCGACTCCATCGACCGTCGCGGCTTCCTTAACTGCATGGCCTGGGCCGGCACCGGCATGGTGTGGACGGCCGCGGGCGGCATGTTCTCCTCATCGCAGCTCGGGGCTGCCGAGGCGTCAGCCACAGGCGCGGATTTCAGCTTCGTGCAAATCAGCGACAGCCACATCGGCTTCAGCAAGGAGGCTAACAAAGATGTGGTGGGAACATTGAAGGAGGCGGTGGCCAAAATCAACGCCCTGCCCACGCCGCCCGATTTCATCCTGCACACCGGCGACCTTACCCACATGTCTGACGCGGAGGAGTTCGACACGCTGGACCAGATCCTGAAATCCGCCAAGGCTGGCCGTGTAATCTATGTGCCAGGCGAGCACGACATCCTCAATGACAACGGCAAGGGGTACCTGCAACGTTTCGGCAAAGGCACGAAGGGCGCTGGCTGGATGAGCTTTGACCATCGCGGCGTGCATTTCATCGGCCTGGTCAATGTGGCTAACATTCACGAGGGTGGAATGGGGGTGCTTGGTGAGGAGCAGCTTGCCTGGCTTGCCGATGACCTCAAGGCCGTGCGCCACAGCACCCCGGTGGTGGTCTTTGCCCACATCCCGCTGTGGACCGTCTATCCCAAATGGGGCTGGGGCACGGAGGATGGCGCGCGGGCGCTCGCGTTGCTCAAGCGCTTTGGCTCCGTCACCGTGCTCAACGGCCACATCCACCAGATGGTGAAGAAGGTGGAGGGGAACATCACCTTCCACACCGCCCGGTCCACCGCCTTCCCCCAGCCGGCCCCGGGAGCGGCACCCAAGCCCGGCCCGATGAAGGTGGAGGCGGGCAAGCTGCGCAGCGTGCTGGGCATCACCGAGGTGCGGTACGTCGAGAGCCGCGGTTCACTGGCCGTGGTGGATGCCACGCTGGGGTGAGCTTTGTTCAAGCTTGCGCCAGAGAGTGACAATAAACCGAATTGAACCGCAGAGCGGTTCTCCACGAGCAGCCCGGGTTCCTTGGGACCTCGGGTGACGCAGAGAAAAGGCGCCCAACCACAGCGTGGTTGCCCGATGCATGGAGGATCATGTCGGGCGCAAGATGCAATTGGCCAGCCACGCTGTGATGGGTCTCGTCGGCTTATTGCCCGGCGGTTCGCCGCGTATGAAATTGCTGCGCGTTCAAAGCGCCTGGCCTCCTCCTGCTCGTAAGCCTCAATGAGCCGACCATGCGTTTTACTGCCGCCACGAAACAATGTCGTCCTTGGTGTCGGCCTTCTTGTCTTCGCCCAGGCTGCGGGCAGCGACGGTGGGGACAAGCGCAGGCGGGGCGTTGGTTGAGATGCTGTGCTCTTTGCTTCTAACATCGGGATTGGGGATTTCATGGGCCCCTTCGGCAGGCATGAAAACCTCATAAGGCGTACCCCATGCATCCATCAAAGAGTAGCGCCCGGGAGTGCCGATGAGTCCAAGAGCACCATCTCTTCCCATGGGGGGCTCGATAAAAGTGACCTTGTGCGGGTTGAGGCCTTGTTCGTTTTCACCGAGCAGTATTTTCAGCAGGGGCGAGCCGGCGGAAAGTGAAACCGGCCCTTCGCTTGCTTGACCTGGGAAAATGGGTAGATGGCCGTATTCGACCTCGTAGTTTTTTATCCCCAAAGTCAGGTCCTTGAGCATGATGTATGTCCGTATTTTTGAGCCGTTACCGTTGTGAGCCCGGAAGACGGAAGGGTAGATGCCCGTGGAGAACAACACGAGAAATCCTGTGAAGCTGAGGAAGCCAATGATGAAGATGCGACGGAACATTGTCATGGAATGATTGCGCTTTTTACGGCCGCCACGACACCACATCATCCTTCGTATCCGCCTTCTTGTCCTCGCCAAGGCTGCGGGCGGCGGCGGTCACGAAGAGCCACGGCGCCGCTCCGGAGGCAATGGCGGGATCCGAGTTCTTCGCGTCAGGATTGGGCAGCTTCTCAGCGCCGCTGGCGTCCATCATCACCTCGTATGGGCTGCCCCAGGGATCCATCAAGGCGTAGCTGCCGGCGGTGCCGGTAAGGCCATTGGCGCCGCCGGTGCCAACGGGCGCCTCGATGTAGCGCATTTCCCGTGGGTTCAGCCGCTGGTCGTTTTCACCGAGCAGGATCTTCAGGACGGGGGAGCCTTCGGAAAGGGGGATGGGCTGGCCGCCAGTCTGGCCGGGCGGCAGCGGGAAGCGGTTGTACTCCGCCCGGTAATGATTCAGGCCAGTGACGAGACCTGTGAGAACCGTGTGGGTCTTGACGTGCTTGGCCTTTCTCATCGCCGCGATGATGCCCGGCACTGCGAGGCCCGAGAGGATGGCAATGATGCCGATGACAATGAGCAGTTCGATCAGGCTGTAACCTTGCGTGGTGAAGGAGCGGCGGAATGTTTTCATAAGATCCGGCATCGGTTGATCCACCGGGGATGTTAGCAAACCGCCGCATGCGGGGTCAATGGTTTGCCTGAACATTGCTTGCGATTTAATGTTCGGGCGCTTTGCTCCGGCTGCCCGATGCCCGACGATCCCCACGCCCTTCCCACTTCTGTTGACTGGACGCACGATTTGCTGGTGAAGCGTGTGAACGAAGGCGACTGGGTGGTGGATGCGACGGCGGGGAACGGCCATGACACGCTGTTCCTTGCCCGGCTGGTGGGGGAGAGCGGCCGCGTGTTTGCTTTCGACGTGCAGGCACCGGCGCTAGAATCCACCCGCGCAAGGCTTGCCGGGGCGGGAGTGCTTGAACGGTGCGTGCTGATCCATGCCGGCCATGAAGAGCTCGATGCCCGGCTGCCGCCCGAGGCTCGTGGCGGGCTCGCGGCAGTGATGTTCAACCTGGGCTGGCTGCCGGGACATGACAAGCAGTGTATCACACACACTCACACCACCATGCGGGCCGTGCGGACGGCGCTGGAATGGATCCGCCCGGGCGGGCTGCTGACCGTTGTCGTTTATCCCGGCCATGCCGGCGGTGAGCAGGAGGCGCAGGCGGTTGAAGCCTGGACCACGGCACTTCCATCCCATTCCCATGAGGTGCGTCACGTGTGCAGCGCGAACCGAAAAGGCCGCAGTCCAGAGGGCTGGGCCGTGCGAGTAAGAAGTTGACGGGAGTTGAATGTCAGACTGAAAATTCCATCAGGTTATGGAAATTGTGAATGGTGTCGATTGCTTGAAAAAATAACTTAGTGCCCATCAGAATCTCGGTTTGCGGAATGAGGGGTGGTCTGGCATTCATCGGGCATCATGAGCTCCCGACATGTACTCCCTTACCATGCGCCCATGCCGTGGGTGATGGCCGGAATGATGACCATGTGCGGCGTGCTGGCACCCATGGCGCACGGCGCAGGCCAGGACGCTTCCGCCGGGCTGGCGGCCACGGCCATTCCTGCAACGGAGGTCGCCCTCGCTCCCCAGGCTGAGCCAGCCTTTGAAATCCGCGCAGCGATCCCCGTGAACCCGCTGCCGCGCCCCCAGTCCGCCGGCCCGATGGACATGATGCGCTCCGCGGGCTATGCCGGGCACACTGTAGGACGCAATGAGACACTGGAGTCCATCGCGCAGCAGGCCGGCTGCTCGCCCCAGGTGCTGGCCTCGTACAACCACATCGTCGGGCCGCTGAGCCCGGGCCGCATGATGATCCTGCCCCGGCTGAACGCGGATGAGCCGCTGGCAAGCAAGCCGGTGATGGTGGAGCGGGGCATGACCCGCCGCCCGTATGTGGCGCTGACCTTTGACGCAGGCTCCACCGCCGAACCGTTGCCGAAACTGCTGCAGACGCTGCGCGATCATCATCTCAAGGTCACCTTCTTCGTCACCGGCTTCTGGGTGCGGGAGAATCCCGCGCTGCTGCAGCAGATCGTGGCCGACGGGCATGAACTGGGCAACCATTCGCTCACCCATCCCGACATGCGGCATCTGGAGGACATCCGCATCAAGCACGAACTGCTGGAAACGGAACGCCTGGTGCGCATCACCACCGGCGCCACCTCCCGCCCCTACTTCCGCCCGCCTTACGGCGCCTATAATGACCGGGTCCTGCAAGTGGCCGAATCCCTGGGCTACCTGCCGATCTACTGGACGCTGGACTGCCTCGATTCCGTGGGCGCCCGCAAGAGCCCCGAGTTCATCGCCGATCGTGTGACGCACAAGCTGCCGCGCGACCAGATGGTGGGCGCGATTGTGCTGATGCACGTGGACAGCATGGCCACTGCCGACGCCGTGCCGACCATCCTGAGCCGCTTCGATGAGATGGGGCTTTCAGTGGTGACGGTTTCCGAAGTGCTCAACGAAAGCGTGCCGTCGGTGGCGGGGCGTTGAGCGGGACCATGTTTCTTCAGGTTTGTTCGCTCGGCGGAGAGCCTCTTCCTCTCCCCTCGGCCAGTCTCCTGTCAATCAACAGCAGGCCCATACCGGCCGCTTCCAGACCGGCACCTGAGTCTTGACCTCCTTCAAGTACCAGCGGCACAAATCGAAAGCCTCCGCGCTGTGCTTGGCCGCCACGCGGATCAGGATGGAAGGCTCTTCCGCCGCCACGAAGCCCAGCCGGTGCTGGATGTAAACGCGGTGCGGCCCATGCTCCGTCTGCCCTTGTTCAGCGAGCAGCGCCAGCATCTTCTCCGCCATCGGCAGATAGGCGGTGTATTCGATGCCCGAGATGGCTCTGCCGTCTTCGATGCCGCGCACGGTGCCGAGAAACTGCACCTCCGCGCCTTCCTCTGGCAGGAATACGGGGGCGGTGGGAACGATGGGAGATTCCGAGAGAATGAGAACAGGCGCAGGCACGGATGAAGAAACGGTCGTCGGAGACGGAGTGCAAGGAGAGAAGCCCGGGCGTAAACGCTGTGATCTCTCCTTGGCAAAGGGCCGATATGATGATTTCTTCGCGGCCCTTTTCCCTGTTGTCCATTGTTGTCCGTTTGTTAAACCGCCCTCATGAAAAAAATCGTTCTCGCTTACTCCGGTGGCCTTGATACCTCCGTGCTCATGTCCTGGATCAAGGACACCTACAACGCCGAAGTGATCGGCTTCTGCGCCAACATCGGCCAGGAAGAAGAACTCAAGGGGCTGGAGCGCAAGGCCAAGAAGACCGGCGCCTCGAAGATCTACATCGACGACCTTCAGGAAGAGTTCGCCAAGGACTTCATCTACCCGATGATCCAGGCCGGTGCGATCTATGAAGGCCAGTACTTCCTCGGCACCAGCATCGCCCGTCCCCTGATCGCCAAGCGCATGGTGGAGATCGCCAAGGCCGAAGGTGCCGGTGCCATCGCCCACGGCGCCACCGGGAAGGGCAACGACCAGGTGCGTTTTGAACTCACCACCGCCGCCCTGGCTCCTGAGCTGGAGATCATCGCCCCCTGGCGCGATGAACGCTTCCGCGCCCAGTTCCCCGGCCGCGCCGAAATGATCGCCTACTGCGAAGAAAAGCAGATCCCCGTGCAGGCCAGCGCCAAGAAGCCCTTCTCGATGGACCGCAACCTTCTGCACATCTCCTATGAAGCGGGCATCCTGGAAGACCCCTGGTTCGATGCCGGCGACCTGAAGTACCGCGATTACTTCACCACTCTCTCCGTGTTCCCGGAAGATGCGCCCGACAAGCCCGCCTACGTCGAGCTGGAGTTCCTCAACGGCAACTGCATCGCCGTGAACGGCAAGGAAATGAACCCGCTGGGCGTCATGCGCACCCTCAACAAGCTGGGCGGCAAGCACGGCGTGGGCCGCGTGGACATGGTGGAAAACCGCTTCGTCGGCATGAAGAGCCGCGGCGTGTACGAGACCCCCGGCGGCGCGATCCTGCACTTCGCCCATCGCCAGATGGAAAGCCTGACCATGGACCGCGAAGTCATGCACCTGCGCGACAGCCTCATCCCCAAGTACGCCACCCTGGTTTACAACGGCTTCTGGTACGCCCCCGAGCGCCTTGCCCTCCAGGCCCTCATCACCGAAAGCCAGCAGAAGGTGACCGGCACCGTGCGCGTGAAGCTCTACAAGGGCGGCATCCACGCCGCCGGCCGCAAGAGCAAGTACAGCCTCTACCGCGCAGACGTCGCCACCATGGAAGCCGACCCCAGCAACGCCTACAACCAGGACGATGCCACCGGCTTCATCCGCCTCAACGGCCTGCGCCTGAAGACCGGCGCACTGCGCGACAAGCGGAAGTAACCAAACATTCCCCTCATCCTCCTATCCCAACGGGATAGTGTATCAAAGCCCCAGGTTGGCGCAAAGCGCCTGCCTGGGGTGGGTATTGAAGGACCCCATCTCGAAGAGATTGTGTTGATGGATTGTGAAGGGTCGGCGGTCAAAAACGCAGTCCCTTCCGAGTGATGCCACAATCAATTGAAAACGGGTCTTTGTCCCTGGCTTTGACGCGCCCCAGATCCAAGGAGTGACGGCGTCGTCACTCCTTGGACGCGGAGCCTGCACGAGCCAGGGGATGCAGACTCGTTTTCAACCGATGGCGGCATTGCCAGTGGCTCCTGCGCAGTGCTTGCAAGAGCCACCATGGCATCGCCAGCCAGAGCCCCTGGCGAAGCAGCAAACGCGGGGCAAAAACGATGGGGACGCGGCAGCATGAGGGGAAGGGGAGGAATTTTCCCACCCTATCGCTGGGGATCACCTGCTCGGCAGTCAACAGCGCGCTGGCGGCAGAAGACTTGAGATTTAAACTACTAAATTTCTCAATCGCCACCTTCTCTCGACTGCTCCAAGCCTAGTCCATGCGTGAGCATGCCTGAGGAAAAGTTCAACGACCATCCACTTTTCGCTGATTTCATTTGGTGACTGGAGCGACAATCTGATAAGAAAATCATACATTCCCATTTTCGGGTTAAAATCAGCTCTTTTTCCGGCCATGACCCTCCCATCCCCGGCTTCCATGAAAAAACTCACTAGGAAAATCAGGCGGCCATGCTTGCTGGCCCGCTGCCGCCGGCCGTTCGCGGCCGTGCTGCAGATGGTGACGATGCTGTTCTGGATCGTTCAGCCAGCGATGATCTCGAAGGCCGACCAGACGACCAATAACGGTGTCACGCTCAATGTGTGGGCCAGCCAGACCAGCGTCAACCCTGGTGACCATGTCATGGTTTATGCCCAGTTGACGGATTCTCTGTCCAGTCCGCTGCCCTACACCTACCTGAACTTCACGGTGGTGGCCGGGGATGGCGGCCTGCAAAGTTCGTACGCGTACACCGATGCTTCCGGCCTGTGTGCCATCGATTTTACCGCCGGCAGTTCGTCCTCGCAGGTCAATGTGTTCGACAATGGCGGGTACGGCGTCGCTACTGGCTGCCAGATCAATGTTGTGGCCCCCTCCTCGTACCAAATGTGGATAGGCGCGGCCAAGAACCCGCTCCAGGCCGGGCAGTACACCGATGTCCAGGTGCTGATTGCCGACAGCAACACCGGCGCGCCGCTGGCCAATGCACCGGTGAGCTTTTCCACCCAGGGCGGCGATGCCAGCGTATGGGCCTTGTCCGCCACCACCGATGCCAATGGCCGGTGCTCCGTGCCGGTCACTTGCGGCGCTTATCCCACGCAGATCACTGCCACCGGGGCTGGCACCAGCAATACCTTCACCCTCATGTGTCCCTCCCCTGGCGACCAGTACACGCTGACACTTTCCGCCGATCAGAATCCCATCGCCGTCAATGGCACCACCACGCTGCGCGCCACCTGCATGGATTCCAACATTGGGCTGCCGATCAGCGGCCGCTCCTTGTCTTTCGTTGCCGCACAGGGGGCTTTTGGCAGCCCATCGGGCCCCGCCTCCTCGGTGACCTTGATCACGGACGACAACGGCACTTGTGCTGTCACTTACCAGACCTCCCAGTCCAGCCAGGTGCAGGTGACGGACACAGTCACCAACCAGTCTCAGTCGATGACCATCGGGGTTCAGGCCGCCTCGTTTCAGCTTGGGGTTTCTGCCTTGCAAACCACGCTCCAGCAAGGCCAGTCCACCACCGTGTACGGCACGTTGACAGATGCCAGCACCGGTCAGCCGGTCAGCGGTGCAACGCTCAGCTTTCAAGTGGCCAGCGGCGATGGAACCTTTGCGGGCGGTGGCAACAGCTGGAGTGGGAGCTCCGACGCCACGGGCACCGCTTCAGCCACGTTTACCGCCGGGCTTTACAACAGCACCATCGTGGTTTCGGAAAACAGCTATTCCGGGGCCTCGCAGAGCCTGGTCATCGCCACTCTCAGCAGCCCGCCTCCCAGCGATCCGGACACCTTTGTGCTCACCCTCTCGGCCAATGATGGTGCGGTGCTGCCGGGCGGCACCACCATGCTGCATGTGAACTTGACGGACACCACCACCAACACAGCCATAAGCGGGGCGGTGATCACGCTGCAAAATGTTTCGGGAGACGGCACCTTTGGCCCCAGCAGCCCGATGAACGTGTACCTGGACGGCAACGGCAACTGCGACATCCCCTACAC
>OUNM010480216.1_pt1 | contig 18120 bp, 15 predicted proteins | sample 1769961 | NCBI WGS metagenome assembly OUNM01 (sample SAMEA3914820, study PRJEB12502) | metagenome | biome: forest; material: soil | place: USA | collected 2012-03-12 | depth 0.3 m
CGCCTTGGGCTCATCCGCGACGGCATCGGGCCTGCGTCTTCCTCGAACAGCTCGGCCAGTTTTTCGGTCATCGCACCGCCAAGTTCTTCCGCATCGACGATGGTGACGGCGCGGCGGTAATAGCGCGTGACATCATGGCCGATGCCGATGGCGATCAACTCGATCGGCGACTTGTTCTCGATCGTGTCGATCACGGCGCGAAGGTGCTTTTCGAGGTAATTGCCGGGATTGACCGACAACGTGGAATCATCGACCGGCGCGCCGTCCGAGATCATCATCAGGATGCGCCGCTGCTCGGGGCGCACCAACAGGCGCTTATGCGCCCAATCCAGCGCCTCGCCGTCGATATTCTCCTTCAGCAACCCCTCGCGCATCATCAGCCCGAGATTCTTGCGCGCCCGACGCCACGGCGCGTCGGCCGATTTGTAGATGATGTGGCGCAGATCGTTGAGGCGGCCGGGATTCTGGGGCTTGCCGGCCTGCAGCCAGGCCTCGCGCGACAACCCGCCCTTCCAGGCCCGCGTCGTGAAGCCGAGCAATTCGACCTTGACGCCGCAACGTTCCAGCGTCCGCGCCAGGACGTCGGCGCAGATCGCCGCCGTCATGATCGGCCGGCCGCGCATCGAGCCTGAATTGTCGAGCAGCAGCGTTACCACCGTATCGCGGAAATTCGTGTCCTTCTCGCGCTTGAACGAGAGCGGCTGGAACGGATCGATGATGATGCGCGGCAGGCGCACCGGATCGAGCATGCCTTCTTCCTGGTCGAACTCCCAGGAGCGGTTCTGCTGCGCGAGCAGCCGGCGCTGCAAGCGGTTGGCGAGCCGCCCGACGACACCCTGCAATTGCGAGAGCTGCTTGTCGAGATAGGCGCGCAGGCGCTCAAGCTCTTCCGGATCGCAGAGATCTTCCGCCGTGATCGTCTCGTCGAATTTGGCGGTCCAGGCCTTGTAATCGTTGAGCGTGCGCTCATGCGGGCTCATCTGCGGCGGGCGAGAGGACTCCGAAGGCTCGTCCGCATCGCCGATATCGCCTTCATCCGGCATGTCGCTGGCAGGCGCGTCGGCGGTTTCCATCGCGCCTTCGAGCTGGTCGTGCTCGGCGTCGTCGGATTCCTGCATTTCGATGCCTTGTGACGACTGGTTGTCGTCGGCCTCGCCCTGCTGCTGCTGGTCGTCGGCGTTTTCTTCGTCGTTATCGTCGTCGCTGTCGTCGTCTTCCTGGTTGAAGGCGCTCTCCTGCGCCATGTCGAGGGAGGCGAGCAGATGCTGGATATTCTTGGCGAAGCCGCGCTGGTCCTCGATCGTGTTGCTGAGCTTGTCGAGATCCGCGCCCGCTCGCTCCTCGACAAAATCGCGCCAGAGCGAAACCAGCTTCTCGGCTGCGACAGGCGGGGCTTGGCCGGTGAGCCGCTCGCGCACGATCATCGCGACAGCTTCTTCAAGCGGCGCATCGGCGCGGTCCGTTACCTCGGAGAATTTCGCCTTGTGGAACTTATCTTCCAGCATGGCGGTGAGATTGGTCGCGACGCCGCTCATGCGGTTCGAACCGATCGCCTCCACGCGCGCCTGCTCGACGGAATCGAACAGGGCACGCGCCGCCTGGCTTTCCGGCGCCATCTTACGATGGATCGCCGGATCATGGCAGGCGAGCCTGAGCGCCATGGAATCAGCATTGCCGCGCAGGATCGCCGCGTCACGGGCCGAAAGCTTACGCGGCGGTTCCGGCAGGCGCGCCCGCGCGCCCGCGCCTGAACCAACCAGCGCCGGACGCTCCGACGCATAGGTCACCTCGATCTCCGGCGTGCGCGCCAAAGCGCGAAGGCAGGCCGCGACCGAGCGCTTGATCGGCTCGGTGGGAGCGGGTGCGGGTGCGCCGGGCTTGCGGTTCGAGGGGCTGGAAGTGCTCATAATGCCTTCGTCAGGAAAACGTCGGAATGGCCGCCGGGATGTCCTTCCAGCCGTCCAAATTCACGATAGCCTAGCTTCTTGTAGAACTCCGGCGCCTGGAAGGACCAGCTTGAGAGCTGCACCTTTCGCGCGCCGCGCCGATGGGCTTCTCGCTCGGCCGCCAGCAACAGTTCCCTGCCTCGGCCCTTGCCGCGTTCGCCTTCGCTGAGCCAGAACTGATCGACATAGAGCCAGTCGAAACGGAGCCGTCCGACAAGGCCGCCAGTGATCTCGCCCGAAGCATCGCGCAACGTCACAAGGAACGGTTTGGCCTGAGACGGACCGAGAAACGGGCGGTTAAAGGCGCGCAATCCGTCACGAATGACCTTACGCACCTTCGCATCCGACTTCGGCTCGATCCTGATCTCGGACATATCTCCCCCGTGACGGAGCGCTTGCCTTAGGTCAGCGCCACGTTGACGGTCGATTCCTTCAGCTCCACCCCGAAGCATCGCTGGTAGAATTCGGCCACCAGGCCGCGTTCCAGTTCGTCGCACTTGTTCAGGAAGGTCAGGCGGAAGGCGAAGGCGATATCGCCGAAGACCTCGGCATTCTCAGCCCAGGTGATGACGGTACGCGGACTCATGACGGTCGAGAGATCGCCGTTCATGAAGGCATTGCGGGTGAGGTCGGCGATGCGCACCATCCGGTTGACGGTGTCGCGGCCTTCCTTGCCCTTGTAGTGTTTTGCCTTGGCAAGAACGATATCGACCTCGCGGTCATGCGGCAGATAGTTGAGCACGGTGACGATCGACCAGCGGTCCATCTGGGCCTGGTTGATCTGCTGCGTGCCGTGATAGAGGCCCGACGTATCACCGAGACCGATCGTATTCGCTGTGGCGAAGAGGCGGAAGGCCGGGTGCGGCCTGATGACGCGGCTCTGGTCGAGCAGGGTCAAGCGGCCGGAAGACTCGAGCACGCGCTGGATCACGAACATCACGTCCGGGCGGCCGGCATCATATTCGTCGAACACCAGCGCGACGTTGTTCTGATACGCCCAGGGCAGGATGCCGTCCTTGAACTCGGTGATCTGCATGCCGTCCTTGACAACGATGGCGTCCTTGCCGATCAGGTCGACGCGGCTGACATGGCTGTCGAGGTTGATACGCACGCAAGGCCAGTTGAGGCGCGCCGCGACCTGCTCGATATGGGTCGACTTGCCGGTGCCGTGATAGCCCGTGACCATGACGCGGCGGTTCTTGGCGAAGCCGGCGAGAATGGCGAGAGTCGTATCCTTATCAAAGAGATAGTCCGGATCGAGATCGGGCACATGGTCGCCAGCGCTTGAATAAGCGGGCACTTCCAGCGCGGAATCGATCTTGAAGGCATCCCGGACGGAAATCATCTTGTCCGGCTGGCCATCAGTGGCGGGTTTGGCCAGGGTTGCGGTTGTCGCGTTCATCGTACCTCCGGGGCGCGCGTCTATCGCGCGGGACTAAACCAGGTCAATCGATGCAAATGCTGATCCAGGCAGGAATCTTAGAAAAGCAATCAGGCAAACCCAGCAGATTTCAGCGTATTATAAGCGTTGATAATTTCACGCAATTTGTCTTCACGTGATCGATCACCGCCATTTGCATCCGGATGCAGGCGCTTCACCAGCATCTTGTAGCGCGCGCGGATCGCGTCCCTGTCGGCGCTCTCGTCGAGGTTCAGCGTCTCGAACGCCTTGGCGGCGACACGGCCGACGCGAGGCTTCGCCGGCTCCTCCGGCCGAGCATGGGCGCGACGCGCCTGGTTGAACATGCCGAACGGGTCCTGCATGGCCGGCTCGACGTTCAGGTGCTCGCCGCGGTTGTTGACGCCGAGCTTCCAGGTCGGACGATGCCCCGTGATCGCGTCCTTCTGATAGGCGGAGACATCCCCCTCCTTCATACCGGCGAAGTAATTATAGGTCTTGTTGTATTCCTGCACATGCGCCAGGCAGAACCGGTAATACTGCCCCTCGTGCTGGCGTCCCTTTGGCGCACGGTGCGTCGCCTGGAGATTGCAGCCCGGATGCGCGCAGCGCGAAGCATCGCTCTCGGCCACCGCTTCGGCGGTTCCCGGGCGAATGCGCACACGGTCAAACAGGGAAGAGTTCAAGGACATCACGCGCTATAGAGTATGGAGTTTGGCCGCGCTTTCTCAAGACGGCCCGATTGTCGCGTTGACAGGGGAGGCCCTGCCGAACCACGAAGCGGCATATAGTGGAGCATCTGCCATGCCGATGAAAGACGTCATTGTCCAAAAGTTGCAAGATGCGTTGTCGCCGTCACATCTGGAGGTGATCGACGAGAGCCATCAGCATGCCGGCCATGGTGGCTGGCGCGAAGGCGGCGAGACGCATTTCCGCATCCGCGTCACCAGCGCAGCCTTTGCCGGCGAGAGCCGGGTGGCCATGCACCGCGCCATCAACACGTTGTTGGCGGAGGAGCTGAAAGGCGGCGTGCATGCGCTCGCGATCGAAGCGAAGGCGGGGTAGCCACCCGCCAAAACCAGATAAGCGTTATCGCCCCGGATTTAAAGAATCGGCTGCGACCTCGACATCATCACAGGCAGGCGGTCGTCAGCGATAACAAGCCTGGCCAACCCAAGCGATGCTTTCACGTCGCGGCGACCGCCGCGCCTTCAGGACGCCGGCGGCTCAGCAGCAACAGGATCGCCAGCGCGCCGCAAGAGCATGCAATGGCAAGGCCAAGCACCGCATTCGCGCCGAAATGCGTCAACAGCGCCACGAGCAATGGCGGCGCAAGCGCCGATATCAGGTTCAGTGGCAGCGCGATATGCGAGGCCGCCCGCGCATAGGCATCCTTGTCGTAGAAGACCAGCGGGATCGTCGCCCGCGCAACGGCAAGCGCACCGCTGCCCAATCCATAGATCAGAATGAACGCGGCGATGGCGACGCTATGACCTGCGCCCGCCACCAGAACCAGCATCGAGACAGGCAACGCCAGGCCGGCGAACAGACCAGTCGTGATTCCATCCCAGCGAACACCGCCAAGAAAATCGATCGCCCGGGCGCTGACCTGAATCACGCCGAGCGCCGAACCGAAAACAATCGCCTCGGAAGCCGGCAATCCTTCCGCTTTCAGCAACTCGATGAAAATGGCGCTGAACCCGAAAGTGACAAAGGCGTTGAGGGCAATCGCCGCGACGATCAAGGCGAATGTGCTTCTCGCCGTGATTGACGCCGGCTCAGGAGGCGATGTCGGCTCGGCTGCTTTCGGTGCTGGCATGCGACGCGGCAAGCCGAAGGCATAAAGCGGCAGACAGACCAGGATCATCGCGCCGGCATAGATCAGGCAGGTTATGCGCCAACCCGCCATTGCCGAAAGAAATGCCGTGGTCGGCCAGAAAATACTGCTGGAAAGCCCTGTCGCGAGCATCAAAGCACTGATTGCGCTCTTCGCACCACGGCCGGCAACCTCGTTGAGCATGATGTAGGCTGCGGTTGTCAGCGTCGCACTGCCCGCCGCGCCAAGAACAATCCAGGCCATGAAATAGGTGAGGCCTCCCTGCGCCTGCGCCAGCAACCCAAACCCACCGGCGGCAACCAAGGTGCCCACCATCATCACGCGGCGCGCTCCGAATCGGGTAAACGGCTTTGCGAGCATCGGCGCGCCGAGGCCCATGATCACATAGAGAACCGAATTGCCCGCAAAGGCGGTCGCGACATCCATCCCGAGATCAGTCGCCATCTGCCGCCCGACGATAGCCGGAAGCCCGACGGTGCCCCAACCGATGATCTGGGTGACAGCCAAGACCACCAGAACACGAAAAATCATTCCACCCGCAGCCTCGAGACATCGGCGAGATCATCCTCGCTCAACGAAAATCGTTGAGTAGCAGCGCGGATATGTCGCTTCGATGACAAGCTTAAGAGCCGCGAGGAACCTGCAATCCCTACGCGATTGTTTTAGTCAGCATTTGAAGTAGTCAGGTCACTTCGATCGACAGGTGACGCGTTCTAGAACTCGTCCCAGTCTAGGCTCCGGCCGGCTCCACCTGCCGCCAACTTGGGCTTTCGAGCCGGCGCTGACACGGGCGCAGCCATCACTCTCGCGCGTTGCTGAAGCTGCGCGACCGGATTTGCCTTTTGCGCCGGCGCGGCCTCGCGACCGGTCTTGTACGTCACGATCAGGCCTTTGAGCGCCTCGAGCTGCTCCTGCAATCCATGCGCTGTCGCGGCGCTCTGCTCGGCAAGGCCGGAATTCTGCTGCGTGATCTCATCGAGATGAGCGACCGCCGAGCTGATTTCCTCGATGCCCTTGGCCTGTTCGGTGGTGGCGGTCGAAATCTCTTCCATATTGCTCGCGACGCGGCTGACCGATTCCACGATCTCGCCAAGCACGGTGCCGGCCTGCTGGACAAGGCGGACACCGCCCTCGACCTGTTCTGAACAGTCCACGATCAGGCCCTTGATATCCTTCGCGGCCTCCGCCGACCGCTGCGCCAGGGCGCGCACTTCCGAAGCGACCACCGCGAAGCCGCGACCGGCATCGCCCGCGCGCGCTGCTTCGACGGCTGCATTCAGCGCCAGAAGATTGGTCTGGAAAGCGATGCCATCGATGACCGAGATGATGTCCGAGATATTCTTGGACGCCTTATCGATGCGCGCCATCGCCTCGACCGCATCCGTGATCACACGGCCGCCATGCTCGGCGACGGAGCGTGCCTCACCACCGAGTTGCGTCGCCTTGCGGGCATGACCCGCGCTCTGCTTGACCGAAGCCGAAAGCTGTTCAGTCGTAGCAGACGTTTCTTCCAGGCTCGATGCCTGCTGCTCCGTGCGCATCGCGAGGTCGCGGCTGCCATTGGAAATCACAGTGGAGGCGCTCGTCGCCTCTTCCGAGGAATCGCGCACCGCGGTCACGATGTCGGTCAGCGCATCGAGCAATTCGTTGATGCCGCCGCAAAGCGTCTTCAGCTCCCCCGTCATGCCATCGGTCGAAACGCGGACCGTCAGGTCTTTTTCGCGAACCGCGCGCATCGCCTGCTCGACCGAGACCTGCATCATTTGCGCCGCCTTGATCTGGGCCGTGATGTCGGTGGCGAATTTGACGACCTTGTAGGGACGTCCGCTTGCATCGAGGATCGGGTTGTAGCTTGCCTGGATCCAGACCTCCTTGCCGCCCTTCGCGATACGGCGATATTGCCTGGCCTCATATTCGCCTTTGCGCAACTTATCCCAGAATTGATGATAGTCGGCGCTCTCGCGCTCGGCCGGATCGACGAACATCCGGTGATGCTGCCCGACGACTTCGGCCAGCGAATAACCGACCACGCCGAGGAAATTCTCGTTGGCATGCAAAATCTTGCCGGTGAGATCGAACTCGATCACCGCCTGCGCCTTGTTGATCGCCGCGAGCTGGCCTTCGAAATCGGCCCGCTCAAGCCGCGCCTGCGTGATGTCGGTGGCGAATTTCACCACTTTGTACGGCTTGCCGCTCGCGTCGAGAATCGGGTTGTAGCTCGCTTCGATCCAGATTTCCCTACCGCCCTTGCCGAAACGGCGGAACTGCGCGGCGAAGAATTCTCCACGCGCAAGCTGTTCCCAGAACTGACGATAGGCCGGGCTCTGCCGCTCGACCGGATCGACGAACATGCTGTGGTGCTGCCCCTTCACCTCGGCCAGCGTGTAGCCCACAGCCGCCAGGAAATTCTCATTGGCGTTCAGGATCTTGCCGGTGAGATCAAACTCGATCACCGCCTGCGATCGGTTGATCGCCGCGAGTTGCGCCTCGGCGTCGGACTTCCCGCTGAATAATGTCTTCATCCCCAAACCGGACATCTTCAAATTCCTTTTCCCATGACCCTGGAACCGAGCAACTCCAGGGACTTTGGTTTCCTTGGCGCGACCTCGCGGCCCTGGCGTTTCATACCCCGATAAGATTCCTGAATTTCTTCAGATATATTATGTGCTTATTGTGAATTGGAATCATTCTGACACGAAACGATTAAGTAAGTCTTTATGTATTGAACTAGGCCAACTGGCCTAATTTAGCGCTTAAGCACAGAACAAGCATGACGTAACGTCAAGTATTATTGAAATACGGAAAATGTAATCTTTGAATAAAAACCGCAAGCTTTTCAGTGCTTGGCTAAGACGAAGAACCGCTCACCGATTGAGCCCAGACCAGTCCGATAGCGCCCCGGCCAGCGCCGGACTTATTGGTCAGCCGGCTCCGAAAGCCCCATTGTGGCGCTGATCGGCCGCGATTAGATTGCACGCGCCCGAGCTACATCGTGCCGGGCATCCGGAGTTCACCCCCATATGCTGAAACCCGCCGATAGCTATGAAGCGCTGGTCGCCGGCTTTCGCTGGGATATCCCCGCCCGTTTCAACATCGCGGACGCTGCCTGCGATATCTGGGCGACAAGCGAACCGGATCGGCCGGCGCTTATCGAGGTCGATTCCTCGGGCAATGTGACCACCTTCAGCTATAGCGACTTGAGCCGCGCCTCGAAGCGCCTCGCTTCCGCGTTGAAGGCGCGTGGTGTCCGCCCCGGCGACCGCATCGCCCTTATGCTGCCGCAGAGTCGCTTCGTGCCGATCGTGCATTTCGCCGCCTATCGCATGGGCGCGATCGCCGTGCCGATGGCGGCGCTGTTCGGCGTCGATGCGTTGGCTTATCGCCTTGGCGATTGCGGCGCGAAAGTGCTGGTGACTGATGCCGCCGGCCTCGCCAAGATTCGGCGCATCGAGCAGCCGACTGGGCTCGAAATCCTGATCTCGCTAGACGGCGCCGATGGCGATGCACTCGGCATGGATGCGCTGCTCGGCGCGTCATCGCCCGATTTTACGACTATAGACAGCGGCCCGGATGATCCCTGCCTGATGATCTATACGTCAGGAACCACGGGCCAGCCGAAGGGCGCGCTGCATGGCCATCGTGTGCTGATCGGTCATCTGCCCGGCATGCAGATGCCGCATGAGTTCCTGCCGCAGCCGGGCGATCTGTTCTGGACTTCGGGAGATTGGGCCTGGGCCGGCGGCCTGCTCAACATGCTGCTGCCCGCCCTGATGCTCGGCGTGCCGGTCATCGCGCGCCGCTTCGACAAGTTCGATCCGGAAGAGGCCTTCGCGTTGATGGAGCGTCAGGGCGTGCGCAATGCCATCATCCCGCCAACGGCGCTTCGGATGCTGCGCGCCGTGAACCGTCCACGCGAGCGCTTCAGGCTGAATCTGCGCACGCTGGCATCCGGCGGCGAATCCCTCGGCGAAGAAGGCTTCGCCTGGGGACGCGACGAACTTGGCCTGACCATCAACGAATTCTACGGCCAGACCGAGTGCAACCTGATGCTCTGTTCTTGCGCCAAGATCGGCGTCAGCCGGCAGGGCACGATCGGCAAGGCAACGCCAGGCCATGAGGTTGCGATCCTGCGCGACGACGGCACGATCTGCGAGATTGACGAGATCGGTCAAATCGCCGTGAAGCGCCCGAACCCCGTCATGTTCCTCGGCTATTGGAACCGACCCGAGGCGACAGCAGCGAAATATATCGGCGACTGGCTGATAACAGGCGATCAGGCGACGCAGGATGCGGATGGCTATGTCCGCTTCATCGGCCGCGACGACGATATCATCACCTCGGCAGGCTACCGCATCGGCCCAGTCGAGATCGAGGATTGCCTGATCCAGCACCCGGCCGTGGCGCTCGCCGCCGCGGTCGGCAAGCCGGACGCGCTACGCACCGAGATCGTGAAGGCCTTCCTCGTTCTGAGGCCGGGATTTGCGCCTTCTCCGGCCCTGGTGGCCGAAATCCAGGACTTCGTGCGGCGAAAGCTATCAGCTCACGAATATCCGCGCGAGATCGAATTCATCGACGCCCTTCCGATGACCACGACCGGCAAGGTCATCCGACGCGAGTTGCGCGACCGTGCCTGACGAGCCAAGAGATATTCGGCAATGAGATCGCATCGGGCCAGCGCGCGCAGTCTCGCCTGCGCCCTCTCGGCCCTCGCCGGCTATGTAGACGCCGTGGGCTTTCTCGAACTGCATGGCCTGTTCGTTTCGTTCATGAGCGGCAATACGACCCGTTTGGCTGTAGGGCTCGCGCAGGGGGATAGTGTCGCCGCGGCGGGCGGCGGCCTCATCGCCCTCTTCGTAGTAGGCGTGGTTCTTGGATCGCTGACCGGCCGGTTCGCGGGAGAACGCCAGGCCCCGGCAGTGCTGCAGCTCGTCACCACGCTGCTCGCGCTGGCCGCGCTTTGCGGCAGCTTTGGCTATCGTATCGCCGCGATCGGCGGCATGGCGATGGCGATGGGAGCGGAGAATGCCGTCTTCACGCGCAATGGCGAGGTCAGCATCGGCCTGACCTATATGACCGGCACCTTGGTGAAATTCGGCCAGCATCTGGCTGCAGCCCTCGCCGGCGAAACGAGTTTCGGCTGGCTACCCTATCTGTTGCTATGGGCCAGCCTTGCGGCCGGCGCGGTTTTGGGCGCGCTGGCCTATCCATATTTCGGATTGAACGCGCTCTGGGTCGCAAGCATCGCCGCCGCACTGCTCACGCTGGCGGCGACGATTTCAAAGCCTGGCCTGGAAAGCTAAACTCAGGCCGTCTTCTGCGGCTTGTAATAATAATTCGCCTTCTTGCCGAACACGAGGCCCCGCAACATGCGGCGCATGCCTTCGGAGCGGCGCAGTGGCTCGATCGTCGCGCGGAAAGCCGAGTAGAGCGCGACCTTGGTGTTATCCCACATCGGTTTGCGGCCGGGGGCAGACTGCGGAAGGCCGAGGTTGCGCATCAGGCCGTTGGCGGCGAGCAGCTTGTTCATGCGAATGACCGGCGCCGATTTCCAGGTGATCGCCATCGAGATCGAATAGCTCTCGCCCGTACGCACCCAATGCGGCCAGAGATGCGGCGTGAACATGCCATCGCCGCCATTCATCTCGAAGACCTGCGCCCGCTCCTCGAATTTCGCATCGTATTTGATGTTGCGATGCTTGGCCGGGTTGATCTCCAGCTCCTCGTCCGAGACCAGCGTGCGGTCATCGTTGTTGAAGATATGGAAGAACTTATGGCCCTTGATCTGCACGAAGAGGTTTTCTTCGGCGTCGAAATGGAAGGGCGTCGTCGAATTGGCCGAAGAGATGAAGATATAGCCTTCGATATCGGTCAGTCCCGCTTCCTTCAGGCTGCTGAAACCGTTCTGCTGGGCGACGCCGAGCAGGACCTCTTCCAGTAGCGCCTTGTAGGAAGGCTCGCTCTCGACGCGCTTCAGCACCATCCAGGCGCCTGCCGCCTCGATACGCTCGACGATCTCGGCCGGCGTCAGATCGACGACGGGCTGCTTCTCCGGCGCAAGGCCATGAACGGCCTTGTTGCCATTATATTCGATGCGGTCGCCCGGCATGGCGCGCGCCAGTTCGACGAGGCGCGGCAGTTGCAGCAGCGGATGATCGGCCAGCGAATGGCTGGTGGCGAAGGGTTTCGCCGGGAAGGCGTTCTTCCAGTCGGCGGGATTCTTGGCGACGAGCAGCGGAGCCGGGTTCGTCATGATGCTGTCCTTCCTTGCAGTTTGTAGACTGCGGTCTTGAGGCGCTGGCGAAGATCACGCCTGGCCGCTTCGCGCGCCCTGGCGAAACCGAAGCGGAGGGTTTGGCGGGTAGAGAGGGGAACAAGCGTGTCGGCGACGCCGAGACGTTCGCGCCAGACGTGGTCGATCATCGGGTGATCGCTGATGGCGCAGGAATCGATCACATCCATCGTCCCGCGCGCCTTGGCGCGTTCGGCGAGGCCGAGCGTCAGTTGTACGCCTGGTGAAAAGGCCGATTGCGCCTCGTCATAGGCGATCTTCCAGAAATAGCCGGTGCGGCCAGCGCCCACGAGCAAGCCGGAGGCCACTGTCTTGCCGTCGAGCTCGATGCTCTCGACGCTGAGCTGGCCGGTTGCCGCAAAGGCGCGCGTTGCCGCGCGCAGGAAGGAAATGCGGCCAGGCTCCTGCAGGAACGCCGTGCCGGCCTTGCCTTTCCAGCCTGTCGCCTCGAGCGCGACGAAGCGCTCGATCGCAGCGCGGATATCAGCGGTTTCAGTCGCGCTCGACCAGACAAGCTCGCCCGTCTCGGAAAGGCGGCGATACTGCCGGCGCAATTCCTTCTTTTTCTTCGAGGAAAGACCGCGATCGGTTTCGCCGACAAGCGGCAGCATGGCGCGCTGATGCTCGCTGAACAGCGCCGGCGCGCGGCCGTTCTCGGCTAAAACCTCGCGCAGAAGGACGGCAAAACGGCCCTCAACCGGCAGGCGAGGAAACAGCACGCCGACAGGGCGACCCTTGCTGGCCGCGACCCAGGCGAGAAAGGCGGAAACCGCGATCCTGGCGTTTTCGGCATCGACCAGCGGAGCGCCGGCGCTGATCTGGGGATGCACCCAGCCGCGCAGCAGCGGCGCGCCGATGTCGGTGGCGAGCGTCACCGGGAAGCAGCCGATCAGGTGCTGGCGCGGCGAGCGGCTCTTCGGCCGCCACAGCATCACGAAGCGGACGTTGCGCGCATCGGTAAGGTGGCGGGCGGCGGCAATGGCGAAGCCCGGCTCGTAGCAGAAATTCGGTTCGAGAACGCGCCCGACGAGGTCGCGCCATTCCGGCTCGAATGCAGCGGCGCCTTCAACGTCGAGCAGCATGGCGGTGCAGTCGGGAAACCCTGGCACGGCCTGTTCAGCCTGGCGCGCGCCGGACCGCAGATCCGCCAGCTCGACCTTCCTGGAGCGGCGAATGCCGCCGACCGAGATGATGTCAAAAAACGACATGTCGTTTTCCCTGTGGCGTTCCTGGACCGGGCTGTGCCGAATGGGCACAGAATCCCCGAGCCGGAGCGTTCACATGACGAAAACTTCAATTGTCATGCCAATGGCTGGGCCGCTCAGGCAGGCCGCAAGCTAGCCCAGAGCCGGTTAATGAAAGCATGGTCCAGCCCTTGGGTAATGCAGACCAATCGCGTGCTATGGTTAGCATCCGGCCAATGTGGCAGCCGAAAAACCGGGTGAAGCACATGCTGCACGCAATGCAGGACCAGCGGCCGCGCCGGTTCTTCCTCCATCGCCACGATCCCCTTCAGGCGCAGCAGTTTCGGCCCGTGGGCGAGCCGCAGCAGGTCGAGGAAACGGCTCAGCGCCTCCTCGCTGACCGGCTGATCGCTGGTGAATGAGAATGCCTGAATATCGGCGCTGTGCCGGTTCACATCATGCGGATGCTGGTAATCGTGGGCGTGGTGGTCATGCCCATGATGATGGTGGCCGTCGTGGGCATGATCGTGGTGATGGCCTTCGTCGCTAAGCCAGCGCGCCACATCGGGTTGTTTCGACTGCGGATTATAGAGCCCACAATCGAGCAGTTCACGCATGTCGATCTCGCTATGAACGTCAAGCACCGGCGCGAGCGGATTGAGCCGTTTTAATTCCCCGCGCAGCGCCGCCAACCGAGACCGCGTCGCCTCATCCATGCAGAGGTCTGTTTTGGAAAGGACGAGCCTGTCGGCAACCGCGACCTGCTTCATCGCCTCGACATGGTCTTGCAGTGTCCGCAACCCGTTCACCGCATCGACCAGCGTCACTACGCCCTCGAGACGGTAACGCATCGCGAGGTAGCGATGGTTCATCGTCACCTGCAGCACAGGCGCGGGATCGGCAAGGCCAGTAGTCTCGATCACCACGCGATCAAAGGGTGCGATGCGGTTATTGTCGCGTCGGCGTAACAGATCCTCCAGCGTCGCGACCAGATCACCGCGCACAGTGCAGCAGAGACAGCCGGAGGCGAGCAGCATCATACCGTCCTGCGGCTGCTCGACCAGCAGATGATCAAGGCCGATCTCGCCAAATTCGTTGACGATCACCACCGTGTTCGCCAGCGCCCTATCCTTCAGCAGCCGATTGAGGAAGGTGCTCTTGCCCGCGCCCAAAAAGCCCGTGATCACCGTAAGCGGGATCAGCGGCAGCGGGCCGGAGCGACCATCGCCGGTAACTGTCGTGTCGGGAAGCGTCATGCTGTTCAGGCCTGGATACGCCGGATGCGGCGCTGCTCCAGCATGACATCGAGCGCGAGCCCGGAAAGCACAAGGGCGATGCCGGTGAATTTCGACGGCGTCATCGCCTCGCCAAGCAACAGGACCGAAGTCGTGATCGCGACCACCGGCTCAAACAGGAAGAGCAACCCCGCCGCCGCCGCATTCATCCGGGCCGCCGCCACGAGCTGGAAGAAAAAGCCGAGATAGTAGCCGATACCGGAAAGCACGATCGGCAAGGCGGTCGCCGCAAGCAGCGTCGCTGGCGGCACTGAACCCGCAAGCAGCATGAAGGCGATCGCCGCCGCAAAACTCGGCCCTTGCAAGTAGAACAGCACCGTTACCTTGTCGGTGCGGATATTGGCGCCGACGACGAACATCGCCGCCGTGCAGAGACTGGCGCATAGCGCCATCGCAAGGCCTGGCAGGCTGAACCGGCTCAAATCGAAGCCGACCACCACGAGGATGCCGCCGAACGCGAGAGCGAAAGCGAAAAGCCGGATGGCGGCGGCGCGTCCCTGCAGTGCGACAGTATAAAGGATGATCCAAAGGGGAAACGTATAGAACACGATCACGGCAATGGAGACCGGCAGCCGCGTCACCGCGCCGAGATAACCGACCGCACACCCCGCCGCGAAAAGCGACAGCAGCGTAACGTTCCTCGCATCAGCCTTGGCGATGTTGGGCCGCCAGCGCCAGATCAATCCCGCGAGCAGGAAGCCGACGATACACAGTCCGGAGCGGATCACGATCAGCGCCGCGCCCTCGACGCCGAGATCGGTCGCAATCTTGGCGATGGGAATGTTCAGACCATAACAGGCTGCGCCGACCAGCGCGGCAAGCCGGCCTCCTGCGCGCGCCTGCGGCTGCCCGCCGAGCGCCACGGCATCCGTCATTGAAACGCCCCCACTCCCGACGAGCGATCAATCAGTCCTGATCGTCGCTCTTTTGTTTCTTGCCAGCCTTGGCGGGCTTGGCCTTTTCTTTCGACTTCAGATCAACGCTGTCGAGCGCGCCTTTTGGCAATGTCGCGGCGGCCGTCGTCTTGCCCTTGGCAGCTTTCGCGTCAGCCTTCTTTTTCGCGCCGCCGAGCGATGCACTGGTGGGTTCTGTGGCCGAACGGATGGCCACGGCCTTCGCCTTCGGCGTGATTGCACCAGCCTTAGCCGGGACATTGGTCAGCGTCAGCGGCGCGCCAACGGTGTCATCCGCATCCGCCTGCACCGGAACCGGGCGGGCAGCCAGCCCCTTGGTCGAAGGAATCTGACCGGGGGCGGCCGAAGTGCCGGCCGCCTGAGACGTCGGGGCCAGCGCCATCGCATTGGCCGGGATGACGCCAGGCGCGCGCGCAGCCAGCACCGGCGCGTTGCTGCCGGGCGCTGGTCCCAAATAGACCGGAATCGGTTCGAATTCGGCGCGAGGCCCAAGCACGACATGGCCGCTCGCCGTGCGCGTGGTCATGGCATTGCGCTCGGGACTGGCGCTCTGGGTTTGGAACATCGCAAAGGCCGGGTTGGCGTTGTCCGGCTGGAACATCGGGTTATGCGCCGCCACCGGCGCGCCAGACTCCGTGTCATCCGCCAATGGCGCGCCACGCTTGCGCAAGTCCGCACAGATATTCGGAGCCGTTGAATAGCCGGAAGTCGGCAGCATATCCGGCGTGCCGAGATTGCTGCTGTAATTGGCGAAACCATTGTCGAGAAGCTGCGCCGCCTGGATCGTACGATCCGCGCCGGAGGTCGCGCCCATCACCACCGCGATCAGCCGACGGCCGCCGCGATCGGCGACGGCGACGACATTGAAGCCGGAGGCGCAGACAAAGCCCGTCTTCATGCCGATGGCGCCGGGATAGCGGCCGATCAGCCCGTTGGTGTTCTTGTAGACCTTATTGCCGAGCTGCACCGCGCCGATGTGGAAATAATCCTCGTATTCCGGAAAATCCTTCAGCAGCGCGCGAGCGAGAATGGCGAGGTCGCGGGCCGAAGACTGATGGCCTGCCGCGTCCCAACCATTCGGATTGACGAAGTGGCTTTCGTGCATGCCAAGGCGCGCGGCTTCGGCGTTCATCATCGCCGCAAATCCGTCGATCGAACCGCCAATGCCTTCCGCGATGACATAGGCGAGGTCATTGGCCGATTTGACCAGCATGATCTTCAGCGCATTGTCGAGCGTGATGATCTGGCCAGGCTTCAGGTACATCTTGACCGGGCGCTGGCGGGCGGCGAGCGCCGAGACCTGCAGGGGAGAGTCGAGCCGGGCGCGCCCATCGCGCATCGCCTTCAGCGTCACGTAGACGGTCATCATCTTGGTGGTGGAGGCGGGAATCCACGGCCGGGTCGCGTCCTCGGCCGAGATCACCTGCCCGGAATTCGCGTCGATGACGATGGAAGGATTGGCCGCGGCGCCCGCCTTCGACAAAACCAAAAGGCCAAAGCCGGCCACCAGGCTCTTCAGGAAAGGATTCATGCGATGAATTGGTCCGTATTGCCCCGGTCGCCGTCGACGTGAAGCCTGACGACAAGGCCAGACAACTTGACGAACTTGTTTCTTCCTACATGCGTCTCGACGCGTTGCAAACCGTCGAGAGCGCCGCAGTCCACCATATCCACGATGCACCGCAGGGAATTCGCGGCCATCAGGGACATTCTGGTCCTTTGCTTGCAGTTCCCGGCATGAATATGGCGCAGATGTGAAATCCCGCGATGTAGATCGAAACGGCGGCGAATTGGCCGCGTGATTCATTCTCAAAAAGGATGATGGTCACTTTTCGGGCTTTGCCCTACATCTTCGCTGGAACAAGAGCTCACGAGGAAATCCGCCATGACCGCCGCAATCGTTGGCTGGGCACATCTGCCGTTCGGAAAGCTTGAGAACGAAACCATCGAGTCGATGGTGGTGCGCGTCACCAAGGACGCGCTCGACCATGCCGGCATCGGGCCGGAAGACGTTGACGAGATCATGCTCGGCCATTTCAACGCCGGTTTCTCGCCGCAGGATTTCACCGCTTCGCTCATTCTCCAGGCCGATGATCGCCTGCGTTTCAAGCCGACGACGCGCGTCGAAAACGCCTGCGCCACCGGCTCGGCCGCCGTCCACCAGGGCCTGAACAGCATCGCGGCGAAGAAGGCGCGCATCGTGCTCGTCGTCGGCGTCGAGCAGATGACCAGGACGCCAGGCCCCGAGATCGGCAAGAACCTGCTCAAGGCTTCATACCTTCCGGAAGATAGCGAAGTGCAGGGCGGTTTCGCCGGCGTCTTCGGCCAGATCGCCGGCCGCTATTTCCAGAAATACGGCGACCAGTCCGATGCGCTCGCCATGATCGCGGCGAAGAACCACAAGAATGGCGTCGGCAACCCCTATGCCCAGATGCGCAAGGATTTCGGCTACGAGTTCTGCCGCAACGAAAGCGAGAAGAACCCTTATGTCGCGGGCCCCCTGAAGCGCACCGACTGCTCACTGGTCTCGGATGGCGCAGCCGCCATCGTGCTCGCCGATGTCGATACCGCGCTGAAGATGAAGCGTTCCGTGGTGTTTCGCGGCGCCGGCCATGCGCAGGATTTCCTACCCATGTCCAAGCGCGACATCCTCGCCTTCGAAGGCTGCACGGTCGCCTGGAAACAGGCGCTCGGGCAGGCTGGCCTGACGCTTGGCGACCTCTCCTTCGTCGAGACGCATGACTGCTTCACCGTCGCCGAACTCATCGAATACGAGGCGATGGGCCTGACCAAGCCCGGCGAAGGCGCGACCGCCATCAAGGAAGGCTGGACGCAGATGGGCGGCAAGCTGCCGGTCAATCCGTCCGGCGGCCTTAAGGCCAAGGGCCACCCAATCGGCGCGACCGGCGTCTCGATGCACGCATTGACCGCTATGCAGCTATGCGGCGAAGCGCCGGAAGGCATCCAGGTGAAGAACGCCAAGCTCGGCGGCATCTTCAATATGGGTGGCGCAGCTGTGGCGAACTACACCAGCGTGCTGGAGCGGCTGCGGTAATCGGGCGCCGCTCCTTATTCCTCCTCCTCGATGGGGGAGGAATAAGTCCACCTATCAATGCATGAACGGCAGCGCCAACGGCGCAAACTTCGCAAAGCCCATCAGCACGGCCGAGCCGATGCCGAGCGCGCCGGCCAGCCAGACCAGGGCCGCGATCCCGGTGATCACCATCGCGGAAGCGAGCACGATGCCGATCTGCAG
>OUNM011325533.1_pt1 | contig 18108 bp, 14 predicted proteins | sample 1769961 | NCBI WGS metagenome assembly OUNM01 (sample SAMEA3914820, study PRJEB12502) | metagenome | biome: forest; material: soil | place: USA | collected 2012-03-12 | depth 0.3 m
ATTTTATAACAGCCTTACATTCAAGATCCAATTGTATTCCGTATTGGCATTTTTCATTCCGGTGGGGCTTGTCAGCAGCGGGGTGTTGGTGGCCGTCATCACCAGCTACAACCAAGAATTGCAAACCAGATTCAAGGACAATGCCACCACGATCGCATACGGATTGAGCGACGATTTGCAAAAATTCTACCACCCAGAGAAAGACATCGACAAACTCAATGAACGGGTACTCCACGCGGCGCGGTTGTACAATACGGACATCAACATCTACCGCAAAAACGGATTGCTGTTGGTGAGCAGTAGTCCTATCCTTTTCAAAACCGGGCTTCTCTCCCCGCTAATTGCCCCCAACGCTTACCATGCGATCCGACAAGAAAAGAACAAGCTTTTCTTACAGGAAGAAGCCATCGGCAAACTTCACTACAACCACGTATATGTCCAGGTACGGAGCAGCGAAACAGGGGAGGAATTGGGCATCATCAGCATTCCCTTTTTCGCTTCGGGACAAGAGCTTTCGGACAGGATCATCAACACGTTAAAAATTATCCTCACGATTGCTGCCCTAACGTTCATGGTGTTTCTGTTCTTCTCTTTTATGGCAAGCAATTTCATCACCTATCCGTTGAAGCTCATTACCCATCGCATCCGAAAAACTACTTTGGAAAGCAGCAATCGGCCTTTGAATTGGGAATCGAAAGATGAACTCGGATTATTGATCCGTGAATACAATTTGATGCTGCAAAAGCTGGAACAAAACAAACAGAGCCTCGCTTTGACCCAAAAAGAAAGCGCATGGAGAGAGGTGGCCCAGCAAGTGGCCCATGAAATAAAAAACCCTCTCACGCCTATTAAACTCTCCCTCCAACACATGCGACGGGTATTCTTGAACGGCCATGAGCAAAAGGCGGAAAAAATCGACAAAACCTTTGAAACCATTATTCAGCAGGTGGAGATCTTGGATGAAATCGCATCTTCCTTTTCCATCTATGCCAAGATGCCTACTTACACGATCCAAGAGGTAGAACTCCAAAAAGTCATCTTACAATTGTTGGACGTGTACGCCTCCGACAAAAAAGAATTCATTCTTTGCGAATTGCCCTATCTTTCTTGTTTGGCCCTCGCCGACGAAAAAATGCTGGGAAGAATTCTGGCCAATTTGCTTCTCAATGCTTTTCAGGCGGTCCCCAATGACCGTACACCCGAGATCCAAATCGTGCTCAAGGAAGAAGAGGGTTCCTTCCTTATTTCCATCCAGGACAATGGGAGCGGCATTCCTGCCGAATTAGGCACCAAGGTATTCGAGCCTCATTTCAGTACCAAATTCTCTGGTTCGGGCATTGGACTTTATATTGCCAAGAAAGGAATAGAGCAGATGGGGGGAGAAATTGGGTACAAAAGCCAACCCAACAAAGGCACCACTTTTTGGATCCGATTGAAAAAGGCGGAACTTCCTTGATGATACACAAAAAGTGCTCGGAAGAAAGTTTCAAAACCAAAAAATGGCATTTTTTACAAACCGAAATGCGACATATCCGCACCAGGCAACACCTAAGCCCTGCCCTATGTACCAAAGAACACGTTTTTTTTCCCAATGCATATGCGCCTCCGCGACGGTGACGATGAGTAGAGGATAGATCGGGACAAAGAGACGTTCGTCGTATTCCACCTCGCTGGTACTGGCAGAGATCACAATGCCTGATAGATACACGATGCAAAAGACGGTTCCCCAAATCTGTTTGGAGTACAACAGAAAAAAAAGAAGAAGCATAAAAAATATCCCAGCCCACGGGCCAAGAAAAGTGGAGGGGAAAAACCAATTGGCAAGCACGGAACCTGTATGTGTCAATACGTCATGGAAATGCACCGTGCTTTTTTCCCGAAGGCCAAAAAGAGAACCAGAGAGGCTTAGATTACGGCAACTCGTTCCCACTATGACCAAGAAAGGGGGAAGTAAACAAAACAATGACTCCGTTCTCCCCTCTGTTTTCCATCTGTCGTAACACAAGCCAAACAGCAACGGAAAAATCAGAAAAACGCCCGCTTGTCGGATGCTCAAGGAAAAGGTGAATGTTAGGCACAGAATGAGGAGCGAAGACATATTTTGCCTCTTCAAAAACCGCGACAACTCCCGACACCCTAGTGAATACAAGGCCAAAAACATTCCCTCGGACCAGAAGAACAAAAATGGGAAAAAGAGCGGCAAGCCGAACAACAGACCAAAAACTATCCAAAAAAAAGAACTGGGAGATGCTCTTTCTTTTACTATACCCAACCATGTACCGAGCGTGAGCCACATCCACAAAGGAGAAAGAACTTTATATGCCATTTCAGCATCGGAGAAAAAAGAAAGCGTGACAGGAAACCCGATCGCAGAAAGTACCATGGGTTGTCCTTCGCAAGTATGCAACACTCCTGAAGACTGAAAAGACCTGATGGCGCATAAAAATTGATGGGAATCGTAGGTAAATCGGATTCCGTGGTGGAACTCTATCACCATTATGACAGTTACAGGAAAAACAGGGAGGATCCACTCCCAATGGCCTAGATAAAACGATTTTATATTTTTGTAGCGCATGCCCAAAAATACAGATGAAACAGTCTCTCTTCCTATTGTTTTCACTCCTTCCCCTTCCCGTCTGGAGTCAACTCAAAGAGTTGAACGAAATTTCCCTCCCGCAAAAAGCGCTGCCCTATGCGTTGTGCGTGGACAAAATGCCCCAACAAGATGCCTTTATCGTATGTGCCGACGGAAAAATATTGCAGATGCTCGGCTTTAGGGCACATTTCAAAAACCAACGCCTCTTTATCGGGGGAAGCAAACCACAAGAAGACCGCATGTTTCCCATGGTCCAACTATTTGTAGCGTCGGACGGAAAACCAGGCACCTATGAATCAAAAAAAGGAGAACCTTATATCTATGGAACATTTCGGGACGGGGGTTCGGAATCTTTTAATAGCCAAATGCACAATGGCTCCTGCCGTGTAGACATCCTTGAATTTACCGAAGAAAAGATTTCCGGAACTTTTGGGATAACCGCGTACGACCAATGGGGAAATGATGCCAAACTAGTCTCCGGTGTTTTCAATATAAAATTCAAAAAAGAGTAGGAAAACTTTTTCCCATACCTTGGAAATTAAAACTGCTTCACTACTTTTGCAATCCTTTTGAAAAAGGCCCAGGTGGCGGAATCGGTAGACGCGCTGGTCTCAAACACCTGTGAGGGCAACCTCATGCCGGTTCGACTCCGGCCCTGGGTACATAGTACACAAAAAGGCCCTAAAATTTGGGGCCTTTTGTATTTTTTATCTCTGCCAATTTAAAAGATACCTGGTTGCCACAAACTATTTTCAAATTATATATACAGTTGATTTACGTGACTGTTTAAATATTCCTATACATGACGGATTTAATTTCCTCCTCCAGACAGAAACAGGCCTTGAAACCTTGCTTTTTTCTCCTGCTTTGTGTCTCCTTGCTATTTTCTTGCAAAAAGAAGAATGCGTCCGTAGAGAGAATTTCTTCCGATTGCGAAAAACCTTCCAATTTAAATTTCAGGACCTTAGTGTTTCGGGATCAAGCAGGATCTAAGTACTGGAATTCTGATTCTCCTACGACAAACGACATGGGAGATGATTGGACTACAGACCAACCTATCCCCTGTTATTTTTTTGCCCAAATGGATACCAACCATGTGGTAGTGGATGATAGCTCTACCGTGCCAGATTCTGTATACACTATTTATTCCTACCCAAACCCTACGCAGGGGTCAAATTTTTATCTTTCTGTCCTCGCACGCAAACCCATGCTCATGCATCTACTCTTTGTAGGGGAAGATGGGATTGCCTATCACAAAGAAAATATTTTTATCGGATCGGCCAATTTTAGAAATGAGGGCATTGATCCAGGTGAAATAAAAAAAGGATATTATGCATATAAATTGATCCAAGCCGATTCGCTATCCCAAATCAAATTGGATAGATACTATCGACTCTTTTATTATTTCAGCACCAAATACAACCGACGTTTTGGCGAAGGGCACGCGGACATGTACATAGGGCAAAATTATCCTGGAAATTAAGCGAGTGACCTTATTGCCGTCATTCTCCTAGTCCTCTATTCCTTTCCCGTCCAAGATATGCTGCATGTACTTTTCGATCCTGGCTTCCCGGGTTTTGGATTGCTTAGGCTGGGAAAAATGGAACAGATAGGCTCTTTGCCTCCCAGGCGTCAGGGCTTCAAAAGCGGCCTTTAACGTTGGAAGTTCATCCAATTTGTTTTGAAATTCTTCTGGGATGGAAAATTCGGAAGTCTTTTTGAAATGCACTTTCAATCCGGCTTTTTCTACTTCTATGGCCTCGTAGATGTATACTTTCAGAATGGCTTCTTTTTCTACGATCTCTTGAAGATGGGTAAATCTGACCTGGCGCGCCGATTGCACATTCTCTGTTTGTTGAATAAGAATGCCATGGGGGTCTTTCAATAAGACCCCTTTGAAAAACAAGAGCGCACAGTATTCTTTAAAATCGTGGATCAATACAATGTTATTTTTTTGAAAGGTGTAACACGGCACTCCCCACTTTACTTCTTCCGTCAATCCGCATGCAAGCACAACCGTTCTCAAGTACGTGACTTCCTTTTGCCATTTTTGGGGGTTGTCAAAGTAAAAATCGACGTTGGGATTCGTGTTCATCGCTTATAGTTTTTCTTGCTTCTTAAATGCAATTAACGCCAAAACAAGCAATAATGCACCTTTCAAAAGAGCGAAAAAGTCCATGGCTTGGCCAAAATGGTGGGTCTGGAAGGAAACAACAATGGCAATGGCCTGAATCAGTTCGATGAATCCCAACGTCACCGCGTACATGTATCCCTCCTTCATTCCCCGAGCCAGCAACGCAATGGCCGAAAAATATACCCATACTTGTCCGGCAAGAATGGCGCCTGATAGCAAAATCAATTTTTCCAATCCAGGGGTCATTTCTCCCAGGTGCTGTATTTCCGCCTGTTTCGCCGGATTGAAAAAGGCCAATACCGTCCCTGTCAAAGCGCCCAAACCATACACTACCAATACTACGATCAATACGATTCTCCAAGTTTTCATTTTCTATTTTTTAATCCTTTTCCTACTCATCTGGCTTTTTGGATCCGCCCGTTTTTGGAGGGGTGGCTGCTCCCCTTTTTCCTCCTATTTTTTATTGCCCAAGATTTCTTGCATCCGATTATGGGCCATGTTGATCCCTTGGGCAAAGGGCAATTGCAGCACTTGATCCCGGATGGCAATGGATTTATACACGACCAGCATGGTGAGTTTGCTCGTTTCTGCCGTAAGGCTTTCAAATTCCAAAAATTCCAATTGGGCATCAAAGGGTGCACTCTCCATTTCAAATGTCCGGGTGATTTTCTGGTTCGGGATAAATGCATGGATCACACCATGAAACCCGTGTTTATTTCCCTTAGGATCAGTCGTCTCAAATTGGTAGCTGCCATGCTTCTTATTTTCCAATTTCAGCACGTTCGTGCCCATCCATTGTGCCACAATATCCGGTTCCACATAGGCCTTAAAGAGTAATTCTAGGGGTAAATCGAACTCTCTGGTAATCACCAATTCCTGTTTGTTGTCTTCTGCCTTGATCTTTGTCTTTTGTTCCATGCTCTCTTATTTTTTGGGTTTGTAAGCCTTCATGATGGTTTCCAATGCATTGAATCGTTCTTCCCACAGTTGGCGGAAAGGTTCGATGAAGTCGGCTACTTCTTTCATTTTTTTGGCGCTTATATGGTAATACATTTCCCTGCCCTGTTGCTGCTGTTCTAAAAGTTCACATTCTGTCAGTATATGCAAATGCTTTGAAACAGTGGGCCTTGCCGTGTCAAAGTGGGAAGCGATGGCCCCCGCGGTCATGGATTGCGAGGCCACCAATAGGAGAATCGCCCGCCTGGTCGGATCTGCGATGGCCTGGAACACGTCTCTTCTCAGATTCATTATGTAGCTATTTGACTACAAATATATATGTAGTCATTTAACTACGCAAAAAAAAAATATCTATGGCCTTGCTTCTATTCTTCTCTTTTACAAAAAATCGGATTTTGATAGCAAAAAAGAGTTATTTTTAATTTTCAAAATTTCCTTACCATATACATTTGTAATTGACTCTCACTTTTTCATGAAAAATCATTGGTTTGCATTCTTTTTTCTCTTTGTTTCCCCAGCTTGCTTTTCTCAATTCACTTTTAGTGTTCAGGGAGGCCTCCTTCATAACAAGGACAAAATAGGAGGGTCAGGAGGCCTTGCTGCCCGATATGTTTTTCTGGACAAATTGGCGCTAGGGCTTACTACTTTCTATGGACACTTCGGTAAAAAGGAGTTTGACGACGAGAATTTTTCATCTGAGGCCGACGGTAGGGTAGTTCCTTTTCTTGTTTCGGCAGAGTATTATTTGCTCCACACCAAATTGCGTCCTTTTGTAGGAGTGGACGCGGGAGAATATTTTTACAAATACCATTTGTACAATGCATTTACAAATACGACGAATGCTTCTCCTAATCCTACATATACCACATCTCCTACCGTATATTATCACGGCCGCTATTTTGGTATTGCCCCAAAAATCGGGCTTTCTTATCCCATCAGCCTACACTTTAGTGCTTTCTTTACACTACAATACCATCAAATTTTTATAAAAGACAAGTACAAAGAACTTTATGGGGGAAAGTCTTTGTATGGGGCATCTTTAGGAATCTCCTATTCGTTGGGACATTGACATACTCATTCATCCTGATAGGGGCGAATGCTGTCGGCACAATACTTGCACAATATATTGGAATTATGGAACGTGGAAAGGCCATACTCTTTGTCCAACATTTTGTATTTCGGCGAATTGGAACAACTGAGACTGTCCACACAAAATAACCGTCTGAACTTGTTCTTTTCCCTTTGCTCGGCGATCATCTTTTTCACGAAACGCTCGATGTTGTTCAAGGCCGTCCGGGACAACATCCAGTTCATCGGAACCTCGCTGCCACTTAAATCCAGTTTTAAGGTAATAGTGTGGCCATGCATTTGGTCCACAAGTTGTTCTAATTCTTTGACCGCCATGTTTACCCTGCCTGTGCGGGTATTGTAGATTCCGTTCAAAATCTCCGTCAATTCATTGCCGAAGTTGATGTTTTGGTAGGTATCGTTGGTTTCGTCGCTATAGCGCAATACGATGACATACGGAATGATCTTGGCTTTGCGGGCCTTGTTGTTGAAAATAGGACGTAAGGCTTTTAAGATTTCCACCATCGTGGCAGAACCGGTATTCTCTGCATAGCCCCCGTCCAAGTAGTGATGTTTTAAATTTTCGTTTTCCTTGACCATTACGGCAGGCGAAAACAGCGGGAACCGGGTACTAAAATTGACAGCCGTGCTGTAATTGATCCCTCCTTTCAATTTATAGTCCATTAAATCCCTGTCTTTTCCAAAAAACATGGAAGAATCCGGCTTGACGCTCGTGATCCAACACTGCTGGCCCGACTCTGCTTCCGTGGTATTGATGAACAAGGCTGGATAGGAATTGTCCTTCGCGTACGTTGACAAAAAATCACTGGAAAAGCTGAAGCCTCTGGCTTTGTATATGTCATTATAGCCGGCTTCCCAGCTTTGCTCCAAGGCGATCGCCCGATCGAACTTTACGATATGGGAAGGGGAAAACAGATTCAACACATCGCCAAAGAACATCTTGCCGATAATAGGCGCCAAATGATCTCGTGTATAAAAAGACTTAGTGAGCTCTACGAGAGAACCAGTGCCTTTAAGTTCGTCTTCTGTATTTAAATAGGCGATCGCATTAAAGAATGCCAGTCCCAAACTTCCCCCCGAAACTCCGGAAAAAGCATAAATGGATTTCTTGAAATCGATGTCGTGCATGTCGCGCAAACTGTCCTGCATGCAGCTCAAGAGCATGGAGGCATAAGCCCCGGTTCGCAAAGCCCCTCCTTCCGCACAAACAAATACCACGGGATAAAACTGTTTGGCAGGGTCATTGCGGCAGATGTACACATTATGGAGCGTGTCTTGGCTGTACTTGTTAAACCATTGCGTAAAATGTTGCCGGAGCGTGGGCCGCTGGTCCACCTTCCCTGTCTCATTGTACCGAACGGGGTGGTCTTCATCCGACCAAGAACAAATAAGAAGGACTGCCAGTAAAATAAACCGGAGAGGGATATAGGCCAACCACTTTATTTTTCCATGGCTCCTAAACACTGCCGTATCGAGAAATAGAACGCCCAAATAGATGCCCGTCCAACAGGCAAATGCGATCATGAGGAGGCCTGGTGCTCCTACCTTCTCGCATACGGAACCATTCGCAAAACAAATGCCCAGAAAGAAGGCCACAGAAATCCCAACTAACAAGAGGAGTTGGCGATGCAGCCGAAGATAAAAGGAGCTCGGAATCCGATAACTCCAAAGATAACGTCCATTATCGTCCTTATCGCTTTCGAACTTGATCAATTCGAACGATTGGGGTACTACGCTGTGAAACTCCAATTTGGTTTCATCCTGTGGGAATGCCTTACGGCCTTCTTCCGGCAATTCGAGAAACCTGTTGACAAACAGTTGGTAGGTGGCCCTCTCCTCTCCTTTGAAGTTTTCTACTTTCCTTATTTGGAACACATAGTCGTTGTAGATCCCGAACAATTTGTCGCACCACTCTTTTTCGAGGTCCGAACGACCTACTCTCTGTCTTAAACTTTCTCCGAGTCCGTGGATGATGTTTCGGAAAAGTAAAAAAGGGTTGTTTGAAGAAGAGCCTGCATTGCCGGAATGAGTCGAAGCATTTTCTTTTTCATCAAATGTGTAGTATACAATGGAAATCAGGTTCATGACGATGTAAATTACCAGCGCAGGAACTCCAAACCCAACATTTTTTGCGGTATCGTTCAAGGAGGAATCATTCAAATAATTGATCAAAAAGCCAAGGAGCACAATCATGTAGGGAGCAATAAGAAAGAGATTGGAAATCGCCGTTTGTACTGCTTTCCTCCATGCGACGCGCTCGTCCGACAAGCTCTTTCCAGAATTGTCCGTCACATAAATGGAATAACGTGTGGCATATTCCGATACCACGCTCCAAATGATCAACCCTACGAGCAAATAGAAAAAACTGCCTACCGAATGTTCCACTCCCACCTGTTCCGCTATTGCCAATAAGATGTCTTTTCCTTGTGGCAACAGGGTGAAGATGAGCAGGGCCAATACATTCAAAATGCATAAGACCACCACGCTTTTCAGTACACTGAGAAAATCGATGGCCAATACTTTGATGTCCTGCTTATGCGATTCCTTCCACAAAATGGAGAAAATGCCAATAAAATGGAACAGCATAAACTTGACTGAGTTCCAGATAAATTCTCGTAGTGCGTTCATAAAAAGGATTTAAAAATGCAGGCCCTTCTTTGCTTACTCAACAAACATGGGGCTATTATTTAGAAATGCAATATAATTGGAACGCAAAGGTTTGTCAATCCTTAAAATTTAGTAGAAAAGCCAAAAACTGGGGCTTGCAACTGTAAAGCTTCCACTGGCATGATTATTTAACTGACAAGGGGATTAAACATGTGTTGTATGCAAGTTCCTGAGGAAAACATCGAAGAATACTGCAAAGTCCAAACCTTATTGCAACGTATTCGAAAAGAAATAATCCCGATACTGGAGAAAAGAATGCAGGGGTTATTCTTGTCTGTAGAAGAATTGAAAAAATTCGAGACGTTCAATTATTTAAGAGGCAGGTCCTACGATTTGATCGACTGACCGGTCTTTCCGGAGTTTGTCTCCGAAATATGACACAAATACATACATGATGCATTTATCCCATAAGGAAAGTTTCGTGTATGTATTTTTATTTTTCTACGAGCTTGGGCTCTTCTCCTCTTCTCACATTGAATTTTCTTCTGCGCATCGATGACCAAGTGCTAAGGTTTTAGAGAGAGACGAATCTCCTATTTAGTGCAAAAAGGGGAGAACTTTTGAGGTTCTCCCCTTTTTCTGAGCTGTGTTCGGGTTTATTTCTCCTCGTTTTATGGTAGAGGATGATTAGTTAGTACTTCCTAATTGCTATGTAAGTATAAAAACCTGTGCCATCGCTTTGCCGCACCTCTTCCTTTGTTCGAAAAAATCTCCCTGCCTTTTAACGCTTTTCACTAGCTCCTTAAAAATCGATGCAAACAGTCAATCCTTGTATTTTCTGGCTGAAAACTGCAGCAGGAAGGAAATAGCCCATCCTTGACACAATGCTTCAAACTGTTGGCACAATAACAAAATCCTCCTAGGAATGCCCCTTCTATCTTTGTATTGTATAAAAAAATATTTACAAAGTACACTTTAACACATTTCGTATGGTGCCAAATGCTACTTTCCTTCGCGTTTTACTCCTGGCGCTCCCCATGTTGGGGAATGCCTACATGATGAAAAATTTTCCAATCACGGTCAAGCAACCTGACAATACGGAATTGCATCTTTTTGTTTCGGGCAATGAGGTGCATAACTGGTTTCACGATAGCAGCAATTATACTATCATCCGAAACCGGGAAGGAGAATACGTATATGGCGTGCTGAACGAAGGCGATGTCGTTCCTTCCTCCTATGTAGTAGGGAACGTAGACCCTGCCAAAGTGGGCCTAGTGCCTGGCATCAACTTGAGCCCAGAGGTATTGGCGGAAAAGATAAAGGCCTATGAAGCCTCTGGAAGAGGAGATCGGCACACGGCGGACAACCTGAGACTGGATGCTACAGGAGGCAGATTTGGCAGCAACCTAAATCAATTGGTCATCTTTATCCGATTCAGCGATCAAGGCGCATTTACCAAGCCATTGAGCACCTTCGATACCAATCTAAATTCGCTCACCAGCGTTTCGGTAAGGGGGTACTACAAAGAAGTTTCCCACAGCCAGATCGATGTCTACAGCTATTTTTTCCCGACACAAAGTGGTACTACCATCGTGGCATACAATCACGACAAGCCACGTACCTATTACCAAAAAGATACCCCCGACGGCTATGCTAACGGCAATCCATCTTCCACCGATCGGGAACATGGCTTGCTGGCCGATGCGGTGACGGCAGTTCAAAACATGGTGCCCAAAAACATTAATCTGGATGTGGACAATGACGGCAATGTAGACAATGTCGTCTTCATCATCCAAGGCAATACAGACGGTTGGGGAGACCTCCTTTGGCCACATCGTTGGAGTCTTTTCACCAAAAATGTCTCCATCAACGGAAAACGTGTCCTTGACTATAATTTGGATTTCGAAGGGGGAAGTGGGGCCGGTGTGTTGTCCCATGAACTATTCCATACGTTCGGGGCTCCGGATTTATACCGCTACACCAACACGAATATAGAACCTGTCGGAAGTTGGGACGTCATGTCCGGTGGTGATTGGAACACGCCACAGCACATGACAGTGTATTACAAACAAAAATTTGGAGGGTGGGTATCCGACATTCCCACCCTCACGCAGGCAGGAACTTATACGTTGGAACCTGTCTCTAAAAACCCTTTCTCTGCTTATAAAATCAACATTCCCAACTCCACGCGTGGAGAATTTATCGTGCTCGAATACAGGAAACAAGAAGGTTTATACGACAAGATCGTGCCTTCTCAAGGCATCCTGATCTACAGGGTCACACCGGATCTGAACGGGAATGGAGACGGCCCGGACGATGAAATCTATGTATACAGGCCAGGAGGCACCAAAAACATCAATGGAGACATCAATAAAGCTCCTTTTTCCTCCACCAACAACCTGACTTGGTTCGACGACGTCTCTAATCCTGCCTTTTTTATGACCAATGAAAATGCGGGAGGATTTCCGAAGGGCCTTGGGATCTCCAATGTGACCGCTATCGGGGAAACGATCAGTTTCGATTTTAAAGGAGGGAGCGGAAACAATCCCACCGTCAGTATTACGTCTCCTTCCGATAATGACACCTTGGTACCTCCAGCCACCTTCGACATCCTCGCTACCGCCTCTACCCCAACGGGCACCATAAGCAAAGTCGATTTTTACAATGGCACCACCTTCTTGGGCTCTGACAATACCTCACCCTACTCCTTCAATTGGAAAAACGTGGTGGCGGGAAGTTATACGTTGAGCGCAAAGGTCACTGATAGTCAAGGGGGAACGGCACTTTCCAGACCTGTGGCTATCGTTGTCCAAAAGCCGATCTGTACAGTAGCTGGTTCTAAACTTTCGGGCACCGTCATTGGCACAGATGGTTCGTGGAGCAATGAAGGAGACGTGCGCGACAAGGCATTTGACGGCAACACTTCCACCTTCTTCGATGCCCCCATGGAAGATGGAGCGTGGGTAGGTTTGGACTTGGGAAGCCCGAAAACAGTTCTAAACATCCGGTATTATCCACGTGTAGGTTTTCCTGCCCGTATGACCGGAGGCAAATTCCAAGGGTCGACTACTGCCGATTTCAGTTCGGGAGTCGTCGATTTGTATGCGATCGCCACTCAACCTGATAACTTAGCTTGGACATGCCTTTCCCTTTCCAACACCAGCTCCTACCGTTACATACGGTATCTCTCGCCCGACGGTGGAAGTGCCAATGTGGCAGAAGTAGAATTTTATGAACAAACCAAAATCGTTATTCCTCCTGTAAAACATGGACATACCTATGCCATCAAGGTCGACCATACTGGCAAAGTATGCGGCCTTGCGGACAATGTATTGGGTGATGGGGCACAAACTGAGCAGTTGATGTACCAAGACGATCCTTCTCTAAAATGGGTCGCCTTTAATGTAGGAAATGGATACTGGAAATTTATTAACGTAGCGAGTGTAAAAGCGTTGGGCGTCAGTGACAGCTCGGTGGCGAATGGAGGATTGATCCAACAGCATGCCTACAGCGGAAGCAGTTGGCAACAATGGCAATTGCTGGCTTCTGACACTACAGGATATTACAAAGTAGTCAACAAAGGCTCAGGCAAAGTGATGGACGTAATAGGAGTTTCCCAACAAGAGGGGGCCACTATCTGGCAGTGGGAGTATGTAGGTGGGAATAATCAGAAATGGGCCTTTCAAGAAGTGTTGCCAGTTACCGACGGGCAACTGTATGCTCTGGAAGCCAAACATGACGGCAAGGTGCTCGAAGTAAAGGACGCAGCCACCTCCAATGAAAGCCCAGTAGTGCAAATGGACAACCAGCATACGAAAAATCAAGCTTGGAAAGCTGCTAACATCGGCAACCTATTGGCCACTTTCACCAATGCAAACAGCAAAAAGAGCTTAGAGATCGTCCCCAATTCCACCGTAAACGGGGGATTGGCACAACAAGCGGACTATACGGGCAATGATTGGCAAAAATGGAGCATTTTAGGAGTAGAAGAAGGATATTTTGAAATGATCAACCTTGGGAGCAGTCTGGCGTTGGATGTCATCGGATCGTCCCAAGACAATGGGGCTACGGTATGGCAATGGACTTATCTTTCAGGAAACAACCAAAAATGGAAATTCGAAGAAACCAATCCCACTGTTACAGGCGTCCAGGATCTTGATATTCTGGGAACGCATGTGCATGCTGCGCCCAATCCCTTCCTGTACGGGTTTCGTTTACTGACAAAGGAACCTGTTTGGACCGAAATTTACTCTTTGACCGGCGACAAACTTTTAGAAGAAAACGTGACTTCAGACAAACTCCTTGGAATCAACCTTAAAAGTGGCACTTATCTCTTGAAGGTAACAAGTGGGAATACTGTCCAAAACCAGCTCATCGTCAAACAGTAATTATAAACAAAACGGTTCTACATCAAGGCACCTTCTTCTGTTTATCCCAACACAGAAAGAAGGTGCTTTAAAGCAGGCTTTCTTCTTATCCTTTAGGCAAACTGAAATAAAAAATAGCCCCTTTTCCCTTTTGGCCTTCTGCCCATACCTTCCCTCCATGTTTTAGTACAATACGTTGGACGATGGCCAACCCTACGCCGGTCCCTTCAAATTCTTCCTGGGCATGAAGCCGCTGGAAAACGCCGAACAATTTGTCGACATACTGCATGTCGAACCCTGTTCCATTGTCTTGGATCGAAAATACTACCGTATCTTCGACTTCTTCCGTCATGATTTTTACCCTTGGATCTTTTTCCAGAGAAGAATATTTGATCGCATTCGAAAGTAAATTGTACACTACCTGATGCAATAAGTTATAATCGGCCTTCATGGAATGTAGTGGCCCGATTTCTATTTTTGTCCGGAATGGACTTGCCCTCCTGATTTCTTCCTTGACAGATTTCACCAAATCGTTCATGTCGATTTCCCTTTTCCGCGGCTCTTTTCTCCCAAGTTGCGAAAAGGCCAATAGGTCATCGATAAGATTGCCCATCCGCATCGCATTGGACTTGATGATGTCGATGTTGCGTTTTCCTTGTTCGTCCAATTTGTCGCCATAATCTTCCAGGAGGATTTGGGCATAGCCACTCGCCGACCGGAGCGGGGCACGTAAATCATGGGAAACAGAATAGGTAAACGCTTCCAGTTCTTTGTTCAAGGCATGCAATTGTTCTTCCGTGCTTTTCAGCTCCGTGATATCGAGCAGCACCGTCAATAGACACGGCGCATCATCGAGTTCAATTTTAATAATGGAAATGGAAGCCCAACGCAACTCTCCCTGCCGCGTACACGTTTGCATTTCCAAATTGTATACTTTGTTATTCTCTTCGGCCAAAAGCGCCATTTCGTCCCATTTGTGCGCGTCTTGAAAAACATGGAGTTCCGCCACTGTTTTTCCTTGCACTTCTTCTTTTTTCGAAAAGCCGAACAACCCTAGGAATGCCGTATTGGCATTGATCAACTTGCGATCGTGCATACGGGAAATGGCCAGAGAAGCCGGATTGTGTTCAAAAAGACTAAAAAATAGGGCATCCGATTTTTTCAGTTGCTCTTCTATCCTTTTCCGTTCTGTAATGTCAAAAATGATATTGATCGCATATTTTTCCCCGTTCAACCAAATGATTTCCGCGGAAGAAAGCACCTCCAATATTTTTCCCGATTTGTGCCGAACAGAGAGTTCAAAATGCCGTGCAGATCCGTCCTGCCTGATTTTTTGCAAAATCACTTCCCGTCTGGCTGGATCTATCATCATCCCAAGGCCGACCGATGTGTTTCCGATCACCTCTTCTTTTGTATACCCCATCATGTTCAAGAAGGCATCGTTTACATCCAAATACTTCCCGTCGGCAAGGCGGGTAATGGCAATTCCTCCTGCACTGGCCTGAAAGGCTTTTTGAAAACGTTCCTCGCTTTCTTTCAACTGAAATATATGGCTTTCCAATTGAGCAGTGCGTTCCAATACTTTTTGTTCCAACTGCTCATTCATTTGAAGGATCGCTTCCTCATTCTTTTTCCGATCGTTGATCTCCCTAAAAAATGCCAAAATTCTCGCTTCTCCTGCCAACGAAACCTTTTTCAGCTCCATTTCCAGCCATGTCGTGCTCCCATCCTTTCGTTTGCTCCTCCATTCAAACTGTTGGGGAACACCTTGGACGGCATCTTGCAAGTAGACCGCCATTTTTTGCCCACTATAGGCAGGATGTTGGACGATAAAATCGACCGCGTACATGGAATGCAATTCCTCTTTGGCGTATCCTGTCACCTCGGAAGCTTTTTGATTGGCTTCCAGTATTTGTCCTGTTTCTATTTCCAGGACATAAATCGCGTCTGTGGCATTGTCGAACAATTCCCTGTAATTGGTTTCGGCAAGCTTTAAAGCAGTCTCGGCTTTTTTGCGCTCGGTAATGTCGAGAGAAAGGATAAAAATACCTTCCGGGATGGGTTGGATGCTCAATTGGAAATAGGCCTTCGTGCTATTGGGAAAGACGAACTCCGTTTCGAGGTAGTGTGGAATGCGATCGTGCATACAAGTAGACAATACTTGAAAAAGAGCACTCTGCTCGATTCCAGGATACTTCTCCATGAGCGTGAATCCCAATAACTCATGTTTCGCATAGGTACTGTATTTTACCAAGGCATCGTTCACATAAATGTAACGCCATTCAAAATCATGGATCTGGATCCCTTCCAGCAAATTATCAAATGTGCTCCGGAACCATCGCTCGTCAGCATCCGATTTTACTTGGTCTCCATGCATTTCTGATCCTGTTGAATTTATGTTTGCACAACTTTTTCAAATATAAGAAAATAGATACATGTTTCAGTTCTAATTATGAGACAATATCAGGAGGGACAACCACTTTTATGACAGGATTTTTCATTCGTGGTAGGGATAACCGTGCTGGCGGGAAGAACCAAAAATGAAAAGCGGCAAATGACGTTGCATACATTCAAGTCATTGCCGCTTTTCTTGCCCTCTATTCTATCAAAATAGAAGGAGAAAAATTAATCTCTCCGGTTGCCAAACAAGCGGAGCAGGGCCAAAAAGAGGTTGATGAAGTCCAAGTACAAGGTGAGGGCACCCATGATCCCGAGTTTACTTTTTGAGATGACATCCATGCCTGCTTCTTCGCCGAGATTCTTGATTTTTTGTACGTCATAGGCCGTAAGCCCGCAGAACACCAGCACGCTGACAATGCTAATGACAAAGCCCATGGGGCCGCTGTGCAAGAACATATTGACGACGCTGGCAATGACAATCCCTACCAAGGCCATCAACAATAGATTGCCCATTTTGGTAAGATCTGTTTTGGTGGTATACCCAATGAGGGCCATGGCCCCAAACATAAGGGCTGAAATACCGAAAATGGAATAAATGGATTCTGCTGTGTACGCCAAGAAAATAAAACTCATGCTCACGCCCATAATCCCGGCATAGGCCACGAAAAGACCTAATAACGCGGTGTAGGAAAGCCGCTGGTATCCAAACGACATGGCCAGGACAAACCCGATGGGGGCAAACATAGCCACATAACCCAACATGGACAATCCGCCGGTCTCCGTTACGAGCATGGCCAAGAAAGAAGGAGTATTGGCGACAAAATAGGCCACAACGGCCGTGAGAGCCAAACCTAGGCCCATCCATGCAAATACTTCATTGAGAAACGTACTGCTTTCCGATACGCTTCCTCTGTACTGTGTTGTTGTGTAATTCATTTTTTCAACTAGGTATAAACAATTCAAATGTCCACATTTTTTGGCAAATTCCATTTTATGGGCCTTTCTTTTTCGGATTCACAAATTAAGTGGGAGGAAGGACACTTTTATTCCGCTATTACGTACATATACCTAGTAAAAAGAAGAATAGGCGAGTAGAAATCAGGATATGATGGCCCTTTTTTTTAAAATACCTTTACCGCGTGGATCCACTATGATTCTCGCCGGAAAACGAGGAAAAAAAGGGAGGAACACCTGTATTAGGAATAGTATGAATAAACTTTCGTATCATTTCGGAAGAAGAACAAGTATACTTGATTGCATTTTGATAAAAATGGAGCTCTGAATTAATAAGAAATGTTGTTAGTAGAAACAAAAAAAGCACCGAAAATCCCTGTTTTTGGGGAATGGAGCCTGAAATGTAAGGAGGCAGAAAAGATGTCCCTTTCCTTGACAAGGGAAGGTTGCTCTTTTGCGGTCCACTATGTGGACGGGTCACATGCTTCTTTCTATGGCATTACCTATTCGGTACACATGGGCAATGAAAAAGACGTTTTACGGTTTTACGGCATGGTCGTCCCGGAATTTGAAGGGAAAACCGAATTTTATTTTGAGGTGAAAAATGATCATCTGATCTTGACCGACAAATGGGATCCCCATTTTGTGTTTGATTTTTCACGCGTCTGGAAATAAGCGCACACAACTCCTTCTTTAAGTCATCCCTCTTATTCATCTTCTGATCTTCATCAAATAAGAGTTGAGGCCATTTCTTCTGGCCGCTATTATTCTTTTGTGTTTTCCGGATGTTTTTGGCAACGACTAAGTGTCCGGCCTAGTTTTAGCCGATTTGCATTTACATTTTTGACTCACTTTTCTATTTATTTTAGATTACTCTAAAAATTATTTATAATAATATAAATAAAAAAAAGTATACTTGTCAAAAAAAATAAGATGGATAAGCAAACAAAACGTACATTCTTTTCTCTTGGATTCTTTTCCCTCTTCGTCTGGCTCTTCCCCCC
>OUNM010305808.1_pt1 | contig 18102 bp, 16 predicted proteins | sample 1769961 | NCBI WGS metagenome assembly OUNM01 (sample SAMEA3914820, study PRJEB12502) | metagenome | biome: forest; material: soil | place: USA | collected 2012-03-12 | depth 0.3 m
ACCCGCTGAACACCCGCTACGCCGAGGTCTATCGCGGCGGCAACGCCCTGCGCTTCGGCGGCGCCCTGCTGGGCGGGGCGATCAACATGGTCACGCCGAACGGCAAGGACGCCGGGTTCGAGAACCAAGTCCGTCTCGACGGCGGTTCGTACGGCATGGCCCGCGAGCACCTCGCCATCGCCCGCCAGATCGGCGACTGGGATGTCTACGCCGCCGGCACCAACCAGACCAACCAAGGCTGGCGCTCGCAGAGCCAGCAGAACATCCAGTTCGGCAGCCTGAACATCGGACGCAGCTTAGGCCAGGACCGCGAGGTCCGGTTCATCGTCAACGGCTCGAACATCGCCCAGGAGATCCCCGGCGCGCTGACCGTGGCGCAGTTCCAGGCCGATCCGCACCAGAGCGCCGCCGCCAGCCTGGCGGGCGACCAGGGCCGCAACCAGCGCGGCGTGCGCGGCTCGCTGCAGACGACCTGGCGGCTGAACGAGGATCTGGTGTTCGAAGGCGCGATCTATGGCGTCTGGAAGGACCTGGACCACCCTATCTTCCAGGTCATCGACCAGAAGAGCCGCAACTACGGCGCCTTTGGCCGCTTCGACTGGGACGGCCATGTCGGCGACCTGAAGGCCGACGCCTTTTTCGGCGCCTGGTATCGCCAGGGCGACCTCGACTCCCACTTCTACATCAACAACCGCGGCGCCCGGGGCGCGCTGCAGTCGATCTCGTACCAGAACGCCAAGGCGATCGACGTGTTTGGCGAAGGCCGCCTGTTCGTCACCGACCACCTCGCCCTCGTCGGCGGCGCGACTTGGGGCCAGGCCGATCGCGACTATGTCAGCGTCAAGGTTCCCAGCGTCGCGTCAACCTTCAACCTGACGGCCTCCAAGACCTATGACTGGATCTCGCCGCGCGTCGGATTGCTTTGGCAGGACGAGGCCGGCGACCAGGTGTTCGCGAACGTCACGCGCTCGGTCGAACCGCCGAACTTCGGCTCGATGTCGCCGACCAATGTCGGCTTCGCGCCCGTGCAGGCCCAGAAGGCCTGGACCGGCGAGGTCGGGACGCGCGGCCGTCGTGGCCCCTTCACCTACGACCTGACCTTCTATCGCGCCGACCTGCAGGGCGAGATGCTGCAATACGCGGTCAGCTCGTCGATCCCGGCCTCGACCTTCAACGCCGACAAGACCATCCACCAGGGGATCGAGGCGGCGCTGGACTGGGCCGTGGCGCCGCACTGGCGCATTCGCCAGAGTTTGACCTACTCGGACTTCCGTTTCGACGGCGACGCCGTCTATCACGACAACCGCCTGCCGATCGTGCCGAAGAACTTCTACCGCGCCGAGATCCGCTACGACGATCCGCGCGGCTGGTTCGTCGCGCCGGCGGTCGAGTGGTCGGCGAGCGATCAGTGGATCGACTACAGCAACACCAAGACCGCGCCGTCGTACGCGATCCTGAACCTCAACGCCGGCTGGAAGGTCACGCCGGCCGTGTCGCTGTTCCTCGACGCGCGCAATCTGGCCGACAAGGCCTACGTCTCCAATACCCAGGCCGCCATCACCTGGACCCCGGCGACCGCCACGCTGTGGCCGGGCGACGGCCGCTCGGTGTTCGGCGGCGTCACCGTCTCGTTCTGATCCTGTAAAAAGAGTCCCGCCATGAAGACCTTTGCCCTGATCGCTCTCTCCGCCCTCGCCCTCGGCGCCGCCGCGCCGGCGCCCAAGGTCGCGGTCGCGGTCGCCGACGCCTGGTGCCGCCCCGCCCCGACCGGCGCCCTGTCTGGCGGCTGCTATGTCACCCTGACCGCCGCCGGCGACGACCGCCTGCTCGCCGTCGAGACCACGGCCGCCGATCATGCCGAGATCCACTCGATGTCGATGGACGGCGGCGTCATGCGCATGCGCAAGCTGGACGGCCTGGCTCTTCCGGCCGGCAGGGCCGTGGTGCTCAAGTCCGGCGGCGAGCACCTGATGCTGGTCTCGCCCAAGATCGCCTTCAAGGACGGCGCGAAGATCCCGCTGACCTTCAAGTTCCAGAAGGCTGCGCCGGTGAAGATCGAGGCCGTGGTGCGCGCGGCGGCCATGCCGTCGATGCCGGGCATGGCGCACTGATGCGCCGCCCACTGATCGCGATGGGCCTGGCAGCCCTGGCCGCCCTGCCCCTCGCCGCTTGCCACCCCAAGGACGAGGCTTCGGCGCCGCGCTCGATGGTGCAGATCGGCGGGCCGTTCAGCCTGGTCGACCAGGACGGCAGGCCGGTCACCGAGACGTCGCTGCTGGGCAAGCCCACGGCGGTGTTCTTCGGCTTCACCTACTGCCCGGAGGTCTGCCCGACGACCATGACCGACCTGACGGCCTGGCTGAAGGCGCTGGGTCCCGACGCCGACAAGCTGAACGTGGTCTTCATCTCGGTCGATCCCGAGCGCGATACGCCCCAGCAGCTGAAGACCTATTTGTCGAACTTCGACCCGCACATCCGGGGCTATACGGGCACGCCCGAGGCGATCGCCAAGACCGCCAAGGAATACAGGGTATACTACCAGAAGGTCCCGCAGGACGGCGGCGGCTATACGATCGACCACTCGTCGGCGATCTATCTGTTCGACGCCAAGGGCGGGTTCGTCGCGCCGATCGGCTACCAGTCGCCGGCCGACCGGGCGGTGGGGCAGTTGCGTGACCTGATCAAAGGCTAGCGCCGGAATTCAAATCCTCAAATCCGTGTCATCCCGGCCGAACCCCGGCGAATGCCGGGGGTGGAGCCGGGACCCAGGGGCCGGCGCAGGGTTTAGCCCCTGGGTCCCGGATACCCTCTTCGAGGTTTCCGGGATGACACTGATTTAGAGCTTTGAAATTTCGCCGGGTCAGGTGATCCGGCGCTTCTCCAGCTTTCGGGCCAGGGTGCGACGGTGCATGCCCAAGCGCCGGGCCGTCTCGGAAATGTTGAAGTCCGTCTCGACCAGGGTCTGGTGGATCCGCTCCCACTCCAGGTTCTTGATCGAGGTGGCGCGCTCGCCGATCGTGGCGTCGACATCGCCCTCGCCCTTGTGGAACGCCGCCTCGATGTCGTCGGTGTTCGAGGGCTTGGCCAGGTAGTGGCAGGCGCCCAGCTTGATGGCCTCGACCGCTGTGGCGATGCTGGCGAAGCCGGTCAGCACCACGATCAGCATCTGTGGATCGCGTTCAGCCAGGGCCCGGACGCAAGCCAGACCTGACTCTCCGGCAAGCTTCAGGTCGACCACGGCATAGCGCGGCGCAAAAGTCTCCAACGCCGCCAGCGCTTCGTCCAGGCCATGGACGTGGACCACCTCATAGTCGCGCCGCTCGAACGAGCGCTTCAGGGTGGCGGCGAACTTCTCGTCGTCCTCGACGATGATCAGCTTGCGCTCAGGCATCGCGGCCTCCGTCGATCTCCAGGGCCGCCAGCGGCAGGGCCAGGACGACCCGCGCGCCGCCTTCGGGGCGGTTCTCGGCATGCGCCTCCCCGCCCAGCTTGCGCAGGACATTGACCACGAGGAAGAGGCCCAGCCCGCCGCCGACCCTGCCCTTGGTCGAGTTGTAGGGCGTGCCGAAGCTTTCCAACGTCTCATCGGTGAAGCCTGGACCGTCGTCCTCGACCTCGATCTGCAGCCAGCCCTCACGGACACCGACCCACAGGCGGACCGCGCCGGGCGAAGCCTCCAGGGCGTTGTCGAGGACGTTGTGGATCACCTGCTTCAGGGTCGACTCCGCCACGATCGGCGTCGGCGCGATCAGGTCGGTCTCGTAGACCAGCACCTGGTCGCCACGCGTGGCGCGCCAGTCGGCCACGACCTCGTCCATGAAGGTGCGCAGGGCGCCGACGCGCACTTCGCCACTGCGCGCCTCGCCGGCTGACATCAGTACACCGGTGACGATCGACTTGCAGCGCTGGACCTCGCCGCGCATGTCCTCCAGCTCCTGGGCCAGTTCCGGATTGCCGGCGAAGAGCGGCATGCGCCGCCAGTCGCCCAGGATCACGTCCAGCGTCGCCAACGGCGTGCCCAGCTCGTGCGCGGCGCCCGAGGCCAGGAGGCCCATGCGGACGATGTGGGTCTCCTCCGCCGCCCGCTGGCGCAGTTCGGCCAGGCGCGCATCGTGGCGGCGCAGGTTGACATTGATGCGGCCGACGAAGGTGACCAGCAGCAGGGCGTCCAGCACGATCCCGACCAGCATGCCCATCAGGAAGAGGTCGAAGAACGCCTGGTCGCTGAGGCCCGAGGCGACGATCGGCCGGTTGAAGCTGAGCAGCATGACGAAGCAGAAGCTGGTCAGGGCCACGATGGCCCAGGTCGCCCAAGCCTCCAGCAGCACCGCGCCCAGGATCACGTGCAGCAAATAGAGCGTCGTGAACGGGTTGGTCGCGCCGCCGCTGAAATAGAGCTGGGCGGTCAGGGCCAGGGCGTCCAGGGCCAGGGCCAGGAACAAGTCATAGGGTCCCAACGGCTCGCGGCGCTTGAGGCGCAGCAGGCTGAAGAGGTTCAGCGCCACCAGCCCTGCCAGCACCAGCATCATCGCCGCCAGCGGCAGCTTGAAGCCCAGGCTGAAATGCACCGCCAGGATGGTGACCACCTGGCCCAGCACGGCGATCCAGCGCAGGTGGATCAGCTGCAGCATGTTCTGCCGCGCGATGGCGTCGGCCGGACCGCTGGCGTTGTCGGCCGCCCGCGCGCCCGAGAGCCAGCCCGAGACGCCGGAGATCACCATGCTGGCGGTCGGCGTCATGCCGGTGAGTCCTCGCGTCTCGCGTCCCGCCACACGTAGACGCCCGCGCCGCCGGTCAGCAAGGCCAGGGTGAACCAGGTGAGCGCGTAAGTAAGATGGCTGTTGGGAAACCGCACCACGGTCAGCCCGCCCAGCGGCCAGCCGCCGGGATTGGGCATGGCGTCGGCGTCGACGAAGTACGGTGCGGCATCGGAGAGATCTCGCGCCGCCGCGATTGCCTGGACGTCACGTGAGTACCAACGTGCGGTGCTGGGTTGGTTGGCGCGCAGGAAACCGCCGTGCGGTTCGGTTAAGCGCAGAAGACCGACGACTGAAACCGGGCCGGCGATCTGGCCAGTTTCACGAGAAGCTGGAAGCTTCCGTTCATTCGAAACAAAGCCTCGGTTCACCAGGACCGTGAAGCCGTGGTCGGTCTTCAACGGCGTCATGACCCAGAAGCCGGGCCCCTTCTCGGTCACGGCCTGGACCAGGGTCTCGCGGCTGTGATCGTAGACGCCAGCCAGCTGCACTCGGCGATAGACGTCGGCGTCGCGGGAAATCATCGTCCAGGCGTCAGGCCCTGGCGCGGGAACCGGCGCGGCGTGGATCCGCTGCTCGACACGGGCGATCAGATCCAGCTTCCAGGCCCGGCGCTGGACCTGCCAAGCGCCGAGGCTCAGGAACACGACGGTGAGGACGGCGCACAGGCCGATCAGCAGGATCGACCGCGCGCCGCCTCGCACCCGCCGTGTCACGGCATCTGCTTCATGTCTTCCGCCGTGGCCGGCATCATGTGGGTGTTCAGATTGTGCATCACCCACAGCGATCCGCTCAGCGTGATCACCACCAGGATCAGCGTGAACATCAGGGCCAGCAGGGTCCATCCGCCTTCCGAACGCGAGTTCATGTGCAGGAAGTAGATCATGTGGACCAGCACCTGGATCACCGCCAGCCCCATCACCGCCACGGCGGTCATCTGAGGCGGCAGGACGTGACCCATGACCAGCCAGAACGGAATGGCCGTCAGGATCACCGCCAGCACGAAGCCGATGACGTAGTCCTTCAGGCTGCCATGGCCGGCGTCGTGGCCGTGACCTTCATGCGCGCCGGGCGCGTGGGCGTTGGTCGGGCTCACTTCAGGACTCCCAGCAGATAGACGAACGAGAAGACGCCGATCCAGACGACGTCCAGGAAGTGCCAGAACATCGACAGGCACATCAGGCGGCGCTTCATGGCCTCGTCGAGACCGCGCTGGGCGACCTGGACCATCAAGGTCGCCAGCCAGATGACGCCGAACGTCACGTGCAGACCGTGCGTGCCCACCAACGTGAAGAACGACGACAGGAAGGCGCTGCGCTGCGGTCCCGCGCCCTCGTGGATCAGGTGGGCGAATTCGTTCAGTTCCAGCGTGAGGAACCCGAGGCCGAACAGGCCGGTGATCGCCAGCCAGACCAGGGTCGGCGCCTTGCGGCCGGCCTGGGCCGACAGCATGGCGAAGCCGTAGGTGATCGACGAGAACAGCAACAGGCCCGTGTTCACCGCCACGACGGGCAGTTCGAACAGGTCCGCGCCCGACGGACCGGCCGCGTAGTTGCGACCCAGCACGGCGTAGCAGGCGAACAGCACCGCGAAGATCAGGCAGTCGCTCATCAGGTAGATCCAGAACCCCAGCAGGGTCCCGTTCTCCGGATGATGCTCCTCGGTGGTGTAGAACTGGTCGGCGTCCGCCGTCAGCGCTTGGGAATGGCCAGCCATGGTCAGACGAGGCTCCGCAGGGCCTGGGTGCGCTCGTCCTCGACGCGGACGACCTCCTCGGCCGGGATGTAGTAGTCGCGCTTGAAGTTGAACGTGTGGGCGATCGCGCCGCCGATCAGGGCGACGAACGACAGCGCCGCCAGCCACCAGATGTGCCAGATCATCGCAAAGCCCAAGGCCACGCTGATGCCGGCCAGGATCAGGCCCGCGCCGGTGTTGGCCGGCATGTGGATCGGGATGAAACCGGTGGTCGGGCGCTCATAGCCGCGGCTCTTCATGTCCCACCAGGCGTCCAGCTGGTGGATGACTGGCGTGAAGGCGAAGTTGTAGGCCGGCGGCGGCGACGAGGTCGACCACTCCAGCGTCCGGCCGCCCCAGGGGTCGCCGGTCTCGTCGCGCAGGGCTTCGCGATTGCGGATGCTGACGACGATCTGGACGATGAACGACAGGATGCCGAACAGGATCAGCACCGCGCCGAAGGCGGCGATGACGAACCAGATCTGCAGGGACGGATCCTCGAAGTGGCTGACGCGGCGGGTCACGCCCATCAGGCCCAGCACGTACAGCGGCATGAAGGCGAAGTAGAAGCCGACGAACCAGAACCAGAACGACATCTTGCCCCAGAACGGATCCAGCTTGAATCCGAAGGCCTTGGGGAACCAGTAGGTGATGCCGGCGAACATGCCGAACACCACGCCGCCGATGATCACGTTATGGAAGTGGGCGATCAGGAACAGGCTGTTGTGCAGCACGAAGTCGGCGGGCGGAACGGCCAGCAGCACGCCGGTCATGCCGCCGATCACGAAGGTGATCATGAAGCCGATCGTCCACAGCATCGGCACCTCGAACCGGATGCGGCCGCGGTACATCGTGAACAGCCAGTTGAAGATCTTCGCGCCCGTCGGGATCGAGATGATCATCGTCGTAATCCCGAAGAACGAGTTCACGCTCGCCCCCGAGCCCATCGTGAAGAAGTGGTGCAGCCAGACGATGTACGACAGGATCGTAATGACGACGGTCGCGTAGACCATCGAGCTGTAGCCGAACAGGCGCTTGCCGCAGAAGGTCGAGACCACTTCGGAGAACACGCCGAAAGCCGGCAGGATCAGGATATAGACCTCGGGGTGACCCCAGATCCAGATCAGGTTCACGTACATCATCGGGTTGCCGCCGAAGTCGTTCGTGAAGAAGTTGGTGCTCAGATAGCGGTCGGCCGACAGCAGGGCCAGGACGGCGGTCAGGATCGGGAAGGCCGCGACGATCAGGACGTTCGTGCACAGCGAGGTCCAGGTGAAGACCGGCATCTTCATCAGGCTCATGCCCGGCGCGCGCATCTTCACGATCGTGGCGATCAGGTTGATGCCGGACAGCAGCGTCCCGACGCCCGCGATCTGCAAGGCCCATATGTAGTAGTCGACCCCGACGTCTGGACTGTAGGCCAGGTTCGAGAGCGGCGGATAGGCCAGCCAGCCGGTACGGGCGAATTCGCCGACGAACAGCGACAGCATCACCGTGATCGCGCCGCCCACCGTCATCCAGAAGCTGAAGTTGTTGAGGAACGGAAAGGCCACGTCGCGCGCGCCGATCTGCAGCGGCACCACCAGGTTCATCAGGCCCGTCACCAGCGGCATGGCCACGAAGAAGATCATGATCACGCCATGGGCGGTGAAGATCTGGTCGTAGTGCTGCGGCGGCAGGTAGCCCGCGTGACCGCCGAACGCGATCGCCTGCTGGGCCCGCATCATCAGCGCGTCGGCGAAGCCGCGCAGCAGCATGATGATGGCCAGGATGATGTACATCACCCCGATCTTCTTGTGGTCGACGCTGGTCAGCCACTCACGCCACAGATAACCCCAGACCTTGTAGTAGGTCAGCAGGCCCAGGGTCGCGAGACCGCCCAGGGCGACGACGATGAACGTCCCCAGCAGGATCGGTTCGTGAAGCGGCAAGGCGTCCCAGGTGAGACGGCCGAAGATGAATTTGACGAGGTCCGGGGACATTGACGGTCTCTGTACTGGATCAGCGCGACGCGACGGGAGCGGCTTTGGGAGCGCACAGCGCGGCGACGAACGCGCGCAGGCCGCCCTCCCCGCGTCGGACGCGCTTGTCGTATTCGAGGGTGGTGACGTTGTAGACGCCGGCCATGCCGAGGCCGCCTTGGGCGTCGATGCGCATCATGTCGTGCTGGCACATCTTGCCCGGCTCGACACAGCGATTGAGGGCGGCGTCGAACAGGTTTGGGGTGACACCGGCGAAGCGCTGGATCGGCGCCTTCTGGCTGGGCTTTTCCAGCACGAGATAGCCCGCGCGATCCAGGTTGCCGCCACCGGCTCGCACCTGGTCGGTCCAGCGCTGGAAGTCGGCCCGGCTCATGCCGTGGAACTTGAAGCGCATGTCCGAGAAGCCGGCGCCGCTGTAGTTGGCCGAGAAGCCCTCGTACTCGCCGGTCTTGTTGATGACCGCGTGTAGCTGGGTGCGCATGCCGGGCATGGCGTAGATCTGACCGGCCAGCGCGGGCACGTAGAACGAGTTCATCACCGACGAGCTGGTCAGGTCGAAGTCTATCGGCGTGTCGACCGGGGCGGCCAGCTCGTTGACCGTGGCGATCCCGAGTTCGGGATAGACGAACAGCCACTTCCAATCGAGCGCTACGACCTGGACCTTCAGCGGCTTGACCGCGGCGGCCGAGCGGCCCGGCGCCAGGCGGTCCAGCGGGCGATAAGGATCTAGCAGGTGGGTGCTGGTCCAGGTCACCGCGCCCAGGATGGTGATGATCACCAGCGGCGCGGCCCAGATGACGATCTCCAGGCGCGTGGAGTGGTGCCAGTCGGGGTCGTACTTGGCCTCGGTGTTCGACTGCCGGTACTTCCAGGCGAAAAACAGGGTCAGCGCCATCACCGGCACGATGATCAACAGCATCAACACGGTGGCGACGATGATCAGGTCGCGTTGCTGCACGGCGATATCCCCCGCAGGGTTCATCACCACCATGTGGCAGCCCCCGAGAGCCAGGAGAGCCGGCGCCAGGGCGAGTTTCTTCAACGCGTGCATGGGCGTGTAACGATCGTGCGGGAACTTCGGACGCATGGCGGAGCGCGATAATCGATGGCGCCGCACTGCGACATTGGACCGTTTGTCCTAGTCACGAGTTCGTGCGGGCGCGCGCAACGGAGCCGAACGGCGCTGAAGACGTTTGCCAGACCCGTCCCTTTGGCTTCATCCTGGCCTTCAGACCGCCGGAAAGGCGGCGAGACTCGGGACGGAACGGTAAGGAAAAGGCGCGTAACGGACATGGCCCAGGAATTCGCGATCCCCACTTCATCAGGCCTGGAGCGTGACGCTAGGCGGATGCACGCGGACCAGGGTGTTCGCCCCGGCGAGATCGCCATCGGGGTCGTGATCGGCCGCACCTCTGAATTCTTCGACTTCTTCGTCTACGCCATCGCCTCGGTGCTGGTGTTCCCGCAGCTGTTCTTCCCGTTCGTCGACCGGCTGACAGGCGTGCTGTTCTCGTTCGCCCTGTTCGCACTTGCGTTCATCGCGAGGCCGTTCGGTTCGGCGATCTTCGGGATCATCGACCGCCGCTTCGGCCGCGGCGCCAAGCTGACCGTGGCGCTTTTCCTGCTGGGCGGTTCGACCGCCGCCATCAGCTTCTTGCCCGGCTATGCCACCGTCGGTCCGCTGGCGATCTGGGCGCTGGCGGCCTGTCGTATCGGTCAGGGTCTGGCGCTGGCCGGCGCCTGGGATGGCCTAGCCTCGCTGCTGGCCCTGAACGTGCCGGAGAACAAGCGCGGCTGGTACGCGATGATCCCGCAGCTGGGCGCGCCGTTCGGCTTCATGCTGGCCAGCGGCCTCTTCGCCTATTTCGTCGGCAGCCTGGGCGACAAGGATTTCCTGGACTGGGGCTGGCGCTATCCGTTCTTCGCGGCTTTCGCGATCAATGTCGTGGCCCTGTTCGCCCGCCTGCGCATCGTCGCCACCGAGGATTTCGGCGCCCTGTTCGAGCGTCGCGAGCTGCGCCCTGCCCGTATTTCCAGCCTGATGCGGCACGAGGGCGGAAACGTGATCATCGGCGCCTTCGCCCCGCTGGCCACCTTCGCCATGTTCCACCTGGTGACGGTGTTTCCGCTGTCGTGGGTGGCGCTGCACCAGCCTGATCAGGCTCTAAGTTTCCTGCGCACCGAACTGGCCGGCGCGCTAGTCGGTGTGGCCGGCATCATGGCCTCGGGCTGGATTGCCGACCGGATCAACCGCCAGAACCAGCTGGCCCTGTCGGCCCTGCTGATCGGCGGCTTCAGCCTGCTGGCCCCGCGCCTGCTGGACGCCGGTGGCGCAGGCCGTACGGCCTATGTCGTGATCGGCTTCGCGATCCTGGGTCTGTCGTTCGGCCAGGCGGCCGGCGCGGTCAGTTCGCGCTTCTCCAAGCGCTTCCGCTACACCGGCGCGGCCCTGACCTCGGATCTCTCCTGGCTGATCGGCGCCGGCTTCGCGCCCCTGGCCGCCCTGTCGCTGGCCAGCTTCTGGGGCCTGCCCGCCATCGGCCTTTACCTGGCCTCCGGCGCCGTGGCGACCTTGATCGCCCTGACGGTGGACCGCCAGGGCCGCCTTCGCGCCGAACGCAAGGCGGCCAAAGCCTGAAGCAGCAAGGGCCGCTCCAGTGGAGCGGCCCTTGCTCATGGCGCGCTATTTCACCGCCACCGCGGGATCTATTCGGCGGGAACCAGGGTGATGTCGCGCACGGCGTCGAGCACCGGACCCGCTTCGGTGCGGACCAGCCAGTCGGGACTGACATCGACGAAGCGCACGACCCGCTCATGGTCGATCACCACGACCGCGGGCTGAGGCAGTTCCCACGTCCCCGTGCCGGTCGTGTCGCCGATGAAGCCGCCCTTGGCGCGCTGGGCGGCCTGCGTCGCTTCGTCGGCCGTGTAGAGAATGCCAAACCGGCGGCCGAGGGTGTTGTCGGCGTCCGAGGCGACCTTGAACGACAGGCCGTGCCGCGTCCGGATCTCGCCCAGGCGCCCGGGAACCTGCGGACTGACGGCCACGAGCGTCGCGCCCAGGTCGCGCAGGCCCGGCGCCAGCGCCTCTTCATAATAGGGCAGAGCGATGTTGCAGGCCGGGCAACCGGCGAAGCGGAAGAACACCAGCACCGCCGGGCCTCGCTGGATCAGCGCCTCCAGCGTCAGGTCACCGCCCTCGACGTCACGCAGGACGAACGGCTCGAGACGATCGCCGACCTGGACCCATCTGGCCGGATCGGCCGTCTCGACCAGGGTCTGCCGCTGGTCGATATTGATCTTCAGCACCGCCGGATCCCACGTGCGCACACGCTCGGCGTGGAGATCGGCGAGACGGTCTTTCAGGCTCTGGCTCATGGCGCTCCATCCTCGGATTTGAGGCGGACCATGAGGTCGGGCGAGAACGCGGGCGACAGAGTAATTCTTTTAGCAAATTCAGATATTTATATATCGGAACACGCAATATGCGGCATTTGCGGAACGCATATCGAGGTGATGGCTTGCAACTTCGCCATCGATCGTCGAGAAAATCCCTATCAGTTGCCTAGAGTTTCCTACATGCCCCTTCCGACAGCGCCCGTGATCGCCGTGGTCGGCGCGGGGTTCAGCGGCGTGATGACCGCGCTCAACCTGCTGCGCCGTTCGCCCGACGTGAAGGTGATCCTGTTCGAGCGGCGCACGCCCGTCGGCCTCGGCGCGGCCTATTCGACCCACAATCCGCATCACCGCCTGAACGTCCGCGCCGGCAATATGAGCGCCTGGCCCGATCGCCCCGGCCACTTCGTCGAATGGCTGAACGCCGAGAACCGCGCCGTCGGTCCCGCCGGTTTCGCCACGCGCGCCGACTACGGCCGCTACCTGCAGAGCCAGGTGGCCGAGATCGCCGAGGGCGCGGCCGGCGCCGGTCGTCTGGTGGTGACGCCGGACGCCGTGGTCGGGATCGAGCCCGGCGGCGACGGCTGGCGGCTGCAGTGCGCCATGGGCCGCGCTGTCACGGTACACGCCGTCATCCTGGCCCTAGGCAATCCGCCACCCGCGCGTCCACCGGGCATCGGCGAAGCCTTCGCCGCCACCGAGACCTATGTCGCCGATCCCTGGCGCTGGGACGCCGCCGCGCCGCCGCCTGGACCGGCCCTCCTGATTGGCACGGGCCTGACCATGGTCGACGTGGCTCTGTCGCTGGACGACGCCAATCCCGGCAGACCGATGTTGGCCCTGTCGCGACGCGGCCTCGCGCCGCTGGAGCATGTCGGTTCGCCGCCGCTGAACCCACCTGTCCCACCGCCTGGCGACCTCTCGCCGCTCGAGGCTCTGGACTGGCTGAAAACCACGGCCGCAACGCACGGTTGGCGCACGGCGATCGACGCTCTGCGCCCTGTGACCCAGGCCCTATGGCGCGGCTGGTCGCCGGCGCGCAAGCAGGCCTTCCTGCGGCACGCTCGGCCCTTCTGGGAAATCCATCGCCACCGCCTGGCGCCGCAGGTCGCCAAGCGCATCGCCGCCATGCGCGCCACCGGCCAGCTGGTCATCGCCGCCGGCAAGATCCGCAGCCTGACCTTGGAGCCCGACGGTCTGGCGCTGTGCAAATGGCGCGCACGGGGCGAGCAGCGGGGCTATGCCGCCCGCGCGGTGACCGTCATCAACTGCACCGGCCCGACCGGCGACGTCCTAGCCTCGACAGATCCGCTGGTTCAGGACCTGGTCCGGCGCGGCCTGGCCCGGCCGGATCCCTTGCGCCTGGGCTTCGACGTCGACGCGGGCAACCGCCTGGTCGACATGTCGGGGCAGGCTTCGCCCACCCTGCTGGCCGTCGGTCCGGCGACGCGCGCCGCCCATTGGGAGATCACCGCCGTTCCCGACATCCGAGGTCAGGCCGCGGCCGCCGCGCAGACGGCGCTGGCCGCCCTCGCCGCCTAGAGGTCCAGCGCCGCGGCGTGGATCAGCTGGCCCAGCTTGGCGATCGAGGCATGCGGCGTATCGTTGGTCCGCTGGACATAGGCCACGTCCGGCAGCGGCGGCAGGTGATTGCTAGCTAGCGGCGCGCGGTCGGGCAGGAACAGCGCGGTCCGGCAGGTGGCGGCCAGGCCCGCCTGCACGGCCGCGCGCAGAGCCGAGAGGCTGGGCGTCTCCAGGGCCACGCGATAGGGCCTCCCGTCACGCTCCAGCGCCGCCAGCGCCGCGTCGCGGAAGCGGCAGGGCGATTCCAGAATGGCGATCGGCAGGACCTCGGTCTCGGCCAGGGCGGAGTCGCCATGCCAAACCATCGGAACTACGCGAGCCGCGCGAGGATCGTCCGCCGCGCCCATGCACAGCACGACGTCCAGGCGATCGGCCTCCAGCAGACCCAGCAGCTCTGGCGACCCTGCAACCCGCACCTGTAGCTGGGTGTCGGGATTGAGCTGAGCGAACCGGGCCAGGACGCCTGACAGCAAGGTCTCAGCGAAGTCCTGAACCAGGCCCACCCGCGCCGGTCCCGCCAGGGCGTCGCCGGTCAGGGCCACGACCGCTCGGTCGTTCAGGGCCAGGATCTCGCGCGCTCTCGGCAACAGGGTCTGGCCGGCCGGCGTCAGCACCAGCCGGCGCCCCTCGCGGTGGAACAGCGGTGTCAGCACCGTCTCCTCCAGCCGCTTCATCTGCAGGCTCAGCGCCGACTGGGTGACGAACACACGCTCGGTGGCGCGCAGCATCGAACCGGAGTCGACGATCGCCACGAAGCTCCGCAGCAGTTCGGTCGGCAGGTTGGTCACCATCGGCGGCCCCTTGAGATTTGCTAATAAGACCCGTGAAGATAAGTCTATTGATCAAGTAGGAATTCAACGTCCTTCTTTCTGGACCCGCGACGCAGCCGTCGCAACGGTTTCCGATGGAAGAGGACCCCAGTGTCTCTGGCGACGACCTACAGAATTTCTGAAGCTAAGCCGTGGCGCTGGCCCGACTTGGCGCGCGCCCGCTGGCTGTCGCCCCTGGCCCTTCTGGCGCTGTGGGAGCTTGGCGCGCGGATCGGCGTGATCCCGCCGCGCGTGCTGGCCGCGCCCTCGACGGTGCTGGAGACGTTCTGGAGCCTGACCATGTCGGGCGAGCTGCCCCAGAACCTGCTGGTCTCGCTGGCCCGCGCCGGCGCCGGGCTTGGCATCGCGCTGATCGTGGCGGTGATCGCAGGCCTGGCGTCGGGCCTGTCGCGCTGGGGCGAGACGCTGATCGACCCGATCATGCAGATCAAGCGCACCATCCCGGTGCTGGCCCTGACGCCGCTGTTCATCGTCTGGTTCGGCATCGGCGAGACGCCCAAGGTGGCGCTGATCGCCGTCTCGGCCACCTTCCCGCTGTATCTCAATCTGTTCGCCGGGATCCGGGGCGTCGACGTGCGCCTGGTCGAGGCCGCCCGCAGCTTCGGCCTCAAGGGCTGGAGCCTGGTGCGCGAGGTGATCCTGCCCGGCGCCCTGCCCTCGTTCTTCGTCGGCCTGCGCTACGCCCTGGGCGTCTCGGTGCTGGTGCTGGTGATCTCCGAGCAGATCAACGCCCAGGCCGGCCTCGGCTACCTCGTCAACAACGCCCGCGACTTCATGCGGACCGACATCATCGTCGTCTGCCTGGTCGTCTACGCCCTGCTCGGCCTCGGCGCCGACGCCCTCGTCCGCACGCTGGAGCGCAAGGCGCTGGCGTGGCGCCCCAGCCTCGTGGAGCAATGATCATGGCCGCCCCCCAGCCGCGCCTGCGCCGTCCATCCGTAACCCGCCAGGTCGAACAGGCCGTCGAGCCGGCGGTACGCCTCTCCAAGTTCGTCCGCCGCTTCGGCGACAACATCGTCATCGACGGCCTGGACCTGTCGATCGCCCCCGGCGAGTTCGTCGCCCTGCTGGGCGCCAGTGGTTCGGGCAAGACCACCCTGCTGCGCACCCTGGCCGGCCTCGACTCCCCCGGCGATCAGGACGTCACGACGCCCGACGCCCGCGCGGTCGTGTTCCAGGATGCGCGCTTGCTGCCGTGGAAGAAGGTCTGGCGCAACGTCGCGCTGGGCCTCTCCGGCGGTGACGTGCGGCCACGCGCCGAGGCGGCGCTCAAGGAAGTGGGCCTTGGGCATCGTCTCGACGCGTGGCCCGGCACGCTTTCGGGCGGCGAAGCCCAGCGCACGGCGCTGGCCCGCGCTTTGGTACGCGAGCCGGGCCTGCTGCTTCTGGACGAGCCCTTCGCCGCTCTGGACGCCCTGACCCGGCTGAAGATGCACGACTTGGTCCTGACGCTGTGGCGCGAGCATGCGCCCGCCGTCCTGCTGGTCACCCACGACGTCGACGAGGCCATCGCCCTGGCCGACCGCGTTCTGGTGCTGGACAAGGGTCGCATCGCCGCCGAGGAGCGGATCACGCTGGAGCGCCCTCGCACGCCGGACGCTCGCTTCCAGGCCATCCGCCGCCGACTGCTCGGCCATCTCGGCGTCGAGAGCGCGCCGGCCCAGGCCGAGGGCCACCTCGTCGCTTTCCCGACCGGTGAGGTGGTGCTGTGAACGCGCCCGTCCATCGCTTCGAGGCGCAAGCCGCCCTGCCCGATCTCGACACCGTCCTGCCGCGCCTGACGCAGGCCTTCGCCGCAACGGCCGCCCAGCACGATCGCGAGGCTAGCTTCCCGGCCGAGAACTTCCGCCTGCTGCACGAGGCCGGGCTGCTGGCCCTGACCGCGCCCGCTCGTCTGGGCGGCCTGGAGTCCGACCTGCCGACCGCGCTGAAGGTGATCTCGGCCGTCGCGCGCGGCGAGCCAGCGACCGCGCTCGTGCTGGTCATGCAGTACCTTTTCCACGCCTCGGTCGAGGGTCGCTCCGGCTGGCCCGAACACCTGAAGCAGAAGGTGATCGGCGACGCGATCGAGCGCGGCGCCCTGATCAACGCCTTGCGGGTCGAGCCCGACCTCGGCACCCCCGCGCGCGGCGGCCTGCCGGCCACCATCGCGCGCCGCACGCCCGAAGGCTGGCGGATCAGCGGCCGCAAGATCTACTCGACCGGCTCGACCAACCTGACCTGGTTCGTGGTCTGGGCCCGCACCGACGACGCCGAGCCGCTGGTCGGCGGCTGGCTGGTCCGCGCCGACACGCCCGGCGTGGTCATCGAAGAGACCTGGGATCACCTGGGCCTGCGCGCCAGCGCCAGCCACGACGTGATCTTCGAGGACGTGCTGGTCCCGCTGGACCACGCCCTGGACCCGCAGCCGCTGGGCGCGCCGCCGCCCTACCCGGCCACCTTCGCGGCGTGGTCGTCCGTGCTCACTTCGGCCATCTACGACGCCGTCGCCCGCTCGGCCCGCGACTGGCTGGTCGAGTTCCTGGCCAACCGCAAGCCTGCCAATCTGGGCGCGGCGCTGTCGACCCTGCCGCGCTTCCAGGAAGCCGTCGGTGAGATCGACGGCCTGCTGCTGTCCAACCGCGTCCTGCTGGACGCCGCCACGCGCGGTGACCTGGGCGGCGTCGAGGCCAGTCAGGTCAAGCACCTGGTCACCGAGAACGCCATCACGGTCGTCGAGAAGGCGCTGAAGCTAACCGGCAACCCGGGCCTGACCCGCGCCAATCCGCTGGAGCGCCATCACCGCGACGTCCTGTGCGGACGGGTCCACACGCCGCAGGCCGACGTCGTGCTGACCAGCGCCGGCCGCGCCGCCTTCGCCCAGTACGAGGCCAGCCGATGAGCCGCGTCGTCGTCGCCAGCCAGTTGCCGGAAGTCTTCAACAGCGTCTTCGCCCAGCATGTGGCCGACGCCGAGATCATCGCTGTGCCGCCGGGCCTGACCACGCCCCTGCCGCCAAAGGCCAACGTCCTGGTCGCCGCGCCCTTCCGCAAAGCCGGCGGCCTCCTGCCCGACCAGGCCCCGCCCGGCTGGCCGTTCGACGTGCGCTGGGTGCAGCTGGTGTCGGTCGGCATCGACTTCTATCCGGACTGGCTGTTCGACGGCCCGGTCGTCACCTCGGCGCGCGGCTCGTCGGCCGTAGCCCTGGCCGAGTTCGCCCTGGCCGCCATCCTGGCTGAGGCCAAGCGCCTGCCCGACATCTGGATCGATCAGGCCAGCCGCTGGGCGCCGCAACAGCTGAAGCTGGTCGCCGGCTCGACCCTGGGCCTGGTCGGCTTTGGCGCGATCGGCGAGGCCCTGGCGCCGCGCGCCCAGGCGCTGGGGATCAATGTGCTGGCCGTGCGCCGCTCGGACGCGCAGATCCCAGTCCCCGGCGTCGAGCGCGTCGCCGACCTCAAGACCCTGTTCGAGCGCAGCGACCACGTCGTCCTGGCCGCGCCCGCCACGCCGCAGACCGAGCGGATCGTCAACCGCGATCTCTTGCTGCACGCCAAGCCGGGCCTGCACCTGATCAACATCGCCCGCGGCGCTTTGATCGACGACGAGGCCCTGCTGGCGGCGCTGGACGAGGGCCGCGTCGGTCGCGCCAGCCTGGACGTCACCTTCCCCGAGCCCCTGCCCGACGGCCATCCGTTCTACGGCCATCCCAAGGTGCGCCTGTCGCCGCACACCTCGGTGCACACGCCCGACACCCGCATCAACCTGGCGACCCAGTTCGCCGAGAACCTGGCCCGCTTCCGGTCCGGCGCGCCCCTGGCCGACGTCGTCGACCTGTCGCGC
>OUNM010519559.1_pt1 | contig 18098 bp, 18 predicted proteins | sample 1769961 | NCBI WGS metagenome assembly OUNM01 (sample SAMEA3914820, study PRJEB12502) | metagenome | biome: forest; material: soil | place: USA | collected 2012-03-12 | depth 0.3 m
ATGCTGGGCCAGGGTGGTCCAGGTCTTCTGGCCGTTGACCAGGTAGTATTCCTTGCCGTCGTCGCCGGTGAAGCGCTCGGCCTTGGTCTTCAGGCTGGCGAGGTCGGAACCCGCGCCCGGCTCGCTGTAGCCCTGCGACCACCAGATATCGCCCGTCAGGGTCGGCGGCAGGAAGCGTTCCTTCTGCTCGGGCGTGCCGAAGGTGTAGATCACCGGACCGACCATGTTGATGCCGAAAGGCAGGATCGGCACGCAGTCAGCGCGGGCGGTCTCTTCCGACCAGATGTAGCGTTGGACCGAGGTCCAGCCCGGGCCGCCGAACTTTTCCGGCCAGGCCGGGGCGACCCAGCCCTTCTTGGCGAGGGTGCGATGCCAGGAGAGGAAGTCCTCCTTGGCCATCTCCTCGCCCTCTTCCTGCTTCTCCCGCAGGCCCGCCGGATAGTTCTCGGCGATGAAGGCGCGGACCTCGTCGCGGAAGGCGACGTCCTCGGGCGAGAAGTCGAGATTCATGGCGGGCTCCCGTTCAATCGGCCCTTCTGCGGAAGGCCGTTCCTTGAGTTTCGAGCGCCACGTTATCGGCCGAACGAGCGTTTGGAAAGATGACGTTAGCGTCAACGGAAGTGAATATTATCCGCGTTCACTTAGACCAGTCCAAACGCCCGGAAAAACAAGCCCTAGCGGACCTCGCAGGCCAGCTTGACGAGGGCCAGGGCCGAGGCGCCGCCGACCCCTTCCTCGTCCAGGGTATCGAGCGCCAGAAGCGGCCGCTTGTCGAGGATTTCGAGAAGCTTGGCGTGGCCCTTGGCAGGGCTGACATGCGCCGAAAGACAGTGGTCGATCGCCTCCGGATCGACAGCGCGCGCGATCGCGGCGGCGGCGCAGGCGGCGTAGCCGTCCAGCAGGACCGGGATCTTCTGGACGCGGGCGGCCAGGATCGCGCCGACGACGGCGGCGGTCTCGCGCCCGCCCAGCTGGCGCAGGATCTCCAGCGGATCCTCGCCCATGCCCTCTTCCCGAGCGCGGGCGACGGCGGCGGCGATCGGCTCGGGATCGTCCGACCAGTCCGACGCTTCGCCGCCGAACAGCGCCAAGCAGATGGCGGCGGCCGTGCGGGCCGGCTCGGCGGCGATGACGCCAGGGATCAGAAGATCGGGCTGCTTGGCCAGGGCTTCCATGCCGAACGCCATCGTGGCGGCGGCTTCCTTCTCGCTCATCGAGGGCTTGTCGACGAAGTCTGGCGACGGGCGATCGATGGCCAGGTCGAAGGCTTCCAGGCCCGCGCCCTGCACGCCGGCCAGGCGCGAGACGGTCGCGCCGCCCGAGGCGATGGCTTCCAGTCGGTCACGCGCCCAGCCGCGCGGGCCCACGCCCTGGCGCGCCCCGGCATACAGCGCCACGACCGGACGATTGACGGCCGGCGGGGACTTGCCGCTCCACGCGCTGAGCCAGGCCGAGATCTCGGCCAGGCGGCCGCCCTGCTCCAGGGCCGGCGCGGCGCCCGGCGAGGGCGGCGATGCGGCGAGGCGGCGGATGTCGTCGAACGGGGAAGCGGTCTGCGAGCTCATGGGCGCGGACTTAAACCGCTCCGCGCCCAAAGCAACCCTCTAGACCAAGAACGGCGGTCAGTTGGCGGCGACCTGGGCGTCCAGATAGGTCTTGCAGACGCTGTCGCGCTCGGCCAGCAGCTTGGCCTTCACCGCCTCGCTGCGCGTGTGGCCATCCTGGACCCCAGCGACCCGCGCCGCTTCGGCGCGACCCAGGACGTAGCTGCTGCGCGACCGGCCTTCCGCCTTGATCTGGGCCTTCAGGGCGGCGGTGTCAACCACGCCCAGGTCCGTCGATTGCGCCAGGCCCAGGCACCGGTGGGCGCGAAGGAACTCACCGTCGCTCCAGGCGGCGTCGGCGGCGAACACCGGAGCGGCGGCCGACAGGGTGGCGACGGCGACGAAGGCCGTGACGAGCTTGCGCATGGATTGGGTCCCTTCCGAGTGGACATAAGGGCGCCGCGCCGACGGAGCTTGCGCTTCGCCGGCCGAACGCCGAAAACTGAGGACAAGATGACGACCGCCGCCCAACCGCCCCGCCCGATCGCCACGCCCTGCGTGAAGGTCTGCGCGGTCGATGGCGCCAGCGGCTACTGCCTGGGCTGTCGACGCACCCTGCCGGAGATCGCCGGCTGGGCGCGTCTGACCGAAGAGGAGCGCGCGGCGATCATGGCCGCCCTCCCCGAGCGTCCGGACCCGATGATCGCCCTGATGGCGGCCACCGGACGCGGTTAGTTACTTCGCGGCGCTCAGGAAGGCCGCGCATTCGGAGTCGCGCTCGGCGATCAGCTTGGCCTTCTTGTCGCCGGTGGCGGCGTCGGCTTCCTTGCGGGCCGAGGCCATGCGGCCGGACGCCGAGGTCTGAACCGGCAGGTCGCGCATGCCGGTCTCGGTCCGCAGCAGCGTATCCAGCGACGTGGTGTCCAGCTTGCCGAGGTTCTCAGAACCCGCCAGGCCACGGCAACGCGCGGCCTTCAGGAATTGCTGGTCGGTGATCGAGCCCGCGGCTTGAGCCGCGCCCGCAACGGAAGCGGCGACGACGGCCGCGATGACAAACGCTTTCATGATCCATCCCTCGATTTGCTCTATATTGCCGAGCGGAGGGATAGACCCAGCAACGGGCTTCTTGAAGTTAATTCCAGGACATAAAATGCATTACATGAATGTAATATTCGACATTACATTCATGTAATCTCGTCACAGCTCAGTACTGACATATTCTTGTTATGATTTCGGTAACCATAGCGTGAAAATCACCTGCGCCATTCACGGGTTGAAAACGCCTCTTTGCTAATGATCTAGGCAACGATCGCAGAAGCGGTCTCAAAGCCTGTATGGCGGGGTGTCTGATGTTGAGGTTCGCGGCGATCGCCTTCGTGGGCGCCCTGTCGGCGGTGGGAGCGGCCAAGGCCGTCGTCTCGCTGGACGACCTGCGCCATCCCGAACTTCGCGCCCCATCCGCCGCCTCGGCCACGCTCGGCGGCGCCGAGGGCAGCGCCGCCCAGATCGTCAAGGACAGCGACGGCCACTTCTGGGCCCAGGCCTCGGTCGACGGCAAAGCCGTCCGCTTCCTGGTCGACACCGGCGCCACCGCCGTCTCGCTCAGCATGGCCGACGCCCAGCGCCTGGGCATCGACACCAGCAAGCTGAATTACGACTACAACGTCATCACCGCCGACGGCCGCACGCGCGCGGCCTCGGTCAAGCTGGCCAGCGTCGCCATCGCCGGCGCCAAGGTGCGGGACGTCGACGCCCTGGTCATCGAAAAGGGTCTCGAGAACTCGCTGCTGGGCATGAGCTATCTGGGCCGCCTGTCGCGGTTCGAGGCCACCCCGAACTCGCTGATCCTGCACCCGTAAGCACCGCTATTCGGCGGCCGAAACGGCCCGCTCTTCGCGCGACGCCAGCGCCATGCGCACGGCGTCCAGCGCCCGATCCACCACATCCAGGCCCGCGCCCGGCTTCACGCCCTCGACCGTCAGGATGCGCCGCCACGCCCGCGCCCCCGGCAGACCGTGGAACAGGCCTAGCATGTGCCGGCTCATCGCGGCCAGATGCGTCCCGGCCGCCAGCTCGCGCGCCAGGTAGGGCTTGTAGCGCTCGACGGCCTCGAAACTGTCGACATCGGCGACGTCCAGACCAAACACCCGCCGATCGACCTCACCCAGCAGGCCGGCCTCGTGATAGGCCGCGCGGCCCAGCATCACGCCGTCGACGCCATGGGCCAGATGCTCCAGCGCCGCGTCGACGTTCGGCACGCCGCCGTTGATGGCGATCGTCAGGTTCGGGCGCTCGCGCTTGAGGCGATAGACCAACTCGTAGTCCAGCGGCGGGATGTCCCGGTTCTCCTTGGGCGACAGACCCTTGAGCCAGGCCTTGCGGGCGTGGACGACGAAGGTGTCGATCCCCGCCGCCGCGCTGCGATCGACCAGGGTGAACAACGCCTCTTCCGGATCCTGGTCGTCGACGCCGATCCGGCACTTCACGGTGGCCGGAACCTTCACGGCGTCCTTGATGGCCGCCATGCACTCGGCGACGAGGTCGGGCTCGCGCATCAGGCAGGCGCCGAACCGGCCGCTCTGCACGCGGTCCGACGGGCAGCCGACGTTCAGATTGACCTCGTCATAGCCGTAGTCCTCGGCGATCCGCGAGGCCTGCGCCAGTTCCGCCGGATCCGATCCGCCTAACTGCAGCGCGACGGGGTGCTGCACGGGATCATAGCCCAGCAGCTTCTCGCGATCGCCGTGCACCACCGCGCCGCTGGTCACCATCTCGGTATAGAGCAGCGCCCGCGACGACAGCACCCGGTGCAGCGACCGACAGTGCCGGTCCGTCCAGTCCATCATCGGAGCCACGGAGAATTTCGTCATAGGTATTTGATTTTACTTGAAGACTTGAACGCTCAATCCACCCATAGCTGGATCGGGTGAGCTTATATTTCAAGGACTTAGACGATCGCGCTGGCAAATTCACGCCCAAAACGCGTTGGACGCGGCCCTCGCCTCCTTAGGCCACCGGCTTTTCCGACCGCTCCAGGATGGCGCCGATCCTGCGGGCCAGGTGGTCGATCGCGAAGGGCTTGGTGATGATCTCCATGCCCTCGGCCAGGAACGCGGCCTGGTCGGCGGCCTGCTCGGCGTATCCGGTCATGAAGAGGATCGGCAGGTCGGGGCGGCTCTCGCGCGCGATCTCGGCCAGTTGGCGACCATTCATGCCGGGCAGGCCGACGTCGCTGATCATCAGGTCGATCGGACGCCGCGACTGCAGGATCGGCGTCGCGTCGCGGCTGCCCTCGGTCTCGATCGCGCGATAGCCGAGCTCTTCCAGCACCTGGATGACCAGCATGCGAACCGAGGGATCGTCCTCGACCACCAGCACCGTCTCGCCCGCGCCGACGTGCGTGGCGTCATCGTGATCCGTCGTGACCTCGATGGCGTCGCCGTGGTGACGGGGCAGATAGAGATGGATCGTCGTGCCCGTCCCCTCCCGGCTCTCGATCTCGATATGCCCCCGCGATTGCTGGACGAAGCCGTAGATCATCGACAGGCCAAGACCGGTGCCCTGCCCCAGCGGCTTGGTCGTGAAGAAGGGGTCGAAGACCTTGTTCAGGATGTCCGGCGACATGCCCAGCCCGGTGTCGGAGACGCTGAGCTCGACATAGTCCCCGGCTTCGGCGCGATCACTCTTGGCCAGTTGCTCGGCCGACAGCGCGACGTTTCGAGCCGAGATCGTCAGCCGACCGCCACGCGGCATGGCGTCTCGGGCGTTGATCGCCAGGTTGAGAATGGCGCTTTCCAGCTGGTTGTCGTCGGCGACGACCGTCCAGACGTCCTTGGCGACGGCGGTCTCGAGACGAACCTGCTCGCCCAGCGTCCGTCGCAGCAGGTCCTCCATCGACCCCACCAGCGTATCGACGTCCAGGGGCCGGCTGTCCAAGGACTGTCGGCGCGAGAACGCCAGCAGGCGGTGGGTCAGCGCCGCGGCGCGCTGGCCCGACTGCATGGCCGCTTCCAGGAAGCGATCGGCGTCGGCGACCCGGCCTTCGCCGATGCGGCGGCGAACCATGTCGATACCGCCCAGGATGCCGGTCAGCATGTTGTTGAAGTCGTGCGCCAGACCGCCGGTCAACTGGCCGACGGCTTCCATCTTCTGGCTCTGGCGAAGCTGATCTTCCAGCAGCTTGCGCTGGGTGATGTCGCGCCCCACGGCGTAGACGACATCGCCTTCGGGCACGGCGGTCCAGTTGATCCAGCGATAGGCGCCGTCCTTGGCCAGGATCCGGCAATCGAAGTCGGCCACCGCGCCGCCGGCCTTCAGCCCTTCGGCGCGGTCCCGAGCGTGGCCCTTGTCGTCGGGATGGACCAGGCCGCCCATCGGCGCGCCGACGAGGTCGGCCGCGTCATAGCCCAGCAGATCCTTCCAGGCCGGATTGATCGCCCGGTAGACGCCCGTCCGGTCTGCAACGCTGAGAAGGTCGCGCGAGAGATTCCAGATCCGGTCACGTTCCTGCTGACTGACCTCGACGCGCTCCTCGAGCGCCGCCGCCAGGGACCGCAGACGCGCCTCGGACCGCTTGGTGGCCGTGACGTCGTAGAGAACCCCGAGGAAGCTGACGCCGCCGGTCGGCGCCTGCTGATACTCGCCCCGGCAGGCCAGCCAGCGCTCCTCGCTGGTGTCCGCGCGACGGATTCGAAACTCGTGGAACGCCGCGCCGACGGCGCTCTCATGCTCGCGACCGCTGATCAGCGGCGGATCGTCGGGGTGCATGACCGAATTGATCGTCCGGATCGGCAGGCTGCGCGCGGGCTGCAGACCCAGCAGGCGACAGAACTCGTCGGAGACCTCGGCCGTGCCGAAGCCGCTGAGATATTCGAAACTGCCGATGCCGCCGGCGGTCTGGGCGATCCGCAGCCGCTCCTCGACGCGCTTCTGGTCGGTGATGTCGGCCAGGACGCCGGAGAACCGGATCGGGTTCTCCTGCTCGTCCAGGAAGGTGCGTCCGCGCGCCGACACCCAGCGCACTTCGCCATCGACCACGACGCGGTAGTCGCGCGCGAAAACCTCCGCGCCATTGAGGGCGCCGGCCACGGCGATCTTCAGGCGCAGGCGATCGGGCGCGAAGACGGTGTCGAAGAAGCTCGCGGTCGGCAATCCCTGCGCGGCCTGGATCGGATCCAGGCCATACAGGCTGGCGAAGCGCGCATCGGCGATCAGACGGCCGCTGGCGATGTCCCACTCCCAGGCGCCCGCCGCTCCCGCCACGGCCTGCGCCACTCGCAGGCGCTCCTTGGCCTCGGCCAGGCGCTGGCGGGTGAGATCGAGTTCCCGGCCAAGGTCCTCGTTCCGATATTCACCGCTGACGTCGAGCTGCGTGGCGATACGGAACGCCGGGCGACCGGTCGCATCTGAGACGGTGGTGATGTTGAGGCGGTTCCAGAACCTGGAGCCGTCGCGACGCACGTTCAACAGGTCGGCGCTGGCCGAGCCGGATTGAGCCAGGGCCGCGGCGATCTTCGCCACCGTCACGGCGTCGGTGTCGCTGGCCTGCAGGAAGCGGCAATTGCGCCCGACGACTTCGGCGGCCTCGTAACCCGTCAGGGTCTCGAAGGCGGCGTTGACGAAGACGATCGGATCATCGATGCGGCGCGGATCACTGACCGTGATGGCCATGCCCGAGCCCACCATCGCGTCGAACAGCGGCCCCGCCAGGGCGCGCAAGGCGTCCAGGTCCGCGGCCGCCCCCCGGTTCCCACGGCGGATCGCTGGATCGACAATGTCGGTCATGACCTGGCTACAACGCCAAGCTCGGCAATAGGTTCAACGGCGGGCGCGTCAGCCGACATCGCCAGCGACACGTTCGATGAAGTCGTGGATCAGCGTCCTGAGCGCCTGCAGCGACGGCAGGTCCATCAGCATGGCGATGTAGCCGCGGATGTCGCGGTCGTTGATCGCGAAGTTGATGTAGAGAAACAGCACCACGCCGCCCTCGGCGTGCTTGGCCGACAGGCTGAACAGCGCCGCGCCATCGCCCCGGAACACCTCGGGCAATGACATCTGCAGCGGCTTCTGCAGCATGTTGGCCATGGTCGCCAGGCAACTGTTGAGCACCACATTGCCCGTCTCGGCCAACGCCTCGTCTTCCATGTCCTGCGCCTCGCCCTGCGAAAGCGCGCCGCCGGTGACCGCATGGACCAGGGCCAGGCTGTTGCTCTGGGGGAAGATCAGCAGGGCTCGGCCGGAAAACACGCCCTCGAAATCCTGGCGCACGGCGACAAGCATGCCGGCCTCGCGCTCGCGGATCAGGGTGGCGGCGCCTTCTCGGGTCATGACTTCAACGGACGGCACCGACAGCAACACCTGTTGGCCCACCATCTTGCGCAGACTGCTGGCGGCGCGGCTGACGCCGATATTGACCAGCTCAGTGAGCGCATCGCGCTCCAACTCTTCCAGAAAGATGGCTTGAGCGCTCATTGGCCGCTCGACCGCAGCCGCAAGGCCGCGCCCGAGATGAAGCCGCGCATGCCGTCCTCGGTGACCGGCTTGGCGATGAAGGTGGCGTTGGCCGCGCGGGCCCGCGCGACGATCTCATCCTGGACGTTGGCCGTGGCCACCGCGATCGGCAGGTCGGCGAAACGGCCTCGCAGTTCCTCAGCCAGCTCCAGGCCATCACGACCGGGCATGTTGAAGTCCAGCACCACGAGATCGATCTTCTCGCTCTCGAACAGCGACAGCGCTTCGTCGGCGTTGCCGGCCTCGAGCCGGCGCCACTCGGGCTGCAGGGCCGAAATCGCTTTGCCGACCACGATACGGGCCAGCTTGCTGTCGTCGACGATCAGAACCGTCGTCCCCATGAAACCCCTCCAAACCTGCCGTCCCCGGAAGAACGGCGAAACACTATAACCAAGCTCTAGTCGACTGTCGCAGTCCGGGCGAGCGCCGGAACCAGACGATCTCGCAGAAACGGCTCGACAGGCGCGCCGACGACGGGCGCGCCAAACGCCAACAGCACCTGCACGACAGCGGCATGAAGGCTGTCGCAGCCCGACACGTCGACAACAAGACTTTCCGACGGCTTTAGCAGAGCCACGAGGGCCTCTGCGTCTTCCACCCGACAGTGGCCGCTCAAATAGACGACGTCGCCGTCGCGGGAGGCCTTCATGTTAAAAGCTCCGCCAGGTCCAGGACCAGCAAGACATCGCCGTCGACGGTCAGGGTCGATCCGACCACCCCGGCCGCTCCCGACAGCAGGCCGCTCATGGGCCTGACCACCGCATCGATCCGATCCATGACCGCGCTGACGGCGAAGCCGACAAGTTCGCCGCCGACCCTGGCCACCACGACGCGATCGACGGCGTCGACCGAGCCCGTGAGGCCGCCCACCGCCTGTTCCAGCCAGACCAGCGGCACGACCTCGTCGCGCAGGACGAACGCATGACCGGCCCGCACCGGCAAGACCTGGCTGGCGGACACCCGGGTGACTTCGACGATGTCTTCCAGCAGCAAGCCGAAGGACTCGGCGCCGCACGCCACCACCAGCAGGCGCGCCAGCACCATGCGGATCGGCAAAACCAGGCGGATCGTCGAGCCTTGGCCCAACTGGCTGACGACCTCGACGCGGCCGCCCAGCTTCGCCGTGGCCGAGCGCACGGCGTCCATGCCGACCCCGCGTCCTGAGACGCTGCTGACGGTCTCGGCGGTCGAGAAGCCGGGCTGGAAGATCAGGTCGATCAAGCCCGCGTCGTCAAGCTCGCCCGCCCTCGCCTCGTCGATAAGACCCCGCGCCAAGGCTCGGGCGCGAATGCGGGCTGGATCGACGCCGCCGCCGTCGTCCGCGACCTCGACGACCACCTGGTCGCCCACGGCGCGGGCGGACAACCGCACGACGGCTTGCGCGGACTTGCCGGCCGCACGGCGAACGGCCTCGGCCTCGACCCCGTGGTCGACGGCGTTGCGCACCACGTGCAGGAGAGGCTCGAACAGGCCGTCGACCACGGCCTTGTCGACCTCGACCTCGCCGCCCGCGACTTCCAGCGACACCGCCTTGCCCAGGCTGGCGGCGATCTCGCGCACCAGGCGCGGAAAGCGACTGAACAGCGGCGTCAACGGCGTCAGCCGCGCGCGGCCGACCGTGGCGTGCAGGGTCGAGACCAGTCGATCCAGCTCGGCCTGGCGCGCCCGCAGGGCCGAGCCCAGCCCCTGCCCTCCCGCCAGGCGATCGGCTTGGGCGGCGAGGTCGCCAAGGCCGCTCTTGGCGACCACCAGCTGGTCGGCGATGTCGGCCATCTGATCGATGCGAGCAGCGTCGATACGCAAGGTGCGCCGCCCCGTGTCGGTCTCGACCGGCGCCGCAGGCTCGGCTTGCGCCGGCTCCAACCGGGTCAGCTCGACCTGATCGCGCACCAGACGCAGGGCCGTCTCGACGGCGCTCAACTCCGCCGTCGACAGCGCTTCGATGACCAGATTGCAGGCGAAAGGGTCGTAGAGCGACAGGTCGTCGACAGGTTCGCGTAGTCCCACGCGCAGCTCGACCAGATCGGGCACGCTGGAAATGATGGCGATCGGATCATCGCCCGCGAAATAGCAGTCGGCGCGGGGCGTATAGCGGATGGCGATCCCGGTCTTGCCCGCGAAGCCGACCCCGGCGGCCTGGGCGGCGATTGGAGGCGACGCCTCGACGCCCGCCGATCCGAGCATCGCCAGCAGCCGGTCGGCGACCGCATCCGCATCGGCGGGCAAGACGCCCGCTATTTCCAGCGCGTCCAGCCAGCGCTCGACCTGATCCACCACGGCGACAAGACTGGTGAAGTCCGGCGCGGCCTCGGCCCCGGCTCGCAGGGCGCCCAGCCGGTCCTCGGCCACATGCAGCACGCGGCCCAACGCCCTGAGGCCCAGCAGGTCCGCCGAGCCCTTCAGGGTGTGGACGGCGCGAAAGCAGCTGTCGAGCCGCGCGGCGTCGCGAGGCGCGCGCTGCAAGGCCGCCAGATCGGCGCTGGCCTCCAGCGCCTGCTCGCGCCCTTCGATCAGGAACTGGGCCAGGAGTTCGTCGATCACCGCGCGTTCTCCGGCCGCTGGAACACGACCGCGTCGTCGAACCGGCGCACGACGAAGCGCTCGTGGATCCGGCTCATGGACTCGGTGTGACCCAGGCAGAGATAACCGCCCGGCGTCAGCCGATCATAGAGGTTTTGGGCGGCGGTCAGGCGCGAGACTTCGTCGAAATAGATCAGCACGTTGCGGCAGAAGATGACGTCGAACATCCCCTGCTCGCGCAGCCGCGCGCCGTCGATCAGGTTGGCGTGGGTGAAGGTCACGGACTCGCGCAGGTCGTCGATGATCTTGCGACGATGGCGCCTGACCGGCTCGAAATAACCCTCCCGCACCGACTCCGGCAGCCGCGCCAGGGCGCGTTCGCCATAAACCCCCTCGCCGGCGGCCTCCAGCGCATGGGTGTCGATGTCCGACCCGACGATCTCGATGTTGTAGGCGTCGACCATGCGCCAGTTTTCCAGCAGCCACAGGGCGATGGAATAGGTCTCCTCGCCGGTCGAGCACGGCAGCGACCAGATCCGCACCTTGTCGCCGGGCAGGCGGCGCGAGACGATGTCGGGCAGCAAGTCGCGGCCCAGGCAGGCCAGTTGGTGCTCCTCGCGATAGAAATAGGTCTCGTTGACGGTGAAGGCGTTGATCAGCGCCTGGCGCTCTTCGCCGTCGATGCGCAGCAACGACATGTAGCCGGCGAAGTCCGCGCCGGCATGCGCCAGGCGATCGTTCAGGCGGCGCTCGATATAGTAGCGCTTGGTCTCGCCGAACCACATGCCGGTCTGGCGGTAGAGATAGTCCCGCAGTCGCTCCAGCTCGTCGTCGGTGAAGGTGGCGGTCATCGCGGGACCATCGCGATCAGGCGGCCGGCGATCGCCTCCAGCGGCTCCACCTCGTCGGCGCCGTCGGCCCGGACCAACGAGCCCGGCATGCCCCAAACGACGGCCGTATCCTCGGCCTCGGCGATCGTCAGCCCCCCGGCCTTGTGCAGCGCCGTCATCTCGCGCGCGCCATCATCGCCCATGCCCGTCATCAGCACGCCCACCAGCTGCGGGGCCGGCATCTGGGTCATGGCGCTGGCGACCAGGCGATCGACGCTGGGATGCCAGCGATACTTCTCGTCGGCCGGCGCCGGCAGGGCCACCAGGCCGGACACGCGACGGCTGACCACCATGTCGGCGCCGCCGCGCGCGACATAGACGACGCCCGCCTCCAGGCGCGTGGGTCCCGTCACCTCGCTGACCGTCAGGGCGCACAGCTTATCCAGTCTAGAGGCCAGCGATCCCGTGAAGGTCGCCGGCATGTGCTGGGCCACCAGAATGGGCCACGGGAAATCGCCCGGGATGTCGCTGAGCACGGTCTCGAGCGCGGCAGGCCCGCCAGTCGATGAGCCGACCAGGACGAGGCCCTCCGGCGCTTCGCCATCCTGCGCGTTCGCGGCCCTGGCGACGCGAACCGGGCGGGTCGACCTGGCGGGGCTCTTGATCTCGCCACGGCGGGCGCGCAGGCGCTCGACCAGCCGGTGGGCCCGTCCCACCCGCGCGGTCGCGGCGGCGCGGATCTTCTCCACCAGGATCGGCGCCAGGTCGTCGATGGCCAGGGACACCACGCCGTCAGGCTTGGGCACGAAATCCACCGCCCCCAGTTCCAGGGCGGTCAGCGTCTCCTCGGCCCCGGCCGCGGTCAGGGAGGACACCATCACCACCGGACACGGCCGCTGCAGCATGATCCGGTCCAGGCAGTCCAGGCCGCTCATGTTGGGCATCTGGACATCCAGCGTCACGACGTCCGGCTGGAACACGCCCAGCTTGGCCAGGGCCTCGACGCCGTCGCGCGCGACCGCGACCTCGAAGCCCGCTTCCGAAAGGATCTCGCTCAGAACGCGCCGGATCAGGGCCGAGTCATCGACGATCAGGACCTTGGTCACGAAGCGTGTGACGCCCTGGTCAGATCGCGCAGCAGATCGGCCTCGGCCCGCGCGAGCAATGTTTTCGGATCGACCAGCAAGATGACTTCGCCCCCGCGCTCCACGGCGCGATCGAACAAACGGGCTTGATCTCCCGAGAGTTCCGGCGCGGACAGCAGCTCGTCCGCGTCGATTTCCAGAATCTCGCTGGCGCCATCCACGGCGAAGCCCGCCTGCAGGCCGTCCACCGTGACGACCACGATCCGTCCGTTGGGGGCCGGCTCGCCGGGAGCCGAAAAGCGCAGGCGCTGGTCGATCACGGGCAAGGTCTTGCCGCGCAGGTTCATGACGCCCCGCACATAGGCCGGAGCCTTGGGAAGACGGGTGAACTGCTCGGGCGCGCGCACCACCTCGTCGACGGCGGCGATCGGCAGGCCATAGCGCTCGTCGCCGAGACGAAGGATGACGAAGCGCTCGCGGATCGCCGCCTGTCGGGTATCGGCCATCTGGGCCTCCTTGGAACCACTGCCCAGGGCCAGCCACTGGGTCACCCGCTCGTCGGCCAGCAGGCGGTCCGGGGTCAGGACCGCCAGGACGCCACGACCGTCGGCCAGCCGCAGCACGGTGTCGATACGCGCCTCGCCGCCGCCGCGATTGAACAGGCTGGGCGCCTTGCCCAGGCGATCGGCCGACGCCCGCACGATCGCGTTGACCTCGTCCACGACCAGCCCGACCCGCTCTTCGCCCAGGCGCACGACGACGAGACGCCCCCGCGCGTCCAACGCGTCGGGCAGACCCAGCAGACCACGCGCCGACAGCACGGGAAGCACGTGGTCGCGATAGTCGCAGACGCCCAGCAGCACGGCCTCGGTTCGCGGAAGCTCGGCTATGGCCTTCGGGACCGCCGCCACCTCGACGACGGCATCCAGCGGCAGGCCGTAGATCTGACCCGCCAGGGCGAAACCCAGGAAGGCGAGGTCACGCTCGTCGGCGCGTTGCACAGCCGGTCCTGCGGTCTCGAACCCGACGGCGGCGGCGCGGCGCCGCCCGCGATCGGCGGCGAACCTGGCGTCCAGCGCCTCGTCCAGATCCAGCCAGGGCGTCCCGTCGGCGCGCGAGAGTTGCAGGCGAGCATCATCGACGTCCGTCTCGTCGTCCGCAAAGCTCAGGGCCTCGACGCCATCGACGACCAGGCCCACCGGCGGATCGCGTCGCAGCACGACGATGCGATCGCCGTCCGCGCCCTCCAGTCCCAGCATCTGCCCCAGGGAGACGACCGGCAGAACGGTCCCGCGCAGGTGAGCCACGCCTAGCAGGCCCGCCGGCGCGTGCGGCACGCGGGTCAGCCGAGGGCGCTTGATCACTTCAGCCACCGCCTGGGCCGGCAGCGACATCCGGGCGCCGGCGGCTCGGACGGTCAACCGTCGGCGAGCGCCGTGGTCCGCGCTCATGCCTCGGCCGCGCGTTGAAGCTCGCTGGCCAGAAGAGCGACCTCCTCGATGGCCGCGGCCAGTTCCTCCGCGGCCTGGGACTGCTGGCGGGCCGCCACGGCGGCCTGGCTCGCGGCGGCGCTGGCCTCCTCGGCGGCGGCGGCGATCTGGATCACGCCCGCCGAAACCTGAGCACAGGCCGAGAGGACGGCTTCGCCGCCCTGGGCGATCTCGTCGGCGCCGACACGCAGAGCCTCGGCTTCCTGCACGACCGCGCCCAAACGCTCCACGATGGCGCGGTTGCGGTCGACTTCCACCTCCGTCACGGCCACGGTCTGATCGACTTCACGGCGCACCTTGCCGATCTGAACCGAGATCGCCGCGATCAGGTCCTTGACGGACTCGGCGTTGCCCGAGGCGTCGCGCGCCAAGGTCCGGATGTCGCCGGACACCACGGCGAAGCCTCGGCCGGCCTCACCCGCCCTCGCCGCCTCGACCGCGCCGCTGGTGGCCAGCATGGTGGTCTGGATGGCGACCAGCGCCAGTCCGTCGACCAGTTTGGCCGTCGCCGCGCTTTCCAGTTCCAGAGCTTCGATCGCGTCCAGCACGGAGCGGTTTTCGGCGCCGGCGGCCTCGACATTGTCGACCAGCGACAGAATCCGCTCGCGGCTGTCCTCCAGCAGGCCGCGCATGGCCTCGGCCCGCGTGGCGCTTTCGGCGCCGTTGGCGCTGGACAAACGCGCCGCGCGCTCGATCTCGGTCATCGCGGCGCTGGCTTCCTGCGTCGCCGCCGCCTGGATCTGCGCGCCTCGGCTGATCTGGTCGATGGCGACCAGGATCTCGTCCGCCGAGCCGGAAAGCTGCTGGATGGCGGCGGAAAGCTCTTCCGCCGCCGCCGCGGTCTCAGCGGCCGCAGCCGCCGCGCCGTCGCCCGCCGTGCCGACCTCGACCAGTTCGCTCAGAGACTCGGCCGCGGTCTGGCTCTGGTCCAGAGACTGGCCCTGCTGCTGGATCGAGCGCTGGGCCTCCGTCGCGGCGGCCGCCTGCTCCTCGGCCGCGCTGGAAATGCTCTCAGCGCCGCGTCGCACTTCATTCGTCGCAGACGCGGCTTCGACGGCCGCGATCAGGATCATCTGACTGTCCTGGCTCAGCCGCACCATCTCGGCGCGGATCGTCTCCAGCGTCGACAGGATCTGGGCCGCCGAGGTGGCCTCGGCCTCGGCCGTCGTCGCGGCGACGCGCAACCGCTCGCCGACGCCGCGCACCATGGTGGTCATGCGGCCGGCCGAGCCCTGAATGTGCCGCGACCGGGTCTCGGCCGCCTCGGCCAGGGCCCGGACCTCGTCGGCGACGACGGCGAAGCCGCGCCCCTCGTCGCCCGCCCGCGCGGCCTCGATGGCGGCGTTCAGCGCCAGGAGGTTGGTCTGGTCGGCGATGTCGGAGACAGCGATCGTGATCTCGTTGATCCGCGCCGCATGCTGGTCCAGCAGCCCAACGGCCTCCACCGTCGCCAGTTGGCGACGAGCGTTCATCGAAACGGCCTTGATGGAGGCGCCGACGGCGGCGCCGAACTCGGTCAGGACGCCCTGCAGCGCTTCGGCCCGCTGACGCGCCGCCTCGGCGCGCTCGCGCCCTTGCCGGAACTGCTCGGTCATCGCGTTGGTGGCCGCGAGCGATTCGTGCGCCGCGCCGGCCGCCTCCTCGGCCCCGCTGGAGATCTGGGCCAGGGCGCGCCGCAACTCCTCGACGGCGCTGGCCGCCTCGGTCAGACCGCTGCTGAGTTCCAGCACCGCCGCGCTGATGCGGCCTTCGGCGCCTTCCCGATGGGCGCGAGGCCTGCGCGCAGGGGCGCGTTTGACGACAGGAGCCTGCTCCTCCGGAGCCGCTGGCGTTGCGCGTGTCTTCGCGCGACCAGCCAGCCTCGTCGTCTTCACAAGCGCCATCTGGTCAATCCTGGAACGCTCTTCGGCCCGCTTAGGCGCCCGTCGCAGCCAAGCGCCGAAGAGCGGTCATACAAGCACGGATGTATCGGGCCGCTCAATGACGCAGTGGACCTTCACCTTAGCGATCCTGAGCAGCCGACCTGGGCGCGCCTCAGCGGTCGGCGACGTGCTCGGGCTTGCCCTTGCGCTTGGTGTGGGCGAAGTCCTCGAGCTCCTTCTCGCTCATCGACAGCATCGACTTGGACGCGCCCTTCAGCTTGCTCTTGGGCGTGTCGCCGCGCTTGGCCGACAGGGCGGCGCCGGCGGCCTTCTGCTGGGCGGCGGACTTGGCGGGCATGTTGAATCTCCTCGTGGATCTGGGAGGAGATTCAACGCGCCAAGCCGCGCGCGGTGTCAGTTCAGCGGCGGAAGACCGTCCATGATCGCCGTCAGCGCCAGCACGGTCTGGGCCTCCATGGCGCTGTGACCCGCGTCGGTGCGCACGTAGGTAGCCGGCGGCGCGCCGATCGCCTCCAGCGCCTCGACCAGACGCGAGGCCTGGGTCAGTGGGCAGACCTGGTCGAAACGGCCATGGACGATGTGGACGGGAACGCCCTTCAGCGCACCGACGCCGTCGACGATCTCGTCCGGCTTCAGAAACAGGTGATTGGCGAAGAAGTGGGCCTCGATCTGGGCGAAGCACAGGGCGAACTCGGCCTCGCCGAACTTGCCCGGATCCTCGTCGGCCGGGATCATGTTCGAGATCGTCCCCTCCCAGACCGACCAGGCCAGCGCCGCGCGTAGCTGGCGTTCACGCTCGGCGTCGTTGGCGGGGACCATGTCGAAGATCGCCTTGTAGGCCCCCATCATGTCGCCGCGATCGGCCGGGTCGATCACCTCGACGAAGGCCTTCCATTCGTCGGGATACGAGATGTACGAGCCTGGCTCCGTCAGAGCGTAGGGCTTGTCGGCGAAGGTCGCCGCATTGCCCTGGTACATGAACAGCAGGTCCTCCTTGCTGCCCAGGAAGATGCCGCGAAGGATCAGCGAGGCCACTTTCTCGGGATTGCGAATGGCGTAGACCAGGGCCAGCGTGCTGCCCCAGCTACCGCCGAAGACGTGCATCTTGCCGGTGATCCCCAGCGCGTCGCGCAGGCGGTTGATGTCGTCGACCAGATCATCGGTCGTGTTGTGCGCCAGGGCCACCGCCGGGCCGTTCGCCGCGACGGTCGGTCGGCTCTTCCCGCAGCCGCGCTGGTCGAACAGGATGACGCGATAGCGCGCGGGATCGAAGAACCGCGACATCACCGGCGCGCAGGCCCCGCCCGGTCCGCCGTGCAGAAACATCACCGGCTCGCCAGCGGCGTTGCCGTATTCTTCCCAGTAGAGCTCGTGGTCGGGCGCGGTGTCGACCTTCAGCCAGCCGGTGCTCAGCGGCTCGCCCTGCGGATAGGTCCATTCCGTCGTGACCTTGCTGGTCTTCCGAAGACGCGAGAAATCCATGACCGGTCCTATCCTGTCGAACGAAGCGGCGCGCACTCTCGCGCCGGGCGCTCATATTCTCTAGAGAAAACGCGCCATCAAGTTCGAGCAAGCCGATGACCAAGATCGACGATCGCCTGGCCGCCGCCGCCTTCCACCGCTTGGTCGAGCACCTGCGGATGCGCTCCGACGCCCAGAACGTCGACCTGATGGGTTTGGCGGGCTTCTGTCGCAACTGCCTGGGCGACTGGGTCAGCGAGGCGTCCGAAGGCGCGGTCAGCCGCGATGAGGCCCGCGAGGCGATCTACGGCATGCCGCAGTCGGAGTGGAAAGCGCGTCACCAGTCGCCCGCTACTCCGGAGCAACTGGCGCGCATGGAAGAAAGCCTCGCCTTGAACGCCAAGCTGCGCGGCGAGGCCTGAGGCAGGATCAGCCCCGCTCGACCTGGCTGACGTCGCGGACCGCGCCGCGGGCGGCGTTGGTGGTCATGGCGGCGTAGGCGCGCAGGGCGGGCGAGACCTCGCGCTTGCGGTCCAGCGGCTTCCAGGCGTCCTTGCCGCGGGCCAGCTGGGCGGCGCGGCGCTGCTCCAGGATCTCGTCCGACACCTCCAGGGTGACGCCCCGGTTGGGGATGTCGATCAGGATCGAGTCGCCGGTCTCGACCAGGGCGATCAGACCGCCCTCGCCGGCTTCCGGCGAGACGTGGCCGATCGACAGGCCCGAGGTGCCGCCCGAGAAGCGGCCGTCGGTGATCAGGGCGCAGGCCGCGCCCAGG
>OUNM011323582.1_pt1 | contig 18094 bp, 15 predicted proteins | sample 1769961 | NCBI WGS metagenome assembly OUNM01 (sample SAMEA3914820, study PRJEB12502) | metagenome | biome: forest; material: soil | place: USA | collected 2012-03-12 | depth 0.3 m
CACTTGAGCTTGTCGTCGCCCTCCGGCCCCCCGGACTTCTTGCCCGGATCCTGCTTGTACATCCAGTGCGCGGCGACCCCGAACTCGGCCATGTCGTGCATCTCGCGCGTGCGGATCTGGATCTCGAGAGGCAGCCCCTCGGGCCCGATCACCGTCGTGTGCAGCGACTGGTACATGTTGAACTTCGGCATCGCAATGAAGTCCTTGAAGCGACCAGGCAGCGGCTTCCACAGGGAGTGGATCACGCCAACCGTGCCGTAGCAGTCCTTCACCGAGTCGACGATCACGCGCATTGCCGTGAGGTCGTAGATCTCGTTGAACTCGCGACCCTTCTTCGTCATCTTCGAGTAGATCGAGTAGAAGTGCTTGGCGCGGCCCGCGATCTGCGCCTCGATCCCCAGCTCCGCGAGCTCGCGCGATAGGTATTCGCCGGCCTCGTTGACGTAGCCCTCACGGTCGTCGCGCTGCTGGGCGACCAGACCCTTGATCTCCTGGTACTTGCGCGGGTGCAGCGTCGCGAACGCGAGATCCTCGAGCTCCCACTTGATCGCATGGATACCGAGGCGATGGGCCAGCGGCGCATAGATGTCGAGCGTCTCGCGAGCCTTGTCCATCTGCTTCTGCTTGGGCATCGCCTCGATCGTGCGCATGTTGTGCAGGCGATCGGCCAACTTGATCAAGATGACCCGCACGTCTGTGGCCATCGCGACCATCATCTTGCGGTAGTTCTCCGCCTGCGCCTCGTCGTGGGACTGGAAAGCGATCCCCGTCAGCTTCGTCACGCCGTCGACCAGGCCGGCGACCTCGTCGCCGAACTCCGCGCGGACCTCGGCGAGGCTGGCGCTCGTGTCCTCGACCGTGTCGTGCAACAGCGCCGCGCACAGCGTCTCCGTGTCCAGGCGCATGCCCGCGCAGATTCGCGCCACCCCGACTGGGTGCACGATGAAGTCCTCGCCCGACTTGCGCCGTTGCGAGGAGTGGTGCTCGCACGCGAACACGAACGCGTCCTGCACGCGCGCTCGGTCGATCTCCACCGCTGAGTCGGCCGCGTGCTCTGAGACGATCGCGAACAGGTCCGCGAGCAGACGTCGCTCAGGCTCTGAGAGGTGCAATCGCGGCAGCGGATCAGAGGTGACCGGTGCGACGCGCGACGGCGGCGGCGCAGAGCCGACCTGCTCGGCCAGCTCTGTCGGCTGCTGCGGGCTCTTTGGATCCTTTGCGATCGCCATCCCAATAGGTTAGGGGACGCTCCCGCGGGATTGAAGCGCTCGTGCCGCTCAGCCCAAGGCCAATTCGAGCTGGCCGCCAGGCGCCTGCACTGCGGGCTCCTCGCGCAGCGAGCGCACTTCTATCTCTGGCTCGACAGCACGCGCTTGGCGCAGCACCAGACGAGGCTCTGAGACGCCTCCCCACTCGTTGACCTCGAGCGTGAACGTAGCCTCGACAGGCACGCCATCCTGCACTGGCAGACGGCCGCCGTTGCGGAAGGCGACCGCTTGCGCGCGTGCCCCTCGCGATTCGACCGTGAAGCGCGCATGCTTGCCTTCGCCCATCGCCCGCGTGTCGCGGAAGCACGCCTCCGCGAGCATCAGCGAAACGCCCGGATTGCCGTTGCCGAACGGCGCCAAGCGCTGCAGCTCCTCAGCGAGCTCCATGCTCAGCTGATCGCCGCCGATCACCGCGTCCACGCGCTCCACCGGTGCCAGCTGCGCCGAGGCCATGACGAGCCCAGCATGCTCGCTGAACGCATCTGCCAGCGCCGCCACTCGGCTGCGCTCGATCTCCAGGCCTGCCGCCGCACGGTGACCGCCGTAGCGAAGCATGTGCGTCGAGCACTCCGTCAAGCCTGCCAACAGGTCGAAGCCCGGGATGCTGCGCCCCGACCCCTTGCCCGTCTCCCCCTCCAAGGCAATCAGCACGACCGGCCTGTGATGGCGCTCGGCCAAGCGCGAAGCGACGATTCCGATCACGCCCGCATGCCACTGCTCGCCGGCGAGCACGTACGCAGCGCGCTCGCCCAGCTCCGCCACCTGTGCTTCCGCTTCATGGCGGATCCGCAGCTCCACCTCGCGGCGCTCGTGGTTCGCGCGATTGAGCTCCTCTGCGATCTGGCTCGCGCGCAGCGGATCCTCAGTGAGGATCAGCTCGAGCCCTGCGTCCGCTCGGTACATGCGCCCAGCCGCATTCAGGCGCGGTGCCAGCGCAAAGCCGATCGAGCGCTCATCGACGCGTCCCTGCTCGACCCGCGCCACGCTCATCAGCGCCCGCAGCCCTGGCTTGCGCGTGCATGCCAGTGCCCGCAGCCCGCGGCGTACGAGCGTGCGGTTCTCGCCGAGCAGCGGCACGACGTCTGCGACCGTCGCGAGCGCGACGAGGTCCAGATCCTGCTCGAGCTCGCGCGCGTCGCGTCCCGCTGTCATGAAGATTGCCTGGGCGAGCTTGTACGCGACTGCCGTAGCGCACAGCTCAGCACACGGGTAGCCGCACAGTGCCGGGTGCACCAGCGGCGCCCGCGGCAACGTGCCGTCAGCGCGCGCTGCGTGATGATCGGTGACGACCACCTGCATGCCGAGCTCTTGCGCGAGCTCGACCTGCTCAACAGCGGTGACTGCGCAGTCGACCGTGATCAGCAGGCGCGTGCCACGGGCGGCAAGCCTGCGGACCGTCGCCGCGCCCAGCCCGTAGCCATCGGTCGCGCGGTCCGGCAGATAGCTGTCGACGTCCGCCCCAAGCGTGCGCAGCGCTCGCACGAGGATCGCCGTCGAGCAGACGCCGTCCACGTCGTAGTCGCCGTGAATCGTGATCCTGCTGCCCGCCGAGACGTGCGCGAGGATCGCCTCGACCGCGGCTCCGATGCCTGCGAACTCGTGCGGCGAATGCTCCTCGTCTGCCGCGAGAAAGGCTTGTGCCGCAGCCAGATCGCCGAGCCCGCGACGCACGAGCACTTGCGCAAGAGCATCGCTGACGCCCAGCTCACGGCGAAGCAGCGCCACCTGCTCGTGCGGACAATCAGCAATCTGAAAGCGAAGTCCTGACATCGCACCCGAGACTACGGGGCAGATGAGACGGACCGGCGCGGAGCGTCAGGCGTCTTCCAGCAGGTGGGCGCGCGCACGTTCGCGGCGCATGCCCTCCAAGTACACAAGCCCCATGCCGATCAGCGCCCCTGGAATCGCATACAGCGCCACCGCCACGTCGGTTGCATTTTCGCCCGGAATCTTCAGCGAGGAGACCTTCACCGCATAGATGATCAGGCCGACGACGATCGAGCCGACGAGCGAGCCGACAAAAGCACCGACGATGCCGCCCCAGAAGCGGTCAGGCAAGAAGATCGTGAAGTGCCAGATCGCGAGACCCATCATCACCCATGCGAGCAGCCCCATCAGCGCCTCCCGTGGCGCTTGTTGCGCGGTCGTTTGCGCTTTGGCGCCTGTTTGTCTTCCTTCAAGACCAAATCCTCCGGCGTCAAGTCAGCAGCGGGATCGCGCTGTCCCTGCTCAGCGGCCGCGTCCGACTGCTCAGGCTCAGGCGCCGTCGCGCCTTTCGTGCGACGCGGCTTCTGCGCCACGCCCGCACCCGTGCGCGTCGAACGTGTCGGTTCGGCGCTCGTCCCGTTCTCGACGTCGAGATCGCGTACGAGATCGCGGAACTCGTCGCGTGAGATTTCGTCGCCCGTCTGGCCCGGTGCCGCAGCCCCGCCGCCGAAGATCGACACGCTGCGTTTGCGCTGCTTGGCCGGCTCGACGTCCTCTGGCGCGCCGCCCGTCGTCGTCGCATATGCCGGCACCGCGCCAAGTTCGCGCACGATCCGCGCGCGGCGGCTGCGGTAGCCACTCTCACGCTCCTTCCAGTGCGTCAGCACCGGCGAGGCGATGAACACCGACGAGTACGCGCCCGACGCGACTCCGACCATCAGCGCGAAGGCGAAGTCCTTCAGCGTTTCGCCGCCAAAGAACAGCAGCGCGACGACCGGCAGCAGCGTGCAGAAGCTCGTCGCCAGCGACCTCGTCAGCACCTCGGACATCGAACGGTTGACGATCTGCGAGAACGCAGCCCGCGGCATTCGCGGCACGTTCTCGCGCACACGATCGAACACGATGATCGTGTCGTAGAGCGAATAACCGAGAATCGTCAAGAGCGCTGCGACCGTCGACGTCGTCACTTCGCGGCCCGTCAGCGAATAGACGCCGGCCGTGATCAGCAGATCGTGCATCAACGCGATCAGCACCGGGATCGCGTACTTCCACTCGAAGCGCAGCGCGATATATGCCGAGATCACGAGCAGCGAGGCGATGATCGCGATGACCGCGCTGTTCGCCACCGTCTTGCCGAACGTCGGCCCGATCGACGTCGAGGAGAAGTTCCTCGTGCCCGCCGTGTTGCCGCTGCCGAACTTCGTGTCGAGCGCCGCCTTGATCGAATGGACCTTGTTCGGCTTCAGCGTCTTCGTCGAGATCTGGTAGCCGCTGCCGCCGATGCTCTTGTTGTTGAATTTCTGGATCTCAGCGTTGCCGTAGCCCGCCGCCGACATCACCTTCGAGATTTCACTCTCTGAGACGGGCTTGACGAACGCCGTCTGGATCCGCGTGCCCGACTTGAAGTCGATGCCGAAGTTCAAGCCGTTGCCGCCGATCGCCAGCGCGCCGATCAAGAGGATCGTGCCCGACAGCGAGAAGAACCACTTCGACGCGCCCATGAAGTCGAACGTCCAGCCCTTGCCCCTGCGCTCCGCGCCGAGCGCCGCCGGGTGGGTGACGAGTTTGCTGCGGCTCATCGAGCCGAGTGCCGCCTGCGTGGCGAGCACCGCCGTGAACAGCGAGACGAGCGTGCCGATGCCCAGCGTCAGCGCGAATCCCTTGACTTCCGCAGTCGCCAGCGCGAACAGGATGAACGCCGTCATGAACGTGACGACGTTCGCGTCGACGATCGCCGCAAAACCGCGTTTGTATCCCGTCGCAATACCCGAGATCACCGATCTGCCGCCGCGTATCTCCTCCTTGACGCGCTCGAAGATGACGATGTTCGCGTCGGCCGCAACGCCGATCGTGAGAATGTAGCCCGCGATTCCAGGCAGCGTCAGCGTGATCGGAATCAGCTTGACGAGCGCAAAGAAGTAGACCCCGTAGATCACGAGCCCGCCGATCGCGATCGCGCCAAGCACGCGGTAGAACATCAGCAGGAACAGGCAGACGATCGCGAAGCCGACGAGACCCGCGATCAGGCCCTGGTTGAGCGCCGTTTTGCCAAGCGTCGCCGAGACCTGCGAGTTGGAGATCAGTTCGAGCTTGATCGGCAGCGCGCCCGACTGCAGCTCCTGCGCCAGTTCCTGCGCCGAGCTGATCGTGAAGCCGCCCGAGATCTGCGAGCCAGTGCTCGCGTCGATCCCTTCCGGGTACTTCGTGTAGTCGATCGACGGCGTCGTGATCAGCTGTCCGTCGAGCACGACCGCGAAGTGCTGCTGGGCCGCTTCCTTGCCGACGCCCGGGAGCTGGGCTTCCTGGCCGCGGTGGGCGATTTCCTTCGTCACGTTCTGGAACACGCTCTTGCCGTGGCCCGTGAATTCGAACGTCACGTTCGGCGCGCCTGTGCCGCCTGCGCCTTCGTCGAAGCTCTGGCGCGGGTTCTTCACGTCGGCGCCCGTCAGCACCGGGTTGTCCTTGAGCACGAACCAGCTGTTCGGGCTCTTCTGTGTGACCTTGCCGTTGGCGCCTTCAACTGGGCGCGCCTGCACGAGCACCGTGCCCGGGTTGATCCGCACCGGCTTCAATTTGACGCCCTTCGGCACTTCCTTCGACTTCAGGTCGGCGTACAGGTTCTTTTCTGTTTCCTCCGGCCCGCGCAGCACCTTTTCGTGCTTTGGGTCGAGCAGGTACCAGCTGCCGTAGATGCACCCGCCCGCTTGCGCCGGCGTGCAGCCTTTGCTCCAAGTCGTGTCCGTCTTGCGCAGTTCAGGCGCGCGTTTCTGTGCGCGCTGCACTGCTTGGTACTCCGGCAAGCCGAACTGCGCTGCGCCCGCGTTCGCACCGCCTGTCGCCGTGCCTTCTTTCGGCGCAGGCTGACCGCTCGCGCCGATCACGTTCGGCTCCCAGTCGTAGAAGAACAGCTGCGCCGTCTTGCCGACCTCTTGTTCGGCCCGTGCCGCTTCGTGCACTTCCGGCAGCGCCACGTCGATTTCGTCCGCGCCAGAGCGCTGGATTTCTGGCTGCGAGACGCCGAGCTGGTCGACGCGCTTGCGCATGATGTCGATCGCGCGGTTGAGCGATTCAGTGTCCACTTTCGACTGCGCCGTCGGCTTCGCTTGGTAGACGAGCTCGACGCCGCCCTTCAAGTCAAGCCCAAGGCGCGTCTTTTTCGTGAAGATCACCGCGAAGGATGCGGCAATCAACCCGGCGACGAGCAGAAGGATCAGGGCATTGCGGCGGCGGTCGGTCATCGTGCGCTCGAGTTGAGACTACTTGTCGGGGGTCAGCACTAGCAACAGGCCGCCGTCATCGTCGTACGCAGGGAACATGTCGGCCTTCGCGCTCGCCACCACGTCGCGTTCGCCGGAGACCTGCACAGGCACCTCCAGTTTGCGCACGCCCCACTCGAGCACCGTGTCGACCGGCGCGTCTCCATTTGAGAAACGAAGGCCGAGAACCTGCTCGACGCGCTGGCCGATCACCTCTTCCTCCTCTAAACCGGTGAACGCGAACGAGTTCTTGCCGCAGCCGATCACACGACCCTCGCCGTCGCAGACGAAGAACGCTGCATCAGGCGCCGGGTAGTAGTCGTCGAGCAGTTCGAAGAGGAACGCGAAGCCGCACTTCGCGCAGCCCTTCGGCTGGCGCGTGAAGCCGATGTTGCGATCGAGCTCGGTCGTGCGGTGCCCGCAGTTGGGGCAGATGAACGGGTGTGCCATTAGGGGCTACAGACTACGCAAGCTGCGGGCTGTTGCGCCCCGTTGGCGTGAGTCTTCACGTCTTCGCAGCACCACCCAGGATCGCGACAGCTCAGAACAGCGCCGGTCCAGCAGGTGCCGGTGGCTCGAGCCCGAGATGAACGAACGCCGCACCTGTCGCCGCCCTGCCACGCGGCGTGCGCTTGATCAGGCCCTCCTTCAGCAGATAAGGCTCGTACACGTCTTCGATCGTGTCCTGCTCCTCGCCGACCGCCACTGCCAACGTCGAGAGACCGACCGGACCACCCTCGAACTTGACGCAGATCGTGCGCAAGATCTCGCGGTCCAAGCGATCCAAGCCGAGCTGGTCGACCTCGAGCATCTCGAGCGCCGCATGCGCAGCTTGCGCCGTGACGACGCCCTCCATACGAACCTCAGCGAAGTCGCGCACACGCTTGAGCAGTCGGTTGGCAACGCGCGGCGTGCCGCGCGCGCGCTCGGCGATCGCCGCCGCGCCGCTCGCCTCGAGCTCGATCTCGAGAATGCCGGCAGAACGACTGACGATGCTCGTCAGCTCGTCGACCGAATACGGCTCCACACGCGCCTGGATGCCGAAGCGGTCACGGAGCGGCGTCGTCAGCAGCCCAGCGCGGGTCGTCGCGCCGATCAGCGTGAACTGCGGCAGGTCGAGCGTGACCACGCGCGCACCCGCCCCCTGTCCGACCGTGATCGGCAGTCGACGGTCCTCCATCGCCGGGTAGAACGTCTCCTCGAGCGTGCGCGGCAGGCGATGGATCTCGTCGACGAAGAACACGCTGCGCGGCTCGAGCGCGGTGAGGAACGCAGCAATGTCTCCCTTTCGCTCGAGCGCCGGCCCAGCCGTCTGCACGAACGGGACTTCGAGCTCCGCTGCGACGATCTGCGCGAGCGAGGTCTTGCCGAGCCCTGGCGGGCCAGCGAGCAGCAGGTGGTCCAAAGCGTCCCCGCGAGCGCTTGCAGCCTCGATCGCAATCGCCAGCTGCTCGCGCAGCGCCTCCTGCCCGACGAAGTCCTGCAGGCGCCGTGGGCGCAGCGAGCGGTCCAGCTCGTCCTCGGCGACGAGGTATGGCGTCTGGATGCGCGCGATCTCTGCCGTCGCGGCCGTATCGGCGCTCATGCGCCAGACCTCGCCATGCGCAGTGCGTGGGCGATCAGCTCCTCCGCACTGTCGCCCTCGGCGTCGAGCAGCATTCCGTCGACTTCACCCGGCGAGTAGCCGAGCTCGAGCAGGCCCGCCCGCGCGAGGCCGCGCCCGCCGTCGAGCGCCGTCGCGCCGGGGTCCTTGGCCCCCTCGCCACGTCCAGCGAGGATCGTCTCGTCGAGTGCTTCGCCGTCGCCGCGCACGACGACCTTCTCGCGCAGCTCGACGATGATCCGCTCGGCCGTGCGCTTGCCGATTCCTGGAACAGCCTGAAAGCGAGCAGCGTCGCCGCCTGCGATCGCCGCGATCAGCTCGCGCGGCGCGCCGCCTGAGAGCACGGCGAGCGCCACCTTCGGGCCGACGGCCTGCACCGAGAGCAGCATCAGGAAGAGATCGCGCTCCTGCTCTGAGTGGAACCCGTACAGCGCGAGCGCGTCGTCGCGCACGATCAGGTGCGCGTGCAACGTGAGGAGCTCGCCGACGGCCGGGACGTGTCGCAGCGTCTCCGCCGAGACCGCCGCGCGGTAGCCGACGCCGTCGCACAAGATCACGACGTGATCGGAGCGTCGAACGGCGACCTCTCCACGCAGCAGCGAGATCACGCTGCGCTCGCCTTGGTCAGCGCCTGTGACAGCGGCGCGCAGTTGACGTGACAGATCGCGACTGCCAGAGCATCGGCGGCGTGATCGGCCTGCGGCTCCTGCTCCAGCGCAAGCAGTGCCGTGACCATCCGGATCACCTGCCCCTTGTCGGCTCGACCGCTGCCGCAGACCGCCGCCTTGACCTGCTGCGGCGTGTAGCCGGTGCACGGCAGCTCACGCTGCCCAGCAGCCAGCATCGCCACGCCGCGCGCATGCCCAACGGCGAATGCCGTTCGCACGTTCTGCCCGAAGTACAGCTCCTCGAGCGCGACCGCGTCGGGGTCGTGCGTCGCAATCAGCCGCTCGATCTCGGCGTGGATGTCGGCCAGGCGCCGCTCACGTGCGTGTTCGGCAGGCGTCTCGATCACGCCGCCGTCGAGTGCGACGAGCCGGCCATTGCGCCGCGCGACTACGCCGTAGCCCGTGCTGGCCAGTCCAGGGTCGATGCCGAGCACGATCATGTGTTCGTATTCTGCGCCCGGCTTCGGACGCCTGCCTCGCGTACGCTCCCAGCCGGTGGACGACGAACGGATCGACTTCGACGCTGAGGGACTGCTCGACGGTCTCGAGGGCGAGCAGCGCGCTGAGCGCGTCGTCCTGCTGCGGCAACTCGTCGCCGACGGCGTCCCGCTCGCCGAGCTGCGCCGCTCGACGGCCCAAGGCTCGATCATCTACCTGCCGGCCGATCGCGTGATCGTCGGTGCTGAGCGCTACACATCGCGTGAAGTCTCGGAGCTGTCGGGCGTCGACGAAGAGTTCCTCGTGATCGCGCGCCGCGCGATGGGGCTGCCGATCCCAGAGCCCGACGAGGCCGTCTACACGGAAGCCGAGGTCGAGTCGGTGCGGATGATCCACGTCGCTCGTGACGCAGGCATCGCAGACGACGACCTGCTCGACCTCTTGCGCGTGCTCGGGCGCGGTCTTGGCCAAGCGGCGGAAAGCCTGCGCGCGCTGCCGCTCAAACTCGTGCTCGAGCCAGGGATGAGCGAGTCAGAACTCGCCTACCAGTACGCCCAGGCAGCAGGCGCGCTCTACCCACTCGTCAACCCATTGGTCGCCAACATGCTCGCGCTGCACCTCAAAAACGCGACTCAGAGCACTGTCGTCAGCGCGCTGGAGCGCAGCGGTGGGCAGCTCCCTGGCTCACGTCAGGTGAGCGTCTGCTTCGCCGACCTCGTCGGCTTCACACGACTCGGCGAGGAAGTGCCCCCAGACGAGCTCGGTCGTCTTGCGCTGCGCTTGGAAACGCTTGCATCGGAGGTCGTCGCGCCGCCGGTGCGGCTGATCAAGACGATCGGCGACGCTGCGATGCTCGCCTCCCCTGTGCCCGAGCCGCTGCTTGGCGCTGCGCTCGACTTGATCGACGCAGCTGATGCAGAGGGCGAGGACTTTCCCCAACTGCGCGCAGGCGCTGCGCTCGGACAAGCGCTGCCACGCGCCGGCGACTGGTTCGGCCGACCCGTCAACCTCGCCAGCAGGATCACCTCAGTGGCCCGTCCAGGCAGCCTGCTCGTCGAGCGCGAGCTGCGCGAGTCGACCGATGGCGACTATCGCTGGTCGTTCGCCGGTGAGCGCCGACTGAAGGGAATCCGCGGCGCTGTGCCGTTGTTCCGCGTGCGGCGCGAGGCGCCGGCGCAGGCTTAGCCGGCGACGCGCTCGAGGACCTCAGCAGGCGCGTCGAAGTTGGCGTGCACGGCTTCCACATCATCGTTGTCTTCAAGCGTCTCGATCAGACGCATCAGCGTGCTCAGCTGGCTCTCGCCGACCGGCACGAGGCTCGAGGCGCGGTAGACCATCTCGGCACTGTCGAACTCGACGTCGGCCGCTTCGAGCGCCTGCCGCACGGCGGTGAACTCGGCAGGCTCTGAGACGACCTCGAACACACCGTCCTCCTCGGAGATGTCCTCGGCGCCGGCCTCGACAGCGGCCATCAGGTCATCTTCGGAGTAGCGCTCAGCGTCGATCAGGATCACGCCCTTCTTGTCGAACAGGTAGGCGACCGAGCCAGGCTCACCGAGGCTGCCACCGTTCTTCGAGAAGGCGTGGCGCACGTCGGCGCCAGTGCGGTTGCGGTTCTCGGTCATCGCCTCGACGAGCAACGCGACGCCACCAGGGCCGTAGCCCTCATAGAGGACCGTCTCGATCGCGTCGGCCTCGCCGCCCTCGCCGGTGCCCTTGGCGATCGCGCGTTCGACGTTGTCCTTCGGCATCGACGCTTCTTTGGCCTTGCGCATCGCCAGCTCGAGCGCTGGATTGCCCGTCGGATCGCCGCCGCCGTCGCGCGCAGCGACCATGATCGCGCGCGTCAGCTTCGAGAACTGCTTGCCGCGGCGCGAGTCGACGATCGCCTTCTTGTGCTTGATGCTGGCCCACTTGGAATGTCCTGACATGAGACTCATTCTATTTGTCATGGAAAAGCCCGCGTATCGCGGGCTTTTCGATCGAAATCGACGAAGGCGCAGGATCTCCCCATCGCCCCGTAGGATGAGTCGCCGCGATGGCAGTGACGTTCACCCCAGACATCTTCAAGGCCTACGACATCCGCGGCCTCTACGGCGAGCAGATCGACGGCGACCTCGCCGAGCGAATCGGCCGCGCCTTCGCTCAGGTGCTGTCAGGGCTCGCCGGCAAGCCCGTGTCAGACCTGCGCGTCGGGCTCGGTCACGACATGCGCTTGACCGCGCCAGAGCTCGCCGGTCGTTACCGCGAGGGCCTACTGGGCGCTGGGGTTGACGTCGTCGACGCCGGCGAAGTCGGCAGCGAGATGCTCTATTACCTCGTCGGCTCGCGCGGCCTCGACGGTGGGCTGATGTGCACCGCCTCGCACAACCCGAAGGCGTACACGGGCGCGAAGCTGCTGCGCGAGGGCGCGCTCGCGCTGTCAGGCGACACAGGCATCCAAGACATTCGCCAGATGGTCGAAGCAGGGCTCGAGGCGGGGGACGATGGCCAGGCGCAGGACGCGCGCGGAACGGTCGAGCAGGTCGAGCTCTACGACGAGTTCCAGCAGGCAGCGCTGCGCTTCATCGACCCTGACACGGTCGCTTCGATGGCAAAACCGCTGAAGGTCGTCGTCGACGGCGGCAACGGCATGGCTGGGCCGATGGTCGGCCCGCTGCTGCAGCGGCTCGGACTCGACCTGATCGAGACGTACTGGACGCCAGACGGCAACTTCCCCGACCACGAGCCCAACCCACTGCTGCCGGAGAACCGCGAGCTGATCATCGAGCGCGTGCGCGATGAGGGCGCCGACTTGGGGATCGCCTGGGACGGCGACGCCGACCGCTGCTTCTTCATCGACGACACGGGTGCGTTCGTCGACGGTGACTTCCTCACCGCGCTGCTCGCCGAGTCGCTGCTCAAAAAGAGCCCAGGCGAAGCGATCCTCTATGACGTGCGCGCGTCGTGGGCTGTCCCAGACACGGTCAAGCGCGCTGGCGGCACGCCGTACATCAACCGCGTCGGTCACGCGTTCTTCAAGGGCCGCATGCGCAAGGAGGGCTCGCTGTTCGGCGGCGAGGTCTCTGGGCATTACTACTTCCGCGATTTCTACTGCGCAGACTCAGGGTCCATCCCAGCGCTGCTCGTGCTCGAGCTGCTCGCACGCGAGGGCAAGTCGCTGTCGCAGCTGCTCGCGCCATACCACGAGCGCTACTTCATCTCGGGCGAGATCAACTCAGAAGTCGCCGACGCTGAGGCGAAGATGGAGGAGATCGCAGCACGCTATGCAGACGCACGTCAAGAACGCCTCGACGGGATCTCGATCTACTACGAGGACTGGCACTTCAACGTGCGCTCGTCGAACACTGAGCCGCTCTTGCGTCTGTGCCTCGAGTCGCTCGTCTCAGCCGACGACATGGCCAAGCGGCGCGACGAGGTGCTCGCGCTGATCCGCTCGCCTGCGACCGCTCGGTCGTGAGCAGCGGTGGCGACGATGACGCGCAGCAGCGCGAGCGCGAGCAGCTCGCACAGGCGCAAGCGGCTGGCATCCATCGTCTCGCCGTCCCGACGCCGTTCCAGGTCGGTCGCGTAAACGCTTACCTGATCGACGACTCGCCGTTGACGCTCGTCGACTCTGGCCCGAACTCGGCGAAGGCGCTCGACGAGCTCGAGCAGAAGCTGGCAGAGCTCGGCCGCAAGGTCGAGGACATCGAGCTGCTCGTCGTCACCCACCAGCACATCGACCACTTCGGGCTCGCATCGATCCTCGCCCGCCGCTCGGGCGCAGAGGTGGCAGCGCTCGACAGCCTCGCCCCCTTCCTCGCGAGCTTTGGCCGCGAGACAGACCTCGACGACGCGTTCGCGCAGAATCTGATGCTGCGCCACGGAATCCCGTCTGACGTCGTCACTGCCTTGCGCGCGGTATCGGCGAGCTTCCGCGGCTGGGGCTCTTCGGTCGAGGTCACACGCCCGCTGGCGCCAGACAGCGAGTTGAAGTTGCGCGACCGCACGCTGAAGGTGCTGCACAGGCCTGGGCACAGCCCATCGGACACCGTCTTCCACGACGAAGCGAGCGGGCTGCTGCTGGCTGCCGATCACCTGATCGCGCACATCTCCTCGAACCCGCTTCTTGCCCGGCCGCTGGGCGCTGAGCCCGACCTCGCAGGCCCACGCCCGCAGGCGTTGCTCACGTACATGGCTTCGCTCGAAAAGACGCGCGCGATGGAGCTCTCGCTCGTGCTACCAGGACACGGTGCGCCGATCTCAGACCACGCAGCGCTGATCGACGAACGCTTCCGCATGCACCACCGCCGCGCAGCGAAGATCCGCAAGCTGATCGAGGTCGAACCGCGCACGGCACACGAGATAGCGCAGGAGCTGTGGGGAAACGTCGCCGTCACGCAGGCCTTCCTGACACTCTCAGAGGTGCTCGGTCACGCCGATCTGCTGCTGCAGGACGGCAGCGTCGTCGAAGAGGAGACAGACGGCGTCGTGCGCTTTCGCGCAGCCTAGCCGCGTTCGAGCTCGATCTCGTCCAAGTGCGCGATGTTTGCGCGATCGGCCTCGCCCTCGCTCGGCGTCCCAGCAAACCACGCGTCGAGGATCTCGCCGAGCTCTGCAGCAGACGTGCTGCGCAGGCTGAGCGCGAGCACGTTCGCGTCGTTCCAGCGCCGCGCGCCATCGGCAGACGCTGCGTCGAGGCACAGTGCTGCGCGGACCTTCAGGATCTTGTTCGCTGCGATCGAGGCGCCAGTCCCTGTCCAGCAGCAGACGATCGCCTGATCCGCCCTCCCTTCGGCTACGTCGCGTGCGGCTGCCTCGCTCGCCCACGCCCAGTCGTCGCGCTCTGACTCTCTGAGCGCGCCGTGCGAGATCGTCTCGTGTCCACGGCGCTGCAGCTCAGGACCGAGCAGCTCGGCGATGCCCGTCAGCTCGTCCGCTGCGATCGCGATCAGCACGCCTCAGCCCACCGCCTCGCGCGTCTCGCCCAGGAACAGCTCGTGCAAGCGGTCGTCGCCTCCCAGCTCGGTGTGGAACGCCACCGCGAGGATCCGTCCCTGCCGTGCTGCGATCGGATGGCCATCGACTTCCCCCAGGATCTCGACCTCAGGCCCGTGCTCGGCGATCCACGGCGCGCGGATGAACACGCCGTGCACAGGACCGTCGTCGAGCCCCTTCAGCTCGACATCGGCCTCGAAGCTCCTGACCTGCCGACCGAAGGCGTTGCGCACGGCGTGCATGTCCATCAGCCCGAGATGGTCGCGGTCGAGCATGATCAGCCCTGCGCACGAGCCGAGCACCGCAGCGCCGCCGCCCACCAACTCTCGGATCGGCTCGGCAAGGCCCTCACGCTCGATCCCGAGCGTCATAGTCGTCGACTCGCCGCCCGGAATGACAAGACCTTGCAGCCCGTCGAGGTCGGCGACGACGCGTACCTCGCGCACACGTGCCCCGAGGCGCTTCAGCACTCGCCCGTGCGCCTCGAAGTCGCCCTGCAAGGCGAGAACCCCGATCAGCGGCTCATCGAGCTCAGTCATTTGCCGATAGGCAGTCGAGGGTCAAGCGGATCGAGGACGTACCCAGAAGGGCACAAGCAGGTCGCGTGGCGTGCTCTGCACGCGAGCCGGCACCGACCGCGAAGCGGTTGGTGAGGACGCCGAGCCGCGCCGTGCCATCGGCTGCCTCGCTACCAGCCGCGCTGGGCCAAGAGCTGCTCGCCGTCCAGCTTCGAGCTCTCGAGGCTCTCCATCGCTGGACCAAGCCCTCGCGAAGCGCCGGCAATGCGCTCAGCATCCTGCCAGTGGGTCGTCGCCTCGACGATCGCCCGTGCCCGTGCAGGCGGATCCTCGGACTTGAAGATGCCAGAGCCGACGAAGACGCCTTCAGCGCCAAGCGCCATCATCAGCGCTGCATCGGCTGGCGTGCGATGCCGCCTGCGCAGAACAGCACGACGGGCAGTTTGCCATCGCTCGCCACGCGCTGGACGAGCTCGAGCGGCGCAGCGAGATCCTTTGCCGCCGTCGCCAGCGCGCCCGGCTCGAGCGTCGCCAGGCGCCGAATCTCACCGGTGATCATGCGCATGTGCCGTACCGCCTCGACGATGTCGCCTGTACCCGCCTCGCCCTTGGAGCGGATCATCGCTGCCCCCTCGCCGATTCGCCTCAGCGCCTCGCCGAGATTGGTCGCGCCGCATACGAACGGAACCTTGAACGCCCACTTGTCGATGTGGTTGCTCTCGTCAGCCGGCGTCAGCACCTCAGACTCGTCGACGTAGTCGACCTCGAGGGCCTGCAGCACCTGCGCCTCGACGAAGTGCCCGATGCGCGCCTTCGCCATCACAGGGATGCTCACAGCCGCCTGGATCCCGCTGATCATCTCGGGGTCTGACATGCGCGCGACGCCACCATCGCGGCGGATGTCGGCGGGCACGCGCTCGAGCGCCATCACGGCTGCAGCGCCTGCCTCCTCGGCCACAGTCGCCTGCTCTGGCGTGACGACATCCATGATCACGCCGCCCTTGAGCATCTCGGCCAGGCCGGTCTTGACCTGGAATGTAGCTTCGTCTCGCATGGGATGGAGTTTATCCGTGCGCATGGCTCTACCCGACGACGGCGTCCAGCCTTCTAGTCGAGCCGGCCTCCGCTCCTTGGTACGCGAGAACGCTCCGGCCGCCACGACATGTACCTGGCCGGCCATCCAGGCCGGCTACCTGGTCGCGCCAGAGCTACTTGAGCCTAAAGGCCTTGATGCGGTCGTCGTACTGCGCGGTGTCCTGTGCGTAGACGCCGTAGGCGAGCGCTTGGATCAGGCTCAGCAGTGCCGTGTGCGAGCGCACGTAAGCGGGGCTGTTGGAGGAGTAGTAGAGCTTGATCTGCGCGAGCTTTGCCACCTCTGAGAGCGTCGCATCGGTGATCGCTGCCGTCTTTGCCTTGCGGTGACGGGCGAGCTTCATCGCGCGCACGACCAGCGGATGCGGACGACCCGCAGAAAGGCCGATCACGAGCGTCGATTCGTCGATCCTGCCCAGCCGACTCAGCGCCTCCTGCGAAGGGCTCGCGACGACATCGACGCGCAAGTCGAGCAGCATCAGCAGATGACGCAGGTAGCTGGCAAAGAAGGCCATCTGATCGGTGCCTGCAACGAGCACCTTCTCAGCTGAGACGATCGACTCGATCAACGCCTCGACCTCGCTGCGCGAGACCTTGCGCGCCGTCTCCTCGACGTTCAAGTGATCAGCCGTCAGTGCCGTCTCGAACTCATTCTGGTCGAGTGAGAACAGCGGCGCCGAAGGCCCGCTTGAGACCGTGTCCGACTTGGCGTGCACGCGACGGTATTCCTCACGCGCCGCTGCTTGCAACTCCGGGAAACCCTCGAAACCGAGGGCCTGTGAGAAACGAACGACCGTCGAGCTCGACGTGTTTGCGCGACGCGCCAGCTCCTCTGCCGTCTGGAAAGCTGCCTCGTCGAGGTGGTCCACGATGTATTGCGCCACGTCCTTCTGTGAGCGCGAGCACTCCTCGAAGCGGGCGCGGATGTACTTGGAAAGACTCTGGTGCTCACTCGTGCCATTGATCGGCGAGCCGCTCTCTGTCTGCGGGTCGCTCGTTGGGGTAGCTGTGCGCTTCATCGGCGCATTTGTTCGACGTGTCGTCCACTCACTCCTGCTGAGCAATCGCACTAGTTCATGATCCGCCCCACCCTGGCGTCGCGTACATAAGCTCACACGATGCTTCGCACGGCCGAGATGGAACGGGGGAAGCGATGAGGATCGCGATCGTCGGCGCCGGCGTATCTGGGCTCGTCGCCGCCCACCTGCTGCACCGCGATCACGAGATCGTCGTCTACGAGGCCGGCTGCTACGCAGGCGGACACACGAACACGATCCGCGTCGACACAGCGCACGAGACGCACCACGTCGACACTGGCTTCATCGTGATGAACGACCGCAACTACCCCAACTTCACCCGCCTGCTCGATCGCCTCGGCGTAGCCCGCCAGCCCACGCACATGAGCTTCTCTGTCAAGGGCGAGGAGCACGACTTCGAGTACAGCGGCACGCCGCGCGGCCTCTTCTGCCAGCCAGGCAACTTCGCCAACGTGCGCTTCCAGCGGATGATCGTCGACCTGCTGCGCTTCAATCGCGCGCTGCGCGCGCTGCTCGACGGTGGCAGCGATGGCGTTCACAGCACAGAGTCGATGGACGACTTCCTCTCGCGCCACCGCTTCTCGCGCGCCTTCATCGAGCGGCTGATCGTTCCCCAGCTCTCGGCCGTGTGGTCGGCCGACCCACGCACCGCACGCTCGTTCCCCGCTCGCTTCATCGCCGAGTTCTTCGCCAACCACGGGATGCTCGGCTTCCGCGACCGCCCACACTGGGCGACCGTCGCAGGCGGCTCAGCGCGTTACGTCGAAGTGCTGACAGCGCCCTTTGCCGAGCGCATCCGGCTGGACGCACCCGTGCACTCAGTCACACGCGCCGGCGAGAGTGTCGAGATCCTCGCCGCAGGAGCCCCCGCGGAGTCCTTCGACCACGTGATCATCGCCACCCACTCCGACCAGGCGCTGCAGATGCTGAGCGACCCGACCCCACGCGAGCACGAGCTGCTTGGCGCGATCGCCTATCAGCCCAATGAAGCCGTGCTGCACACCGACAGCACGTTGCTGCCGCGCCGACGCTCTGCGCGCTCTGCTTGGAACTTCCACCTGCTGCGAGAGCCGAAGCCGCTGAGCACCGTCACGTATTACATGAACCACCTGCAGCGACTGCGCTCTGAGCTCGACTTCTGCGTCACGCTCAATCGCACCGAGGCAATCGACCCAGCAAAGATCATCCGCACGATTCAGTACGCGCATCCGATGTACACACCACGCGGGGTCGCCGCCCAGGAGGCACACGCGAGCATCAGCAATCTCGCCAGCCGTACGCACTACTGCGGCGCCTATTGGGGATGG
>OUNM010464954.1_pt1 | contig 18077 bp, 16 predicted proteins | sample 1769961 | NCBI WGS metagenome assembly OUNM01 (sample SAMEA3914820, study PRJEB12502) | metagenome | biome: forest; material: soil | place: USA | collected 2012-03-12 | depth 0.3 m
ACGCGCTCCGCCTCCAGGCGCGCCTCGTCGCCTGCCCGTGCTCCTCGGCCGCGACCCCAAGCGCGTCGCACTTCGTGAGCCCCATCCATCGCGCGACCTGCGGGGCTACGGGCGCCCGGCTCCTGCGGCATTCTCGTCCTCTCGTGAGGTACGCGAGGCAGTGCCTCGCGCCTTTATAATGTCCGCCATTCTAATCAAACGCGCTTCGGCGCAATTGAGAGACTTACTTCCGGCGCCGGGAAGTAACAGTGCATTAGATTGTCGTGGGGTTTGTTTAGAATGGCGGACCCGAGAGGACTCGAACCTCTGACCTTCGCATCCGTAGTGCGACGCTCTAATCCAACTGAGCTACGGGTCCATCCAACTAACCGGTTAGGGTGAGTGGCCTTCGGATACCGCAAACGAGCGCAGCGCGCAAGAGCTGAACGCAGATGTTGCCCTCCTTCGGATTTAAGCTATCCTGACGGCCTAAGCGGGAGGCAAAAACCCTTGTTAAAATCAACTGATTGGCTGCTCGACCCTCAGACTTGCCCCGGCTTCAAGCGCCACGAGGTCAAGGCCCACGTCGAGAAGACGCCTTACACCCACCACACCGAATACCTCTATGTGGAGATTCCGAGTCGCTACGCCCTGGTCAACATCACCGACCTCGTCGAAGAAGTGGTTCGCCGCTCCGGCGTGAAAGATGGGCTCTGTTTCGTGAGCGCCATGCACATTACCGCGGGCGTTTATATCAACGATGCCGAATCCGGCCTTTTGCACGACATTTCCAAATGGATCGAAAATCTCGCACCCTACGGCGAGGACTATCTCCACCATCAAACGGGCGAAGACAACGGCGACGCGCACCTCAAATCCTACCTCACCAATCACTCCCTCACGGCACCCATCACGGGCGGAAAACTCGACTTCGGCACCTGGCAGCAGGTTTTTTACGCCGAATTCGACGGAAAGCGCACCAAGAGAATCTTGATTAAAGTCACAGGCTTGAGCTAGAAACAATTAGTTCAGTTTATATTCTGACCAAAACAATCCACTTTTTCCTTGTCTTCTTTGACACACCTCGGTAAATTCAGAGCGTGGTGTTATGGGCTCAAGCTAGCCCTTCTGTTGAGTGGAGTGAATTATGTTGAAGATCATTACGAAGCCCATCGGATTGTTGTTGGACGGTCTCCTTCGACTGACGAAGACCGTATTGAACCCCGGGCTCACCAAAACAACGATGACCCACACGACCAACGCGGCCGGAAAGGTCGTAGCGACCACCGCTAAATCCGTGACCGACTGGCATGCGGTGGCGGGTTTGGCCGCCATCGGGGCAATCGGCGCTGGCGGAGTCTACGTCGCAAATAATACCGATCTTCTGAACTCCGTGCAGATCCCCTCGCAGTACCAGGGCCAGGCGCCCGCGGCTCCGACGAGCTACTCGCGCACGGGCGACAAGCAGACCTTCGCGAATATCGCGCCGGCGGCTCCAACCCAGCCCACGCGCCGCCGCGAGGAGCCGATCCTCAAGCGCACGCAGCAGGCGATCAACGAAGGCCGCTTCGATGCTCCCGCGCAGGTGCAGCCTCCGGCTCCCCAAAGCCAGCGCTTCGCGAATATCAGCGCGGCTCCCGCTCCAGTCGCCCCCCCCCGCGGCCCGACACTCGAGAGCCTCATGACCGAGTACGAGCGCGCTTTCGCCGACTCGATGCAGGTGATGATGGGTGACCCCTCCAAGAAAGACCAGATGGACCGCGAGAAGGCCAAGATCTTCGATCAGATCGCGGCGATCGTCTTCCCGCAGCCCAAGTCAAAGCCCAACAAAGAAGCCATGGATTACATCCAGTCCCGGCAGAACGAAGATCCTCGCGCGGTCGCGGACCTGCTCCAGTCGATCCAGTTCCTCGAAGAAGCCGGTCGAGAGCAGAAATAACTCCGAAGGCGGCTCATGAGCAACGCGGCCTGGGCGCTGCTGCTGGTCTACGCGGCGGTGAGATTCGTCCTCGATCACTGGCTGGATTCACTGGGCGAGTACGCGTCTTATCTATTCGAATGTCTGTTCGTGGCCGTCACCTGGGCGGTCCTCAAGCCCGCATTGAGTTGGAAACCTCGCATGCGCGCGATCGACCCATTCGCGGCGCTCGCGGCGGGATTTGCCGTTTCCAAGGGGCTAGGCGCCCTTGAGCTGCCGTGCCCGTTTGATCTTCAATCGGCTCCGACGCTGGTCTTTCTTCTTCTGATCGGCCCGGTGCTCGAAGAGTTCCTGTTTCGCGTCGCACTTTGGGAAGCGTTCGCCGGCGCGCTTCGCTCGATATCGCCGCTCTGGCCGACTTCGATCCTGTTTTCGTTCGGACACCTCTTCGCCTGGTGGTCCGTTCCGGAGGAGTTCAAGGGCTTCGTTCTCTATCAGGCCGCTTACACCCTCGCGCTGGGATACTGCTGCGGCCGGAGGCGTCTCGAGAGTCGAAGCGTCCTCCCGGCCGTCGCGATTCACCTAAGTTTTAATTTAGGCTTTTACCTCGGCGCTTAGCTCCCCATTCGCTCATGTGCTTCTCCAGCACGTCGAGCGGGACAGCGCCGTTCTCAAGCACAGCGTCGTGAAAGGAGCGCAGGTCAAACTTCGGCCCAAGCTCCTTGGTCCATTTCTCGCGCAGCTCCTTGATCTTGAGCTGACCGATCTTGTAACCCAGCGCCTGGCCGGGCCACACGAGGTAGCGGTCGATCTCGACGATCACCTCGTGCTCGACCGTGGGGGAGTTGCTCAAAAAGAAATCGATCGCCTGCTGACGACTCCAGCCGAGCGCGTGCATACCCGTGTCCACCACCAAGCGAACCGCGCGAAGCATTTCTTCGCCCAGATGGCCGAAGCGCGAGTAGGGATCCTTATAAAGCCCGATCTCCTCGCCCAAGCTCTCGGCATAGAGGGCCCAGCCTTCGCCGTACGCCGTGTACCAGCCGTATTTGCGGAACTCGGGGACCTTTTCCATCTCGAGCGCGATCGAACCCTGAAGATGGTGGCCCGGTACGCTTTCGTGCGCGATCAGGGACTCGAGCGCCCAGCTGGGGCGCGATTTGAGATCGTAGGTATTGATATAGATGACGCCGGGACGGCCTGAGGTGAGCGAGCCCGGCTCGTAGTAACCGCCGGGCGCCGACTTCTCGGAGTAGTCCGGAACCGGGTTCACGCCGTAGGTGAGGCGGGGGAGCTTGCCGAACATCCGGATCAGCTCGGGATCGATTCGCTTGGCGATGTCGCGGCTTTGCCTGAGAAGCGCCTCGCGCGAGTCGAAATAAAAGCGGGAGTCGGTTCTCAAGAACTCGGAGAACTTCTTGAAGTCGCCGTCAAAGCCGACCTGCTTGATGATCTTATCCATCTCCGCGCGGATGCGCTTGACCTCCGAGAGACCGATGTCATGGATCTGCTGCGCCGTGAGCTGAGTCGTCGTGTTGCTTCGAACCTTATACTCGTACCAAGCCTTGCCATCCGGAACGGCCGCGATCGGCGTCGCCTCGCGAGTCGCCGGGATGTACTTCTCGGCCACGAAGGCCAGGAGCTTTTGGTACGAAGGTACGACCTTCTCCTGGATCAGCATCTTGGCTTCGGCTTGAAATGCCGCGTTTTTCTTGAACGGCTCAAAGAGGGGGCTCTTCGCCGGGTCGCTGACGATCTGAGCCTTGATTTGCTCCGGAACGTCGCGAAGCGTGATGCGGGGAGGGGTGACGCCCTTCTTTACGCCCTCTTCGAGGAGGGCGATCGTCTGATCGACGTGCGTCGGGAAGCTCCGCAGGCGCGACAGAAGATCCTGGTAGTCCCGATCCGTCGCCGTCGGTGACGCATTGAAAAGCTGCGAAGGGTCGATATGGATCCCATTGAGCTGCGTCAGCTGCAGAAGCTCTTCCGGAAACCTCGCCCCCTCGACCTGATTCTCCAGATCAAACCGGAAAACGTCGTAACTGGTCTGATCGGGGCCCTTCAGGCGCGCGCGATCGATCTTCTTGAGCTGCGCCAGGTACTTCGGAGGCTCTTTCTTTCGACGTTCGATCGCATCATGGCTCAAATCCTGCCAACGAGAATTCTGTCCGGGGTAACCATTCCAAGTGGCTTCTTCGGGGTTCTCGGTCATTCGCCACTTCCAGTAGTTCTCGAAGAGGCTGTTGAGCTTCTGAATTTCGGTTGCCTGCGACGGCATCGCCGACGCGGCCAATATAAGGAATCCTAAGATCATGCACTGAGCTTAACATGGCGCTGCCAGAATCTTGACTGTCTCGTTAAGAGATTGTCAGTTTTTTTGGCTGCCCGTCTAGACAGCCGCTAGGCAAAAACTTACTATCATCCGTACATAAACGCAGTTGACCCTTCACGGAGGAATTATGCGCAAAGGAATGCGCCTGTCGTCCCTGGCTCTGGTATCCCTGCTGGCTTCGGTTTCGGCCCAAGCGAAGTTCGCTCCCGAGAACGACCTCTATAAAGAGGACGATCTCTTCAGCCGGTCCGCGAACATGACTCAGAATGACTTCAATCTGATCATCAATAACATCGTCGAGCAGTACAAGCCTTTGGCCCAAAAGCACGGCGGATCCCTCTCCTCCAATAACAAGTGGACAGACGGAACGGTCAACGCCTCCGCTGAACAGCAGAGCATGGGCACCCGCTGGATCGTCAACATGTACGGCGGCCTCGCTCGCCGTCCTGAAGTGACGCCGGACGGGTTCGCCATGGTCGTCTGCCACGAGCTCGGCCACCATTTCGGCGGCTACGCCTATTACGAAGGCGGCGACTGGGCCGCTGCCGAAGGCCAGGCCGACTACTTCGCCACCCACGCTTGCGCTCGCAAGATCTGGAAAGGACAGAAGGACATCAACGCCAAGTCCCGTGACACGGTCAATCCGACCGCCAAGGCCAAATGCGATGCCTCCTGGGCTTCGGTCGAAGACCAGGACCTCTGCTACCGCACCGCTAACGCCAGCTATTCGCTCGCGGTCCTCCTCCAGAAGCTTGGCGGCGAAGCCGATGTCTCCTTCGACAAGGCAGATCCGGCGGTCGTATCGGTCACCGACTCGGCTCACCCGGCCGCTCAGTGCCGTCTCGACACGTACGTCAACGGCTCGATCTGCACGACGGGTTTCGATGAGAACATCATCCCTGGCCGCAAATTCCCCGACGGGCAGGAAAGCAAGGGCGCTGAGCTCGAGTCCGGCAAGTACACCTGCATGGCGACCAAAGGCAACCGCGTTGTGGGCGACCGCCCGCTCTGCTGGTTCGCTCCGTTGAACTAAGTCAGCGATTCGGAACACTGCCCCCCGGCTGGGTTCCGGTTCCGGTGTCGCAGGCTCCGTACGGAGCCGTTGCGATACTAAAAAGAAGGGGAGAGGCCGCGAGGCTTCTCCCCTTTTTTATTGGGAGTCATCGCTCCTGAGCTCCACACCCGAGGGCGACTCGACGTAACCGCCCAGATGGCGACCCAGAAACTCCTCCACCCGGTAATTGATCTTCGGCGCCCACGAGTGGCCCGTATCCGGGATCACGAGATAATCGACGGGCTTGCCGAGCCTCTTGAGCTCAGCCGCCATCAGATCCCCCTGATTGCGGCGCGTGCGCACATCATTGCTCCCGTGGATCAACAGCAGCGGCGACTTGAGCCGAGCCGCGTGGTTGAGGGGCGAGCGAGTGCGCATGAGATCCATGTCGCGCGGATCATCCGGATTGCCTACGAACTCATGAAAGAGCCCGCGCACATCCCGCCAATAGGGTGGAAGCTCGCGCACGAACGTCGCCAGATCCGAAATCGAAGCCGAGGCGACGCCGCAGGCGAAGTCCTCCGGGTAAGTCGTGAGCGCCGAAAGCACGGCATAGCCTCCGTAACTTGCGCCCGAAATGCAGACTCGGCCCGAGATCGTATAGCCTTTGGAAATCGCCCAGTTCTTGGCGTCGATCAGGTCGGTGAGCATCTTGCCGCCCCATTCGCGCCTGCCCTGCCTGAAAAACCGGGTCCCGTAACCAGCCGAACCGCGAAAGTTGACGTTCAGGACCGCGTAACCGCGCGAGGCCAGCCACTGCGTCTCAGGATCATAGCCCCAGCTCGTCCGCGTCCAGGGTCCGCCGTGGACCTGAAGCACCATGGAGTGCGGACCTCCGCCGTACTCAGGCCCCGGAAGCGTGAGATAACCGTCGAGCTCAAGTCCGTCGCGCGCATTAAAAAAGATAGGCTGCATCGGCCGAAGCTCGCGCCGCGACAGACTCTCGGTTTCCCGAAAGAGGGGCGTCAGGCGATCCCGCTTGAGATCGTAAAGATGGTACTCGGGCGCGCGGACATCAGATTCGGGCTGGATCACCCAGGTGCGATCTCGATCGTCGCGCGAGACGATCTTGAACTCGGAGCCAAGCTTCCTTCGAAGCTGCGCGAAGGGCTCTCTGTAACGACTACCCAAGACAACCCAGCGCGGCTTGTCGCGCTCGATGAAGACGGCTTCGAGGGTCTTTCGTTTGGAGTCGCTGAGATAAGTCGCGCTCGTATCGTACTTGGGGTCCCCGTAAAGGACTCTTGAGGTGCGCGCCTTGACGTCGACCTCAAAGAGTTGGGCCGTATCGCTTTGCTGATGTCCCAAGACCCAGATGCGATCGACGGTCTTGGAGTAGCCAAGAACGGAGGTGATCACGAGATCAGCCGGCAGAAAACCGAGGGGTTTGAATCCGGCCTTCTTTCCTTTGCCTCGGAGGTAGATCGCCTTGGCATCTCCCCCGCGAGCGACGACGGCGCCGCGTACGCGCAGCTGCCCGTCGACGATCCAGCCGACAGCGTTTCCAGGATTCTCGACCTCGCGCGTGGCCTTATGCTTGGCGAAGTCGACTCGGTAAACGTCAAAGGTGGCCTTATCCCGCGCGTTCGAGGTCACCAGAATCTCGCGCGGGCGACCCGACTCGAGCGCCAGGAGCTCCGTGCGTGAGCCTTGAAAGGGGATCAGATCGGTGACCTTGCCGCTCTTGGGATCCAGCTGATAGAGGTGGTAGTTCTCGTCGCCCTGGTTGTCATGCCAGTAGAGGATGTGGCGATTATCAGGATGCCAGAAAAAGGAGGCGATCCCTCGCCGCACATCAGCCGCAGGGAGATCGACGACTCGCTCTCCCCCGCGCGAAAGGTCACGGATCACGAGCGCAAGCGGACCTCTCTCGACGGCGAGGTACGCGAGCCACTTGCCGTCGTGAGAAAGCATCGGCCGCGTTTTTTCCACGCCACTGAAAAGCTCCTGGCGGGGGACGACGTGCTTGGGTACGGCGCAAGCGGCGAGTGCGAGAGCCAGCGCCAGAGCTGATATCCGCATCAGACTATCCATGAACCGCTCCTTTGGATCCTAAGACAAGCTCGAGATACTCGCGCCACTTGTCCTCCGCCGTGCGCGTCGCGATCTGCGAGGACGCGCGCGTGCTCAGGTAGTTGACGACACCCCCCAAGAGGGCGTCATGGAGAAGCTCGGCCGTCCGCGCGAGACCCAGCGGCGCGCGGAACTCGCCGGCCTCGAGACCGGCGGCCAGGATCTCCAAGATTCGCGCTCGCGCGATCTGAAGCACGGAGGCGTAGAGTACGGAAGCCTCGGCCCGCACGGCTCCCTGATAGTAGAGAAGAATCAGCATTTGAGATCCCGCCGCATCCACCTTGGTCCACTCGAGCGTCGCATCGAAGTACTGGACGATCATCTCGCGCGGCGAAGTGAGGCCTTTCAGATGGTCGGCGATAAATTGACGGCCTTTGTGGAGCGACGCCTCGAGCACGGCTTTGAAGAGCTCATCCTTGTTCTTGAAGTAATAGTAGATGCCGGACTGGCGAACTCCAGAACGCCTGGAGACCTCCTGCAGGGTGGCTTCGACGAAGCCGCGCTGGTTAAAGACTTTGAGCGCAGCCTGAATGATTCGCTCTCGGGCGAGGTCGCCTTTGGTGGGCATCTGGTTTCTCTAATTATGATACGAAATCAAATAAAACGAAATAAAATCATAACTATTGAAAATTACTTATTTTTTATTAGATCACCTCGGCGGTCTTAAAGATTATTTTTGATACAAAATCAATTTTGTATGGACATGCGTAATGCATTGCGTTAAACACTCCTCCGTGGCCATTGCTGCCCGAAAGGAGTCCGCCGTGCTGAGACTGTCCTTCTTCGCTTCGATTCCCCTTCTTCTCTCGCTGCTCAATACGGGGGCCCAAGCCTCGGTCCGAGTGATTATCTCGACCGGGGGGACGCGCTACACCGCTCACGCTCGCGGCAACGCCGGGCTCTGCTTTCAAGACCTGGGCGCGAAAGAAGAAGAGGTCTGCGTGGCCGAGAACCAGGCTCGCGTGGCCTACCTCGGCGGCGGCGTGACCCAGGCCAATATCGCGTTTGCGGAAGCATCAGCCAAGGTGCCGCCCCTCAAAAACGCGGCCTTCAACGCCCTTAGGATCATCCAGAGCAACAAGAGCCGGATCGATAAGCTCGATGCGACGCTCAACGCCAATCCGGGTCTCTCGGAAGCCGCGAGGCGCCAGCTTTCGGTCGAGATCTCGAATCTCCAAAACGAATCCAGAAGCCAGGCCGGAGACTTCGATTCCCTCTGGCAACAGATCAACAGCCTGTTCTCCGTCTTTGATCGGGAGAAACTCAATTACCAGATCAATCTCCAGAACTACGAGCGCCTCGTCGCCATGATCCGTTCTGACGGGGAGCAGCCGCTTCTATTCCAAGAGCCAGACGAGCTTACTCTTCAAGATATCCGGAGCCTCAGCGAAAACCTGGATTCCCGAGCCAGAGTCTGGTCCCGCTATGAGGCGACCGCGGACGATCTCTTCGCGCCGGCCCCGTTTGAATATCTCCAGGTCTGGTGCGCGTTCGCAAACGTAGTGCTTCAGAAAAACGACGCCGGGCGGTTTCTCTCCGTCTCGCCCTACGGCAAGGATCTCCTGTGCCCCGAGAACGCCCAGACAAGCACCCCAGAGCCTCGCGCTCCTTTTGCCTTCGTCAGCGCTCGCTGCGACCTGTCTGCCGATGCTTCGATTTTTCAGAGAGCCGGCGAACGAGACATCCACGGCGACCGCGTCGTGAAAGACTCCTGGAACCACACGGGACCCGTCGCGCAGAGCAAATACGTGGCCGCAGTCACGCTCGATGACCTACCGACCGCTTGCCAGAACGCCCTGAAGCCACTCCGTAGCGTTGATTGCCCAGGTCACATGCCAGATCCGACTCACCTCAAATGCGAAAACGCCAAAGCCACGCTCGCAATCCAAGATAGCCATCTCGAGGAGACCTGGGAGCTTCCCGTGAAGCCTACTAACCCCGGTCTTCCGCGCTTTCCGACGCCCGAGCAAGTGATTGCCAACCCCGGCACTTTCTAATCCCGAAGGAAACTAATCTTTAAATCGGAGAATCTATGAAAACCGCCTCGTCATTCGCCCTTGTCCTCGTCTTGTCAGCAATCGTCAGCCCCGTCTCGAGTTCGTTCGCCATGCACGCGCTGCCGGGTCGTGACGCACTCATTCCAGGCGTTCGTCGTCAGGTAGTATTTCCTCGCACCGTGCCCAGCTTGAGCAGCTTCGCTCCCAAGGTCAGAGTCGAGATGCCGGACCTCGAAAGAATACAGAGCGATACCCAGTTCCAGGTCTATCAACAGCTCCGCGTCAACACTTGGTCCCTTTGGCGTACGGGGCAGGAACATCGCACCGGGACCCTCGAGCACTTCGATCCGGCGAGGCGGATACTGTTCAAGCTCGGCGTGGCGGCGAGGAACCCGATCACCGTCAAGTCACCGCAAGAATACGTGGCCCACGTCGCATACACCCTTAATTTTCTCGCCAAGAAATCAAGCGACCATCAATACCATTATCGTGTCGCCGCCAACAACCTCGCCGCGGCCCACCAAAAGCTCCTGGAAATCGCGGCGAACCCACTCGACCCGATCGACACCTTCTATCCGAGCCAACTCGCCGAACAGACCGAAGCACAGACCTATCTGAATACGATGGAAAAGGTACTCGGCAAAGAGCTTCGAGCCCAGCTCCACGCCCTGATTGCCTTGATGGGAATGGCCGAGCAGGCGTGGAGCTCGACGGACGCGATCAAACAGTATCGCGACGCTTGGACCGAGTATCAGATCACGCTCGAGGACGCGCTTCCGAAACTTCGGGGCCTGAACATCGGTCCCGAAGTAGCCCGACTTCATAGTCTGACCTCACGAATCATCAAATATGGAAACATCCCCGAAATGAACGAGCTCATTCTCGCGGCCGACGCGGACATCCAGCGAACGCTGAATCGCCTAGAATAAAAGGAAATTATCCCATGTCATTCATCCTCTCGCTTCTGATCGTAGCCAGCACGCCCTCCTGGTCGGCCGAACCTCGAAGGACCGAACCTCGACAAATCTGGAACCGCCACATGATCCAGGCCCCCAAACCAGGCTCCGGGATCGAGGTGGGTGCATTCACGCTCACTCCAAAAGAGGACTTTGTCCCGACCAAGGAACTCGTCACGCTTCAGCCCACGGCTGGAGAAGCCGCTCAATCATTACGGAATCGCTTCAATGATCCCCAAGCCAAGGACGACACGATCCACATCCTTCTTCGCTGGCTCGGCATCCGGACCGCCAAAGACACCCTGAGCCGCGATCAACAAGACGAAGTGAATTCCGCGTACGAGGCGCTCCTTCATCGACCCAAAAACCTCTCCCCGCAAGTCACCGAACAGCTCCTTAAGAATATTCTCAAGAAGCACGACACCCAAGGATTCATCTATCTGATTCACAACACCCAGCTTGCGCCCGCTGACTTCGCTCCGTGGCTGAACAAACCCAGCGTCATGGACCAACTCATCGGAAGCCGCGACTTGGTCCAACGTTTCTGGTTCTCGGTCGCACGACAGACAAAAATCGGATCAAAAGCCTTTGAAATGGCCTTCGAAAAGCTCAATGCGTTTTGGCTCGATAAGTCGCTTGTCGAATCGAAACCCAACGAATTCGCCGAGCTTTGCGATTTAGGCGCACTATCCGCAAAAACGCCCGGTGATTTCGAACGCTTCATCGCGCCGTACCTCCGCGACCCGCTGAGCTCCGAGAAAACGGAGCGGGTCAAAAAATTCCTCCGCGTCCTCGAATACGCCACTCAGAACCGCGAGAAGCTGGGCCAGGATGCCGACTTCAATCTGCTCAAGCGCGCTCTCGTCGACACCAAATCCTATGAGGACAAAACGTTGGCGCTCTCGCTGGGCGGCTTCCTCAGCCGCGAAGAAAGCCCTGATCGGGACCGCTGGATCCCGTACTTGAGCGAGCTCACGGCCGATAAGCCCGAGCTGATCTATCTTGCTTCGTCCATCTTCGGCGACGCCGGGAAACCCGCCCGAAACACCCTGATGGAACGTGCCGTTTCGACGCGCGATTTCGCTCTAGCGCAGAGCCTGATCCATCCAGACGTCGAAATCGACTTCCTCTTCCGCAAAGAAGGCGCAACTTGGGTCGACCAGTTCAGCAAGGACACCGCTTTCTTCCAAGAGCTTCTCACCCAGCTTCCGACCGAATCCAAAGCGGCGGGGTATGTTCTTTCGCATCTCAAAGAAGCGGCCCGGGCGGACCTGATTCCGCTGAGCTACTTCGCGGAACTCCTGCGCTCGAGAAAGATGCATTCGAATTCCTTCGAAAATATCCTGGCCTTTCTTCAGGAAAACGCGGCGGACGGCAAGCTCCCGATCCTCGAGTTCGCTCAGATCGTGATGCCCTACACCAGCGAGCGGAGCCTCTCCAAGCAAACCCGCATCGCATTGGATCTCATCCGCGAACGCCTCTTGGCCCAGAGCGATCTTCCGAACCAGGTGATTGCCGATGTCCTGATCCCCGCGTTCCAAGATCTCATGGGTCGCTACGGAGACCAGATCCGAGAGCCCGGAGACATCAGCACGTGGCCAAAATTCACGGAGCTACTGGTCAGCCGGTTTCCGGTCACGCGGGACATCCACGGCACGTTTGGTCTCCTGTACTCCCTCATCGATCGCGCGCGTTACACTATGCAAGAGAACCTGATTAACACGGCGGCGATCAACAGCCCGGGCGACTGGATCCGCAAGGAACTGCGAAACAAAATTAACTACTGATGCGGCAACGAAATCGCCGGCGCGATGCTGAGATGTGGCCGCAGGTTCTCGCGCAGAAAGTAAATCAACGGGTAGGTGACCGACCGCTCGACTCCGATGACGTTTTCGCCTGCACGCCAACCGAGCCCCCGAACCAGATGTCTATGCCGTAGCGGCTCCGCGTAGCCGATAAATGCCAGCGACGGATCCAAGGTAACGCCGCCACTCTCATCTTGGACACCCAGCACACGTAACAGGGAGGAACTCAGGCTGTTCAATCCAAAAGCCACGCTGTTCAGATCACCGGACTTGGCGAACCTGCCGTACCCCAGGAGCGACTGAATGGACTCGAAGCTCTCCGAATCGACCTCTAGTGCGGTGGCATCCAGCTCTGAGCTCACGAGCTTCGCCATGTTTTCCTTGGAGCGCGGGCCTGCGAACATCTCAAGGCCCAGGTCGGCCACAGGCATGCGGCTCTCCGGCTGAAACAGAAGCCGGGTCGAATATTTCGCTCGGCGTTTGGAGTTCCCTTGCCGGGGGTCGATCATGGCGTGAAAGAAGAACCCTCCGTCCGCAAGAGAGGCGAGATCCGCATCAATCAATCGGTCAAGCGTCTCCCGGCTGTAGCCGGGGGACTTGAGCGTATTCTCGCGAAAAACGGTGGTGAGATGCGACCGGATCTCTTCCTCCCCCTCGGAGCCCTCGCTCAGCTCGCTGAACTGGAGGCGCTCGACATACTGACGGGGCTCACCCAGGTTTTTCCACTCCAGGGACTCGATCTTCAGGAGAAGCGGTTTTCCGGGTGCTCTCTTCAAGAGCGTTTCGAGCTCGGCCATGCTCTTGAGACTCATCCGATCCTGGAGCCGAGTGAGATCCGTCGGGGCATGGACCGGAATAAAGGTCTGGGAGACGAGCGTTGTCCGCGGGACCTCGCGAGGAGGGTCCTTGAAAAAATCGTCGATTCGATCGCGCGGGAGGACCCGGCGAGGGGCAAGGGCCCCCCTTGGAATATAGGCGTGCTTACCCCCGGATTGGTCAGCATTCTCGTAGATTTGGACCCAGGACTGGCCCGCCTCACGATGGCCGGTCTTGCCCACATGAATCGCTTCGACATGAGGGCTCCTCACAACCTCACCGCGAAGTGGGCGATAAGTCGCGGCATTGGCGCTCGCGCAGATCGAGAGCAGAGCTACGGCTGTATAAAAGTTAGACACTCCACTCCTCTCCTGGGTCGCCCTGGAGCCCAAAGAGGGGAGGTTGCAGTATTAGTGCCCGAAGAAGCTCAGTCGTTGCACTCGTAGACTTCAAACGAAGCGGTGCGCTCGATGACCACGCCATGGTGTTTCTCGGCATAGGCTTCGGCCTGGTCGCGGGCGTATTCCTTTTGGGTCTCCGAGCCGTAATAGAACTCGAAGGACTCCAGGTGCCGACCGACGTGACGGCACTCGTAGACAGAACCGGAAGCGATCGAAGCGAAGAGAACGTTCAGTGCGACGAGGATCGTTTTCATGACTAAATTCATAGCCCACGCAAGAAGCGATGGGCAATGAATTTAGGATTTCTTAAATGCACTTAAAGCCGATAACGTCCGCATCCGTCTTGAAGATCGGGCCGTTCTTCGCAGGTATCACTCTGAACACGCCGGTTTTCGAAGCGCACTCGAGCATCGCCTTGAAGTTGCCGCATCCATTGGCTCCGTCATTCGTCGGGCCCGAAGCGACGAACGCCCACTTCATGGTTGCGCCGCCGTCTTGTGCGAAGGTGACATAGGCTGGGCCCGACTCCGCGCCTTCGGAGTGATTGTCGGCCTTATATTCTCCGCACACGCCAGAAGCCGTGTATCCGGACGTGAAGGTATCCGCTGCAAATGCGGATGCGCCGAAGGAAAGAGTCGCGATCATTACCAGAATCATGTTCTTCATACTTGCTTCCTTTATTTTACGCGTCCGCGAATTTAATAGCGCGTATAGATGAAGTCAGCAACCGAATTACGACTCGTCGCGGCGCCGGCTTGCGGAGCGAGCTATGTAGTGAATTTAGCGAGAGAACTCGGGCGGACCGATGAACTCCAGGCTTTCGCTATTCGTAATTCGAAGCGCTTCTTCGGGCGGTTTTTCAGTGCGCGCGACTTCGACGAGAGCGACGCTCAGGAGTAGGCAGAAAGCCAGGGCATGGCTAAGCGATTAGATTAACAGGCCTTATTTAACGGCTCAGGAGGCGACTGAAGAGCGATTTTGAGATCATTCCGGCAATCATTGCGCGACGGTCGGCTTGGTTTGCCGTTGCGATGAGCACGGGTTCATTGCTTGCAACGACTGCCAGCAAATGAACAAAAGCAATACCCGTCTGGTTTGGCTGGCGCTTCTCATTTCGAGTTCAGCTTTTTCGCAAAGCCCGATTTCAATCACCACCCGGACAGGGCCGGACGGAGAGTACCTTACGACCGCGGACGGCAAAACTTTGTATGTCTCCGACGGCGATACCAAAAATAACACCGGCTGCACCGGGGACTGCGCGAAGCAATATCCGCTCCTCGCTTTGGAGTCTGGGCAAGAATGCAAAGCGACCGGTAGCGTGCTGTCCTTCATACTGGAGTCGCTCCAACTTTCCGACCCATATAAGACGGCGTATTCGACCAGCATCGCGTGTGGCAACGCCATGGTGAACTCGGTGAACTCCCCGAGTGGACCAACGGTTTTCGTGGATGTGCCGTTCCATACAAGCCTCGATGACCACTCGCCTGGGGACACTAACGGAAAGTGCAAAAAAGTCGGTAATTCGACGTTTTATTTAGTCAAGCCAAACGGAATGATCATTTCCTGCAGCGCTAATGCGAGTCCCACTCCGACTCCGCCGCCAGCCGCGCCCGCTCCTCCACCCACTGTGCCTTACCCGGTACCGTATCCCGTTCCCGCGCCAGCGGGGGGAGGTGGTTCCTGCGGATCGTACAATGTGTGCGGATGGACTCCGGGCTGGCGCTGCTATGACCCAAGTCCGACTCTCTCGCAATGCAGGCCTGAGTGTTGCTCCTATACGGGCGATACGAGCTGTCCGGGAAGTAACGCCTGCGGCGGAGGCGGAGGCAGCAGTGGAGGCGGAAACAGTGGAGGCGGAAACAGTGGAGGCGGAAGCAGCGGTTGCGGCACCTTCAATGTCTGTGGATGGACACCGGGTTGGCGTTGCAACTCGACCTCAAGCTCCAGTCCCCCAGTCGGCTACCGCCCTGAATGCTGCTACAATGCCAACGACTCGAGCTGTCCAGGTTATTAGCGTTCATTTCACGACACGACTCAATTGATCAATCGGGAGCAAGAGCTCAACGCTCTCTCCATTCGTCCACGTGATGGAAACCGGGAGTCGAGAAATGTCGCTGGGAAGCTCGCCGAGGCCGAAATGCTGGGTTTCGGGCCCCTGGGAGGACGCCCCGTATCCGTCGACAAGCTCACGGAGCAGCGTTGTTCCCGAAGGAAGATGGACTCTGACCTTGCTTCCGTAAGGAACGAGGGGGACTCGGGAGTCCTGGCTCCTCAGAACCACTTCCATCCAATGGCGCGTCCTCTGCGGATGGGTTTCCACATACTGGTTCCTATAAAGTCGGACGAAGAATTTCTCCACCGGATTCGCCCTCCTCGAGGTGCTCGCGGATATCAGATCGAGATCCCCATCGAGATCGAAATCGAAGAGGACCGGCCCCATTGGACTGATGAACGGCTCGCCGAGTTCCTGGGTCCAATCTTCCATCTGCCGGAGCGACTTCTGATGCCAGATGAGCATGTGGGTTTCGGGTGGGTAAGCCGCATCCGCGACCGCAAGGTCTTGCAGTCCATCGAGGTCGAGATCTCCCCACATCGATGATTGATCCGCCTGATTGTTGAAAGCAGAGGGCCGCGGGAGGTCGATGTCCCGCAAGAATGGAGCCGGAAACTGGTTCCAAAGGACCGCGCTCAAATCGGATGCGGGACCGGCCCACTTATGGGTGATCTCCCCTTGAAAGACGTCGATTTTACCGTCGTTATCGGCGTCCGCGCAAGCCGCGGTATAGCTGTTTCCGTTGCCTTTCGGGTCATTGATCCCGATGGGGTCTCCATCATATCCCAGCGCGTGAGCCTGATTTCGGAACTTCCCCGTGCCAGTCAGATAGAGCTTGTTCCAACGCCTTCCGTATCCAGGAACGAGGATATCGAGCTTACCATCGCCATCGATGTCGCAAAGACTGAGATGATAAGACGGAATCGGAGCATCGTGCGAGCCGATGCTTATTCCTGGGAGCGCATAGAGTCTCTCTTCTTTCGTGACGTCCACGAAGTATTTGCCTTCCGTGCCGCCCGTACCCTTGAAGAGATGAAGTCCTTCTCCTTCATCGGAGTCATGAAGAGGATGAAGCGTATAAAGGCCGGTGATGATCAGGTCCAGCTTGCCATCCTGGTTGTAATCGAAAGCGTGGACGTCGGTGATGTTCCCGCCGATTTCCGGAAAAAACCCTGGGTCGAGCTGGCTGAATTTCAGGCCGCCGTCATCAAGGAGCACCGAGTAATAATCGATGTGGCCATCTTTCGAAACGGGATCTCCCCAGAAAGGGCGCAGTCCCGAATCGATCATAAGTGCTCCGATCCGATCATCACCGTAAAGGCCCCGAAAGAACTTCACGGTGCCTCGATGCGGAAGGCGAGCGAGTCCTGCAACCGGCACTTCCCTGAATATTCCGGCTTCGTTCAATAAGGCATGAGGCGCGCCAGAAGCGTCCACGAAGAAGGCATCTGGGTAATCGTCATCGTTGAAGTCGAAGATGCGCACGCTTTCGCTGGAAAGCCCGGTTGGAAGCCCTGCTTCGCTCGTGGCTACTTTGAACAGAGGCGGAGCACTGGCAAGATTTTGTTCGGCGACGAATTGGCCCAGGATCAGAACGGCGCCCAGAATCGTGATCCAATGGAGTGCTGGAGAAACTCTCGCCATGGTATCCGCTGACAGTTCAAGTTAGGCGCCAGCTTCGGCGAGCATCCAAGAATGACAGTGGACCGTATCCTGCATTTTCACCGTCAAAAGAGAAGGGAGTGTTAGTATTCATGAAAAAGCGCCATCACGCCGCCGCCGGCTTAATTCTGCTCGCTTCAGCGGGGGCAGTGTTCGAGTTCCACGCACTTGGTCAGCCGCCCGATTACCTCGCATTGGGCGAGTCCGAATTGAGCGCTGGAGATCTTGACCTGGCGAGACGCGACTTGACTCAGGCTTTCCAGATCGCCCAGAGAAACGGCGATGCTAACACGCTTCTTCGACTGACCAACGACTTCAGAATCCTTCTCGAAAAGGCGATGCCTGACGCCTCAACCGTATCGGACTATGAAGCCGACGTATCGGGCGCTTTCAGCTCGGCTTTGGACGCTGCGATTCAGCAAGCATGCTATGATCCCAGCTCTCCCGGAAGCGGCACCAACGTTGCGGCTGGTCAGGCTAATTTGCGCTCGATCATCGGTTTTTACTCCGGCCTCTTTGGAACACCCGATACGGGCGCCTCAGGATTGGCAGGCAGGCTCAGCCATGCGGCACTCGCTGCCCAAAGCTATCTCGATTCATCGCTTGCGGGAGACCCGTCTTGCCCGCCGGCTCCGTCTCCTTCACCCTCAACCGCGCCACCGCCGATCCCAGTTCCTGTTCCCGTACCTGTGCCCGTTCCGGCGCCAAACCCGTCAAATACTTCAGGTGGATCTCCGGTACCGGGTCCTACAGATACGTCAGGACCTGCTCCAACAGGCACGTCCGCGGTACAAGCTGTTGCGCCTATAGCTCCTCGTGCTCGATAGATCGGTCCGGATACCGGAAATAATCTCAGAGATATTCAGGCCACGTCCATGAGGGCTTCGAGCATTGTCTTATCTATGCCGTATACTAGCTTCTGGCTGATAGCTCCGCTTAACGTCTCGACAGACTGCGCTCAGCCAAAGTCAGGCACGCCTTCGCCCAATTCAGCGGAGTGATCGGACTCGGGGCGAACACCCGCCGATCGG
>OUNM010432419.1_pt1 | contig 18072 bp, 11 predicted proteins | sample 1769961 | NCBI WGS metagenome assembly OUNM01 (sample SAMEA3914820, study PRJEB12502) | metagenome | biome: forest; material: soil | place: USA | collected 2012-03-12 | depth 0.3 m
ACCGCACGCTGCACGGCGCGCTGATCGACGCCAACCTGCTCGCCGAGGTCTACATCCGCCTCACGCGCGGCCAGGATTCCCTGGTGATGGACATGACCGACGACGGCGCCGGCGCCGCCGGCGACCTGGGCGGCCCGGTCGACCTCAGCGTGTTCGTGCTGCCGGTGCTGGTGGCCAGCGAGTCCGAGCTCACCGACCACGAGCGAGTGTTGGGCGAGATCGACAAGGCGAGCGGCGGAAAAACAATCTGGCGTGCACAAGCAGAAAAAGCTGTGGCATAATCCAAGGCTGCCCTGATGACAGGGCGAACCGGTTTACCGGGTGGTTAGCTCAGCGGTAGAGCATTGCCTTCACACGGCAAGGGTCACAGGTTCAATCCCTGTACCACCCACCAACAATATGTTGGAAATCAAGGGCTTACGAGGGATCGTAAGTCCTTTTTTAATTTCCAGGGCGTCAATTGGACACTTTTGGGATGTCTGCGCAGCCAACGCTTGCGGAGAAAAGCGAGTCCCCGTGGCATGTATTGACAGACGCGGCATGCACCGGCGCGTGAATGGGCGCCGCACCCTGCGACATCGTCGGGGTAGTGCCTTCGACGCACGGCGTTAGCGCATGCGTCATCGCCGCTTGGCCGTCGACGTCGGAGGTCGAGGCGCTGTTGCATCGCTCGCCCGGGTTGCCGGCGAGCACGATGCGTGGGCCGGCCTGCAGCGTCGCGGATCCGGACAGTCCGTTGGCCGCAGCACGTCGACGACAACGTCAAGGCGGTCGCTCGCTGATCCTGCTCGGTGGACTTGTCGCACGGTAGCGGCTTGAAGGGTCAAGCCGTCTGTCCTATCGCGCGCCTCGCAACACGATAGCCCGCACCTGATCTGCAAAGGTCGCGACGTCGATGGGCTTGGCAATGTAGGCGTCACACCCGTTTGCCAGCATCCGCGCGGCGTCGCCTTTCATCGCATACGCGGTGAATGCCGCCACGGGGATGTGGCGGGTGCTCCGGTCGGTCTTGATCGCCCGTGCCACCCGCAGGCCGTCCGAGCCGTGGAGCTGGATATCCATCAGGATGAGATCGGGCCGGAACGCAGCGATCTGCTGGAAGATGTCGACCGCGCCTTCGGTACCTCGCGCGATGAAGCCGTGCCTTTCGAGGACGACGCATGCGAGTTCGAGGTTCAGGTCGTTGTCATCGATGATGAGTACGCGCGCCCGCTCCACTTCAGATCGCCTCTTTGACGTCGATGCGCGACGTTCGCCAGACGCGCAGGTGCTCCGCGAAGGCCGGCAGGCGTCCACCGCCACCTTCGACGATCCGGCTTGCGGATCGGGTCAGGCGATCGTGTTCGGCGACGCTCAGCGCCCGGCGCACGCTGAGGTAGACCGGCAGGGTGCGCCATGCGGTCAGGTTCTGCAGGGCGTTCAACAGCGTCAATCCGTCGAAGTCCGCCTGCATGAGATCCACGACGATGGCCTGCGGGCGATGCACATCGATCTCGCGCAGCGCCCGTCGCCCGTCCGACATGCACACTGCATTCAACCCAAGGCGCGTCAGCGCGCCGCGCATCGTTTCCAACGCAGCTTCGTCATCGTCGATCAACAGCACCGTTCCGGCGTAAACCGATCGCCTGGCATGGCGCCCCAGCAGCGCTTCGAACTGGCCCGCGTTCACGGGCTTGCAAAGCAGGTCGGCAATGGCAAACGCTGCGGCATGGCCGCCTTCCGTGGACGCCGTCAGCCCGAGCACCGGGATGGACGGCGCAGACGGGCGGTCACGCAGCGATGCCAGCATCGCCAACCCATCCCTGCCCCGCAACTGGACGTTCAGGGTCAGTGCATCGAAGGCGCTCTCCTGGGCCAGCTCGAGCGCCCGGGAGGCCGTCGCCGCCAACTCGACGCCGAAGCCCGCCTCGGACAGCGCTTGCTTGAGCCCTTTCCGCAGCTGGAGATCGTCCTCGATCACCAGGATGCGAAGTGGCCGGTCGTCGGAGGGCGCTATTTCGAGCGCAGGACCGCCGTGCACGCGGTTCAGCACGGCGTAGAAGACACTCCCTTGCCCCAGGACGCTGCTCACGCCGACGCGGCCTCCCTGCGCTTCTGCCAGACGCTTCGTCAGCGCCAGGCCCAGGCCCGTGCCTGGCTGGCGCCTGGCCAAGCCGGAGTCGAGCTGCTGGAATTCCGTGAACAGCTTCGGCAGATCCCTGGCGGGTATCCCACTGCCGTTGTCTTCGATGATCAGGCGGAAATGATGCTCCCCTTCCGGGCGCACGCGCACCTGGATGTGGCCGCCGTGCGGCGTGAACTTGATGGCGTTGGACAGGAAATTGAGGACGATCTGCTTGAATCGAGCGGGGTCGAGCACGATCGGGCCCAGCCGGGGCTCGATGTCGACGTCCAATCGAATCGACTTGCGCGCCAGTCCGCCCTGCAGCGTGTCGACCATCTCGCCGACGATTTTTTGCAGCTCGAACTCCTCGGGATAGAAATCGAACTTGCCGGACTCGACCTTGGCAAGATCGAGGATGTCGTCGATCAGCTTGAGCAGGTGCCTGCCACTGGTGGCGATGTGTCCGATGTATCGGTTGGCCGAAGCGGGCGCGACGTCGCCGGCCTGCAGCAGTTCCGAGAATCCGATGATCGCGTTCAACGGCGTCCGCAGTTCATGCGACATGTTGGCCAGGAACAGGCTCTTCAATCGCGTGGCCTCCTGGATCTCCCGGTTCTGCGCCTCCAGGCGGTCCGCCGCCCGCTGCGTGAGTTCTGCTTTCATTCTCTCGGTCAGGTCGCGGACGATCTTGGAGCCTCCCGCGATGCGGCCTTCCGCGTCCCTGATCGGCGAGATGGTGATGGCTACCGGCACCAGGCTGCCGTCCTTGGTGCGCCGCACGGTCTCGAACTCGGGAACCCTCGCGCCCTGGGTCAGGCTGGCCAGGATGCGCATTTCCTCGTCCTGCCGCTCCTCGGGAATCAGCATCTGGATCTGTCGGCCGATGGCCTCTTCCGCCGAATAGCCGAAGAGCGCCGCGGCGGCGGCGTTCCAGCTCGTGATCCGGCCATCCAGGGTCTTCCCAATGATGGCGTCATGCGAAGACTCCACGATGGCTGCAAGCCGATTGGCTTCGAGTTTGGCGTGACGATCGTCCGATGTGCTGCGCAGCAGGATCACCGCACCGGCAACTGCACCGGCCGCCGAATACGTCGTGGTTGCCCTGAGTTCGACCGGCGTGGCAGACTCGTCGAGGGAAGTGATGACGCCGCGCCGGGCGTCATCGGAAGGCGAGCCCGGTCCCACCGGCAATTCCAACCGACGGGCGGACGCGTCCTCGAACAGGAAGACCTCGCGAAACGGTCTGCCTTCGGCCTCCCGCGGCGACCATCCCGTCAGACGTTCGCAGATGTCGTTCATCAGGGTGATGCACCCGGACGCGTCGATGCAGGCGAGTCCGATCCCCAGGCCGGCCAGTGCGGCCCCCACCGTTCGATCGCCTTCGTGGAGGTTCGTCGCTGGTGCGCTGCAGCCGCGTTCGCCATTCGCCGCGTCGGACGTCCCGTCCCGGCCGGGGTCGATCGGCGTCGGCGTCGCGGTGTCGACGAGCGTGATGAACAGGCCCACGACGAGGCCTGCGACGACATCGGGCTGCAGGAGGGCCGTGACGTGCCGAACCGTGCCCTGCGCCGCGGCCACGGTCCATTGCGCCTGCTGTTCCTGGCCTTGCAAGGCTGCGCGCAGGGCAGGTCGCGCCTGGGCAAGCAACTCATGTCCGAGATGCTGCTCGATCGAGTCGCCCAGGATCGCCGGGGCCGGCAGCCCAAGCGCGCCGACGTGGGCCGCGTTGGCGAATTGGCAGATGAGGTCCGGGCTCCAGTACGAGTGCCTCGAGGGCAGCGTGTCGAAGAAGCGGTGCAGCGGGCCCGGGCCTTCGACCGTCTCGGCGGGTGGTCTCATCATGTTCTCCCTTGTGCCATGTCGTTGTGGAGTCGCACGCGAACTCACCGCAAGACGTTCAGAGCGCGTGGGAGACAAGTTATAGGCCTGATGGATGCAACTATCAATACAAACTTGGTGCACCTCGGCCTGGTCGGCAAACTGGAGGAGAAAGTACTTTCGACTAACTTGCGGCTGAGGCCCACGCGGATCGAAGGCACCGTGTCGTCGACCCCGCGCTCGCTGCGCGCACCTGGCAGGCGCGCAGTCTGTCGTCCTTCGATGCGCCCAGCCGGATCCGACGTCCTGCCGCCGACTGCCTTGCAGTGCCAGGCTGGCGAATCACGCGGCAAGCACCTGCGCCAGCCTGTGGCGGTCGACCGGCTTCGAAAGGAAGTGGATGTCGGGCAGGAGCCGGCCGCGTGCGTCCAGCTCGGTCGGGCTCAACGAAGAGACAGCGACGATGGTCGAAGGCTTGCTGGCCCGGAGTTCGGACAGACTGCGGAGCATCTCGAAGCCGTCCATGTGAGGCATGGCGATGTCCGTGATCAGGACGTCCGGAGGAGCGGCGCCCATGCTGAGAAGGGCCTGGAATCCGTCCGGAGCCGTTTCGAGCGAGGCGTCCGGCAACAGCTGGCGCACCAACAACGACAACAGTTCCAGGTCGAGCGGGTTGTCGTCCACGATCAGCACGCGCCTGCCCATGGGCGTATCGACTGGCTTGGATGGACTGGCGCCGGCCGTGGCGGCCTGCGTCCGGAACAGAGCTTCGGCGCTCTCGGCCTCGATGCGCCGATGTCCGCCGAGCGTCTTCCAGGCCTTCAGGCGACCCGAGTCGACCCAGCGCTGGACGGTCTGCAGCGAAACGCCGAGACGGCGGGCGACCTCGACGGTCGTGTACGAGCGAAATTCGGTAGGCACGTTGTTCCCGGCACTGCGGATTGAAGGGCTGCCAATCAGGCACGCGCGCGGCTTCAGCGCGGCGGCGGTCGGATCGACCCCATCGCCGCCGGAACGAACACCGCTGCGATGCAAGTGTACAAAACTCCCAATCCGCGGCCGCGAATCCGCGGCGTCCAGGGGGAGTGTGCGAGCGGCGCACCTCTAATAGTGCAAAACACCCAAAACGTTTAAGATATCCAGAATCGCGCCGAAAAGAGAGGGGGCGTCGCTCACGGTGAGCGATGCGTGTGCCCCGCTCCGGCGGAAGCGCGAAAGGTTGGAACCGATGGACGCCTCCAGGTGGTTGATTGCAACTTGCGCCGTCCTGGCCTGGACGACGGGCCTGGCGGATGCGTTGCCCTCGTCCGCTCTGCGCGACGAGCCGATCCAGCCGATCCCGTTGCCCTCGCCTGGCGACCCGGCGCGTGTCGCACTCGGGCGGCGGCTCTTCTCGGACAAGTCGCTGTCGGGAAATCGGAGCGTCTCGTGCGCAAGTTGCCATGATCTTCACGCCGCCGGCTCCGATCCGCGTGGGCGCGGCGTCGGCTCGGGCGGGCAGGTGACACGGTTCAAGGTGCCCACCGTCTTCAACGCCGCCTTGAATTTCCGCCAGTTCTGGAACGGCAGGGCCGCGTCTCTCGAAGCACAGGTCGAGGACGTGGTCGCCAGTCCCGCGGAGATGGGCGGCAAGTGGACGGACATCGTGGATCGCGTTGCGGCCGATCCTGCGTATCGCCGCGCCTTCGGGATCGCGTACGCGGACGGCATCACGCGGCACAACCTCGTCGATGCAATCGCCTCATTCGAACGCACGCTTCTGACCCAGAACGCGCCCTTCGATCGCTACCTGCGCGGCGACGCGTCAGCCATCAGCGCGGCCGAGCGACGCGGCTACGAGGCGTTCAAGCAGTTCGGCTGTGTTTCCTGCCATCAGGGCGTCAACGTCGGCGGCAACATGTTCCAGAAATTCGGTGTCATGCGCGACTACTTCGGCGAGCCGGGCGGTGCCAAGTCCACCGACCTGGGACGCTTCGAGGTGACGGGCAGGGCGGAGGACCGGCGGGTCTACAAGGTGCCCAGCCTGCGCACGGTGTCGCTGGGTGGACCCTATCTGCACGACGGGTCGGCCAGGACGCTCGGCGCGGCCGTCGACATCATGTTCAAGTACCAGTTGGGTCGCACGGCCAGTGCAGCCGACAAGGCCTCGATCATCCTGTTCCTCGGCACGCTGATGGGCGAGCGCCCCGCCAGCCTGACGCCATGATGGGCCCGGCCGGCCGGTCATGGCTGAAGTCAATCGTCGTGGCCAGCGTGCTGTCGACGTCCGTGGCATTGCTGGGAGTCGCCGCGACGCGAGAGACGGACGCGGACTACTTCATGAACTTGTCGCTGCTTCGACAGCTGCAGGAGGTCGATGCGCTGGGCGAGGCGCAGGTGCTGCGCGCGTTCATCGGCATCGGCGTCGACTACGACGCGTTGGTCGCATCAATGGCGGAGACCGCTCGCCTGTCCAACCTGGTCGGCGCGCGCGTCGGCGCGCAGCCGCATTCGTGCAGGGGTGCCCTGGACGCCGCACTGGGCAGGCTGGACGGGCTCGAGCGCGACAAGACGGCGGCCGTCGAGCAGTTCAAGTCGGACAACGCCATTGTTCGCAATTCGCTCGCGTTCCTGCCGACGGCGCACGCGGAACTGGTGGCCGCACACCGGGCTGCCGGCGGCGCGCCCGGGGCGCTGGCGGATGTCGACGCCGCGTTCGTCGACGTCCTCACGCGCACGCGCAGCCTGTCCCGAGAGGACGGACACGACGTCGAGGAGATCCTGGCTCGCGTCGCCGCGGGCCGCGCATCGCTGCCTGCACGGGATGGACCCCTGCTCGATGTGTTCCTCGTGCACGCGCGAACCGCGCTTGGCGTCCAGCGGCGCGTCGACGCCCTGGTCCGCGATATCGCCCGGCTCGACGTTTCCGCGCGCATCGACGAGATCGCGGGCCTGCTGGGTGCAGAACAACGGCAGCGTTCGCGCGAACGCGTCGTCGTCCGCAATGGCCTGGTGGGCTTTGCCACGCTCGCGCTCGGATTGTTCATCCTGGCGGCGCTGCGCCTGGGCCGCGCACGTGTCGCGCTGGGCGAGGCGAACCTCCAGTTGCAGCGCGCCAACGACCATCTCGAACTGCGCGTCGTGCAGCGAACCAGCGAGCTCAACGACGCGAACCTGATCGTCCGCAACAGCTCGACCATCCTTTACCGCATCGGGGCGACACCCGCCCTGGCGCTGACCTACGTCTCCCCCAACATCGCGCGCTTCGGACTCGATCCGGCGTCCCTGATGGCAGACCGCTCGTGGGCCAGCTCGGTCGTGGCCCCTGAACATCTGGCACGCGTCGTCGCCTCGACCCTCGGACTCCTGCGGGGGCAGGCCCTGGAGAACACGATCGAGTATCGCTTGCCCGATGCGCTCGGCGCGTCGCGCTGGGTCGAGGACCGTCGGCAGCTGGTGCGCGACGCGCAGGGCCGGGTGCTGGAGATCGAGGGCATCGTGTTCGACGTCACGGCGCGCAGGCATGCCCAGATCGCGTTGAAGCACAGCGAGGAGTTCACGCGCGCGATCCTGGATTCGATCTCGGTGGAAATCGCCGTGCTCGACAGCCAGGGCATCATCACTGCGGTCAACGCGCCCTGGCGCCGGTTCGCCGAGGCCAGCGCGGCCGAGGAGGGCCGGGCCGCATTGCCGACCGACGTCGGCTCCGACTACCTCGCAGTGGCGAGCCGGGAAGGCATGCCGGACGACAAGGCGGCAGAGCCTGCTGCCTGCGCCGGCATCCGGGACGTGCTGGAAGGGCGTCGCGCGCGTTTCGAGCTGGAGTATTCCTGCCACTCGCCCAGGCTGGAGCGCTGGTTCAGGATGAGCGTGACGCCGCTCGGCATTGCCGCCCGGGGCGTCGTGGTGACGCACGAGGACATCACTCTCCGGCGTTCGATGGAGGAGGAACTGCGGCGCAGCAACGAACTCCTCGCCACGGCGCTCGAGACGCTGCCTTGCGGCATGTGCGTCTTCGATGCCGAGACCCGGCTCGTCGCGTGGAACGCCGAGTATGTTCGCCTGCTGGACCTGCCGCCAGGCCTGTTCGAAGGCGCCGCGACGCCGCGGCTGCAGGATGTCGTCCACTACCTGGCGGAACACGACGAATATGGCGCGGGAGACGTCGGGGCCCTGGTCCGCCAGACGTTGCACCGCCTCACGGCGTCGGCCTCGCTGCACTTCGAACGCATCCGCCCCAACGGCGCCACGCTCGAGATCCGGACGGCGCGCATGCCCGGCGGCGGCGTGGTCGCGACCTTCACCGACATCAGCGCGGCACGCGATGCGGAGGCGTCCGCACAACGCAGCACACGGCTGCTGAGGAGTGCCATCGAGGCGATCGACGAGGCCTTCGTTCTTTTCGGGCCGGACCAGCGCCTGGTGTTTTGCAACAAGGAGTACCGCGATCTGTACGGATCGCTCGCGCACCTGGTGGTCACCGGGGCGACCTACGACGACCTGCATCTCATCTCTCGCACGTCCGGAGTCTTCCGGACCGTGTCCGATGACGAGCCCGCGACGTCCTTTGCACAGCTGTCCGAGGACGGCTTCCAGCCGCACTCGCAGTTGAGGCGCCTGGCCGACGGGCGGGTCCTGCGGGCGACGAGCAAGGCCATGCCGGAGGGGCACCGGGTCGGCATCCTGACGGACGTCACCGAGCTGCTCAAGGCCTCCGAGATCGCCGAACAGGCGCTGTTGGCGAAGGGACAGTTCCTCGCCAACATCAGCCATGAGGTCCGCACCCCCATGAACGCGATCCTCGGCGTGCTCGCGCTTCTGCAGCGGACGGCGCTCGGGGCTCGGCAACGCGACTACGTCGAGCGCACCGACGGGGCGGCGCGTGCCTTGCTCGGCGTCCTCAATGCCGTGCTCGACTACTCGAAGATCGAGGCGGGCGCGCTGAGCCTCGACGCGCATCCGTTCGAGCTGGAGGCGATGCTGCGCGAGCTGGCGCTGATCGTCTCGGCCAACGTCGGCAGCAAGGCGTTGGACCTTCGCTTCGACGTCGATCCGGAGGTGCCGGACGTCCTCGTCGGGGACGCCATGCGCCTGCAACAGGTGCTGGTGAACCTGGTGGGCAATGCCGTGAAGTTCACCCATCAGGGCTTCGTCGAACTGTCGATCCGGGTGCAGCAGCAGCGGGCGTCGGGCGTCAGCCTCGTGTTCGCCGTGCGGGACACGGGCATCGGCATCGCGCCCGAGAACCGGATGCGCATCTTCGCCGGCTTCACCCAGGCCGAGGCGTCCATCACTCGCCGTTTCGGCGGCACGGGGCTGGGACTGGCGATCAGTCATCGGCTCGTCGAGCTGATGGGAGGCGTTCTCCGCGTCGACAGCACCGTCGGTGCGGGCAGCACCTTCGAATTCGCGATCGATTTCGCCACACCGACACCCGCGCCATCGCGGCGGACGGCGGCAGGGGCCGACGATCCGCCGCTGCGCGTCCTGGTGCTCGCACGTGCCGGCAGCGCGACCGAGGGATGGGCTCGCATGGGACGTGCGCTGCGATGGCAGTTCGAGGTCGTCGCCGATGACGAGGGCGCGCCAGGCGAGCTCGATGCGTTGCGCTCGGCAGTCGCCTTCGACCTGGCCGTCGTCGACGCTCCGCTGGCGGACGAACCGGGCCCTGAGCGGCCACAGCGCAGCGGCGGCCGCACCGGGCGCTGCGGCGTCCCGGTGCTGAGACTCGGCTCGCTTCGGGAGCGCGAACTCGTCTGGGCGGACGCTGCGTCGATCGACGCAGGCGTGGGCTTCCTGGTCAAGCCGTTCACCGCCGACATGTTCCGCAGTGCGGCACGGGCACAGGTGGCGGGATCGGAACCGGACGCGTCGGCCGCCGCCCCTGCGTCGATCCCGGGCCGGCTATGCGGCCTGCGAATCCTCCTCGTCGAGGACAACGCGACCAATCAGCTGGTCGCGCGCGAGTTGCTGGAGGCCGAAGGTGCCCTGATCGCCATCGCATCGGATGGGGAACAAGCGGTGCGTGCGCTGGCCAGCTACAGCGACCGCTTCGACGCCGTGCTGATGGATCTCCAGATGCCAATGATGGATGGCCTGACGGCGGCCGCACGCATCCGCGACGACCTCGGCCAGGGGCAGGTGCCGATCATTGCGATGTCCGCCAACACCTCCGCGCTCGACCGCCAGGCCTGCCTGGCCGCCGGCATGGTGGATCACATCGGCAAGCCGTTCGACCTGGATGATCTGGTCGAGTTGCTGCGTCTTCATTCGGGTCGATCGCCGATGGCGGCGCCAGGGCCGTCGCGCGCCGCCGCGATCCCGCCGTCCGTCCTCGCCGCCGCGACGCAGGCGTGCGTGGACGTCGTGCCGGCGCTGGCCCGCCTGAAGGGAGACCTGGCTCTCTACGCGGGGTTGCTCGCGACCTTCGTCGCCCAGTCGCCAGCGTTCATCGCCGATTTGCGCGGGTGGGCCGGGAGCGACGACCGGGCCGCCGCGCGCGCAGCATTGCACACGATCAAGGGCCTGGGCGCCACCCTGGGCGCAGACTCGATCTCCCGGGCGGCCGCGGCGGCCGAGGCGTCCTGCAGCGAGGACGGGGGCGGCGGAGCGGCTGGCGAGGCCATGCTGGTCGCTTGCCGTGCCCTGACACAGGGGCAGAACGGACTGAAGGCGCTCCAGGCCGCTTGCGAGGGTGTGGCGCCGCATGCCGTAGCGGCGGTCGAGCCACTCGCGGTGGAGTTGATCGTGAGCAGGCTCGAACGGATCGCCGGCCTGCTGCTGGACTCCGACATGGGCGCCTTCGCACTGATCTCCGCCCTTCGGCTGCACGCCGGAGGCGCGCTTGCGCGGGAGCTGGCAGAGCTCGACGGCCACGCCGTCCAGCTTCGCTTCCAGGCGGCGATCGCCCTTTGCAATGCCCTGATCGCGCGCCTTCGTCCCTGACCGTCCGCCGGGGATCGCCGGAACAGCCCCGAGCAAACGCACGATTTAAATCGTCCAAAACATCCATAACTGCTAAAGTGCTTACCTGCCCTGCCGAAAAACCAGCATTCCCTTCACCTGAGACCGAACCATGAACCTAGAAGCCCGATCCTCCGCGTCCGTTCCCGGCTTGGTCTGCTCACCGACGAGTGGACGAGCCTTGAGCGTCCTGCTGGTCGACGACGACCCGTTCATGCTGGGCATCCTGGAAGAGATGCTGCTCGACCGCGGCGTGCGCCGCGTCAGCAGGACGTCGGGGGGCACAGCGGCGCTGGCGTCGATGGCGGGGATGGCAGCGCATCCCGACCTGATCATGTGCGACCTGAACATGCCCGGGGGCGACGGGTTCCAGTTCATGCAGGAACTGGGCGCGCTCCAATATTCGGGCGCCGTCGTGCTGATGTCCGGCATGGACTTGCGCACCATGCACTCCGCGGCCCTGATGGCCCGGTTCCATCGGCTGAGGATCGTCGGCTCGCTCGGCAAGCCGATCAGCGCGTCCTCGCTGGGCGCCGTCCTGGCGAATGTCGGCTGATGCGACGGACGCCATGAGCCACGTTGCCGCCTCTTCCGTCGCGCCTGAAGTTCCGACGCTCCTGATCGTGGACGACCAGGCCATCAATGTCAGGGCCATGCATTCGGTCTTCTCGGCCGACTATCGCGTCCTCATGGCCATGGATGGTGCGCAGGCGCTCCAGGTGTGTCGCGAGCAATTGCCGGATCTGGTGCTGCTGGACGTCGTGATGCCGGGGATCGGCGGCCACGAGGTGTGTCGCCAGCTCAAGGCGGATCCGCGCACCGCGGGCATTCCGGTCATCTTCGTCACGGCGCAGGACGAGGCGAGTCAGGAGATGCTGGGGCTCCAGCTGGGCGCGGTGGATTTCATCGGCAAGCCGGTGAACGCGGCAGTCACGCGGGTGCGGGTGCGCACGCATCTCGAACTGCGCAAGGCTTCGCAGCACCTGGCCGCGCTGAACGAATCGCTCGAGGCCCGGATCGCGGCGCGGACGCGCGACCTCGAGGAAGCGCTGCAGGCCGCCGATGCCGGTAGCCGCGCCAAGAGCCAGTTCCTGTCCAACATGAGCCATGAATTGCTGACCCCGATCAACGGGGTCCTCGGCGCCGCGTGGCTCGCGCTGCGCTCGGACATGCCGCCCGCGCAGCGCGAGCTGCTCGGGAAGATCCAGCACTCCGGCCGCACCCTGCAGACGCTGGTCGAGGACATCCTGGATTTTTCGAAGCTGACGGCCGGGGACGTTGCGCTGGAGGACGTCGAGTTCGAGTTGGCGGACGTCTTTTACGGCGTGTCGAGCCAGACGACCGCTGCGGCGCACGACAAGGGCCTCGAGCTGACGTTCGAGACCGACCTGGCATTGGCTGGACGCTTTCGTGGAGATCCGCTTCGTCTCGGACAGGTGCTGATCAACTATGTGGCCAACGCCATCAAGTTCAGCAAGCGCGGCCGCATTCGCGTGAGCGTCAATCGACTCGGGGGCGACGCCACCCACCAGCATGTCCGCTTCGAAGTGCAGGACGACGGAGTCGGCCTCAGCGCGGACGAGTGCGCCGCGCTGTTCGGGGCCTTTCACCAGGTCGACGCCTCCATGTCGCGCGAGGCCGGCGGCAGCGGCCTGGGCCTGGCGGTGTGCCGCCAAGTGGCCAACCTGATGGGCGGCGCCGTGGGGGTGCGCAGCAATCCCGGCATCGGCAGCACGTTCTGGCTGACGGTTTCCCTCGCACGCCTGGCGACGCCGCTGCCGAACGACGTTCCGCGTGCGATGCCCGACCGGCAGCGCGACCCGCTGCGCGGCGCTCGCATCCTCGTCGCCGAGGACAATCCGATCAATCGCGAGCTGGCCGTGTGTCTGCTCGAAGCCGTGGGCGCGGTGGTGGACGCCGTCGAAGACGGTCGGCTTGCCGTGGAGCAAGCCACCCGTGTGGCATACGACTGCATCCTGATGGACCTGCAGATGCCCGTCATGGACGGCCTGGAAGCGACCCGGCGGCTGCGGGAGAATCCGGCGACGCGGCAAGTCCCCGTGCTGGCGCTGACCGCCAACTCATCCCGCGAGGATCGCGCGCGGTGCATGGACAGCGGCATGGACGACGTGATCGCCAAGCCGATCGTTCCCGCTGACCTGTACGCATCGATGGCCTGCTGGCTTTGCGGCGGCCGCACCCCTGCGCAGGCGGCGCGCGAACCCGCCCGGTCCGAGGATGCCGGCGTGCGCGCCCACGGTGCCATCGACTTCCGCGTTCTGGAGGACTCCGTGGGCGGGGATCCAGCGCGGTTCCAGCGGTTTGCGCGCCTGTTCATCAACTCCGTGAGCACGGCGCTGCAGGAGATCGATGCGGCGCTGGCCGCCGAGGACACGGACAGGCTGGCCAACCTGGGCCATCGGCTCAAGAGTTCCTCGAGGATGGTGGGCGCGCTCGGATTCGCCGCGCTTTGCGAGCGCCTGGAAGAAATGCGCAACGACGACACGGTGCTGCGCGCGCGCCAGGTGGTGGCCCAGATGCCGGAAATCCTCGCGTTGGTGAAGGCAGAGCTGGCGAAGGGGTTGAAGTGAACCCGAGCGGCCACTCCAGTACCGACGAATCGTCGGCCCCCGGCGCGGGCGCATGGCCCGATGCGGTCCTGCCGATGCTGGCCGCTGCCGCCGCCCTGGCCGCGTTTCTCTGCGACGCGAGCTTGCCCCGGGCCGCCGCGCTCTTGTCGATGCTGGCATGTCTGGCCGCCGTCGGCTGGCGGTCGAACGTGGCGCGCCGAAGCCTGCACACCGTGATTCAGGCGGCCGGAGAACGCGGCGTGCCCAGCGTTCGCGTCAGTCGTCCTTCTGAGCTCGAAGGCGTGGTGGCGGGCGTGCTGCCGGTCTGGCTGCACCATGTCCGCTGCGCGCAGGGGCAGACCCATTCGGCGGTCGAACAGCTGGCCCGCAGCTTCTCGTCGATCAACGCCCAGTTCGAATCCGCGGGCTTCCAGGTTCGGCGGGCGTCGGAGTGCCAGGACGACAGGGCGCGGCTGAACCTGCTCGTGCTGTGCGAGCGCCAGCTCCAACCGGTGGTGTCGTCCATGACGTCGATCCTCGACAGCAAGGCGGAACTCGTCGACAGCGTCACCACCCTGGCGGAGGCCACTCGCGACCTGCGCGACATGGCCACGGCCGTGACGCACATCGCGGCGCAGACGAACCTGCTGGCACTGAACGCGGCCATCGAAGCCGCCCGGGTCGGTGCGCAAGGCAGGGGGTTTGCCGTCATTGCCAAGGAGATCCGCGAGCTTTCCCAGGTCTCGGCCACGACGGGAAAGCAGATCGCCGATCGCATCGCGCGCGTCTCCGCCGTGATGGGCGCCACCGTGGCCACAGCGACGCAGACGGCATCGAACGACAAGACCGTCATCGACCTGGCGGCGAACGTCGTCGACGACGTCCTGGGCCACGTCCGGGCGATGAGCGCCGAGTCCGAGCGCATGCGCAGCCAGGGCAGCGTGATCCGTGCCGAGGTCGAGCGCCTGCTCGTGAGCCTGCAGTTCCAGGATCGCGTGAGCCAGATTCTCGCGGTGGTCGATGCCGACATGGCGCGGCTGCAGCAGGCGGTGTCGTCGGACTGCGTGCCTCGCGCGCAGGAGTGGCTCGCCGACCTGCAGGACCGCTACACCATGGACGACCAGAAGCCGCCGGCCGACGCAGCAGGAGCTGCCTCGGCGCAGGCCGGCTCGCAGTCGTCCTCGCCGGCGACAACCGAAACGACGTTCTTCTGAACCCTTTCAAGGACATTCGATGGCCAAGACCATTCTCATCGTCGACGACTCCAGCTCGCTGCGCCTGGTGGTGCGCATGGCGCTCACCGGGGCCGGCTACGACGTCATCGAGGCGGCCGACGGGCAGCTGGCGCTGGCCCAGCTCGAGAAGACCGCGCAGGTGAATCTCATCGTGAGCGACGTCAACATGCCCAACATGGACGGCATCACGTTTGTCACGCACGTCAAGAAGCACCCGCGCCACAAGTTCACGCCCGTGATCATGCTGACGACCGAAAACCAGGACGCGAAGAAGGCGCTTGGCAAGGCCGCCGGCGCCCGCGCGTGGATCGTCAAGCCGTTCACGCCGCCGCAGCTGCTGGACGCCGTGTCCAAGCTCGTCGCTTCCTGAGGTGCGGAAATGACCCATCTGCTGCACCTGCCGTCGGAGCTCACCATCTACAACGTGGCCGAACTGCACGCCGAGTGGATCGCGCTCTGGGGCGGCGAGAACGCGATCGCGCAGGAGGACGAGTTCGTCGTCCACGCCGACCAGGTCGCACGCATCGACGCCGCGGGCGTCCAGCTGCTGATGTCGCTCAGGCGCTTCATCGTCTCGCGCGGCGCCCGGCCCCGGTTCGCGGACGCCAGCGCGATGCTCAAGGCGTCGTGCGCCTCACTCGGCGTGTTTGCCCTGCTGGGCGCCTCGGAACCGATCAAGGAGGCTTCATGAGGCAAGCCTGCGACGACGAGAGCTTTCTTCGCGAAGCTCTGCCAGCGTTCATCAGCGAGGCCCAGGAGCAGGTGGCCGCCTTCGAGCAGCTCCTGCTGGAACTCGAAGCGGCGCCTGGCGACCGCGAACTGCTGGACGGGCTGTTCCGGTGTGCCCACACCATCAAGGGGTCCGCCGGCATTTTCGGCCTGGAAGGCGTCGTGGCTTTCACCCATCACGTCGAGACGCTGCTCGACCTGCTGCGCGAAGGGCGGGTTGAGCTCACGCCCGGGATGGGCACGGTCCTGCTGCGCTCCAGCGACCAGATCCGCGCCATCGTCTCCGAGGCGGGGCAGGGCGCCGACCCGTCGCCCGAAGGTGCAAGGGCACGGCAGGCGCTGGTGCGCGAGCTGGGCGCTGCGGGCGGCGTCGCCGCCGGTCCGGAGCCGGCGTCCAACGCATCGGAGACGGCTTCCGATCCGATGTCCGGCGGCGGGGGATTCCATGTGCGGGTATCGTTCGGCGCCGACACGTTCCGCAACGGCATGGATCCGCTGGCGATCCTGGACTATGTCCGGTCCCGTGGCGACCTTGGCGCGCTCGCGTGCCATGTCGATCGCATCCCGTCGCTCGAACTGCTCGATCCCGAAGCGTGCAGCCTCGCCTTCGAATTCGACGTCGACGGCGACTGCACGCGCGACGATGTCGAGGCCGCGTTCGTCTTCGTGCGCGAGGACTGCGAACTCTCGGTGACGGAGATCGCACTCGCGGCCGCACAAGCGCCGCACGCGGCGGCCAGCCCGGTGTCGACGCCAGGCCCGGGCCCGATGCCGGCGGGCGCGGCGGCCCGCTCCGATGCGGAGCCCGCGGGAGCGCGGCCTGCCTCGCGCGCCGCGAGCGACGACAACCGGTTCATCCGGGTGCACGCGGATCGCCTGGACGAAGTGATCAATCTGCTGGGCGAGCTGGTCATCGCCAGCGCCGGGGCGTCCCTGCTGGCCGATCAGACCCGGCAGCGGACGCTGATCGAGTCGAACCAGCACGTCGCGCGGCTGATCGAGGAAATCCGCAACGGCACCCTGCAATTGCGCATGGTGCCCATCGGCGAGACCTTCGCCCGATTCAGGCGCGTGGTGCGGGACACGGCCGCCAGCCTGGGCAAGGACGTGGCACTCGAGATCCTGGGCGGCGACACCGAGCTGGACAAGTCGGTCGTCGAGCGCATCGCCGATCCGTTGACGCATCTCGTGCGAAATGCGCTCGATCACGGGCTCGAGTCGCCCGCCGAACGGGTGGCCAGTGGCAAGACCGCGCAAGGCAGGCTCACGCTGAGCGCGCGCCACGACGGCGCGAGCATCCTGATCCGGATCGCGGACGACGGGCGGGGCATCCAGCGACACAAGGTGCTGCAACGCGCGCGCGAGCGCGGCCTGGTGGAGCCGGGCGTCACGCCGCCCGATGCCGACGTCCTGCGGCTGATCTTCCAACCGGGGTTCTCGACGGCGGACGCCGTGACTAACCTCAGCGGCCGTGGCGTGGGAATGGACGTCGTCCAGCGCAACATCGCGGCGCTGCGCGGCAATGTCGAGATCTCCAGTGAAGCGGGCGCGGGCAGCTGCATCGAGATCCGCCTGCCGCTGACGCTGGCCATCATCGAAGGCTTCATGATTTCGGTCGGCCCGGCGAAGTTCATCGTCCCGCTGGACGCGGTCGCGGAGGTCATCGAAGGCCGGCAGGGCACGGTGGCGTGCCGCGGCGGCGAGCGCGGTTGCGTCGGCGCGCACGGTCATCTCCTGCCGGTGGTCGACCTGTGCGCGCTCTACCGGCTGGCGCCGGCCCATCCCGAGCGCAGCAGCATCGTCGTGCTGCGCGGCGGCGGCGGGCACTACGGCGTGATCGTCGATGCCTTGCTCGGGCAGCACCAGACGGTCATCAAGCCGCTGGGACGCATGTTCCGCAGCCTGCGGGGCGTGTCCGGCTCCGCGATCCTCGGCACCGGAGAGGTCGCGCTGATCCTCGACGTGCACGCGCTGGCCACGCTGGCGGCGACCGAGCCGGCACGCACGGCCATCCCGGTCGGCCCACCCTGAACCAGGCGTCAATCCCGCCCTTCCAACGCCGGCCAGACGCCGACGATCTTCCCGGAACCCCCTTCAAGGCATCGACATGAAACTCACCGATTTCAAGATCTCCACCCGGCTGACGCTGGGCTTCGCAACCGTCCTGTTGCTGATGGTCCTCGTTGCAGGCAACAGCTACCGCAGCGTCAGCGGCATCAACGACGCGGTCAACGTCATCACCAACGATCGGGTGCCCAAGCTGGTCGCGGCCCAGGACTGGAGCCTGGACGTCATCAAGAGCGGGCGCAGCATGCGAAACGCGTTGCTGCTGGTCGGCGCCACGGCGGTCAACAACGAGCTTGCGGATCTCGATGATCAGCGCAAGGCTGCCGCGAAGTCGATCGCCCAGCTCGTGGGCACCGTCCGCTCCGAGACCGGCATCGGCTTGTTGAAGTCGGCCACGGTCGCGGGCGAAGCCTACGGTGCCGCCGAGGATCATTTCGCCATGCTGGCCCGGGAGGGCGACATCGACGGCGCGCGCAACTACCTGATCGCTGAGGTGCGGGAGCTGCAGGCGAAATACATGGCGGCGATCGACGCCTTCGCCGCCTACGAAAGAAGCCGCGTGGCCGATGCGTCGTCGGAATCGGCCGCCACGTTGTCGAGTGCGCGC
>OUNM011260619.1_pt1 | contig 18049 bp, 14 predicted proteins | sample 1769961 | NCBI WGS metagenome assembly OUNM01 (sample SAMEA3914820, study PRJEB12502) | metagenome | biome: forest; material: soil | place: USA | collected 2012-03-12 | depth 0.3 m
AATCCTGAATGAAGACGTACGAGGTCGAAGCGGACGCGGCGAGGAACGCGCCACTCGTGACGAGGTAGGCATCGCCTTCCAGACGGATCGCCTGGACATCTCCCGGCATGGCGGGAGCCAGGATGAGTTCGCCTTGGCCACGAGTTGCCACGAACCGGCTCTGGAACATGCTTTCCCCGGCAAGCAGTCGACCCACGATCTTGCCTAAGCCGCCGGTACGGGCTTCGATCTCGATGTTGGGTGACATCGCGAGCATGGCGCCGCTTTCCGCCCGGATCCCCTCACCCGGTTCGAGACGAATCGAAGCGACGGCCGCCATCGGCCGGTACAGGATTTCGTGCGTCACCGCTCTATTGTGCCTTGGCGGGTTGGAACGTGTAGGTCCTTCTGACCGTCCGAAATCCTGAATGAAGACGTACGAGGTCGAAGCGGACGCGGCGGTGCTTGCCGAGATCGAAAAGAACCATGTTCACGTCGATCGTCTCGTCGCGGAAGCCGAGGGCTACCTGGCCGAACCGGATGTGGACGACACGGCGATCGCCCGCATGTTCATCGAACAGGGCCACAGCGAGGAACTCTCCTATTGGCTGGTTCGGTTGGCGAATGTACGGCATGCGCCGAGGTAGGGAGTGAGCGGTAGGCAGTAGGCAGTATGGGCCGGCGTTCCTGGCTTACCGCTTATCCCACCTCAATCCTTCCCCTAAGCTCACACCGGTTCGCGCACCATCCGCATGAGCCGCTCGCTCCACAATGCCGCGGATGAATGCGAACGGATCATTTCCCGCTCGACCGATGAGCCGGTCGAAGAGGCCGGTTCTCTGAGTATCGAACTGGCTCTTATGGACCTTCATGAGGACCAGCTTCTCCGGCCAGGTTGCAGTGGCGTCGACCACTCGGTTTGGGGCCTCGGTGGAGAAGCGTCCGATAGCTCGGACACCGATGAGGGACGGAAGAATGGCGGCGACGGCCTCTCCGACGCGGGCGTGGTCGGCGTGGTGGCGAGCGGGTGGATACTGATCGTCGAAGGAGAGGATAACTTCGGGGCGAAGTTTTACGAGCGCCTCTTGAAGGGCGGTGTTCAGCTCCTCGCCGGTGGTTACTCGACCATCTGGGAAGCCGAGGAACTGGACTTTGGTCGCACCCCACTGGCGTGCGGCCTCCGTCTGCTCCGCACGGCGTACGCGCCGATTTTCGGCGGCGTTTTCAAAGGGGTAATAGCCTTTATCGCCGTCGGTCACCACAATCAGGGAAAGTACGGCGCCGGCAGCTTTGAGTTGGGGAAGGGTGGCGCCGAGATAGAACTCGGCGTCGTCCGGGTGGGCGGTGACGACGGTAACGCGGATGCCTCTGGGAAACTCCGCGGAGACATCGAGCTTCTCGACCACGACGCTCGGGGGCGTTTTCGGAAAGAGGACTAACTCGATTGGGGCGTACCAGTAGAGGGCGACCAGCCCCGCCACCACTCCGACCGCGCCATAGGCGAGGCGACGCTTCCACCGTTTTCTCACCTTCTTTGTTACCGCCCGCAGAAGCGTTCCGTTCCATTTGAACAGATCGCCTCCGGGCGATCACTAAGGAGGGTCAATGGCGATCTCGAACCTTATGAAATGGTGTGGCACGCGAAAACGACGCCTCGATGAATGGCGAGACGGTCAGTCAGGCTACTCCTACGGATGCATGACCGCCCTTATTCTTGGATTCGGTTTGTTTTCCCTGGCCCTTCTGTTCGGGGGAATGATGGGTGACTATATCGGCGGCACCTCGCCCGCCGAACTCGCCGAACACAATAGGAGCATGAGTCTCTGGTTCTCAACGACCTGGAGCGGACTCCTCCTCTCCTTCTTCGTCGGCCGCTGGTGGCTTAGCCGGTCGCTCCGCTAAATCCAAACACCCGGGAAAGGGTGGCGAGACCTTCGAACGGGCAGTTGAAGGAAGGAGAGCTTAGCCCTCCTTCTCCTCGTAGCCTTCCTTGAGCGCCTGGACCACCGCCGGATCGGCAAGAGTGGTCGTATCGCCGAGCGCACGACCTTCCGCCACATCGCGAAGGAGACGACGCATGATCTTTCCGCTGCGCGTCTTGGGCAGTTCGGCGGTGATGAAGACATCGTCCGGGCGGCAGACGGCGCCGAGTTTGGCGGCGACATGCTTCTTCAGCTCTTCCGGCTCTGCCTTTTGGCCGGAGCGCAGGATGACGAAGGCGGAGATGGCTTGGCCTTTGATTTCATGGGTCTTGCCGATGACCGCCGCCTCGGCCACGGCCGGATGCGAGACGAGGGCGCTTTCGACCTCCGCGGTCGAGATGTTGTGGCCCGCGACGAGCATGATGTCGTCCACCCGCCCAAGGAGCCAGAGATAGCCATCCTCGTCCAGCCGGACGCCGTCTCCGGCGAAGTACTTGCCCGGGAATTTAGACCAGTAGGTATCGACGAACCGCTTCGGCTCGTTGTAGATCCCGCGGGTCATGCTGGGCCACGGCTTCTTGATGATCAAGAAGCCCGAGAGGGGCTTCTCGACGCCCGGGCCGGAGACGTCGACTTCGTTGCCGTCGTCATCGAGGACGCAGATTTCCGTGCCGGGGAAAGGATGGGTGGCGCTACCCGGCTTCGTCACGGTGATGCCCGGGAGAGGCGTGGCCATGATAGCGCCGGTTTCCGTCTGCCACCAGGTGTCCACGATCGGGCAGCGGCCGCCGCCGATCTTCTCGTGGTACCAGAGCCAAGCGCCGGGATTGATTGGCTCCCCAACCGAGCCAAGAAGCCGAAGCGAGGAAAGGTCGCACCGGTCGGGGTACTCGTCGCCCCACTTCATAAAAGAGCGGATGGCCGTCGGGGCGGTATAGAGAATGGTCGCGCGATGCTTCTCGATGATCCGCCAGAACCGGTCCTTGTCGGGCTGATCGGGCGCCCCTTCGTACATCAGAACAGTGGCCCCGTTGGCCATCGGGCCGTAGACGATGTAGCTATGGCCGGTGACCCACCCGAGGTCGGCGGTGCAGAAGTGAAGATCGTCGGGCTTGAGGTCGAAGACCAGCTTGCTCGTCGCCATCACGCCGGTGAGGTAGCCGCCGGTGGTGTGAACGATGCCCTTCGGCTTGCCGGTGGAGCCGCTGGTGTAGAGGATGTAGAGCATGTCCTCGCTATCCATCGATTCGCAGGGACAGTCGGTGGATTGCTTGGAAACCAAATCCTCCCAGGAGACGACCTCATCCGGAAGCTCAACGGTATTCGTACGCTTCAGCACGAGGACGTTTTCGACGGTGGGGCAACCCTTTGCCATCGCTTCTTGCGCGATGGCGAGGAGCGGCACCGCTTTGCCCCGTCGCCAGCCCCCATCGGCGGTGACCAGGAGTTTAGCCCCGGCATCGTTAGCCCGCTCGTGGACCGCGTCCGCGCTGAAGCCGCCAAAGACAACGGTATGGGCGGCGCCAATGCGCGCACAGGCGAGCATCGTCATCGCCAACTCCGGAATCATCGGAAGATAGATACAGACCCGGTCGCCCTTCCCTACTCCCAGACTCTTGAGGGCGTTGGCGATGCGAGAGACCTCGTCCTTCAACTCGCCATAGGTAATGGTGCGCGAGTCGCCCGGCTCGCCCTCGAATACGATGGCTCGCCGGGTGGGGTCAACGGCGGCGTGGCGGTCGACGCAGTTGTAGCAGGCGTTGAGCTTGCCACCGAGGAACCACTTGGCGTGCGGCGCTTCGAATTCGCAGATCGTGCCGTAGGGCTGATCCCAATGAAGCTGCTTAGCCCAACCATCCCACCAGGCTTCCGGGTTGGCGGCGGCCTGAGCATAGATAGCTGGGTCGTTGGCGTTAGCCTGAGCGACGAACGAAGGGGCGGGCGCGAAGGTGAGGTTCTCAGACATCAGCGTCGATGGGAAGTCTACTCGGGGAGGCGTAAAGGAAAGGATTGAGTCCTCCTATCGCCTAATCCCTAACACCTAACCCCTAAGCTACACTGAACTCGATGACGTTGGAGGTGCCTTTGGAGGGATTTGTGGCGGCGGCGAAACGCCTGGCTGCCGGAGGGCCAACGTTTGTTTCCCCCGAGAACGGCGGAACGCGGGTGACCTGCGCAGATCCGGCAAAGTCATTGCGAATCGTCGCCTATTCGACCGAGTCCCCTTCAAAGACCGTCGAGACGCTCAAGGCCGATGGCATCGACGCGTTCGAAGGGCGTTGGCTACCGGATGACGCCCCGACGGCGTCGGGGGAGATCTACGTTGCGGCGGTCGCCTATCGAACCGAAGGAACACAGCCGGGCCTCTGGGTCGACTCGTATAAAGAACTGCCAACCTCGGTCCAGGCAATCACGACCATGTACGAAGAGTTCCGTGAAACCGGACAGGTCGCGGAGATTCCTCTCGAAGAGTTCGTGCGATTGGCGGAGCCGACCGTAGTCGTGCTTTCACCGGCCGAGCTCCGGGGCTTCGCATCCAATAAGGATTGCTAAGTGAAAATCTTGGTGCGCCGATAGCGACGCACCAAGATGTGGCTTACTGTCCTCGCGTTACCGGTCGGAACTGGGCGCCAAGAGTGCCGGAATAGGGCTGGAAGGTGCCAGCCGGATAATCCGGTAGGAGCGGGTTGATCATGTTCGGCACGACCTGTAAGGCGAGGAGGCGGTTTCCGCTCCGTAGGCCAACGTCCATGGTCTGCACCTCCCAGAGTTCGGTGCCATTCTCGGGATCTCCGTCGGCATCGTAGAGGTGAAAACTGATCGAACGATCGGTATCGACCCGATCGAGGCCGTAGAAGACGTACCGGTCGTCCCCTCGCAAGTAAACACGGCCGGTGACGGGGTCGGTCACGGTTTCGGCTTCGATGGGGTCGGCCAGATGGCGAAGGGGGACGGGCACTTCGTCAAAGAACATGCGGGCACGACCCGGGAGCCAGTCGGCGTACCGAGGGGAGAAATCAAGGCCGGCCGGGTTCATCTCGACGAGCAGTCTCACCGCGTAGGAGGCGACGCCGGGAGTCTGGGCGCGAAGCTGGCTGAAAAGCTTCGGCGCATCCGAGCCAACGTAGTTTGCCGGTTCGACGTTGCCGTAGTAGCCGTAAGTCGTCGATGTCATTTCGCGACGCGGGATGTCGTATCGGAAAAGGGTTTTACCGTCCCCAACGATGCGCATCGTGAGCACCTCGCCCGAAGAGGTGGCGGTATAGACGTCCACATCAACTTCCGCTTTGGACTTCCGGCCGGTTCGAGAGTCGGTGGACAGACGGTAGTAGATCACCACGTGAACCGGGGTCGTGACCTTACCGACGGTATCCGTACCCGTCATCTCGAACTTCAGGAGATCGTTACTCCGGAAGTTCTGGTACGCGTCCCAGACCATCGCCTCACGGTAGTCGGTCGGCCGCTGAGCGGCAGCGACGGAGGCCAGGGCCAAGGCAGAAAAGAGAAGGCTTGCTCGCATACGAAATGGACCGCTTACCCAGCTATTTGACGATTTTGAAGGGTCGTTTGTTCGTGAAGGGTCATTGGGTCGGACTGCTTGGAGCCTGACGGCTACGTCTTTGTCGGGCGGCGAAAACGGCGGTGGCCACAATAATTCCCGCTAGGTAAATAAAGGATATCGCGTTCGACCGATCTTCGTACGCATTGTGCCGAAGCTCATAATCCGGTTCTACCGAGAATTCGGGCCGATTCAGAAAGTTAACGGTAAGGACCGTTAGAAACAATAGCGTCCAGAGCGAGATGCCTGATAGAAACCTGCGCCCCATCCGGTTCACCTGCACATTATAGGTCTTCCGTGTGAATCGGTCCGCGACCGATGCAGGATGAATCCCACGCTCCCAGGCAGGCCTCTTTTTCTGGTATCCGCGCAAGAAAAGAGGAGTTTTGGGGTCGGGACTTAGTCCCGAATCGCCACTTTGTCAGGAGGTATTCTTCATCCTCCCACAACTCAATCCCTTGGTAAGGGAAGGACAAGCAATGGCAAACCAAACGTACGAAGAGAGTTATCTATATCGTCTCCGTCACTCCGCCGCCCATTTGATGGCGCAGGCTCTTACGGAGCTCTACCCCGGCGTGAAGCTCGCGATCGGCCCTCCGATCGAGAACGGCTTCTACTACGACGTCGAACCGGTCTCCCCCATCCGCGAAGAAGATCTTCCAAAGATCGAAGCGAAGATGAAAGAGCTGTCTAAGCTCGATCAGCGCATCGTTCGACTGGAAGCCGCCGATCGAGACGAGGCGCGCAAAATCATCCTCGAAGAGACCGTCCTGGACCAAGGTCCTGAGGTCGCGGAGTACAAACTGCTCCTCCTCGACGCCGTTCCGGCAGGCGAGAAGGTCTCATTCTACGACCAGCAGCGCACCGATCGCGAAGGCGTGAAGCACCGTTTCATCGACCTCTGCCGCGGACCGCACGTAGAGTCGACGAAAGAGATCAAGCACATCAAGTTGATGTCGATTGCGGGCGCCTACTGGCGCGGTGATGCGAAGAACAAGCAGCTCACGCGAATCTACGGCACCGCGTTTGAGACGAAGGAAGAGCTTGATGCCTACCTCACGAACCTCGAAGAGGCGAAGAAGCGAGATCACCGAATCCTCGGTAAGGAGCTCGGTCAGTTTATGTTCTCGCCGCGCGTCGGCACGGGTCTTCCCCTCTGGCTGCCGAAAGGCGCCACGTTGCGTCAGGTGATGACGGACTTCCTCCAGAAGGAGCAGGTACGGCGAGGCTACGAACCGGTCGTAACGCCGGTCATTTCGAACATCAAGCTTTGGGCGGCATCGGGCCACCTCATTAACTATAAGGACAAGATGTTTCCGTTCATGGAGGACGAGGAGAAGGAGACTTACGCCCTCAAGCCCATGAACTGCCCGTTCCACATCGAGATCTACCAGTCTCAGATGCGGAGCTATCGCGACCTGCCCATTCGGTACGCCGAGTTCGGCACGGTTCATCGGTACGAGCAGTCGGGCGAAGTGACGGGCATCCTCCGCGCCCGGGGCTTCACGCAGGACGACGCCCACCTATTCGTGACGAATGACCAGCTTCTGGACGAGTTCATGGGCGTTGTCTCGCTCACACAAACGGTTCTTGAAAAGCTCGGCTTGAAGGAGTACCGCGTCCGCGTCGGAACGAAAGATCCAAAGTCGGACAAGTACATCGGCCACGACGATAACTGGACGGCGGCGACGAACGCGATCATCCAGGCTTGCGAGAAGCTTGGCCTCGCCTACGAGGTCTCGGTCGGCGATGCAGCGTTCTATGGTCCGAAACTCGACCTCATCATTAAGGATGCGCTCGGGCGCGACTGGCAGATGGGCACGGTGCAGGTGGACTACAACCTGCCGGAGCGGTTCGAGTTGGAGTATATCGGCGAGGACGGAAAGCCGCACCGGCCGATCATGATTCACCGGGCGCCTTTCGGCTCTCTGGAGCGGATGATCGGGCTGCTCACGGAGCAATACGCCGGCGCGTTCCCGCTATGGATGGCTCCAGTTCAGATCATGGTGCTGCCGATCGCCGATCGACACAACGATGCGGCGACGGAGTTGGCCAAGCAACTCCAGGAGACGATCTTCGATTCCCGCAACATCCGCGTCAAGGTTGACGACCGGCGGGAGACGTTGGGCAAGAAGATCCGCGAGACGCAGCTCCAGAAGGTGCCTTACATGCTCATCCTTGGGGACAAGGACATTGAGAACGGGACGGTAGGCGTCCGCTCGCGAGAGGACGGCGATCTCGGCGCCATGACGCTGGAAGCCTTCCTGCAGACGCTGGGCAAATAAGAATCGAGGCCTCCGCAAGACGTCTTGCGGAGGCCTCGATTTTCACGCATCAAAAAAGCGAGAAGGTCTATCAAATAGACCTTCTCGCTTACTGGCGGCTTTACTTTCCGCCTTTTCCGGGCGGCATCGCCATGGCGCCAGGGGAGGCTCCCGGTGCGGCACCGGGCATCTTCTGGTTGGACATGTTCTGCTTTTCCTGAGCCTGCTGCTCGGGGGTCAGAACAACCTTCGTTGAATAGTTCGGATCCGCCTGATCGCTGCTGCAGCCCACGAGAGCTGCAGCGAGCAGAGCCAGCCCAAGAATCGACTTGGACACCGACTTCATCAGGAAGTGCCGCCCCAGAGATACTTGCTGGAGTCGACTACCGAGGAGGTAGCGGGGTTGGCGCCGGCCCAGAGCATGGGGGTGGGAAGCGACTTGGCGTGACCATCGACGAACGAAGTAACAACCTGTCCCTTCATGTAGTCCCAGCAGCCGCCGTACTGGAACCAGTCCGACGTATTGCTGAAGGCCCAAGGTCCGAACCAGTACACGGTCGTGCTGTTCCAGTAGCTGGGAGCCTGAACGAACCAGTTACCGCCACCCTTGGGGGCGCGGGGGCTGGACATGTCCCAAACCGAGTCAACCGTCGAGATCGTCTCTGCCGGCTTGCCGATCGAGGTAGCGCTAACGGCGGCGAACTTAACATTGGCATCGAACGGCGACAGATAGAAGAAGTTGTATCCGTGACCATCTCGCTCACCCGAGTTGAATCGCTTCTTCAGTTCGGTGGTCGCACCGTCGAAGAGGATCGAATCCGTCTGGTTTCCGTCGAGCGGGTTGCGGCTGATCTGCCAGTTCTTCGTGTAAGGGTACTGGAGCTGCATTCGGGTAACGACCGTGTTCTCGTTGCCCGGATCGTTGTAGGCGCCCGTCTGGAGGGGAACCAGGATGTCGTCCGAATCACCCGCGTACATCAGGCCGGAAAGGTTGTCCTGCTTGATGTTGCTGAGGTTCGAGGTCTTCTTAGCAGCAGCCTTCGCCTGGGCAAAGACCGGGAATAGAATTGCGGCGAGAATCGCGATGATGGCGATCACGACCAAAAGTTCGATAAGGGTGAAGGCGCGTTTCATAATGAAATCAGCACTAGGTACTAAGTCCTAGCCCCACGTAATCATAGAGCAGATTTCGCGTGGTGCCAAGCCCGTTTTAGGTTGCCTGAAGCCCCGATCGAAGATTAAGAGACGCTACACATAGTGTAGTTTTCACTATCATCTTTGCGTGCTCTAAGCATGTACCAGTGGCCTATAATCGCCTCGAATATTGTTCTATTCTTGCAGATCTAACGATGAGTTGACGTAGGGCAATCTACACCAAAATAAAAAGCCAAAAAATTTTGAGGCGGCCTCGGAAAATGCGCCAAGGGAAGTAAAAGTCCGATGTATCGGCCGGTGTAAAGCGGACGACTTCAGAGGCTTGAATCATTCGACCGCTGCACCGTGAGAGGAAACCCAACCAGCGCCGGCCGGAGGGTGTCGAAAAATCCTGTAATAGCCCCTAAAATTAAGTGAGTAAATCCGGACGCGGTTTTTAAACCGGTGGCAAAGCGTTTTCGCCACCGGAGTTATGCCTTCGGGCAACTCAGCTAAAGCTGAACGGCGTTATAAACGCTTCGTCCAACGAAGCCCGATCGTGAAATCTGGGGCGATGTTTACGAGCTCCGGGACACTAAAATTCAGGAAGTCTCCATCTTCGTTGAAATAGGCTTGGACACTTTCACTCTTGGTGGTATGCCGGGTGAACCCGAGGGAGAGTTGGCGATGGGGACCGTCGACAAACCGAACGCCCGTTTTGATCGCGGAGGGCTCGCTTTGCCACTGAAAGGCCCATGAGTCACGGGAATTGAGCCGGTAGGCGATCGCGAGCGATTCCTGATCGATGAGGGTACGGGCATCTTTGAGACGCGAGGGCTTGCCCTGCAATACAAATCCGGCCTGACCAAAGAGCGACCATCGGGGGCCTAGTTTCCAGTGGGAGAACAAGGCAGAGCCGAAATCAACGCCTCCGCTTCCGAGAAGCTCCTCGGCGTTTCCGGTCGGGAGTTTCAAGGCAACCGTCCAGAGTGCCTGCGGGCCGAGGGGGCGAGAAAGGGTGCCGACCGCATCACCCAGCCCGGTTGCGGAGCCGAAACTGCCGCTGGCCCCCAGTTTTTCTTCTACTCGGCCGTAAGGAACCGACGCGCGAAAGTTGCTAATCCCAACCAGATCATGAAATCCCCGGATGAGAGGATCCATGAAACCTCCGTTTCGGGCCATCACCGGAACCTCCAACGACCACTCCCCTCTCGTAAAACCGCGGGCGTACCGGAAGGCTAACCGCTGGGTTTCGGCATCTTCGCGAAAGACGCCTTCGAATCGTAGGCTATTGGCATCGGAGAAGCCAATGGAGAGGGAGCGTTGGCCGGGGGCCAACAGGTCTCCCCTTGGATCGAGTCGGAGAAAAGCAAGCGACGCGGCCTGGTGATTGCGGGTCTCAATAGGTCCTTGGGCCTGTGCAAGAATCGGAAAACAGGCCAATATGATGATGGCTACGCGCACATTTGTACGTTACCGGGAAAAAGGTCTACCAAACTGTACCGTCCGGACGGTACAGTAACCCTTATGAAGCCCGAGGGCGCCTCAAGCGCCACCCGAGACTCTCTGCTGGAAGCCGCCAAGCGCGTCATCCAGAAGCTCGGCGCTGCTCACTTGACTCTTGAGGCGGTCGCAAAAGAGGCGGGGGTCAGCAAGGGCGGCCTTCTCTATCACTTCCCGAACAAGCACGCCTTGCTCAAGGGGATGATGATGAAAGGGATTCGTCACCACGTCGAGGAGATGGATCAGGCCGTCGGGCCGGAACCAGCACGGGGCGCGTTCGCCCGGTGCTTCCTCCGGCACGCCATCTTCGGAGCCGAGAAGGAGGACAAGCCACCGGCGGAGCTGATCTGGTCCATGATCGGGGCGGCGGCCAACGACCCGACGTTACTGGAACCGGCCCGGGAAATGAATGCCTATTGGCACCGGCAGCTCGACGAGGACCTTCCGGATCACGACGTGGCCGCCTTGCTGCGGCTGGTAGGCCACGGACTTTGGTCGGCCGAGCTTTTTGGATTTTCGGTACCCGATCCCGCCCAGCGGGAAAGGCTTCTGACGTTGCTCAGCAAACTTGCTGGCCTGGACGGAGATCCTCACCCCTCCACAACGAGAACCAGGGTGAGAAGAAAGAGATGAATGTGGAGGAAACAGGATGACCGGATTTGAACTATTGGTGTACGGCGCGCTCTTCGTGACCGGCGCCGCCCCGAACCAGGCCAGCGGCCCAATCACCATCGATCAGGCAGTCGCGATCGCCGAAAGCCGCGCATTCGCGGTCAAGCTTCAGGAATCTGGGCTTTTGCGCGCGAACGCGGTAGTCAAGCAAGCGGAGTCGGGCCTCGGACCACAAGTAACCGGTACGGCCTCGATCAGCCGGGCAGGCCAGGCCCTCTACGGCACGAGCGGCTCGAGTACGACCCCGACCCTTTTCACACCGATCAACTCGTTCAACTACGGACTGACGGTCAGTGTGCCGATCGACATCTCGGGCGCCCTCCACGCAAACCTTCGCTCGGCGGAAGCGCTGCGGAAGAGCCAGAAGGAAAGCCTCCGCGCCTCCGTCAACGATGCGCGACTCAACGCGAGGTCGGCCTTCCTTAACGTCTTGCGCTCGCAAGACACCGTAACCGTTCAAGAGCAGTCGCTCAAGAACGCGCAGGCCCAGGCGCTTCAGGCACATCAGCAGCTCGAACAGGTTCAGGTCGCGAAAATCGACGTGGACCGGCTCGATGCCGCGGTGGCCCAACGGCAGGCCGATTTGATCGACGCGAAGAACCAGCTTCAGCTTTCGATCTATCAGCTCAACTTAACGCTCGCCCGACCGATCGAGACCCCGGTGCAGGCCGTCGACATTCCGACTCTCCCGGAAACGCCGAGCGATGTGGCTTCGCTGGATAAAGCCGCGCAGGCTCAGCGGCCGGAAACACGAGCGGCCCTCGCCCAGGTGGAAGCCAACGCGCAGATCCGTGCGGGAGCGGAGCGGGCGAATATTCCGAATCTTGCCCTTTCCTTGACGCGATCAACGAACCAGGGAGACCTTGGTTTCAACGGTCAACGGCAGACCACTTCGGTTGGCCTAAGCCTCTCGATTCCGATCTTCGACTCCGGAAACATTCGTTCTCGCGTCGGCCAGTTCCGACAGGACGAAGAGAAGGCGAAGATCACCTTGGCGCAGACCCAGCTCGGCGTCTCACAGGAAGTTCGAGCCGCGATAACCAATCTTGAGAACGCCAAGGCTCGCCTAGAAAATGCCACCCGGCAAGTGGAGCTTGCCCAAGAGGTGTTCCGCATTTCCCAGGTCAAGCAGTCCGCCGGCGCGGGCACTTACGTCGAAGTCGTCGACGCCGAAACGACCCTCACCACCGCACGCAACGGACTCGTCCGCGCGCGCTACGACATTCTTACGGCCTATGCCCAGCTTCAGCGGGCGGTTGGCAACGACCGGCTTACCACCACCCCCACCCCGACAGGAGCACCCCATTGAAAATCCGATTTCTTACCTTGGCTACGATCGCTCTCGCGCTTGCCGGCGGTTGTGTAAACCGCGAGGCTCAACAGCAGTCCAAAGAAACGGCCGCGGTCATCAACAACCCGACCGCTGAAGTTGTGGCCCAGCCGGCGACTACTAAAACTCTTCAGCAGACCCTCGTCGTCACCGGAGACGTGACCACCTCAAGCGATTCGCAGGTGGGTCCGAAGGCTTCCGGCCGAGTCACTCAGGTTTTCGTGAAAGACGGGGACTCTGTCAGCGCGGGCCAGGCGGTCGCGCAGATGGACACCTCGATCCTCGCGGAGCAGCTTCAGCAAGCCATCGCGCAGCAAGCGGCCTCCCAAGGGACATTGTCTCAGGCCCAGTCCGCCCTCAGCCAAGCGCTTCGAAACCAAGCGGTGAACCCCTCGAAGAGCGCGGCGGCCATCCGAAGCGCCCAGGCGCAACTAAGGAGTGCACAGGCGAATCTCGCGAAGGTCAAGGCCGGGGCCCGGCCCCAGGAGCGGCTCCAGGCACAGGCCCAAGTTGCGTCGGCAAAGGCCAACCTCGATACCCAAACTAAGCAGCTTGAGCGGATTAAGAATCTCGTCCAGCAGGGAGCGATCGCGGGCAGCCAGTTGGACGCTCAGCAAGCCACGTACGAAGCGGCCAAGACGACCTACGACAATGCAGTCCAGAATTTGAACCTCATCACGGAAGGCAACCGGGTTGAGGACATCGCCGCCGCTCAGGAAGCCGTGCAGACGGCAACCGAGGCGGTAGCCACCGCGCGGGCGAACCGCCAACTCGATACCCTGTACGGCGACCAAGTGGCGAACGCGAACGCGCAGATCGCTTCCGCGAAAGCCCAAATCCAGGTGGCCGCCTCCGGAATCGCCCAGGCTCGCCAGAACTTGGCGGACGCCACGATTCGGGCGCCGTTCGCCGGGAAGGTCTCCGGAATGCCGGTGCAGCCGGGAACCGTCGTTGGCCCCGGCACCGCCATCTTGCGACTGGTGGGCGTCCAAGGCGTCTACTTCGAGAGCGATGTGCCCAGCGAAATGGTGAACGGGCTCAAGATCGGCCAATCGGTCGCCGTCACCATCGACGCCATCCCCGGACGTACCTTCCCGGGAACCGTTCGAACGGTTGGAAGCCTCGGCTCATCGGTGGGCCGCCTCTTCTCCGCGCGCATCGAATTCCTGGGAGCCCCGACGGAAGTGAAGCCCGGTATGTTCGCCCGAGGCACGATCGTCGTTCGCACCGTGCCGAATGCGACGGTCCTTCCGACAACCGCCGTTCTGAAGGACGACAAGGGCAGCTACGTGATGACCGCCGAATCTGGCAAGGCCAAGCGAGTTCCCATCGAAACCGGACTGGTCCAAGACCTGGTGACGGAAGTGAAGGGCCTCCCGGCGGACGCGCAGGTCATCGTGCAAGGCCAGACCACTTTGAGCGACGGAGCCCCCATTAAGGTCGTGAAGGCGACCGAGGACAAAGCATGAACCTGACGCGTCTCGCAATCAACCGCCCGGTCTTCGTGTTGATGCTGATCCTGGCCGCCTTTTTGGGCGGGTTCATGTCGTACACGTCGATGCGGGTGGAGCAGAACCCAGAAGTTAGCTTCGGCACGATCACCGTTGTCACCACCTATGCAGGTGCCAGCCCGGACGACATTAACGAACTCCTGACGCGCCCGATCGAGCAGTCGATCTCGGGCGTTAACGGAATCCGCGATATCACATCCACGTCTCAAGAAGGCACCTCAGTTGTCGTCGTCCAATTTGAGCTGGGCATCAACGAGAACGTAGCACTGGACGACGTCCGTTCGAAGGTCGATGGCATTGTCAACAGCCTTCCGAAAGACGCGGATAAACCGACCGTTCAGAAGCTTGACAACTCGTCGCAGCCGGTTCTCTATCTGGCCTTCGCCAGTAAAACCCTCAATAGTCGCGACCTGCGAACGTTGATGGATGACAAACTGGCCGACAAGTTTGCCCAGATCCCGGGCGTCGCGAGCGCAACCGTCCAGGGTGGCGACACCCGAGAGATTCAGGTTCAGCTTCAACGCGACCGGCTCTTGCAATACGGCCTCGGCATCAACGACGTGCGCAACGCCGTCGCGAATGCGTCGATCAACGCCCCCGCGGGACGCATCATCGAGGGTCCGACCGAATACACGGTTCGCGTCAACTCCCAGTACGTCACTGCGGACGAGGTGGCGAACACCCAACTGGCGGTCAGCGATCCCAAGTCGTTCCTCTCCAAACCGCGCACGATTCGCCTAGGCGATATCGCCAAGGTTGTGGACACCGTTGAAGAGCGAACCAGTTACGCGCGACTGAACGGCAAGGATGCGATTATTATCGCCATCCAGAAGACACGCGACGGTAACGCGGTCGAAATCACCAAGACTGCCGACACGCAGATCGCCGCAATTCAGAAGGAGTACGCGGACGCGGGAATCACGGTCATCAAGACCCTGGAAACCGCGAAGGACATCACCAACTCCCTCGACGACCTCGACGCAACCCTGCTCTTCTCGATCGTGCTGGTAAGCGGAATCGTCTTCCTCTTCCTGCACGACATCCGGGGAACGATGATCGTCGGACTGGCCATCCCGGCCTGTCTCTTCGTCACCTTCATCGCGCTGAAGCTCCTGGGCTTCACGATCAACAACATGACCATGCTGTCGCTGACGCTCGCCGTCGGCGTCCTTGTGGATGACGCGATCGTGGTTCTGGAGAACGTCTATCGTCACCTTAAGCTGGGCGAAGATCCGCGGGAGGCCGCGCTCAATGGACGCGGGGAAATCGGCCTTGCCGCGCTCGCGATCACCGCGGCCGACGTCGTGGTCTTCCTCCCCATCGCCTTCATGGGCGGCATCGTCGGCCAGTTCTTCAAACCTCTGGCTCTCGGCTACGTCTCGGCGGTTCTTGCCTCCCTCTTCATCTCGTTCACCCTCACGCCGCTCCTCGCGGCCCGTTGGTATAAGGCGGGTGAGGACATGGAGCATCCGAAGGGCCGCTTCGCACGGGCCTTTGAGCGCGCCTTTGGACGGTTGGAAAACCGATACCGAAATGGTCTTGAGTGGGCACTCAATCACCGGTGGTTCGTGTTCACCGCGGGCAACAGCACGTTGCTCGCGATCATCTCCTTCATTGTCGGTTCGTTCACACCGGCAAAGGCGCCGCTTGGCGCTCCGGCCGCCCCCGGCTCCTTTGGAATTCCGGCGGCGATTCAGAGCGGCATGCCGCTGTTCATGATCGCAATCGTGGTCGGAATGGTGGTGTTCGTCTGCAACCACCTGAAGGCGATGGACAATCCGAAGCTCGGTCTTCGGATCGTCGGCATCGCGACCCTCATCGCCGCGGTCTTGGTGATCCCGATGGTCGCGAAGATGCCCGTACCCTGGTTCCTCCAACTGATCCTTATCGGACCGATCGGAGTCTCCGCGGTGGCGTTCATCTTGATGTTCATCCCCTTGTTCATCAAGAACCTGATCAAAACAATCTCGAAGACCCGGTACCTGGCCGCCGCCGCCGCGTTTGGCCTGGTCTTCCCGTTCGCTTCGGTAATCGGATTCGAGTTCGCCCAATGGAAGGCCGGCCCGGTCTTCAAGTTCGGCTTCCTTCCGGACGTCGACCCCTCGTCCGTGCAGGCAACCATCGAACTGCCGCCCGGTCGAAGCTTGACCGAGTCGCAGAAGGTCGTCAACACGGTCGAAAGGATCTTCCAGGCCGACCCGGACGTGAAATACGTTCAGTCGAACGTGGGAACCCAAGCCACCGGCGCGGGCGGCGCTTCGAACAACGGCAGTAACTACGCCGTCGTTCAGGCGGTCCTTCGCGACAAGGCGGCCCCTTCCGATCGGCTCCCATGGTCGCATCCGAAAGAGAAGCTGCGCTACGTCTCGGGCGACACCGTCACCGCTCGCCTCACCAAGGCCGTCGGAAAGGTTGCCGGAGCAAAGGTCAACGTCTCGGCCACCGGAGGCTTCAACTTCGGCGCGCCGATTCAGATCTCGCTCACCGGCGACGACCGCGCCCTGCTCACCAAGACCGCGTCGAAGATTCGCGACTGGCTCGCCAGTGGCGTCGTCCAAGGCGTCGTCAACCCGGACATCTCCAGCAAGCCTGGACAGTTGGAGCTGCGCGCCGAGCCGGATCGTCTGGCCCTCGCTGACCAGGGCATCTCCGTCGCCGACTTCGCCGGAGCGGTCCGTACGCTCTACCAAGGCGACGACAATACCAAGCTGCGCAGCGGCGGCCGCGAATACGCCGTCCGCGTGATGATGGACCTCAAGGACCGGAACGACCCGAACCTGCTCAAGAGCGTCCCCATCGTGTTCAAGCAAGGCGAGCCCATCTACTTGGGTTCGGTCGCGAAGATCACCCAGGCGCCAGGCTACAGCAAGATCACACGAAACTCGCGCTCCGAGCAGATCAGCGTCACCGCGGATATCCTCCCCGGCTACGCGAACGGTTCGGTCGTCGCCCAGGTGACGGCAGGTATCGCAAAGAACAAACTCATCCCCGAGGGCGTGAGCTCGAAGCCGCTCGGCCAAGCCGATGCCCAGTCGCGTGAAGGAGGCTATCTCCTCGTCGCGTTCGTGACTGGCATCATCCTGGTCTACATGCTGCTGGCGTCGCTCTACGACAACCTGCTGTATCCGTTCATCATCCAGATTGCCCAGCCGCAAGCCTTCATCGGTGCACTGCTCGCGGTCGTCTTGACGGACAAGTCGGTCAACCTCATCGCGATCATCGGCCTCGTGACCCTCACCGGTCTCGTCGCCAAGAACGCGATCCTGCTGGTCGACTATACGAACACCCTGCGCGATCGCGGCCGAGATCGGCACGACGCCCTCGTCGAAGCGGGTCCGACCCGTCTTCGACCGATCATGATGACCACGATGGCCTTGGTGCTCGGCATGATGCCGGTCGCCCTGGCGCTTGGCCGAGGTTCGGAGTTCCGAGAAACGATTGGTATCACGATCATTGGCGGCATGCTCCTCTCGACCATGCTCACCCTCCTGGTCATCCCCTGCTCCTACACCATCTTCGACGATCTGTCGAACCTGCTGGGTAAGGGCTGGAAGATCCTGTTCGCGCGGCGACAGAGAGCCTAGGAAAGCAAAAAGGAATAGGAAAAGGGAAAAAGGAATAGGGCAAAGGCCCTCGCTCCTCTTCCCTTTTTCTTTTTCCCTCTTTCCTTCCCGCTAAACTAAGCACCACATGATCGTGGTTCAAGGCCTGTCCAAGCATTTCGTCGATGCCAAAGGCGGCATCGTCAAGGCGGTTGACGACCTCACCTTTACCGCCCACCCCGGCCGCGTCTTCGGCCTCCTCGGTTGCAACGGCGCCGGCAAGACCACGACGCTACGAATGCTCTCGACGGTGATCTTGCCCTCTGCGGGGTCCGCAACCGTCGACGGCATCGACGTGGTAGCCGACCCGGGCGGAGTTCGGTCGCAGATCGGATTCCTCTCAACCTCAACCGCCCTCTACGGCCGCCTAACCGCCCGGGAATCGCTGGCCTACTTCGGCGGCCTCTATGGACTGAAAAAGAACGAGCTAAAGCAGCGGCTCGATGAAACAATCGACCGTTTGGAGATCGGCCCTTTCGCCGACCGGCTGTGCGACAAGCTGAGCACAGGCCAGAAGCAGCGAGTCTCCATCGCCCGCGCCACCCTGCACGACCCACCCGTCCTCTTCTTCGA
>OUNM010995186.1_pt1 | contig 18038 bp, 6 predicted proteins | sample 1769961 | NCBI WGS metagenome assembly OUNM01 (sample SAMEA3914820, study PRJEB12502) | metagenome | biome: forest; material: soil | place: USA | collected 2012-03-12 | depth 0.3 m
AGGATTTAAGAATTAAGATTTGGGAGGCGGGATTTTTAGGGTGCATCGCAAATCTTCGATTTTTATCCGGCTTGTCTTGGTAATGAGCATTAGCTTAGGAGCCATCCAGCGCGGAAATCCGCTCGTTCCCCCGCTCAAGAAGCACCTCTCCCCGATATCTTATCTATGCCCCCAAAATCCTCTTCTTCCCCCGAGAAACCCAATACCAAGCACATCGCGGCTAAAACAGCTTCCGAAGAAGCCTGGCACGAATTTTTGCGAGAAGTGGCCGCGAAACGAGGAGAATTAGACTTTCGGGAATCCCTTCCGAGCGCGAAGGAGGAAGCGCTCTACCGAGGTCACCGGAATGACGGATACAAGCTGCTTCCGGCGCTTCAGCATCATTGTGCAGAGCATAAAATGGATTTGATCGAAGTGAAGGATCTCGAATCCGACCTCTTCTTCGAGTTCCAAGCCCGAGCTGCTCACCTGCATCCCGACGTAAATGACGACTGGGAGATGTTGTTCTTGATGCGGCATTATGGAATGGCCACGCGACTTTTGGATTGGACGAGTGTGCTGGGCATTGCCGTTTTCTTTGCCCTCCGCCGGGCTTCGACGGAAGACACTCCGCATATTTGGGTGCTCAATCCGTATTTGATGAATAGTAAAAACGGTTACACCGGGGTTCGAGATTTTGTGGCGCCGCAATATATCAACGAAAAGGAGGACTACAGCGACATGCTGACGAACTATGATCGCGCGGGAATGGGATGGAAAAGGCCCTTTGCGGTCTATCCTCTCACCCGGTGGAATGCACGTCTTCATGCGCAACGCGGCTACTTTACAATCCATGGAGATCGAAACGCGCCGCTCGATGAGCTGATGCCAAAATGTGTGCGCCGAATTAATATTCCACTGGAGGCGATCCCAGCCGGGCTCGACTTTTTAGAGGTGGCCGGAATCAACGATTATTCGATTTTCCCGGATCTCGAAGGCCTCAAAAACGACATTCACCGCAGCAATCGGATTGGTGCAGAAAATCGGCCCGCGAAACCTCCTCAAAAAAAGGGTCGCAAACGAGAGTAGGGCATCCGCCAGAAATAATTTCCGGCTGGGGTCTGCCGGGAGTTGAGGGCTTCAAATCGTTACTAAAGGAAAGCGCCAGAGGCCTGGCGCACTCCAAGAACTGGCGTCCGCTCGCGCGACCCATTGACCTTCAGCTGGAAATGACTTTGGCAACTGCTGTAATTGGAAGGCGCCCGTTTCAAGGGAATCCTTTCAAAGGAAGGCAGGTTGCCTGTGAAATGAGACTATGCAAGATGTGCGGCTTTTCGCCAAACCATGCCGCTGACCATCCACTATCCGGAAGACCTGCCGATTACGGCGCGACGGGAGGAGATTGTCGCGACGTTGCGGGCGCATCCGGTGGTGGTGATTGCGGGGGAGACGGGGTCGGGGAAGACGACGCAGTTGCCGAAGATGTGTCTGGAGGCGGGGCTGGCGGAACGCGGGCGGATTGGGTGCACGCAGCCGCGGCGGGTGGCGGCGCTGAGTGTGTCGCGGCGCGTGGCGGAGGAGCTGAAAGTGCCGTGGGGGCGCGAGGTGGGATGCAAGATGCGGTTCAACGACGACACGGGGCGGGAGACGCAGGTGAAGTTCATGACGGATGGCATTTTGCTGGCAGAGATTCAGTCGGATCCGATGCTGCGGGCGTACTCGGCGATCATCATCGACGAGGCGCATGAGCGGTCGCTGAATATTGATTTTTTGCTGGGGTATTTGCAGGGGCTGATCCAGCGGCGCGGGGATCTGAAATTGATCATCACGTCGGCGACGATTGATACGCAGGCGTTTTCGCAGGCGTTCGGCGGGGCGCCGATTATCGAGGTGTCGGGGCGGCTGTGGCCCGTCGAGGTGCGCTATGCGCCGGTGGAATCGCATGCGCGGGAGGACGAAGATGATTTGCACTACGTGGAGGCGGCGGTGCGGGCGACGGAGGATGCGTTGATTGAGTCGGACGCGGGGGATGTGCTCGTATTCATGCCGACGGAGCGGGATATTCGCGATACGCGGGAATTGCTGGAGGGAAGCCTGGGCCCGGGGATCGAGGTGCTGACGCTGTTTGGGCGGATGGCATCGGCGGAGCAGCAGCGGATTTTTGCGACCGGGCCGAAACGGCGGGTGATCGTGGCGACGAATATCGCGGAGACGTCGATCACGCTGCCGCGGATCCGGTATGTGATCGACGCGGGGTATGTGCGGATGAGCCGGTATAATCCGCGGACGCGGACGAAGCGGCTGCCGGTGGAGGCGATTTCGCAGAGCAGCGCCAATCAGCGCACGGGGCGCGCGGGGCGCGTGCAGGACGGGATTTGCGTGCGACTGTACGATGAAGAGGATTTTGCGGCGCGGCCGAAATTTACCCAGCCGGAGATTCAGCGGGCGAATTTGGCGGAGGTGATTTTGCGGATGAAGGCCTTCCGGCTGGGGGACATTGAATCGTTTCCGTTTTTGAATCCGCCAACGGTCACCGCGATTCGGGCGGGATATCAACTCCTGCACGAGCTCGGCGCGCTGAATGATGTGAATGAGATGACGCCGATGGGGCGGGAGCTGGCGCGGCTGCCGGTGGATCCGACGCTCGGGCGCATGCTGCTCCAGGCGCGCGCGGAAGGAGCATTGCCGGAGATGCTGGTGATCGCGGCGGGGCTCAGCGTGCCGGACCCGCGCGAGCGACCGGAGGAGCAGAAGGAAGCAGCGGCGGCGGCGCACAAGGCGTTTGCGGATGCGGATTCGGATTTCCTCGGGCTGCTCAATATCTGGCGCGCGGCGCCGGAGGCGGAGGGGCGCGGGAGCGCGAATGCGCTGCGGCGGTTTTGCAAAGCGAACTTTTTGTCGTTCACACGGATGAAGGAGTGGCGGGATATTCATGGGCAGCTCGTGGATGCGGTGGAGGAGGAGCCGGTAGGAAGGCGGGCTGCCGAGAATGGGAGCGCCCAGAATCTGCGAGCTCCCGCTCGCGGCTACGTGGCTTCGGGAGCGCGGCGCGAGGTCTCCCCTGCCCCGCCGAAGGATGCGCGGGAGGCGGAGTATGTGGCGGTGCATCGCTCAGTGCTGTCGGGGTTGCTGGGGCAGATTGCGCAGCGCGCGGAGCGGAATAGCTACAAGGCGGGTGGGAATCGGCTGACAACGCTGTTTCCGGGATCGAATCTTTATGAGCGCTTCGACAAAGCGCGGAAGACGGCGCGGCCAGGGAAGGAGGAAAAAGTGAGGCAGCCACTGTGGATTGTGGCGGGGGAAATCGTGGAGACGTCGCAGCTTTTTGCGCGGATGGTGGCGGGGATCGATCCGGAGTGGGTGCTGGAGCTGGGGGCGCATCTGTGCCAGTTCCGCTATGCGGAGCCGCATTGGAGCGCGAAGGCGGGACGCGTGCTGGTGACGGAGCGCGTGCTGGTGCACGGGCTGGAGATCGTGCGGAGGCCGGTGGACTATGGGCGCATCGAGCCGGAGGAAGCGACGGAGCTGTTCATCCGCGGCGCGCTGGTGGCGGAGGAAGCGAAGCTGCCGCACCGCTTTTTTACCGAGAACCGGAAGGTGCGGGAGAAGATCGAGACGGCGCTGACGCGGGTGCGCAGCCGCAAGGCGCATGATGTGGAGGAGACGCTGTATCAATTTTATGCGGCGCGGATTCGTGGCGTGTCTTCGGTGCACGATTTGAATCGGCTCGTGCGGGAGCGCGTCGGCAAAGAGCCGGATTTTTTGTGCGCCTCGGAGGCGGATTTGATCGGGGACGACGAGGCGACGTATGATCGCTCGCTGTTTCCCGACAACGTGGCGGTAGGCAACACGGTGCTGCCGGTGACGTATGCTTATCAGCCGGGCGGCGATGTGGATGGCGTGACCGTGCGGGTGCCGCTGCCCGTGGCGGAGCAGCTCACCAGCGGACAATTGCAATGGATGGTGCCGGGATTGCGTGAGGAGCAAATCGGCGTGCTGCTGCGGGCGCTGCCGAAGGCGATCCGGAAATCGCTGATGCCGCTGGAGCCGAAAGTCGCGGAGATCGCACGGGAGTTTCAGCCGGGGCGGGAAGAGTTTCTCACGGCGCTGGCGGGGTTTTTGACGCGGAAGTATCGGGTGCCGATTCGCGGAGAGGATTGGCCGCCGCAGAGTTTGCCGGCGCATTTGCTGCCACGGGTGGAGGTCATCGAACGCGGAGACAAGACGGTGGCGTCAGGGCGGGATCTGAGCGCGGTGCAGGCGCAGGTGAAGACGATGGAGGTGCGGACGGGGGCTTGGGAAAAGGCCGCCGCGAAATGGGAGTGTGGCGACGTGAAGGAATGGAGCTTCGGAGATTTGCCGGACTCGATAGTAGTCGAGGAAGTCGCCGGAGCGCCGCTGCTGGCGTATCCGGGGCTGGAGCCGCGCGGCGACGCAGTGCGCGTGCGCCTGTTCCGCCATCGCGAAGAGGCCATCGAAACCTCTGTGCGCGGCGTGCGGCGGCTCGCGGAGCTGGTGATGGCACGGGAGCTGGCGCGTTGGCACAAGGAACTGGCGGGGCTCTCGCGCTTTGTACCCGCGACGCAGAAACAGGGGGCGACCGGTTTTCAGGCGGGGCTGCAGCAACTTACCGCGAAGATAAGCGGACCGGTGACGCCGGCCTTTCCAGCCGAGGTGCTGCAGCGGAGCGCCTACGAACATTTGCTGCGGCAGGTGCTGACGCTGGAGCCGGTGCGGCCATTGACCGCGGCGCGATTCCTGGCGCTGACGGAGAAGGCGCATCAGGATCTGCCGGGGTTGGTGCACCAGCTTGGCGAGCGGGTGAAGCAGTTGCTCGCGCTGCGGCAAACGATCCTGGCGGCGGCGAAGCGATACAGCGGGCTGGAGCAGGATGTGCAGCGCCTGCTGCCGGCGGATTTTCTGGCGCGCACGCCGCATCCGCAGTTGCCGCATCTGCATCGGTATCTGCGCGCGGTGCAAATTCGGGCGGAGCGCGCGGCGCTTTCTCCGGCCAAGGACGCGGAAAAGGAGCGGCAACTGGATCCGTTTTTCGGCTGGGAGAAGCGGGTGCCGGCGGAGAAGCGCGAGGCGTTTCGGTGGTTGCTGGAGGAGTTTCGAGTTTCGGTCTTTGCGCAGGAATTGGGGACGGCGCAGCCAGCTTCGGCAAAACGCTTGATGGAGCTGGCAGGTTGGTGAGTTCCGCTTGCCAGTGGTCGAAGCGAAGTTCACGAATGGTGCTGCTATGCCCCGTTTTCCGCTGCTCCTCACGGCGATCCTCGTTCTGCTGACGCCGCTCGTTCGCGGCCAGACGCTCGCGCCGGAGCTGGCGCAAATCGACACGCAACGCGAGACGGCGGTGAAGGCGCTGGACACCTCGCGAGAAGCGGAATTGGCGCGGCTGCAAAAGAGTTTCCTCGCGGAGCTGGAGGCCGCAGAAAAGACGGCGACCAGCGCAGGCCGGGTCGCGGAACTCACCGCGATCACCCATTTGCGAGAAGATGTGACCAAGGGGGCCACGAGCCCGTCGGCGGCGGCCGGGGCGTCGAAGCTCGTGGCCAAGCAATATGCGGATTTTCTTTCGGCGGTGGACCGCATGGACCGCCAATATCAGGCTCAATACGAGCGGGCCGACGCCACCTTTTTGCGCGCCCTGTCGCAAGTGGAGGGGCGGGTCCCGGCGAATTCGCCGCTGCGCGAACAGATGGCCGGACTCAAAGGAAAACTATTCGACCGCAAGGCCGCCGCGGAATTGCCAGGCGTTTGGATCCTGAAATGCCCGGATGTGAAGTGGTCGGGAAAACGGGAATTTTTAAAAGACGGCACTTTTACCTGGGAGTTCGATCCGCCGGGGAAGTGGCGCCTCACTGCCAGAGAGTTGGTTCTGGAATATTCACCGGGCAAGATAGAACGCTTTGAATGGCCGATGCAAAAAGGAGAGCTCGTGGGGGTAAACGGCGAGGGGCGTAAGCTCTTCTTTACTAAGAAAAAGTAGGAAGGCTGTCGCTCCCGCTGTCGGGCGATCTCCTCCTGCTTCGCGGGACCGCCCTCCACGGGTTACAAACCCGTGCCACTTTCAGTTGCCGTCCCGGAGTTGGGAGAGCCGGCGAGCAAGTGCCGGGCAGGCTTCACGACTCCACCAGAGGAAGGCCCAGAAAATTGGCAAGCTCGACTGCTTTGACCAAGACATCGGCATATTGGTAGTGCTGAGTCAGACTTTCAGCCGGTGGGAGCGCGGCGGCTCGCTTTCTTCAGCATCTCCGCACGGATGAAGCGCAAGGCCTCCGCCTCGCTGCGCTCGCCCACGACCGGTTGAAAAACCGGTCCCACTTTCACCCTCCCGCCGCTCGGGGACCGTCATCCAGACGGCCAGGGTCTATTTATATAGCTCTAAAACTCACCGTCGAAGAAGCCGCTGGTCTTGGTGGCGGCGTTGAGGAAATAGCCGTGCAAGCCGAGTTCGCCCGGGATCTGGACGACGATTCCCTTGCCCGGCAGCGGCACGGGCTTGGCCGCGGTCGAAGTGACTACGGCGGTGAGAATACCCGTCTTTGGCGCGACGGTGAGTTTCACTTTCGGCGCGAGCATCGAGAAGGTGTTGAAGGTATTATTGGCGAGCAGATAGCAGTTCCCGGATTCGGCGGTTACTCCTCCGCCGCCGACATCCAGCGAGAAGAAGCCCGGATAACCGACATCGACCACGCGATGCCCGGGCGCGGGTGGAAGATAAGCAGCGCCCCGCAGCGTGAGGATTTCGCTGAGACCCGCGGGGTAGAATTTGTCCTTGGGCGCGGCTCCCTTGAGCCAGTCGAGCTGGGCGTCGATTTGGCGATCGTTCGACAAGTTCAAGGTGATGTCGCCACGCACGTAGCCGGTTTTTTTATAGAGCAGCACAAAGAGCGGAAAGTGCGGCTCGTCCAGCGAGGTTTCCGGCGCGACGCCAAGTGCGGCCGCGGCGGAGAATGGCGTGCCGTCGGCGAGCTGGCCGAGGATTTTCACCGCACCGCTCGCCGCCACATTGAACGTCACAAAGCCGCGGCCATCCACCGTGTTCGACGCAAAGGCCGCCGCGGTAAAGGTGCCCATGGCGGGCGCGAGATTGTCCTTCGGATCAAAGGGCAGCAGGTCGCCGCCGCCGTTGGAAGTCATCGGACCGTCGGCCAGCGTGAAAAGGAGCCGCTGGCTGTCGGCGGTGCTTTGAAGGGTGAGCGTGAAGGGACCGTTGGGGCCTTTAAGGTTCAGCGTGGCCGCGCCGTTGATATCGAGCTGGCCCTTGAGCGAAAACTTCTTCCCGCCGTAGTTGAGCGTGCCGGTGAATTGCCCCGTCGCCGTGACCTTGGTGCTGGTCATGCCAATGCTAAGCGGATCGGCATAGAGGCCAAACACCGCGTTGTATTTTCCGGCGTGCGGCGTAAACGGTTCTTCGCTGACGATGGTGACGACGGCTCCGCCGACGCCACCCAAGATGCCAATGTAGCCATTCCCCGTCGCGTGCTCGAGCCCGATGGTAAAGAATTCGGGTGCTTCGTGAATGTTGTCGTCGAAAATATCGACATCGAACGTCGCGCTGGCGGCGCCAGCCGTGAAGGACACGGTGTGCGGAGAGACATCGAAATCATTCACGCCAGCACTGCCCGTGTGGGGAACGGCACGCACCGTAATGGCCTCCGACGTGTCGCCCGCCCGCATGATGGTGATCGTCTGATGGCCGCCGAGCTCCGGGACGGTGTAGAGAACCGGATTGAACGTTAGTTTGCCGGCGGGCTTCCACTGCAGCGTGAACAGCGTGCCCAGCGTATCGGCCAGGGCACTATTGCGCAGCGCGATGTAGTAGGTGGTGCCGGCCACCGGCGCGAAGGCGGCGCGGCATTCGCCGCCGAGGCCATTGATGGTGAATTCGGAACCCACCACGCGCGTGAGGGCGTTCAGGGCCGACCCGGTATAGACGCTGAAGTCGGCGAAGGACTGTCCATTGGCCAGCGTGGGGTTCATGCGGAAGACCACGGGATTGCCGTCGGGCGCCGTCCACGCAAACCACACGGTGCGCTTCTGCGGCGTGTTGCTGCTGGGACCATGGGCGGGCTCGCCTGCCTCGACCGTGGCCGTGGCGAGTCCAGCTTCGATGGAGCCGCTGGCCCCGCTCAGCGCGAAGGCATCAGCGAAGTTGTCGTTGTTCACGATCGTCACCGTGGCGACGGACGGCGTGCCCACGGGCAGAGGGACGGGAGTTGCGTGAAGGGTCACGGTGAAGGTCTCGGGATTTTCCGCTCCATCGTTGTCGGTGATCGCCGCGAAGTAGTCCTTGCCCGTCTCACTGTCTGCCAAGCTGTCCGTCATGAAGACGCCGTTCGTGTCGAATCCATTGCCATTCCCGACGGTGGCGGTGCCCGCTTGCGAGTCGATCAAGTAACCCAATTCGCCTTCGGAGCCGCCCGTGCGCACGAGGGGAATTCTTACGGTGCCGGCCGGCTCAAAGGCGGTGTAGGTGTCGGAAGTAAACTGCACTTTGCCGGGCTGGGAAATTATCCAGTTCAGTTGCTCATTCGAGGCCGTGGCGTCGGTTCCCATGGCGTCCACCAGCACGTGATAGGTCGTCCCTTGGATGACGGGATAGGCGCTTTGAGTCCGTCCACCTTCGACAAAAACCCCACCATCGGGGACCTCCACCAGAGTGCCGAGCGTGTTGCCGGTGTAGAGGCGCGCAGTCAGATCGATCTGATTCGTGGGACTCCAGAACACGACTCCATTTTCCGGCGCCACCCATAGGTACCACACGCTATGGTGACGCAGTGGTTTGTAGGCGGGCTCGGCTTCCGTGGAAGCGCCCTGGGTGGTGACCAGCGTCAACCCCGAACCGCCCATGATCGGGGAGGCATTGGCAAAGTCGTCGTTGGCCGGACGCTCGTCGTCGAAAATCGTGATCTGCGGAAAGGGTCCGACAAGGGGCGAGAGGACCGTCGCTCCCGTGGGGGTGGAGAAGCCGATGCGGAAAGTCTCGTCCGGCTCCGAGATCGCATCCTGAAGGATGGTCACGCTGACACTGCTCGTCCGCTGCCCGGCGCCAAAGCTGACGGGGGTTGGATTGCTGAGGAAATCGGCAGCACCGGTGGCGGTGTCCTCTCCGCCACTGGTGGCGCCAGCCAGGACCGAAGCGCTGCCATTGGCGCCCAGCGCGCGAATCAAAGTGATCGAGTGCGCACTGTTCGCTTCGTCGAAACCGATGGGCGCATAGACGATGATGCCCGGATCATTCGAGGGTCCCACCGAAAGCGTGTAGTTTCCCTGCGCCGCGGGGATCGTCCCGGGCTGGCTCGAAAATCCGTCGACGGAAATGTAGTAGGTCACATCCGCAGTCGCGGTAAAGCTGAGCTCGCTGGCGGTGAAGCCCCCACCTACGTCATCATTGCTCGCCACCAGCGCCAGCGTGTCCACGCTGCTTCCCGTATAGACCGCGAGGACCGTGTTGAAATTACTGCCGAGCAAGCTGATGACCTTGGTTCCACCGGTGTTCGGGATCCATCGCCACCAAACCGAAGCCCCGCCAGCCGCCGGGGGCAGCACTTCCCCGTTTTGTTTGGTGGCGAAGAAATTGTCCCCGGTCACCGAGCCGCGGTCGGCGTCGATGGTGATGGCCTGGTTGAAGTTGTCATTGGTGGCGGCCAGACCGGTGGCAGCGAGGAGGACCAGCCAGAGGAAAAGGCGGAACGCAGATAGTAGAATGGTTTTCATAACACGAAGGGCAGGATGAGCGTTTTGAATTGCAGCGAGGAAGCGACTCACACCCGATGGCATTAAGCCGCAGTCCTCTTCGTGCAGCGGCGCACACTGTCTCCCTGCCGCTTGAAGCACGCCCGGTACGACGGCTTGGCACGGTCGGAAATGGCGGTGGCGAACCGGCGCCGGGGGTGCGTGGCCAAAGAGGACCCGAGGGAAGATGAAAGGGCGGTTTCCCAGCGCGGGAAACCTTTTCGTGCGCTTGGCGAGGAAAATATTTTTAAAAATATCTTGCACCCAGGACCGAATGCCATATCAACAAAGGTTCCTTTCTGCCTGAAAATTTGGGTGGGAGGGTTGTGTCTAGACCCAAATAATCAACCACGCCGCACGCTGAACACACGAAATTGCATCCGGTTCAAATTTAGCCGCACGAAAAAGCCGCCCGAACCTGTTGTAACCGTGACTTTAGCGAAAGCGGTGTTTCGCAGCATCGACATGTTTACCGCAATTCACAGCCTGGCGCCAAGCCGATCGGGAGGATCGGGAGGAGTGGGAGAATTCTCCGGGGGAGGATTCCGTTTGAGGAAAGGAACATCGAGGAATGAACGCCAAGTGAATTGCAAAACTCTAATACGCTCCAGCCAATCGGCCCGGAGCACATCCTTGGTCGTAAGCGCTATAGCCACCGTGAGCACTGGAGCGCGACCCAAGGCCGGAACTTTCTAAATCGAGCCTTCGCCGGCTGGGGCTTCCCGGGAAACGGCGGAATCATCTTCAAAATTAACCCACACGAATCGTCTCTATATGTCAGAACGCCAAAACTTCGGTAAACTTACGGAAGGCGCCGAGCCGCCAAACCTCATCGAACTCCAAACGGATTCGTACAAGGAGTTTCTCCAGGACGGCATCTCCGTCGGCAAGCGCAAGGAAATCGGCCTGCAGGCCGTGTTCAAGGAAGTGTTCCCGATCTCGAGTTATGACGAGAAGGTAACGCTGGATTTCGAGAGCTACGAAATCTCCGAGCCCAAGATGAGCCTGCGCGAATGCATGCGCGAGGGCCAGACCTACAGCGCCCCGTTGTATGTCACCTTCAAGCTCAAGGAAGAAAAGGGCACGAAGGAAGAGAAAGTGTACATGGGCGAAATCCCGCTCATGACGCCCTCGGGCACCTTCGTCATCAACGGCGCCGAGCGCGTCGTGGTTTCCCAGCTCCACCGCTCCCCGGGCATCTGCTTCGAGTCGTCGCTGCACCTGAACGGCAAGACGCTCTACAGCTTCCGCATCATTCCCGACCGCGGCTCGTGGGTGGAATTCCAGTTCGACACGAACGACCTGCTCTACGCCTACCTCGACCGCCGCAAACGCCGGCGGAAGATTCTGGCCACCACCTTCCTCCGCGCGCTGGGCTATGGCACGGACGAGGAAGTGCTGAAGCTGTTCTACAAGTTTGAAGACCTGAAGCTGAGCGAGGACCTCGAAGAAGAGGAAATCGCCACCAAGGTGCTGACGGCGGACGTCCGCGACGGCGAAATCACCGTGGCGCGCGCCTTCGAACCGCTGACCAAGGCGACCATCCGCCAGGTCATGGCGCTCGGCGTGAAGAGCGTGAAGGTCGTCGACACCAAGAACGACGACTCGGTCATCAAGTCCCTCAAGAAGGACCCGGCGCATGACGAAGAGGAAGCGCTGAAGGACATCTACCGCCGCCTGCGCCCTGGCGACCCGCCAACCATCCCGAATGCGCGCGCCCTGCTGAAGCGCCTCTTCTTCGACCCGAAGAAGTATGACCTGAGCCGCGTCGGCCGCCACAAGATCAACGTCAAGCTCGGCCTGAACATCGACCTCAACGAGCGCGTGGTGACGAAGGAAGACTTCATCGCCGCCATTAAGTACGTCATCGGCCTCCGCACCGGCCAAGGCCTGCTGGACGACATCGATCACCTCGGCAGCCGCCGCGTGCGCACCGTGGGCGAACTTCTCGCCAACCAGTGCCGCGTGGGCCTGGCCCGCACGGAGCGCCTGGTGAAAGAGCGCATGACCCTGTTTGATGCGAACGTCGAAATCATGACGCCGCAGAAGCTGATCAACCCGAAGGCGCTGAGCGCGGTCATCCGCGACTTCTTCGGCCGGAGCCAGCTCTCGCAGTTCATGGATCAGACGAACCCGCTGAGCGAGCTCACGCACAAGCGCCGTCTCTCGGCCCTCGGGCCGGGCGGTCTCTCGCGTGACCGCGCGGGCTTCGAAGTCCGCGACGTGCATCCTTCGCACTACGGCCGCATCTGCCCGATTGAAACGCCGGAAGGCCCGAACATCGGCCTCATCAGCTCGATGAGCACCTTTGCCCGGATCAACGACTTCGGCTTCATCGAGACGCCTTACCGCAAGGTGGTCAAGGGCCGGGTCATCGACCAGATCGACTACCTCACCGGCGACAAGGAAGAGCAATTCACCGTCGCGCAGGCCAATGCCCCGCTCGATGAGAAGGGCCACTTCACGCAGGAGAAGGTCTCCATCCGTCATCGCGGCGACTTCCTCGAAGTCGAGCCCGAGAAGGTGGACTACATGGACATCTCGCCCAAGCAGCTCGTGTCCGTGGCCGCCGCGCTCATTCCGTTCCTCGAGCACGACGACGCCAACCGCGCGTTGATGGGCTCGAACATGCAACGCCAGGGCGTGCCGCTCCTCGTGAGCGAATCGCCGATCGTCGGCACCGGCATGGAAGGCAAAGTGGCGCGCGACTCGAAGGCCGTGGTGCTTTCGGAGTTCAGCGGCCGCGTGGCCGAAGTGACCGCGGATCGCATCATCGTCACCAAGGACGGCGAGATGCCGAACCAGAAGAAGTTCAAGCACGATCCCGACAACGAAGTGGGCATCTACGAGCTGCGCAAGTTCATGCGCAGCAACGCCGGCACCTGCATCAACCAGCGCCCGATCGTCAAGAAGGGCCAGCACGTGAAGAAAGGCGCGGTCATCGCCGACGGCCCGAACACGGAAGAAGGCGAACTCGCCCTCGGCCGCAACGTGCTCGTCGCGTTCATGCCGTGGAACGGGTATAACTTCGAGGACGCCATCGTGATCTCCAAGCGCGTCAGCAAGGAGGACATCTACACCTCGATTCACATCGAGGAGTTCGAAATCGGCGCCCGCGACACCAAGCTCGGACCGGAAGAAATCACGCGCGATATTCCCAACGTGTCGGAGGAAGCCCTGCGCAACCTCGGCCCGGACGGCGTCATCCGCGTCGGCGCGGAAGTGAAGCCTGGCGACATCCTCGTCGGCAAAATCACGCCGAAGTCGGAAACCGAACTCGCCCCGGAAGAGCGCCTGCTGCGCGCCATCTTCGGCGAGAAGGCGGCCGACGTGAAGGACACCTCGCTGACCGTGCCCTCGGGCACCTACGGCATCGTGATGGACGTGAAAGTTTCCAGCCGCCTGAAGGAAGTGCAGCGGCTGAAGCTCTCGCCCACCGAGGCCAAGAAGCAGGGCAAGGCGATCGAGGAAGAGTTCATCAAGCGCAAGGAAGAGCTGCACGAACAGCTCACCGAAGCGCTCTCGAACATCCTGCTTGGCGAGAAGATCCCGCTCGACGTGGTGAACGCGCAGACCGGCGAAATCATCATCCCGGCCAACCGCAAGATCACCAAGACGCTGCTGCGCAAGCTGGCTTCGGTCTACGATCACGTGGACATCGATCCGTCCCCGATCCGCAACAAGATCCGGGAAATCATCGGCCAGTTCGAACACAAGTTCGCCGAGCTCGAGCTCGAGCGCGAACGCCGCATGGACTCGGTGGAAGCCGGCGACGAAGTCGACCCCGGCATCATCAAGCAGGTGAAGGTCTACGTCGCCTCGAAGCGCAAGCTCTCGGTCGGTGACAAGATGGCCGGACGCCATGGCAACAAGGGCGTGGTCGCCAAGATCGTGCCCGAGGAAGACATGCCGTTCCTGAACAACGGCCAGCCCGTGGACATCGTCCTGAACCCGCTCGGCGTGCCTTCGCGTATGAACGTGGGCCAGGTGTTGGAAACCCATCTCGGCGTCGCGGCTCGCGCGCTGGGCTTCAAGGTGGCCACGCCGGTCTTCGACGGCATCAAGGAAGAGGAAATCTTCAACTTCGTGCAGAAGGCCCGCAAGGTGCCCGGCTACGAATGGCTCGGCGAAACCGGCAAGAGCGTCGTTTACGACGGCCGCACCGGTGAACAGTTCGACCAATCGATCGTCGTCGGCGTCATCTACATGCTGAAGCTCGGCCACTTGGTCGCGGACAAGATCCACGCCCGTGCGGTCGGCCCGTACAGCCTCGTGACCCAGCAACCGCTGGGCGGCAAGGCCCAATACGGCGGCCAGCGCTTCGGCGAGATGGAGGTGTGGGCACTGGAAGCCTATGGCGCCGCCTACACCCTGCAGGAACTGCTCACCGTCAAATCCGACGACGTGCAGGGCCGCACCCGGATCTACGAAGCCATCGTGAAGGGCGACAACTCGCTGGAAGCGGGCACGCCGGAATCCTTCAACGTGCTGATCAAGGAAATGCAATCGCTGGGTCTCGACGTGAAAGTCGGCTCCAAGACGAACATCGCCAGCCTCGCGGCCGACCTCGGCGGCATCTAATTCGTGCGACGAAACAACTGAATCGCAACTCGATAATTCATACCCAATATGAGCGACATTCTTCGTGATATTCTCGGCGCTGAGCAGCCTCAGCAGCAGTCCGAGTTCAACTCGGTGACCATCACCGTCGCCTCGCCCGACTCGATCCGCAGCTGGTCGAAGGGCGAAGTGAAAAACCCGGAAACCATCAACTACCGGACGTTCAAGCCCGAAAAAGGCGGCCTCTTCTGCGAGCGCATCTTCGGTCCCACGCGGGACTGGGAATGCTCCTGCGGCAAATACAAGCGCATCAAGCACAAGGGCGTCATCTGCGACCGCTGCGGCGTCGAAGTGACCCTGAGCCGCGTGCGCCGCGAGCGCATGGGCCACATCGAACTGGCCGTGCCGACGACGCACATCTGGTTCTACAAGTGCATGCCTTCGCGCATCGGCCTCATGCTCGACATGAGCAGCCGCCAGCTCGAGCGCGTGATCTATTACGAGGACTACCTCGTCATCGATCCGGGCAACACCCCGCTGACCAAGGGCCAGCTCCTCACCGAGACCGAGTACCGCGAGGCGCTCGAGCAATACGGTGACGAGAGCTTCCGCGCCGGCATGGGTGGCGAGGCCGTCCGCGACCTGCTCGCGGCCATCGACCTGGCCACGCTGCAAAAGGAACTGGAAGAGCAGATGGGCGCCACGCGCTCCAAGCAGAACCGCAAGAAGCTCGCCAAGCGCCTGAAGCTCGCCCAGGGCTTCATGAGCAGCGGCACCCGCCCCGAGTGGATGGTGCTGAGCGTGCTGCCGGTGATTCCGCCGGACCTGCGCCCGCTCGTTCCGCTGGAAGGCGGCCGCTTCGCGACCTCCGACCTGAACGACCTCTATCGCCGCGTCATCAACCGCAACAACCGTCTGCGGAACCTGCTCCAGCTCAAGACGCCGGAGGTCATCATCCGCAACGAAAAGCGCATGCTCCAGGAAGCCGTGGACGCGCTCTTCGACAACGGCCGCCATGGCCGCGCCGTCACCGGCGCCGGCAACCGCGCGCTCAAGTCGCTGTCCGACATGCTCAAGGGCAAGGGCGGCCGTTTCCGGCAGAACCTGCTCGGCAAGCGCGTCGACTACTCGGGCCGTTCGGTCATCGTCATCGGTCCTGAGCTCAAGCTCAACCAGTGCGGTCTGCCGAAGAAGATGGCACTCGTGCTGTTCGAACCGTTCATCATCCGCATCCTCAAGGAACGCGGCTACGTGCACACCGTGCGCTCGGCCAAGAAGATGATCGAGAAGCAGACGCCGGAAGTGTGGGACATTCTGGAAGAGGTCACCAAGGGTCACCCCGTGCTCCTCAACCGCGCCCCCACCTTGCACCGCTTGTCGATTCAGGCTTTCGAGCCCCTCCTCATCGAGGGCGAGGCCATCCGCATTCACCCGCTCGTTTGTACGGCCTACAACGCCGACTTCGACGGTGACCAGATGGCCGTGCACGTGCCGCTGTCGGTGGAGGCGCAGATGGAGTGCCGCATGCTCATGCTGGCGCCGAACAACCTGTTCTCGCCCGCGAGCGGCAAGCCCATCACCACGCCGTCGCAAGACATCGTGCTCGGCTGCTACTACCTCACACAGGAGCCCCGCCACCCGAAAAAGGAGGGCGATTATCTTCCGCTGTTTGCCGACATGAGCGAAGTCGAATTCGCCATGGCGGAACACAAGGTGAACGTGCTCTCCCGCATCCGCTTCAAGAACCCCGATCGAGGCAAGGCCACGGTGTTTGGCGACGCGGAAAAGACCGTCATCGAAACCACGGTGGGCCGCGTGATCTTCAACCAGCTCTGGCCGCACCCGGTCGGGTTCTTCAACAAGACCTGCGCCAAGAAGCAACTCTCCGACCTCATCGCCAAGACCAACTCGCGGGCCGGCCACAAGGCCACCGTGGAGATGCTCGATAAGCTCAAGGAACTCGGGTTCCACTGGGCGATGCGCGCCGGCGTGTCCATCGGTATCAAGGACATGCTCATTCCGAAGGAAAAGCACGAAGCCATCGACATCGCCTTCAAGGCCGTCAGCGAACTCGATAAGCAATACCGCCGCGGTATCATCACCGATGGCGAGCGCCACAACAAGGTCATCGAGTCCTGGACCCAGGCCGGCAACAAGATCTCCGAGGTCATGTTCCGCACCCTCATGTTCAATGAGGGCCGCAAGGAACTGAACCCGGTGTACCTGATGGTGGACTCCGGCGCGCGCGGCAACCGCACGCAGGTGAACCAGCTCGGCGGCATGCGCGGCCTGATGGCCAAGCCCGACGGCTCCATCATCGAGCAGCCGATTACCTCGAACTTCCGCGAAGGCCTCACCGTGCTGGAGTACTTCATCTCCACCCACGGCGCCCGCAAGGGTCTGGCCGACACCGCGCTCAAGACCGCGGACTCCGGCTACCTCACCCGCAAGCTGGTGGACGCGTCGCAGGACGTCATCATCTCCGAAGACGATTGCGGCACGGCCCAGGGCATTGTGGTTCGCGCGATCTACGACGGCGACAAAGAAGTCGTCCCGCTCGCGACCCGCGTCATTGGCCGCACGGCCGGTGAAACGGTGAAGGACCCGGTGGCTGGCAAGAACATCGTTCGCAAGGGCGACCTCATCGACGAGGCCACGGCGGTTTCCATTGACGCCATCGGCCATGAGAGCATGAAGATTCGTTCGGGCCTCACCTGCGAAAGCAAGCGCGGCATTTGCGCCCGCTGCTACGGCCGCCAGCACGCGACCGGCGCCATGGTGAAGATCGGCGAAGCGGTCGGCATCATCGCCGCGCAGTCCATCGGCGAGCCCGGCACGCAGCTCACCATGCGCACCTTCCACGTCGGCGGCGTGGCCATGCAGTCGTTCAAGACTCCGGTCATCAAGGCCAAGAACGAAGGCGCGATCAAGTACCACGAACTGCGCGTCGTCCACAGCGTGGACGGCAAGTGGATCGCCCTGAACAAGAACGGCTACATCACCATCAGCGCGCCGGACGGCCGCGAACTCGAGCGCCACAACATCATCCTCGGATCGGTCATCTCGGTGCCCGACGACGGCAAGGTGAAGAAGGGCGAGCAGTTCGTGGAATGGGATCCGTGGAACGTGCCGATTCTCACCGAGAAGCCCGGCAAGGTCGTCTTCAAGGACATGATCACCAACGTGACGGTCCGCAAGGAGACCGACGAAGCCACGGGCACCGTGGGCCTCGTGGTCATCGAGCACAAGGAGGACCTCCATCCGTCCATCGTCATCGAAGGCGACGACAAGAAGGTGGTCGCCAGCTACCCGATTCCCGCGGGCGCGCACCTTTCGGTGGCCGAGGGCAAGAAGATCCCGGCCGGCACGCTCCTCGCGAAGACCCCGCGCAAAATGTCCAAGACCAAGGACATCACCGGCGGTCTGCCGCGCGTAGCGGAGCTCTTCGAGGCACGCCGCCCGAAGGACGCCTGCGAGATCAGCCGCATCGACGGCTCCGTCGAAATCGGCGGCCTTGTCCGCGGCAAGCGCAAGATCATCGTCCATCCGGAAGAAGAGGGCGAATCGGAAGAGCACCTCGTGCCGCAGGGCCGCACCATCATCGTCTATACCGGCGACAAGGTGAAGAAAGGCCAGCAGCTCACCGAAGGCCCTGTGCCTCCGCACGACATCCTCGATGTGCTTGGGCCGCAAGCGCTCCAGGAACACATGGTCAACGAAGTGCAGGAAGTTTACCGCCTCCAGGGCGTGGAAAT
>OUNM010164114.1_pt1 | contig 18034 bp, 16 predicted proteins | sample 1769961 | NCBI WGS metagenome assembly OUNM01 (sample SAMEA3914820, study PRJEB12502) | metagenome | biome: forest; material: soil | place: USA | collected 2012-03-12 | depth 0.3 m
GCCTCGTGCTGATCGACGTGCCTCGTGCGACCGCGGCCCACCGGCTCCGGATGCTCCCGCAGGCGCTCTGGAACGCCTTCCGGCACCGCGCCACCTTCGCCGAACACGTGAAGAATGCATGCCGTCCGACGCCGGCGCTCCGTCGTTTCGTGGCCGCCGTCCGCGGTCGACCATTGCCCGCATTCGCCGGCTGATTCGCGGCCTCACGGGGCTCGGCTGCAGCTGATAGAGTCGATCCCGCTGGAGGCGGGGATACGCGTGGCGGACGCGAAGACGGAGATCAAGAAAGGGGACGTTCTCGGCGGGAAATACCGCATCGAGCGCGTCATCGGTCAGGGCGGCATGGGCGTCGTCGCCGCTGCTCGCCACACCGAGCTCCAGCAGCGCGTCGCCATCAAGGTCCTGCCGGCTCACCTCGCGCCCGACGACGAGGTGGTCGAGCGCTTCATGCGCGAGGCCCGCGCTGCAGCGCGCCTGCGCAGTGAGCACGCCGTCAAGGTCGTCGACGTCGGCACCCGCAACAACGGCTCGCCCTACATCGTGATGGAGCTCCTCGAAGGCGAGGACCTCGGCGCGCTCAGCGAGCGCGGTCCGCTGCCGACCGCGGACTCGGTCGACTACATCTTGCAGGCCTGCGAGGCCGTGGCCGAGGCGCACGCGCTCGGGATCCTCCATCGCGATCTCAAGCCACGGAACCTGTTCCTCTCGAAGCGCCTGAACGGGCATCCCTTCGTGAAGGTGCTCGACTTCGGTCTCGCGAAGAACATGCACTTCCAGGAGCGCGCGCTGACCGCGACGGCCACCGCGCTGGGGTCGCCTCAGTACATGTCGCCCGAGCAGATGAAGGCATCGCGCGAGATCGACTTCCGTACCGACATCTGGTCGCTCGGCGTGTGTCTCTACGAGCTCCTCTCCTCGCACGTGCCCTTCGATGCCGGAGCGGTTCCGGTTCTCTGCGCGATGGTCTTGAAGGACCCACCCACGCCACTGCCGAGCTATCGGCCGGACGTGCCGCCCGCGCTGTGGGCCATCATCCAGCGCTGCTTGATGAAGGACCCATCGCAGCGGTTCGCGAACATCTCGGAGCTCGCCGCGGCGCTCGAGCCGTTCGCGCCGCCCCATGCGCGCGGCGCGGGGCACCGCATCGAGGCCGTACTTCGTGCTGTGCGGCCGCTGTCCGACCCTCCTCCCGCCCTCGACCCGATGGGCGCGATGCGTCCCGAGCCGAACCTCGAAGCAACGCGCATCGCCGCTGCGTTCGAGTCAGGACCGCGCGACGACACGGGCCCTTCGCCGATGCTGTGGTGGACCATCGGCGGCGCGTCGTTGCTCGTCATCATGGTGCTGGTCGGTGGTGTCTTCGTCGCTCGCGCGCTGCGCGGCCCCGCGGCGCGCCAGCCTGCGGTGTACGAGCCGGACGTTGCCTCGCTCGGAAGCGCCGAGCCCCGCACGAAGGGCAGGGACGCGGCGAGCTCCAGCGATTCGAGCGCTCCGACGGCTGTCCCGGCATCGCCGGCGACGAGCCCGGGTGGCACCACGCCGAGGCCCAGGCCTCCTGGCGGCGGTCGACCGACGAAGGAAGATCCAGCACAGCGGTTCTGATCCGTCGGCCGCGCTCTTCACCATGATCTCTACTCCTGCGTAGGCGTCGTACAGCCTCGTACGGAAATGGAGATCGCCGCGCGCCTACCATGAATTTCGAGGAAGGCGGAGCGTTCTCGTTCGTAAGAAATCGTGGCGGAGCGACCTGACGACGCGCACGCGTATGTCAGGATGTAACGTTGGAGGTTCTCTCGATGAAGCTGACTCGCGGCGCGATCGCGGCGGTGCTGGTCGTCGGATGCTGGACGGTGCCGGCGAGAGCCGATGACTCGTCGCACGACAAGGCCGTGGCCTCGTTCCAGGAGGGTCGCAAGTACATCGAGGCCGGAAACTGCGACGCAGCCATCACGAAGCTGCGTGAGAGCCTCTCCTTCGAGCCCTCCGTCGGCGCTCGGCTCTCGCTCGCCGATTGCTACGAGGCCAGCGATCCGCTCGCCGCGTGGCGAATGCTGAAGGACGCCGCGAACCTCGCCTACATCAACGCAGATGACCGCCTTCCTCTCGCCGAGTCACGCGCGGCGGCGCTCGAGAAGCGACTGCCGACCATCCGCGTCGTCGTCCCGCCCGGCACGGTGGAGCAGCCCGGCTTCGAGCTGCGTATCGACGGCGAGCTGATCGACAGGTTCCATTATCGAACGGGCGTCGTGGCGACGAAGCCCGGCAAGCACGTCGTCGAGGCGCTCGCGCCGCTCCGTCACTTCGCGCAGCAGGTGAACGCCGAGACCGGCGGCTCGACGCAGGTCAGCGTTCGGCTCGAGCGCGACGCGTGCGCGGTGCCTCCTCCGCCGAACGCTGCGACAGCGCCGGCGCCGTTGACGACGGTCATGGCGGAGAGCCCGGGCAGCACGCGACGAACGCTCGGCCTCGCGATCGCCGGCGTGGGAATCGCAGGTCTCGCGAGCGGCGTCGTGTTCGGCATCGTCACGCTCGACAAGAAGAGCAAGATCGACGACCTCTGCGGAGGGAGCGCGGGTGACTGCAAGGCGCCGCCCGGCTCGGTCGACAACGAGCGACAGTCGGCGACGACGGCCGCGACGATCTCGACGGCGAGCTTCATCGCGGGCGGCGTCGCGCTCGTGGGCGGCGGCCTCCTCTATTTCACTGCGCCGACCTATGCGACGTCTCCGTCGACGCGCTCGGCGCACGCTTCGGTCCGACTCTCGCCGCGCGTGGGCGCGGGGAATGCGGGGATGGGCCTCGAGGGAACGTGGTGACAGCGCCTCTCCGAAGAGCTCGCGCGCATGCGCGGCGCGGCGTGTATCTCGGTGTCAGTCTCATCGCGCTGTGTGCGCCGGTGGCCGCTGCCCTGGTCGCGTGCACGGCCGGCGACCTCAGGTACACGTCGACCTCGTCCGAGGCGGGCGCGGACACCGGCGTGGTCGCCGATGGCGGGCCTCTGAGCGAAGGCGACGGCGCGCTGTTCCCGCTGCCGCCTGTGAGCGACGGCGGGATCGTGGCGTCGATTCGCTCCGTCGCGTGCAGCAGCCTCGATCCCGACGGCGGCTGCGACCCCACCGCTGGCTCGGGGTGCTGCCTCGCATCGAGCTCGAACCCGACGGGCAGCGACAACACGTGTGTCGATCAGCTGCAGCACTTCGGCGGCACTGCGTGCATGAACGCGGGGGACGTGTTCCTCGCGTGCCTCGGCAGCAACACCGACAGCGTGTGTTGCTGGCAACCCGAAGGCGACGGTCGAATGAACACGCGTTATCGAACCGACTGCGACGGAGGGATCGAAGCGTGCGATCCGCTGGCCGACGGCGGCTCGTGCTCGAACGGTGCAGTCTGCACACCGAAGACGTGCAAGGGCGTGATGATCGGCTACTGCGGATCGGGAGCGGCGCCATGCGCGGACTGAGCATGCAGCTCGGCCTCCTCGGCGCGTCGGCGTTCGCGCTCGGCGCCGTCCTCGTCACGCTCGGTGGCTGCGAATCGGCGACGAACCTCGACGTGACCTACGAGGACGCGAGCGCGGCGCTCGATGCCGGGAGCGGTCCGACGCCGGACGGAATGGCGCCCGGCAACGGCGGAGATGGAAGCGCCGGCAGCGACGGCTCGACGTCGATCCTGCCCGTGCTGACGGGCTGTCCGTGCGATCCGACGCAGGGTGTCGGCTGCTGCTTGCCGACCGCCGCCAGGCCGTTCTGCACCCCGACGACGGAGACGTGCACGGACGCGAAGGGCACGTTCTTGAAGTGCGTCGGTCCGGATCCGACGAGCGAGAGCGTGTGCTGCTGGCACGGCACCGGACCAGGCGCCGTCACTGCGCTTGCCGCTACGTGCAAGGACGGCCCCGTCGCCTGCACGACCGATACCGATTGTGCGGGAAGCGGCGCGACCAAGTGCTCGCTCGCTTCGTGCTTCGGAGGCACGATCGTCGTCGGCGCGTGCGGCTCCGTCGCGCCGACCTGCCCTCAGCCCTGACGGATCTGCTTCACCGCCGCCGTCACGTCGCCGCCGCTCACCGCTGCGCCGGACGCCTTGAGGTGCTTCATCGCGATGCCGGTCGCCTGTCCGTCGCTGCCGGCGGCCTTGATCGCGTCGACCTGCGCGGCGAGCGCCGCCACGATCTGCGCGGGGCTCATCTGCGCCGGCAGCAGTGACGCGAGCACCTCGATCTCGCGCTTCAACACCGGACCGCGCTCGTCGCCGGACGGGAGCGCGGCGAGCGTCTCTTCGTTCGACTTGATCAACTTGCGCAGCGCGGCGGCCGCGTCCTCTTCCGACATGGGCGCGTTCTTCCGCGCCTCGGCGGTCTGGATCTCGCCGAGCGCGAGCCGCAGCACATCACGCGTGACCGTGTCTTGCTGCTTCACCGCCGCGGCGACACGCTTCTTGATCTCTTCGACGAGCATGCCCGCAGCATCGCAGGTCACCCCACGTTGCGCCACGGCGAGCGTAGATCGCTGCGAACGGCGGCGACGTGCTTCCGATCGACGGCGCGGAACACGCCGCTTCCGGCGGATCGCATCGTCTCGGGGCAGAGATCGGGCTCCTCTTCCTCGAGCTCGTGACGCGGCTCGGGCTCGGTCAGGGCCTCGGAGGAGTCGGGCGACGCGGCGATCGCGGCCACGGCCTCGGCGATCGGCGTGGGTAGCGTCTCGGGCAGCGCCTCTGCGCTCCGCGCGATGACGCTCTCTCCAGAGAAGAGAATGTCTCCGAGAGGATCCACGAGAACGATTCGCATCGACGACATGACGACAAGACCTCCGATAAGAGCGTGGGCGGCAACCGGTTCAGGATGAGAGAAGACCGGAATGACGCGGGCACATGGTCTCAACCACTGCAGTGCGCGTGCCATTCCGCCTCGGTACCGAACGTCTTGAAACTCCTAACGGCCGGATGTCGTCATCCCGACAGTAGCGTCTGCATTTTCACGCTCGGGGCGTCAGCCGGGACGCGGCGACCGTGAAGGGCCGGATACACCGGGCCTTCCGCGGGCCGCCGCGCCTGCGGGTACGCGTCAGGACGACGCGTGGGGCCCGCGGATCTTGGCGTAGAAGCTCTCGACCTTCGAGACGAGATCGTGAACGGCCGCCTTCGACGCGTCGGTGGCGTTCTGCGCGCTCGTCGAGACCTCGTTGATGCGCGGCTCGAGCTTGTCGTCCCACTCCTGCTTCGCATCGAGCGAGGCAAGATGGATGTGGAGCTTCACCTCATCGCGCAGCATCGTGAGCTTCTCGATCCCCTTGGCAACCTCGTTCTTGACGTCGTTCGTGATCGTTTTCGTATCCATGAATACCTCCGCGCCCGAGAGATACACATCGCGTGCCGCATCGCGTCGGGCGACGCTCGAGCTCGCCGGCGCTCGGCATGCCGTATGAATGTCCTTCCGGCATGAAGCGCATTCTCGTCGCAGTCGACGCGTCTCCGTGTGCGCCTTCCGTCATCGAGGCCGGGGTCGAGCTCGCGAAATCGAGCGGCGCCAAGATGCACTTGCTACGCGTCGTAGGTCTGCCGCCCGAGCCGCTCCCGATGAACGGCATCACCGCGGCGCCGCCCACGCAGGTGCTCGACGGCATCCTCGTCACGGCCAAGCGCGACCTCGGTGACATCGCGCGGAACATTCCGGTCGATCTCGTCGAGGCAGTGTCGACGCAGATCGGCGTCGCATGGGACTCGATCTGCAACTACGCGCGCGAGCACGACGTCGACATGATCGTCATCGGCTCTCACGGCTATCGATTCATCGACCGCATCATCGGGACGACCGCAGCCAAGGTCGTCAATCACGCCGATCGCCCCGTGCTCGTGGTCCGCGAGAAGAAGAAGCTCGCGGCCTGACGCGCGGGCTGATCGCTCAGAAGCGTGCGCGCAGATCGACGGCTCCGCCGTAGGAGATCGATGCCCTGTGCGGTGCATCGCGTGTGGTCGGGAGGCTGGCACTCCTTGTCCGCCTGCGAGTTCGGGATGTCGACGAGGACCTCCTGACCGCGCGCGGGCACCTCGAGCCGCAGCGTCCACGGCTTTCGTCCGAGCTCACCCCTTGGCCACTCTCGCGCGCTCGATCAGGTCGCGCACGCTTCGCTGCACGCGCGGGCTCGGATGACCGAGGAGACGGTCGACGAGGCCCGGATCGAGCTCCATCGGAAGCACGCTTGCCAGCGCGTTGACCGCGCTCGCGAGAACGACCTCGTCGTCGTCGGCGCGCAGGATGTCGAGGAGGAGGCGGCGTTTTTCGTCGGATCGATCGAGCGACACCAGGATGCCGACCACGCCGTCACGCAGCGATGCGTCAGGATGACGAGCGACCGCGGTGACGACGTCGCCGAGCTCTCGCCAGCCGATCGCGCGGCCGGCCGCGAGGCGATCGAGGGCTTCCAGCAGCCAGCGACGCATCTGCACCGGCTCGTCGTCGCTGCGCGCGAGGTCCGCGATCGCCTTCCAGGACGACGGCGCCGCGAGATGTTTGAGGAGCCACGCGCTGTGCTCGCGCACGCGCATGTCCGTCTCCGAACGGAGCGCGGCGATGAGCGAATGACACAACGGCTCGCGATCCCAAGCGCGCGCGAGGTCGAAGAGCGCGCCCTCTGCGTCGTAGTCCACGTTGGAGAGCGCGGCGACGAGCGCGGGCGGCGGAACGCTGCGCAGCCACTCCGGATGCGTGCGAAGCTCCGCGGCGGCGGCCTCCGCGTGATCGGGATCGACCAGCTTGGCGAGCAGCTCCTGGCGCGCCTTCGACGTGAGGTCTGCCGTCTCGTGATACGGCGGCGGAACGGCGGACCCGGGGCGGCGCGTCGGCGGTGACGAGTCGTTGTTCGCCCATCCGTCGTCGGCGGGCGGCACGTCGGAAGGCGAGCTCGGCGAGTGTCGGGTCGGCGGCGGAATCGATCCTCGTGCGGCGGCCGGCACGGACGTAAGCTCGGCGGGAGGAGGCGCGGTGACGGGCCCGCCCGGGCCGACCGACGTGCGCTCCGGAGCGATCGACGGCGCACGCGCCGGCGCAGCCGACTCGTGGACCTGCGGCGGCACCGAAGCGTAGGTGGGCGGCGAGAGCGATGCGCGCGGCGGCGGAACCGACGCATGCGGCGGCGGAACCGACGCGTGCGGCGGCGGAACCGACGCATGCGGCGGCGCGACGGACGGATTCGGCGGCGGCGGAGGCACCGACTTGGACGCGGGCGACGACTTTGCCGACGCGTCCTCGGGCGTGCTCGCCGGCGAGCTCATTGTGGCCCGCGCCGGCGCTTCGTTCACGGCGCGAGCGAACGCGGCCGCGATCTCTTCGCGGAGACGTCGCACGTTGTTCTCGAGCGTCGCGTGGGCATTCGCGAGCGAGAGGGCATTCGTCTCGGCCGCCGCTGCGCGCGCATTGGCTGCTGCGACCTGGCGAGACGCTCGGTCCTCGCTCTCGCGCGCGGCTTCGAGCAGTTCCTCGGTACGAGTGTTCGCTTCGCGGGCGTCGTCGAGCGCGCGTTCGAGCAGATCGATCCGATCGCGTGCCGTTGCTCGATCTCGCGTGTTGTCTTCCTTCGCGCGCGCGAGCTCCTGGCGCACCGTCGTGAGCTCGTCGCGCGACTTCGTGAGCTCGTCGTGCGACTTCGTGAGCTCGTCGCGCGACTCCGTGAGCTCGTCGCCGGACTTGGCGAGCTCTTCACGCGTGGTCGCGAGCTCTTGGCGCGCGGTCGCGAGCTCCTCACGCACGCTCGCGAGCTCCTGGCGCATGGTCGTGAGCTCATCGGAGTCTTCACGCGATTGGGTGAACTCCGCACGGGCCTTCGCGAGGTCGGCCTGCGCCTTCGCCAGCTCCTCGCGCGTGCGCTCGAACGATGCGCGAACCTCGGCGGCCTCTGCGCGGATCTTCGACGCTTGCTCGCCGACCATCGCGGCGTCGCCCTCGGCCACGTCGAGCGCCCGCTTCGCCTTCTCTGCGTCGGCTCGCGCTTTCTCCGCGTCGCGCTTCGCGGTCTCGATCTCGGCTCGCGCCTTGGCGAGCTCACCGCCGGTGCTCGCAGCCTCCGCGGCGGCCGCGCGAAGCTGATTGACCTCGTCGCGCAGCTTTCCGACGTCCGCGGTCGCGTTCTTGGCCGCTTCGACGGCGAGCGCGAGATCGTCTCTCTCCGCGCGCACGGTCCGGAGCTCGGCGAGCGAGGCTTCGCGCATGTTCCGCAGCGAGTCCGCCTCGGCTTCGGCCGCAGCGAGCCTGCCCTCGAGCAAGAGCACCCGCTCGGTTGCGCGCTCGAGCCGATCGAGCGAGTCGGAGCGATCGCGTCGCTGATCTTCCAGCGACTTCTCCACCGCGGCGGCCTGCTGATGCAGCTTCGCGAGCTCGCGACGCAGCGCGATCATGCCCGAGGCAGCATTGTCGCCGCCGCGTCCGTCGCCGCGTCCGCTGTCGACGTTCACGACGTCGATGCGACTCGAGCTGACGCCGGCATCGTCGTCAGGCTCCGCCCGATCGTCGCGGCGCATCGCGGAAGGGGGACTGGTGTGACGCTCCGTCCGCGAATCCGACTTCGACGGCGACGACTCGATGACCTCGCTGGTCGGCGGCTTCTTGGACCCTTGCATCGACCACTTCATGAGAGCAGAAATCGGCCCTCAGCATGAAGTGCGCTGCTCATCGCACCCCATTGTCACGACTCATGTGACAGCGGCTTCGACCGTGGAAATCGGCGACTCGGATTCCAGCAGCGGCATCTCCCCGCGCAGTCGGGCCATGACCCGGCCGAGGCCGTCCAGGAGGCGAGCCTTGCGCACATTGTCCGTCGCTCGGACGGTCGTCGCGTCTGCAGCGCCCGAGACCACGAAGACCGGGATCCCCGACAGCGACGGATCGGAGCGCATGGCCGCGAGGCAAGCGCGTCCGTCCATCACGGGCAGCTCGAGATCGAGCAAAACGAGGTCGGGGCGCGGTAGCTCGCGCGCCATCTCGAGGGCCATCGCGCCGTCCGTGGCCACGAGGACGTCGCAGCCTTCGCGTCGAAGGATGCTCTCGATCAGCTCCGCCGCCTCGGTTTCATCCTCGGCGACCAGGACCAACGGTTTCCGCGCAAGCTTCGGAGGGAGGGACGACACGTGGCTCTACGAAGCAGGCAACGTGCCCGGTCGAGCCGTCGTTTCGGTGGCACCTGCCGCGAAGATATTCCGCAAAAAGACCGCGATTTGCGCGACCGCATGCCCCACGAGCCGGCGCCATACCGCCCCTTTGCGGCACTTCGCCATGCGGCACGAACTGCCGCCGCCCCCGCTTTTTCCTTGCGAAGGATGATGGGCGGGCAATGCTGCGTACCACGGTGCGACGCCTCTGCATGACCACGCCCTCCCTTCGCTTTGCCCTTCCGACCACGGTGGCGCTCGCCGGGCTCATCGGCCTCTTCGCGTGCGCGACGGACAACGGTGATTCGGTCCACGGCCCGCAGTTCGGTCCGATTCCCGATCGACCGGACGGAAGTTTGGACGACGGCCAGGCGCCGGACGAAGGCGGCTCGACGACGAGCGACGCGGAGGCCGGGGCGGACGCGCCGAACGGAGACAGCGCTTCACCGCCGTGCACCTCGGGAACCGTCGCCGTCCTCGCCGGCAACGACTCCTCTCTCAGCGGCGCCATCCAGCAGAGCGGCGGGGCGTGGACGGGCGCCGCGATCGCGGGAGGCGCGGCGAAGAGCGCGCCGTCACTCGTCGCATTCGGCACCGGATTCCTCGGCCTCACGCGCGGCGCCGGCGACGCGCTGCAAACGGTGACGTACGCCACGTCGTGGAGCAGCGCATCGGCGGTCGGCTCGCTCGTCACGCTGGGCTCACCTTCGATCGCCGTCGTCGGCACGAAGGCACAAGGCGTGTTCCTCTCCGGGCCCGATACCGGCACGCCCGACGCGCACAAGTTCTTCCGCATCGAGAACAGCGGCACGACGTGGAGCGCTGCCGACCCGGTCACGGCGGGCGGCAATCCGAGCTTCGGTCCGTCGTCGGCGCCCGCGGCTGCGGCCGGAAACGATCTCGTCATCGCGCAGGACGGCGACAACGCCAAGCTCTACACGCAGGACTGGAACGGTACGTGGGCTGCCGCGGTGCAGATCGCCGATCCCGTCGTCACGCTGAAGACGGCGCCACCGGCGCTCGTCTCGGTCACGGGCGCGTTCGACCTCGTGCTCCTCTACGCGCAGTCCGCCGTTCCCAACACCATCGGCTTCGCGACGCGCGACGCGACCACGAAGATGTGGAGCGCGGGCGCCGTCACCCAAGACACCGCGCAGACCGCCGAACAGATGTCGGTCACGCGCCTCTCCGCAACGACGCTGCTCGTCGCCTTCCGCGGCAACAACGGGCGCCCGTACACGATGACCGGCACCATCGGCGCGAGCTCGATCACGTGGGGCCTCCCTTCCGCGCTCCTCGCCGACACCTCCACCGTGGACAGCGCGCCGGCCGTCGCGCCGGGCGTCTGCGGGAACGACGCCATCGCCGTGTTCGCCTCGGGCGGCATCATCAAGGCCACCGAATACCGTGGGACGACGTGGTCCGTACCAGGTACGGTGACAGGCGCGTCCGGAAGCCGCGTTTCCGTGGCGACGCGCTGAGCGCCCTTCGCTACTCTCGTGGAGGTAGCGCCCGCTAGGGAGGGTTCGAGTTGGAGCCGACGCCGAGGAACGAGCGCGAGAACGCCGTGACGAAGTTCTGTCTCGCGATGGAGGAGCTCCGTCGCACAGAGGCAGGGCGCGTCAAGAACGCGAAGGAGCTCGTCGACTACTTCTTTCCGCACGACGCCACGAAGGCGCGCGATCAGCTGTTCGTCTATCTGCCGCGCGAGGTGCGCGCACCGATCGTCGCAGGGTGGGGGATCCGCGGCGCGAAGGCGGCGCTCCGCGACGACGACGACCGCATTCGCATGGTCATCCACGATGCGATCCTCGCCGGCGACATCGACGAGAACGTCTTCGAGCAAGGCGTGACGCCCGGTGTCATCGCGGACTGGGTTCCGCTCGACGAGTGGTGGGGCTTCTGGCGATCGGGCAAGGTCACCGGTGTTCCCGTGCAGAAGGCGCTCGCCACGGCGCGCGAGCTCGGGCTGTTCGACGATCGCTGGTTCCTCGAGAACGTCGACGGTCGTGGCGGTCGTCTCAAGGGAACCGACACGATCTGCGACACGCTCAGCAAGGATCAGATCGTCGCCTGGATGCGCAACGTGCACCTGGGCGGAGACGGCACCGCGGCCGGCATCGTCGCGGCGCTCGGCTGGGAGACGATCCTCGCGAAGACCTCGCAAGAGGCGCTGCTCTTCGCGGTCGACGCGCTCGCGAAGAAGATCGGGCTCGTCGCCATCGAGCCCGCGGTGCGCGGCAGCGAGGTGCCCGGCATCGCCATTCCCGACTTCCCGATGGAAGAGAAGGGCGTGCCCGCCGACGAGAGCGCGCCGGTGATCGACTCCTCGGGCACGCCCGGCGCATCGGGCACGAGTGCCACGAGCGCCACGTCGGGCACGTCCGGCAGCCCCGTTCCGGAGGCACCGGACTCGAGCTGGCCCGAGATCGCCGCGCCCGGCGACATGGGCTACGCGCTCACGCAGCCCGGTGGAATGGCGCCCGTGAAGCCGAGCTACGGAATGGACGACGACGAGGAGATCACCTCCGAGCATCGACTCCCGGTCGTGACCGCGCAGAAGCCGGCCAGCCCGAAATAGCGCCAGAAACGGCGCTAGCTGCGTCCGCCGACGAGGCCGAGCAGCTGCGTGCGAAGCGGCTCGTCGCAGCTTCGCGCGAGCTCGTCGACGACCTTCGGCGCGCCTTCTCCGCCGATCGCGAGATAGCTGACCGCCATCGCGAGGAGGACCGGCGTCGGCGCGGCCGGCGCCTTCGATCGCAACACGCCGAACATGCCGCCCTTCGGCGTCATCGCGCGACGGAGCACCGTCGTCGCGAGCGCACGTGCGTCGTCCTGCGCTCCGGCCAGTGCCTCGGCGATCGCGATGCGAACGGCGTTCGACTCGTTCGACGCGTTCGCGTTCTCGGCGAGGATGTCGGCGGCCTTGCGAACGACGTGATCGTCGACAGCGTGCAGATCACGCAGCCCGCGAATGGCCGCGACGCGTGCGCCCTCGTCGGCATCCTTGAGGAGCACCGCGAGGAGCAACGGTCGCGCGCGATCGCCCCAGAGCGTGACGAGCGGCGGGATCGCGGCCCGGCGCACCGCCGCGTCGCCCCAGCGAAGATATTTTGCGACCACGCCACCCGCGGCTTCGTCTGCGACGAGCGGCATCGAACGAAGGAGATCCTCGGCGAGGCGATGATCGTGCTGCGTGGCATCGCCCGGTTCGTTGCGGGTGAGCGCCGCCGAGAGCAAGGGCCACGACGCCGCGCCGATCGCGCGCATGGTCGCGACGAAGCGACCGCGAACGGGCGGCGTGGGATGCGCGCGCAGGCGCGCGGCATAGAGCGCGTGCGCCGCGGCTAGCCCGAGCGACGCAAGGAGCGCAGGCGCGGCGTCGTCGTGCTCGGCGAGGGCTTGCTCCGCGACGGGCGCGAGTCGCGCGGGATCCTGGAGCGAACGGACCAGACGTGCGGAGAGATCGGCGCGCACGTCCTTCGGATCGGTCGCGATCTTCCGGAAGATCGCCACGACATGGGCGAGCGCGGCGAGCTCCTTCTGCGCGAGCATCCAACCGAGCGCGCCCGCGAGCGCGCGTGCTTCGGCTTGGAAGCGCTCGAGCGACGACAGCTTCTCGCGGAGGGTCGTCACAGGCTCGCTCACGAGCTGCATCGCGAGCGTCCGCGGATCGAACGCCGCTTCCATGCGCGCGGTGCTGGGGAGCGGAATCGCACGTGAAGACTCGGTCCCCGCGGCGGCTCGTTCTCCCGATGCAGTGCGGCCGTCACCCGGAGGGCTGCTCTTTCGATCCGCCCTGCCGACACCCACGTCGTGGAGCTGGAGAGACGGCGGACGCAGCAAGGACCGCAGCTCGGCGCGCACGTCGCGCATGCTGTCCGGTCGCTCGGCCGGCGACTTCGCGAGCATGCGCAAGACGAGTGACTCGAGACGCTTGTCGACGGGGCGCACCGAAGACGGCGGCGGCGGCGCCTGCTCGCGATGCATCAGGAGGACCGTCGCCTCGTCGTCCGACGAGAACGGCAGCTGTCCGGTCGCGAGCTCGTACATGATGACGCCGAGCGAGTAGATGTCGCTGCGCCCGTCGATGTCGGCGCCGGCGCACTGCTCCGGGGACATGTACGCGGGCGTTCCGAGCCGATCGCTCGCGCCCGTGCGCGCGGCGATGCCGAAGTCGCACACCTTCACGAGCTCGACGGCCTCGCCCTCGTCGTCGTCGCTCTTCACGAGCACGATGTTCGTCGGCTTGACGTCACGGTGGATGATGCCGCGCGCGTGAGCATGACCGAGCCCGCCGGACACCTGCATCGCGATGTCCACGATCCGCGGCAGCGGCAACGTTCCGGCGCGCTGGAGCTTCTCCTGGAGCTCGACGCCTTCGAGGAAGTCCATCGCGAGATACAGGAGACCGTCTGGCTCCTGTCCGTAGTCGATGACGCGCACGACGTTCGGGTGATCGAGCTGGCTGACGAGCAGCGCCTCGGCGTGGAACCTGGAGCAGAACTGGAGGTCGGCGCGGAAGTGCTGGTGCAGCACCTTCACAGCGATCGTCGTGCCGAGCTGCTTGTGTCGTGCGCGATACACCGCGCCCATTCCGCCGACGCCCACGAGGCTCTCGACGACGAGCTTGCCCGCGAGCTCGCGACCGATGAGGTCCTCGGGCGCGTCGCCGACTCCGTGATCGGGGCGTGAATAATCACCGGCGAGGTCGCGCGTGTGATGCTTGGTGAGCGTCGCCGGCCGCGTCCTCGTGGCGCGCAGGCTGGGAAGGGCGGGGGCGCCGGGCGGCGGAGCGATCGATCGTGTCGCCGGCGGCGAGTCGTACGGATGGAGCCGCAGCGGGAATCCGCGCTCGGTCGGACCGCCCAGCGGCTCGCAGAGGACGAGGAGCGGCTCGGGATCGTCGGGCGTCGTCACCTCGAGCACGTGGAGCGAGGCATCGACCGGCGCGTCGATCAGCGGCACGAGACACGTGGCGCGCGCGGCGGCGAGCTCGTTCACCATCGCGCGCGCGCTCTGGTCAGCCAGCTCGGCGACCAGTACGGGCAGCAGCTTGTCAGGCGACTCGCTCACTCCGCCGATGGTAGAGCGGTCTCATTCCGTCGCCCAGCGATAGCGGAAGCCGAGCTCCGTGAAGTCGCCGCCGATGAGGCCGATGTGGTCCGGGCTCACCACGGTGGGGACGAAGGAGCCACGAACCTCCACGCGACGACTGAGCACGATGCGCACGACCGGGCCCACGCGGATCGTTCGTGAGTCGTCGCGCTTCGGGACGTCGAGGATCTCGCCGACGATGCCGATGCTGTGCTGCCGTGCGCTTCCGAACCGCAGCACGTAGCCGCCACGCGCGCGCCATACGAGAGGCGGCGCGACGATGACGTGGAGCGTCTCCTCGAAGACGAGCTGACCGTTGGGGACGCCCGTCACGTACGAGACGCTGCCGAGCGCGACCATGTCTCCCGGCCCGGCGGGAAGCGATGCTTCTGCCTCGGCTTCGTAGGTGATCACGCGTGACGGGTTGCCGACCGTCGAGTCGAGATCGACGCGGTTGTAGCTCTGCTGCGGGTTCAGGTAGTTGCGATTGAAGCTCGCGAAGTAGCGCGGACCGACGCGCAGATCGAACCGTGGCAGCGCGAGGCGGAGACCGCCGTACGCGCCGAGACCGGTGCCGATGATGAGCGGATTCGCGTCGATGCCGATCCACGACGAGAACGGCTTGCCGTAGCCGAGCGATGCGCGCGGCCGGAGATAGACCCAGCCGACGTCGAGCGTCGTCGCGAGGAACGTTCGCGGCGCGCCTTCGCTCCACGAGCGCCGGCTCCTCACGTCGATCAACGGATCGGGCGTGATGCCGTAGGCCTCGGGCGGCGGCGGCGTCGGCTCTTCCGGCGGAAGCGGCGCATCGAAGCCGGCGCCCGGCGCGACGTCTTGCGCGAACGCGACACGCGGCGCGAGCGGCCCGAGCAACGCGAGCCATACGACCGACGCTACCGACGAAAGAGCGCGCTTCAAAACACGCCTCCCACGCCGAGCCCGGCGCCGACCGGGATGAGCTGCCAATCGACCGCGGCCTTCTTCTCCGCGGGCGCCTCCGCGGGCGCAAGGTTGACGCGACGATAGTGGAGGAGCGGCACCGCGAGCCCGACGAGCGTCCCGACCCCCGCGCCGACGGCGACGTCCGACGCGTAGTGCATGTCGCCCATCACGCGCAGTGTCGCGGTGGCGGCTGCGCCGGCATACGCGGTGACGCACGAGAGCTCGTCTCCGATGCCCTCCATGAGATCGAGCTTCAGGTGATGGACGCAGATGAGGCCCGCCGACATGAACGTGAACGCGCTGTGGCCACTGAAGAAGCTGCGATAGTGGACGCTTCCTTCGCAGTCGTTCGTCTGGCTGGGCAGCTCCGGCGTGCCGCACGTCTGTCCGTACGGTCGCTCGCGGCTGACGATCGTGTTCGTCGCGCCCTGGACCGCGGTGACGATCGCGAGGGCTTCGCCGTCGACGAGCGCCATCTGCGCCGCGGCATCTGGGCTGCCGTGGTACCACCACGTCGTGATGAGCGCGTCGACGAAGAACGGCCACGTCGCCTCGAGCGACAGGATGACGTCGCTCGCGTCACGCGCGACGTAGCGGCCTTCGGAGGTCGGCAGCCGAAGCGCGTTTCGCGCAGCGTCGTCGAAGAGGATGCCGCCGCTGAGCGAGTGTTTCTTGAACGGCGGGATGATCGCGAAGGCGATCGCGATCGCTCCGCCGGTGCCCGTGATGATCCAATCCGCGGTCGAGAAGCGAGGCCACTCTGGGTCCCACTTGATCGGCTTCTTCGGTTTGTCGCCGAGCGGAGGGTAGATGACGTCGCCGGGCAGGACGTCGATCGGATTCTTCTTCAGGTTCGGTGGCGGCGCGAACGGCGAGGTCGGAGGCGTGGCCGTGGCGCCGGCAGGGGTCGGATACGTCGACGGAGGGCTCGAGGTGGGGACGTCGGTCGCATCCGCAGGCGGCGCGGGCGACGGCGGCGGCGGAGGCGCCTGCGGCGTGGTCGCGGGCGGCGGCTCGGGCTCCGGGAGCGGCGGCGCGGCGTGCGATGTACGGCCCCACGTCGTCGCGATCGCAACGAGCAAGGTCGTCGCGCCAAACCGTGATCGATTCCGCAAGGGGCGGCGAGTCTACGTCGTTCCGTGCCTCAGTCCAGCACGAGAACGCCGCGGTCGTGTGTCCGGCCCCAATCGCCGCACGTGCGAGGTTGCCCCTTCGGCGTATCGCATCGGGAGACCCACAGCCCGATCCGCTCGCCGCGCACACCCTGCTTGCCGAGCGACGCGAGGGGGATGGCCATCTCGATGACCCATTCCTCGTCGTTGTTGCTCGGGTCGTTCGGGGAGCCTTCGAGCTCGTGTCCGATGCGCGCGTGGCTGCTCCACGTGTAGTCGACGGCCTCGGACGGCGATCTGGCGGCGCGGACGCCGTCGGCGAGGACGCCGAGCGCAGACACGTCGAAGAGATACTCGCGTGCGTTCGGCGCGTCGTCGTGGAACGCGAGACGGAAGGAGTCGTCGCGCCAGACCTGACCGTCGCCTGCGTCGTGCGTGGCGCGGATGTCCTCGTCCGATGCGTACAGCCCGACGTACAGCTGTCCGTCGCCCCACGCGAAGCGCGCCTCGGAATAGGGACGCGCGAGGCTTGCTCGCGAGGGGCTGCCGGACTCGAGAAACGGACCCGTGCGAGCAGCGCCGTCGACCCACAGCGGTTCGGTGAGCTCGCCGTCGAGCACGGGCGCCGTCTTCGCGCGCGGCACGCGGAGGATCAGCTCGACGCCGTCGTCGTGGCTGGCGTCGGTCGCGGACGGCGCGTTCGTGGTCGGGCTCGTCGTGGGCCGTCGAAGCGCGATCGCCACGACGAGGGCGAGCACGCCGGCCGCCGCCAGGACGAGGACGACGGGGCGCACACGCGCCTCCTGAGCACCGCCCGCGCTCACTTCGTGAACGTGCCGTCGGGCTTCACGACCATGTGGAAGAGCGAATCCGCAAGGCCGGACTGGTAATCGATCATGTCGCCGACGATCGCTCCGTCCGCGCGCTGCGAGAAGACCCCGAAGCCGTAGTTCTTGCTCGAGAGCGGCGCGCCGCCGTTGCCGATCGTCGCCTCACGCGCGTTCTTGCCGTGGAAGAAGCTGTGCGTGTGCCCGACGATCGACAGCGTGTACGGATACTTCGCCATGATCGCCTCGGAAGGCGCAACGCCGGGCGCGAGCGGCGAAGACGTCGCCGATTCGTGGCGGAAGATGAACGTGTACGTGGTCGGCGTCGCGAGCGTCGACGTGAGCCAGGTCGACTGCGTGCTGTCCCAGGCGTTCGCGGCGATGAGCACGAACTTCGCGGTCCACGAGTTGTCGGTCGCCGTGATGTTGAACGAGTAGTACGGCAGCGTCTTCGAGATCGGCGCCAGCAGCTTGGTGAGGAACGCGGTGTAGTTGGTGGTGACGCCGTTCGTGTTGCCGGTGCCGCAGTTCGACGTGTCGCCGCCGGTGCACTCGTGATTGCCCATGACCGGGAAGACGATGCCCGAGTACTTCGAGCGCGCCCCGAGGTAGAGGGCGAGCTGCTGGTTTGCCGACGTGGCAGAGCCGGGCGCGGCGTACATGTAATCGCCGGTCGTGATGACGAGAGGCGGATGGGCGGCTTGCGCCTCGATGTCCGAGAAGATCTTCGTGATGATCGCGGTCGGGTAACCCGCGACGTCACCCTCGGTCGGAGGCCGCGTGTCGCCGGCCACCGCGAACAGCAAGCGACTCAGCGTTCCGCCGGTCGCCGTGACGGTGCCGGTCGGCGTTCCGACCGTGCCCGCGTCGTAGGGCATCGCGGCATCGGCGGGAGCGACGCCGCCGTCGGTCGCC
>OUNM010799356.1_pt1 | contig 18031 bp, 13 predicted proteins | sample 1769961 | NCBI WGS metagenome assembly OUNM01 (sample SAMEA3914820, study PRJEB12502) | metagenome | biome: forest; material: soil | place: USA | collected 2012-03-12 | depth 0.3 m
CGGCCCAGAATGTCCCACCCTTGCCGTAGCGCTTGAACAGGCTCACAACTTCGGCAGCGTACTTAGTCGGTTCGATGGCGCCGATCGCACCTTTCGTCCCGAGCACCCACGAGGCGACGGAGACACCCGCATTGGCGGCAGCGCCGACTTCCGAGTCCGTCGCGAATCGCGCTTCCATCCGCACCGCGTTGACGGCGCCGGCAATGTCTGAGAAGGCCGTCGGTCCCCACCCGCCGGCGTTCAGTCCCACGACCATCCCGCCCGGTCGCGTCCCAGGCAGTTCTTCTTCCGGCTTCGTCGGAAGTTCGGATTCCACCGGCCATTCAGAACCTCCCGATCCTTCTTCGGCCGGGCCTTCCGATTCTTCGACCGGAGGCTTGGGCGGGCGTTCTTTCGGGCCCGTTTCTTCCCCTTCGTCAGGGACCGCCGGATAAGCGATTTTCACTGTGTTCGACCAAGCTCCGCCAGTGGCAAGCCTCACCCGATAGGCGACCGTTTCGCCAGGCACAGCCGGCGGTCTGTAGCTGCGACGCCCGACTTCGATCAGCCTGCGCCCTTCGGGACCACTGCTGAGCAGCTTGTACTGACGACGCCTTCCGACAGCCGTCCACGACAGCGTTTCGCCGTTGCCGCGCACCGACAGAACAGGGGTTTCCTGCGCACGCGCACCAGCCGAGTCGAGTCCAAGCGAGAGCGTCAGCGCGAGCGTCACGAACACCACGTAAAGCGCCCGTCGAATACGAGTGCCCAAAACTGTGTGCGTCGACGCTGCAGACTGATGCACTGCCATCGATTCTCACCCCTGAGTTTTTCGCGTTTTGGCCACGGCTGCGCGCCATCCATCAGCCTCGATCCGCGCCAGCTGATCACGTCCCCGCGCTCGTCCGCGTTACCAACCTGTTAAGTCCAGCAACCAGCTCCGGCGCCCACTTCCGATCTAGCTCTGAGGCGCCCAACCTAACTGCTGCTGGTTGCATCGTACCCGTGTAAGGACGATTCTATTCAGGCTGAAAACGTCCCTCGAAAAAGCCCTGCAAACGAGCGATTACCCGAAGCTAGTCGAACTGAGCGGAGCTCATCGAGCCTTTCAATGGCGCTCTTGGAGTTGCCAGAGCAGGCGCTCAGAGCCGTGTGCACGAGTGGTTAGGCTCTAGCGGATGCAGACTTCCCTCGACGTCTCCTCCGGGCCGCCCGACAGCTGCGATCTGGCGATCGTCGGTGGCGGAATCGTCGGCTTGGCCGTCGCACGCGAGATGATCGCGCGTCACCCGCGGATGAGCGTATGCGTGCTCGAGCGTGAAGCCGACATCGGCGAGCACCAGACCAGCCACAACTCGGGCGTGATCCACGCCGGCGTCTACTACGTGCCTGGCTCGCTCAAGGCCCGCCTCTGCGTCGAAGGCGCACGCGACATGTACGAGTACTGCGACCGGCGCGAGATCCCCTATGAGCGCTGCGGCAAGCTGATCGTCGCGACCGACCGCTCCGAGCTCGATCGACTGAACGAGCTGGAGCGCAGAGCGATCGCCAACGGCGTTCCAGGGCTCCGGCGCATCGACGCCGCGACGATCGAAGAGCTCGAGCCGTTCGCTCGTGGCATCGACGGCCTGTACTCGCCGCAGACGGGAATTGCCGACTTCGCCGCCGTCGCACGTGCCTACGCCGAGGACATCCTGCAGGCAGGGGGCACCGTCTCGACGAGCTGCGGCGTGAACGACGTGACACGCTCGCCACGCTCGTTGACGCTGACGCATGCCAAGGGGGCGATTCAGGCCAAGCACGCTGTGTTCTGCGCCGGCGCGTGGGCGGACCGTCTCGCGGTCAAGGCCGGGGCCGATCCCGACCCGCGGATCGTTCCTTTCCGCGGCGCGTACCTGCGCCTGATTGCGAGCAGGCGACATCTGGTCAAGTCGCTGATCTACCCAGTGCCCGACCCGTCGTTGCCGTTCCTCGGAGTTCACCTCACAAAGCACGTCGGCGGCGAGGTGCTCGTCGGGCCCACGGCGCTGATGGCCGGCGCGCGCGACGCTTACAGGCTCACACGCGTGCGCGGACGCGACGCGTTCGACACGCTCAGCTGGCCAGGAACCTGGAAGATGCTCGCCAAGTGGTGGAGCACTGGCATTACTGAGTTGCGCCACGCAGCCCTTCGCTCGGCCTTCGTCGACGCGGCCGCCCGATACGTACCAAGCCTCGAAGTGAAAGACGTCGAGCCTGCCTTCGCTGGGATACGCGCTCAGGCACTCGCCCGCGACGGCCGCCTCGTCGACGATTTCGTCTTCTCGCACACTGACCGCGCCTTGCACGTGCGCAACGCGCCATCGCCCGCCGCCACGTCCTCGCTGGCGATTGCGCGTCACGTCGCCGACGAGGCAGCACGTGCATTCGAGCTGCCGCAGCTGCAGAGCTAGGCAGCGACGCGCTGTGGCGTCAATGCGGCGCTCTCGATGACGGCCGCCAACTCGCTGCGAAAGCGCTCCTCGCCGAACCCCCTGGCGTTCTCGCGCGCGTCCTGCTGGTCGAGCGCCAACCCCTCGAAGCGCTCGATCGCAGCTGCCAGCGAGGCGGCGCTCTGCTCGTCGAACAGCACGCCTGTGCGCCCGTCGAGCACCGACTCTGTCGCGCCGCCGACTCCGTAGGCGATCACTGGCGCCCCCGCCGCCTGCGTCTCGACAGGAACGATGCCGAAGTCCTCCTCTCCCGGGAAAAGCAGCGCCCGGGCTCCGCTGAGCAAGCGATCACGCTCCTCCGCCGTCACCTTTCCGAGCAGCTCCACTCCCGCGCCAGCCCCAGCACGCACGCTCTCCAGCGCGCGACCTGCGCCGGCCACCTTCAGCTTGCGCCCGAGCTGCGTGCATGCATCGACGGCAAGGTCGACCCGCTTGTATGGGACGACCCTGCCAAAGACGAGGTAGAAGTCCTGCGGCGAGCGCTGCAGCTCGAGGAAGTGACGGACATCGATCGGTGGATGAACGACCTCGGCAGTGCGCCCGTAGTAGCGCTCGATCCGCTGCGCGACATAGCGCGAGTTGGCGACGAACTGATCGACTCCATCCGCACCGCGCCGATCCTGGCGACGCAGCCATGCAAGCGCAGGCGGAAGCAGAGCACGAGCGCCTCGCGGAAGCTGCTCGCCTTCGAGGAACTCCTTCTCCCAGGCGTAGCGCATCGGCGTGTGGCAATAGCAGACATGCAGCGCTCCAGGAGCCTTGCGGACGTTCTTCGCACACGCATGGCTGCTGGAGAGCACCAAGTCGAACCCAGACAGGTCAAACGAGCGGAACGCCGTGTTCATCAGCGGCAGCAGCTTCTGGTGGTTGTTCCGCGCGCCAGGGATGCGGTCGAGGAACGAAGCGTGCACCGGGCGCTCCGTGATCTCGCTCGGCCACGGGGCGGGGTCGTAGATCGAAGTGAACAGCTCCGCTTCGGGGAACATCAGCAACAGCTGATGCACGACCTGCTCTGAGCCACCAGGCGTCGTCAGCCAGTCATGAACGACCGCGACGCGCGGAAAACGCTGGTGAAGTCGCTGCAGGACATCATCGTCCGGGGGCATCTCGGTGCGCTGCACCAGAGCCAGACTACACGCCTGCCCTGCTGGGATCATGGGCCCATGCCGTCTACTAACAGCCTGCGCGGGCGCGACATCGTGTGCGTCGGCTTCGCCGACTGGGATACCGACCTTTGGACCAATCAGCACCATCTGATGTCGCGTCTGGCGCGCGAGAATCGGGTGCTGTTCATCGAGTCGCTCGGTCTGCGCAGGCCCCAGCTGGCAGGACGCGACCTCTCGCGGATGGCACGACGACTGCGCCGCGGCCTCGCGCCTGCACGCGCCGTCGATGGCCTGCATGTGCTCTCGCCGCTCGTCGTACCGCTACACGGATATGCGCCCGTGCGAGCGCTCAACCGGCGGCTGCTGCCGGCGCTCGTCGCTCGCTCGCTGCGAGCGCTCGATATGCACGATCCAATTCTCTGGGCCTATGTGCCACAGGCCGAGGTGCTGCTCGACGCGCTCGCGCCATCGCTCGTCGTCTATCACTGCGTCGACGACATCGCAGCACAGGAGGGGATCGACGCCGCCAGCTTCCGCGCTGCCGAGCAGCGCTTCGCAGGCCGTGCAGACCTCGTGCTCGCCAGCGCCCCCACGCTCGCTGAGCGGATGCGCAAGATCGCGAGCAACGTCCTCTACGCGCCAAACGTCGCCGACACGACGATGTTCAGCCGCGCGCTCGAAGCGGGCCCTGTCGATCCGGCGATCGCCGCCTTGCCGCGACCGTGCGTCGTCTTCACAGGCGCGATCGTCTCGACGAAGCTCGACTTCGTGCTGCTCGCCGAATTGGCGCGCACGCGGCCCGACATGTCCTTTGTGCTCGTCGGTCCTGTCGGGCCTGGCGATCCGCGGACGGATGTCTCGGTGCTGCGCGCTGAGCCAAACTTGCACCTGCTCGGCGGGCGAAGTTACTCGGAGCTTCCCAACGTCCTGCGCGGCGCCGACGCAGGGCTCATACCGTACGCGCGCAACCCGCTGACAGACAGCATCTTCCCAATGAAGATCTATGAGTATCTGGCAGCCGGTCTGCCGGCGATCGCAACGGAGCTGCCATCGCTGGCGGGGGTCGAGGATGTGCGCACAGCAGCCGATGCCCAGCAGATGGCAGCCGCACTCGACGAGGCGATCGCGACGGATGACCCGGAGCAGCGTCGCGCGCGCTCAGCACGCGCGAGCTCTCATTCCTGGGATCAGCGGCTGCAAGAAATCTCGACGGCGATTGCCGAGCTTTGAAAGATCTGCTCGTCACGACCCATACGCCAGTGCTGCGCTCGGGGCAGATGGTCCGCACGTACGGCGTCGCGCGAGCGATGGCCGCACAACGCGAGCTGACGTTGCTCTACACGCCATTCGAGGGAGCTGAACCAGACCTGACATTCCGCTCGATTGCTGGAATCGAGCTACGCGCGGCGACGCCCTCCAGAGGGTTGCGACGCGGGGTCGCCTACGCTGCTGCCCGGCTGCGCGGCGTGCCCGTCGGCTTCGCGCGTGGCATCTCGCCCGAGCTCGCGCTGGCGGCGACGCAGCTCGCAAACGAAGCTGATTGCGCACGCGTCGTCGCCGACGGTCCAATCGCTGCGGCAACGCTGCGCGATCTCGCACGTCAGCGGCCAGTCATCTACAACGCCCACAATCTAGAGTCGAGCTTCCGCTCGGAGCTGAGCAGCGAAGGTCGGACGGCCGGCAACACACTGCGTGCGTTCGAGCGCAGCCTGCTCGACAGTGCTGCCGAGTCGTGGATGGTCAGCGAGGCTGATCTGCATGCAGCGCAAGAGCTGGCGCCGGCCGCAAAGCTGCGCTACGCGCCGAACGTCGTCGACGTCGCTGCGATCACACCCGTCGTGCCAAACACATCGGCACAGCTGGCGATCTTCGTCGCCAACTTCACTTACGAGCCCAATCGCACCGGGCTGGACTTCCTGCTCGAGCAGGTGCTGCCCCGCGTTTGGAACGAGCTGCCCAACGCACGGCTGCTGCTAGTCGGCAAAGGGCTCGACGAGGGCGCAGTTGACGATCCGCGGGTCGAGCAGGCGGGCTTCGTCCCCGATCTCGCCGATGTTTACGGACGCGCCTCCTGTGCAGTCGTGCCACTGCTTCAAGGCGGCGGCACACCGCTGAAGTTCGTCGAGGCGCTCGCTTACGGGCTGCCAATCGTCGCAACCAGCCGCGCCGCCGCAGGATTGGCCGTCAGCGACGGCGTCGACTGCCTACTCGCTGACGGAAGCGAGGCTTTCGCGGCAGCACTCGTGCGGATCCTGCGTGACGGTGCCCCGTCGATCGGGCGCGAAGGTCGTCGATTGGCCGTCGAGCGCTACTCGATCGAGGCGCTCAGCCAGCTGCTCGCTGACTGAGCGAAGCCTTGGTCGCAGGCAGGCTGCCCCGACGAACACCGCTGCGTCAATGCGACATTCGTCCAGCAGATTAGTGCCTGCTAACCCGTCGCAAGCGCCATCCCGAAAGCTTTCTTGCACGACTTCAGATGTCTGCCAGGCGCCCGAAGAGAGAAGCACGTCCGCAGATTCCAGATAACGGCACCCCCGTCGTGAGACGGGTCCGCAAAGCCAAGGGTCTCCAACGAGACAGCCTGGCTACCAAAGGAGTGATGTATGACGGCTTCCGGCCCGCGCCGCACCAACAAGCTGAGCTTGGCAAGCCTTCTGGCATGCACGTTCCTCGCAGCCAGCGCACCCACCGCCGTAGCGCAACCCCACCACTCCATCCAAGTCCACTGGCATGGCGCGAGCGCCATGCCCCGTCTGCTCGCCGCAGCCGCCGGCGCTGCCCGGCACGACGATGCAATCCTCGTGAACGACGCCAAGGCGCTCAAGCGCTGCCTGGCGCGCCACAGCACGCAGCGCGCCCGTTGCAACGCCAGCCGCACCTCGCTGCAGCGCGCCGGCAGCCGTTTCGCCGCAGCCGAGCTGCGCCTCTCCCGCATCGCGTTCGGCCTCAGCGCATCGAGCGGTCATGCGAGCGCGATCAGCGCCTCAGCCTCACGCAATCCTCGCCTTGCGCCCAAGCTCCACGTCAACCGCCAGCGGCTGGCGTGGTCGCGCGTCGACAAGATCAAGCGCTACGTGCTCGTGCGCGCAGTCGAGGGCGCAAAGCCCCAGTACTCGATAGTCACGGGCACAGCGACCGTGCCGCCACCCGTTCCAGGAACGACCGTTCGCTACCGCGTGCGCACGACGGCGCGCTACTCGGCATGGTCCAACGCCCAGGCGATCACCTACGCCGCCCCAAGCGCCTCCGCGCCCAAGGAGGCTGCAGCGGCAACCGCCAACCCCAAGGCCGCCCCTGCGGTGACCGTCAGCGGCACGTCGCTCAGCTGGAGCCCAATCACAGGCGTCAGCACGTACATCCTGCAGAGCACCGTCAGCGGTCAGCCGGCCCAGTACTCAGAGGTCAGCGGAACCTCGACGACGCCGAGCGCCGTCGCCGGCGCGAGCGTTCACTACTCAGTGCGCACGGCCGTCGACGGAAGCGCTTGGTCGCCTGAAGTAACGATCACCTACCCAGCGGCGACTGCTGCATCGTCGGCTGCCGCGCCGTCCACATCGCCGAACAACGCACAATGGCCGGGCGGTTTCGAGATGGGGGCCGTCGCCGGCTCCAACGCTCTGTACGAGCTGCCCTGGCTGGAGGAGCTGGGCGCCCATACGGCTCGCATCGAGGCCACGATCAACAGCTCCGTTGCGTCACTCGAACCGATCGTTCACGCCTACGCAGCTGCTGGCATCAGACCGCTGCTGGTCGCCGGCTTCAACGCGCGCATCCCGTCAGTCGCGGAAGCGCAGAACCTCGCCAACTGGGCGAAGGCCTTCGGCCCAGGCGGCACCTACTGGGCCGGCAAGAACCTTCCTGCCGGCACCGAAATCACCCAGATCGAGTTCGGCAACGAGACGAACAACCCCTACCAATACCTCGGCACGACGCCAGCCAATTGGCAGAACGAACCGGCCTTCCTCGCGCGCGCCGAAGAATACGCGCGGCTGCTGCGCGACGCTCAAGTAGCGATCTCCCAGGCCGGCGCATCGGTCGGTCTGCTCGGCATTGCCGACCAGTACAGCGGCTACACGACGTGGGTCAACGCGATGTTCAAAGCGGTTCCCGACCTCGGTCAGCGCGTCGCAGGCTGGACCGTTCACCCCTACGGCCCGAACTGGAAGACCCCGATCGACACGCTGATCGCTGACACAGCAGCGCACGGCGCCCCGAGCAACATCCCGATCTACGCCACCGAGTGGGGCCTGTCGACTGACAACGGCAGGTGCCTGGACGACAACTTCGGCTGGAACAAGTGCATGTCCTACGCTGAAGCAGCAAGCACGCTGAAGCAGGTGATCGGTGAAATGCGCAGCCGCTACGGAAGCCGTCTGGCCGCCGTGTACCTGTTCCAAGCGCGTGATCAGCAGCCCACTGGAGCCTCGACCAATCGCGAATACTACTTTGGCGCTTTGCAGAGCAACCAAGCTTCGAAGGGTGCTTACACCACCGCAGTTCAGTCGCTGCTTGGCGAAAACCCATAGATCCTGCGCCTGTGGGCACCACGACGCCCGGGCACTGCGCACCGGAAGCTCGAGCCGCTCGATCAGAAGCACCCGCCGCGACGGCCGCTCAGCAGAGCGGCAGGCATGTAGAGGTCTCTGCGCCGTGGTGGTCGAACTTGCACGCATGAGCCACGCTGAAGATCGGCCGTCCGCCCAATGATCGCCTTTCGACTCTGGCAGGCCAGCATCTGGTGTCACCGCCACGGCCTGCGCCGTACAGCCCGCGTCTTCAAGACGCTGATCTTCCTTGCCTTCGGCTCCCTGCTCGAGCCGGAGACGCGGCTCGAAGGTCGCGTCAACTTCGCCCACCGCGGCCTGGGCGTCGTGATCCACGGCACGACGATTCTCGGTCCCTGGTGCCAGATCTGGCAGTATGCGACGCTCGCGTCGAGCAACGACAAAGATGCATCGATGGACACCGGCATCCGCGTCGGGCGGGGCGTCGTGATCGGCGCGCACGCGCTGATCATCTGCCCGCACGGGCGCACGCTGACGATCGGCGAAGAGGCCGTGATCGGCGCTGGGGCGGTCGTCGTCGACGACGTGCCGGCAGGGGCGATCGTGATGGCCGAACCCAGCCCGATCGTCTCCTACCGCAAACTCACACGCGAGGGCACTGAGCAGCGATGAGCTCCGCACGCGGGTTCGCATCGGCGCGTCTCGGTGGCGGCGGCCGAAGTCGCAGGATCGGGCTGCTCGAGCGCTGGCAGGTGATCGTCGGCGGCGCGCTTGCGATCGGTGTCGTCGGCGGTGTGATCACGGCGAAAAAGCCGAGCACGGCAGCTCTCGTGATCGTCGTCGGCGTCGGCCTGATCGCGCTCGCGATGCTTGGCGAACGCGCGTTTCCCTGGGCAATCGTGATCGTCGCTGTCGCGCCTTGGTATCCGTTCATCGCCCAAGCTGCCGAACCGCCGATCGTCAAGCAGAAGGTGCTCTGCGCAGCGGTTGCCGCCGCGCCGATCGCACCGTGGCTGTGGGCTGTGGCGCGTGGTCATCGCAAAGCGCCCTCGAGTCGTGCCGCGCTCCTGATGGGGATCCTCTTCCTTGGCCTCTCCGTACTGATCTACGAGACGCTCGACAACATCACGCTCGTGATCGAATCGAAAGTCGTCGGCTTCATTTTCGCCGGCGTCGCATTCCTCTGCGCGCGTCGCTTCGGCGCCGGGCGTGGCTGGTACAGCGCCGCCTTCGGCGGCCTTGTGATCCTGCTGCTGCTCGGGCTCGATGCCTATTTGCAAGCGCCGGCGAATCGTGTGGGCTACTTCGTCGGCTATCCGATCACCTACGGTGCGCTGCTCGTCGGTCTGCTGCCGCCGGCGCTGCTGTTCGCATACCAGCGCTCGCGCCTGCTCGCCGGCGGACTGCTGGCGGCGAGCGCCGTACTGATGATCTTCAGCGAATCGCGCAGTTCGTGGGTCGCAGGCGTCGTCGTGCTGCTCGTCACCGTGCTCGCGCTTGGACGCGCTGGTCACTACAAGGCGCTTGCCGCGACTGGCAGCGCCGTCGTCGTCCTGTTCGCGCTGATCGTCGGGACGGGGTCGCTGAGCAAGGTGGTCGAAAAGAAGCTCGCATCGAACATCACCCAGACGCAGTCGGTCACCCACCGTCAGTGGAGCTATCAGTACGCGGTCCAAGCGATCAAGGAAAAACCGATCTTCGGTGAGGGCACGCCAGGCTTCGCCGCCGAACAGTCCGCCAACCGGACGAGCATCGGCGCAATCGACAACGGCTATCTCTCAATCACCGTCGACATGGGCTTGATCGGCCTGTTTGCCGCCTTCATCCCGATCGGCGTCGCGCTGACTGCGATCTGGCGCTGCCTGCGCTTTGGCGTCACGCCGCGGCACGAGCTGGCGCTAGCCCTTGGGATCGTCGCGATGGCGGTCGTGACGGCCTTCTACGACAGCTTCTACTGGGCCCAGATAGACCTCCTTCTGGGGGCGATGGGCGGCGCGCTGTCGGTTCGACTGAAGACGATCGGCGCACCGCAGCAGACAGCAAATCCTTCGCCGCACGGGCAGGGCAACGCGGCCCGCCCCGCTCCGATCAGCTTGGCGACCTGACGCCCGGCGCTTCGGTGCCCTGAGCAGCTGAGCGGCTCGCACCGCGCTTCGCACGCGTGCTGGGACCGCGTTTCTGCGGCTCTTGCGTTTCGTCGAGGCCGTACTGGTAGTAGACGCTGTCAGCCTGCAGCTTGACGTCGGTGACGACGAGCCCGAAGACCTTCTGACCGCTCTGCGCGAGCACGCGAGCAGCCGCCCTGATCCGGTCACGACGGCTTACGCCTGCACGCCCGATCATGATCACGCCGTCCACGCCAGCGAGCCGCAGCAGCACGCGCGTGTCAGCGACAGGCAGCAGCGGCGGCGAGTCGATGATCACGAAGTCGGCGTTTTCGCGTGCGAACGTCAGCACGTCGGCCATCCTGCCGATGCTCAACAGGTCGGCCGAGTTCGGTGGCAGCGTGCCACTGGGAATCAGCTTCAGCCCAGGGTGCCCCTTGACAGGGACGACGAAGTCTTCCATCGGCTGATCTGAGACGAGCATGTCTGAAAGCCCACGCACTCCAGGACGTCCGCCCAGCATCGCCGCAGCCGTCGGGCGGCGCATGTCGCCCTCGAGCAGCATCACGTTGCGCCCGACCGCAGCCAACGCCGAGGCCAGGTTGACGGCTGCCGTGCTCTTGCCCTCACCCTCCTCCGCGCTCGTGATGATCAAGCAGCGCGCACGCCCCGTTGGATCAAGGAAGCGCAAACCCTCGCGCAGCATGCGATAGGCCTCGCCCGACGGGCCGGTCAGCTGCCGCTCGATCGCCATTCCGCTCGGCGTGTGGGGGACGCTGGCGATCAACGGGTAGTCGGGACAGATGCGTTCGAAGTCCTCGAGCGTCTTGATGCGGCGATCGACGAAGTCAGCCACGAGCGCCAGCCCGCAGCCGAGCAGCAGGCCCACGACGAAACCGAGGATCGCGTCGCGTTTGGGCTTCGGCGACACCGGCGTTGAGTTCGGCTGCGCCGAAGCGATCAGCTCTGCGTCGCCTGTCTGCAGCGAGCGCAGCACGCCCAGTTGACGCAGGCTTTCGTCGAGCTTGAGCTGCTCGGGCGCAGAGGCAGTCTTCAGCGACTGCGTGACGAGCGCTTCAGCTTGCGCGACCGTCGAGCGGTCGGTTTCGCGGCGGTAGGTGATGTACCCCTGGGCAAACGCATTGGCCACGGCTGCCGCTTCCTCGGGGCTCGAGCGCTTCGCTTCGATCGTGGCGATGTCAGCGTCAGAGTTCGGCGTCACCGTGATCGAACCGAGCAGCGAGTCGATCGGTTCGCCATTGCCCAGCAGCACCGCGGCCCGGCGGGCGACGTTGCGCGAGGTGACGACGTCGATGCTCGTCTGCGTTGTGCGCTGCGGTTCCTGCTGGCCGGTCGAGAAGAGGTTGTTGCCGAACAGCGCCTGAGCAAATCCAGGGTCACGGAACAAGAGCTCCGAGGAAGCGCTGTACTCCTTCGGCGAGCGTGCCGAAAGCACGAAAGCGACGACGACGCTCGCGATCACCGTTGTGATCACTACTGCCTTGTGGCGCCACAGCACCGAAAGCAGCTCGAATGGCGATACGGTCGGCGCTGTTTGGCCGTCGACTGGGGGCTCGAGATCAGGCATAGCTAGTCAGCCCGCGAAAGGGTGGGTGGCACCGAACAGATGATACGGGCCTATCGGCAGCAGGCTGCCGCTTCATTAGGCTGGCGCAGTCGGGTCGATCAACGCGCGAAGGCCTCGTGGGCATCGAGCACAAAGCGTTCCTGGGCCTCGAGATATGGGCCGATCCTGAAATCCTGCGCGCGCGCGTAAGCTCGCTGCACGCGCGCTTCGGTCTGCTCGTGCTCGGAGAGCACGCGCCGCAGCGCGGCTGCGGCACCGAGCGCATCGCCGCGCGCGAACAGCAGCGCGTGCTCCTCGTCGGCCATCCCCTCGCTGATCCCGCCGACGTCGGAGGCAACGAGCGGAACGCGCGCCAGCGCCCCCTCGATGGTCACGAGCGGAAACGGCTCGTCCCATGTCGACGGGACGATCAGCGCGTGCGCTCGCGCAAGGGCAGTGGCAGCGTCCTGTGGCGAGACCTGACCTTCCCAGCGGAGCAGGCCGCCGACGCCGAGTCGATCGGCGAGCCCGCGCAGCTCGGCACCGTGTTGCCGATCCTCGGGCCCGATCACGACCAGCTGGGCACGCGGCACGTCGGCGTGAAGCTCAGCGAGCGCTTCGATCGCGACCTTCAGTCCCTTGTATGGCGTGACGCGGCCAAGGAAGACGATCTCAGGATCGGGCGCTGGAGCGCGGACGATCTCGTCGTACACGTCGCCGTAGCGCGGCACCGAATGCCCGACACGCTCGAGCACGGGCTCGACGAAGCTCGGTGTCGGGACCATCCGCTCGAGTGCCTCCGCGTTCCATGAAATCGCCGCCCGCACCGGCGCGAGCGGGTCGAGCCTCAACCGCGTGGCGTTGAAGGCGCGGCAGCCGAACGACCACGCCGCTCGTGCCGAGTGCCTGCGCGCAGGCAGCAGCTCGCGCAAGAACTGGTCGCGCACGAAGAGGCCGCCAAACCAGTGCTCACAGACACGAAAAGCGAGCGGAACGCCACTGTCAGCGAACACGCGGAGCGCTGTCTGAGGGATCGCTGAACCGTTCCAGCAGTAGATCAGCTCAGGCTTCCAAGCCAGCGCGCTGCGCGCCGAGTCGACAGCCCGTGCTGAGGCCGCCGGCGCGCGTAGCGCGCCGCGTTTGTCGGCACTGAGGAACGCCAGCTCCCTGCGCACGCCGTCAGGCGGCACGCTTCTGTCGGTCGAGCTCGTCAGCACGCAGACCTCGTGTCTGCGTGCCAAGTGCTCCACGACGCCCGAGCACTCGACCTCGTAGCCGCCGAACGCCACCGGCGGGTAGATGTTGGAGACCACGAGGATCCGCACGCCGGCTTACGTTATCCATCGGTCCCGCCGATAGATGATCGTGCTGTTCAGCATGAACGCTGCGTTCCGCTGGATTGACGCAAACTTCTGACGATGACGACGCCCGAGCGCGACAAGCCATACCCCACCCTCCCCGAGGGTGCTGAATACCTGACCAAGCCACGCATGCCGCGGGTATCGCCACGGATCATGCTGAAGACCTCGCCGACGCTTCGGCGTGCATTGCCGACACGGCTGCTGCTCGCGCGCAGCGAGCGCAAGGTTCGACGTCTGTGGGCGAGCCACGAGGGAACCCGTCGCTACTGGCGTGGAACGATGGAGTCGATCGTCGCCGGCACCGGTCGCGCGAGCGAGCTGGAGCAGCTCGCGCTGGCACAGGTGATCGAGCGCGACGCCTGGGACACGCTTTTCTGGCAGCCGTGGCACCAGTTGCTGCTCGACGAGTCCTCGCGCGAACAGCTCCTCGCGCCGATCGCTTCTGGGCGCGCGGTGATTCTCAGCGCCTGCCACACCGGCCCGTTCTTTCATCGCTCGGTCACGCTGTACTCGATTGGCGTCCATGTGGCCGTAGTCGCCGGCGACTTCTGGTTCGACCCGCCGAGCAACGACATGTGGGGCAGGCGCCTCGCGCGCTGGCACCGAGATGTGCCAGAGCTGCCGGTGACCCGCCCGAAAGGGAGCTTCAAAGTGCTCAGCGAGCTGCTCGCCGAGCGCATACCGCTGCTGCTCTACTTCGACATGCCCGGCCGCCACGAGACCCGCTTCCTCGGCAAGCCGGCGATGATGGTCGACGGCACGGCACGGCTCGCGATCGAGGCCGAGGCGGTGGTCGTGCCGATCCGCTGCCACCGCGAAGGCCACCGCGTGCGTGAGGAGGCTTTCAAGCCGCTGGATGCGCGCGACTTTGCTGGGGTCGACGAGCTGCACCAGAAGCTCGCAGACGTCCACAGCGAGCTGATCCTCGAGTATCCGGAGGAGATGTCCGCGCCATCCGAGTTCGGCTGGGGCGATGGGGCGACACCTGAGATCTGGCGCCGTCCGAGCGCCGGCAGCGATCAAGGCACGCGCTGAGCGCGATGAACCATCAAGGCCGGGCGACCGGCGCCTCGCCCCTGCGCATCCTGTTCTTCAACGAGGGCAACCTTGGCAGCCACATCCTTGGGCAGAGCCAGCTTGCTGCGGCCCTGCGCGTCGGGCTGGATGCGACGACCGGGGTGCAAGCGCGCTTCGCCGGGCTGACCCCGATGGGTCGGCTCAGCTCAGCCGCCGCATCGTGGCCCGTGCCAGGCCTGTCTGGACACAATCTCGACTTGCGTACGCTGCGCTGGCACGTCGTGCAGTCGCTGCGCGCACGGCGCGCGTTGGAGCGCGAGCTGCGCGCGTATGACCCAGCCGTTCTGCACCTGCACACGCAGTCGATCGCGATGCTTGCGCTGGGCATCATGCGACGGCTCCCAGTAGTCCTCTCAGTCGACACGACAGTGCTCGAATGGTCACGGATGCCCGCTTGGGCGCAAGCGCGAGGCACGGCACGTGAGACCGCGCCCAGTCGCCGACTCGAGCGCCGGGCGTTCGAGCACGCAGCGCTCGTGACCGCCTGGACCGCCTGGGCGCGCCAGGGCATCGAACGCGAGGCCCCTGACGCCAACGTGATCCAGCACCACCCAGGAATTGACGTGCAGCGCTACGTGCCTGCACTGCGCGCGCCACGCGAGCGCGCCCGTGTGCTGTTCGTCGGCGGACGCTTCGCCGAGAAGGGTGGCGGGGATCTGCTGCAGGCACTGAACGAGCGCATCGGCAAGGACGTCGAACTGGATCTGGTCACACCCGACGAGAAAGTCCAGAGCCGCGCCGGCGTCACCGTCCACCGGCTCGGCGCCTCCGACCCTGAGCTGCTCGCCCTCTACCAGCAGGCAGACCTGCTCTGCCTGCCCACGTATGGCGACACGAACCCGTGGGTCGTGATCGAGGCGATGGCCTGTGGCACGCCGGTCGTCTCGACCCCCGTCGGGGCGATTCCAGAGCTGCTCGGCGACGGCCGCGCAGGCGTGATCGTCCCACTCGGCGATCGTCGGGCGCTCGGCGAGGCGATCGGTGCACTGCTCGGCGACGAGCGCCGCCGCGAGCAGCTTGGCCGCGCCGGTCGAGAGCTGTGTGAGCAGCGCTACGACGCCAGGCGTCAGTTCGCGCTGCTCGCCGAGCGGATGCTCGAGCTGCGCAGCTGACTCACTCGGCGCCAGGGCTCGGCGGCCCGAGCCGCCGGCGCCTGAATCGCCGCTCAGGCCGTCGCGCCGCGACGAAGCGCCAGGCGGAGATCGGCGACGCTCAACGCTCCCAGCCCGAACAGCAGCGCAGGGTACGCGATGGCGGCAGCCGCGATCAACGCGCCGAGCGGCGCTCCTGCGACGCGCAGCAGACCGAGCCCGCCGCAGAGCACGATCGCGGCGATCGCAGTGCGGCCGAGCTTGCCAAGCGCCGGGCGCTTGATCTCGAGCGTCTTTGCGATCAGCTGCGAGGTCTGCACGAATACGATCGCCTCAGTGGCGAGCGTCATCCAGGCAGCGCCCATGAAGCCGACGAGCGGCACCAGGATGAAGTTCCCGATGAGGTTGAACACAAGCGCAACGAGGCTGATCCGCAACAGCTTGCTCTGCAGTCCGAGCACGAGCAGAAGGTTGCCGTTGAGGTAGCCGTAGCAGATCAAGACAAACGCCCCCGCGAGCACGGGCAGCGCAGGGGCGGCGCTCGCGTAGGGCGCGCCGAACACGAGCCGTACGACCGGCTCGGCAGCAACGATCGCGAACGCAAGGCCGCCGAAAGAGGCGACGGAGAGCAGCTCAGCGATCATCCTCACTGCGCGCCGCAGTCTCGCCGGATCCGACGGCCAGGATGCTGCGAGCACCGGCGCCAGCGTCGTCAAGATCGAGATCGGCACGAAGTGCGACTGGTCGAGCACGTTGTAGACCGCGCCGTACAGCCCCGCCTGGCGCGATCCCGAGATCGAGTAGACGATGATCTGGTCGATGCGCGCGTAGGCGATCACGAGCAGCCCCGAGATGCCGATCGGCAGGGCGATCCTGACCAGCTGTCGCACGTGCTTGGTCGAGATGTGCGGCCGCCGGCCGGCGACTTTCAGTGCAACAAGGGTCTGCACGAGCGTCCCGACCGTGTTTGTCGCGACCATCCCAATCGCCAGCGGTACCAAGCCGCCGTGGTTGAGGTTGATCACCAGCACGGCTGCGCCCCAGAGCACGCTGCGCAGCGTGAGCACGAGCATCGGTATGCGGTTGTCGACGCGCAGCTGGAACAAGAGGCCCATCGCACCGGCCCCGCCGAAGGGCATCGCCACGATCAGGATCCCTCCGGCGATCAGCATCTGGCTGCTGTGATGGATCAGCAGCAAGGCACCCCAGCAGGCGGCCATCACAGGGAGCAGCAGGAACAGCCGCAGCATGATCACGGCGCCGATCCACTCGTGCTCGATCTCCGGTTCGCGCGCCGCTTCGCGCAGCGCGACGCCTTCCATGCCGAAGTTGGCGAAGAAGGCGACGAGCGTGAGGATCGCGAACATCGTCGACCATTCGCCGTAGCCGGCGCCGCCGAGCGTGCGGACGACGAGCGCGGTGACGAACACGCCGAGACCGAGGTTCAAGACCCGCACGACGACCTGCATGACGATGTCGCTCGCCGCGCGCTTGCGCGTCGCGTCTCGCGCTAGCGTCGCCATGCAGAAAGAGGAGAGGCTCTGAGCACAACCACAGTATTCCTTCATCGGCATCGCCAGCCCAGGAATCGAATGCGACAGCCCAAACTGGCACACAGCGAGCCTCAAGAAGGCGTGGAAGCCTGCCGATAGCGGCTATACCATCGCAGGGAATCGCCCTCGCGACGCCTCTCAGGCGACGCGTCTGAAGACTCGGACGGGCGGGCTCCCTCATGCCAGAACCAGCGGACAATCAGAGAGGAAGCGTCACGTGGGCCAGAAGACCCTGATCACAGGCGGAAGTGGATACATCGGATCGCTGCTCGCCAAAGAGCTGCTCGAGGCAGGCCGTGACGTCGTCGTGCTCGACTCGCTGCTGCATGGGCAGGAGGACATCGCCGCCGAACAGGAGCAGGCCGGCATCGAGGTGATCCGCGCCGACATCCGCGACGCAGACGCGCGCAAGCGCGCACTCTCTCAGACCGAGTCCGTCGTCCACCTTGCCGCGATCGTCGGCGACCCGGCATGCGCGCTCGACCCGGCGGTCTCCGACGAGGTCAATGTGCAGGCAACCAAGAGCCTCGTCGCAGACGCCGGCGAGGCCGGCGTGCGCCAGCTCGTGTTCGCCTCGACGTGCTCCAATTACGGGCGTATGACTGACCCGACGGTGCCGATCACCGAGGACGGTGAGCTCGCGCCGGTGTCGCTGTACGCCGAACAGAAGGTCGGTATGGAGAAGCTGATCCTCGGCGGCGCAGGCGGCAGTGACCTGGCGCCAACATGCCTTCGCTTCGCCACGGTTTACGGCGTCGGACGCCGTATGCGCTTTGACCTGACCGTCAACGAGTTCACTCGCGAACTGTGGGCCGACCGCGAGCTGGAAGTATTCGGCGAGCAGTTCTGGCGCCCATACATCCACGTGCGCGACGCTGGTCGTGCCGTGCGCACGGTGCTCGAGACGCCAGTCGACCAGGTTTCCGGTGAAGTCTTCAACGCCGGGCGCTCAGGCGAGAACTACCGCAAGCTCGACCTCGTCGAAGAGATCAAAAAGCAGACCGACCGTGGCAAGGTTTCCTACGTCAAAAAGGACGAGGACCCGCGCGACTACAAGGTCAGCTTCGACAAGATCCGCGAACGGCTCGGCTTCGAGACGCTGATGACGGTTCCCGACGGGATCGGTGAGATCCTCTCCTCGCTCGACGCAGAAGCGTTCGGCGACCCGTTCGCGCCCCGCTACAAGAACGTGCCGTAGGCAGGCTCACTGATGGCC
>OUNM010761766.1_pt1 | contig 18015 bp, 14 predicted proteins | sample 1769961 | NCBI WGS metagenome assembly OUNM01 (sample SAMEA3914820, study PRJEB12502) | metagenome | biome: forest; material: soil | place: USA | collected 2012-03-12 | depth 0.3 m
AAGTAGGCCTGACCATCGTCAGCGGCAGGTGCGGGGTGACTTGTGGGGTTTGAGACAAAGTTTGTGCGGGTACTTCCTCGCCAAGCGTTGTCCGGGGTCGGAATTGGCCGAGCGTGAGCAACGGTCAGTGTGGAGCTGAGCGCGAGGCGTGCGGGTGAGCCGAGTGAGGCGCGCTTGTACCCACGCGACCGACGCTTGTCCGTCCTGGCTGCAGCTGCGGGTCAAACTAAGCAACAAGGGGTGTCATGGAGATCAAGCGGAGCAGGGTCATCGGCGTATGTCTCGTTGCGGCTATCGCGCTGAGCGCGGTCGTTGAGGCAGCTGCGCAGGCTGAACTGCCAGAACTCGGTAGGTGTGTTGCTGTGACGGGTGTCCAGCAGGGGAAGAAAACGGTCTTCTCCGGCGGCTACAGCTCGCCCAGCTGCGTGAAGAAGAGACCGGCGCACAACGGCAAGTACGAATGGGAGCCCGGTCCAGGAGCGAAGAACAAGTTCTTTGGCGTGGCTGAAGAACCTGTGTTCGAAACGGTCGGCGGTCAGGAGATCTCATGCGCATCTGCAGTCTTCAAAGGCGAATACACCGGTGCGAAAACTGAGAAGACCACCGTGCAGCTCGAACTCTGCGAAGACCCCGCCAAACGACCGTGCCAGACGACGCCGCTGAAAGAAGGCGTGATCACTGAAGGGGCCACGCTCGAAGGGAACCTTGCCTTCATCGACTCAACGAAGGGGACGGTCGGCTGGGATCTGAAGCATGAAGGTGGAAGCGGCGCGCTGTTCACCTATTACTGCGGGAAACTGCCCGAAACGGTCCAGATGATCGAAGGCTCGGTGATCGGGCAGATCAAGCACGGCACCTTCGGCAACGACCTCAACAAGATGAGCAAGGGTGCGACGATCGCCTACAAGGCCACGAAAGGCAAGCAGTTGCCCGAAGCGTTCGAAGGCCAGGCAAGCGACACGCTGACCACGACGACGACTGGGCTTGAAATGCGCGCCGCCGAACAAACGGGCTTGACCTCGATTCTCGAAACGGAATCAGGTCTCGGCGAAAACATTGAAAGCGAAGAAAATCAGGAACCGCTCGAGGTGAAAACCAAGGAACGGTGAGGCGTCGAGGGCGCGTCGGCAGAACGCCGACGCGCCCTTATCCCGGCTCGTTGTCCAACGAGCGCCACAGGTAGCGACACGCGATCGTGCGGTAGGGCCGCCACGGCTCGGCCAGGCGCTCCATCTCCTCGGGCTGCGGCAGCTCGTCGAAGCCATAGGCGCGTTCGATCGCGCGGCGGACCCCCAGGTCGCCGACGGCAAGCACGTCTGCTCGTTCCAGGTGGAACATCAAGAACATGTGCGCCGACCACTCGCCGATGCCCTTCACAGCTACGAGCTCGGCGATCACCTCCTCGTCAGTCAGTCGATCCATGCGCTCGAGCTCGAGCTCACCGGCGAGTACGTGCTCAGCCAGCGAGCGCAAGAAGCTGACCTTTGCGCGTGAGAGGCCTGCTGCCGTCCGCAGCTCTTCCGGCTCGTCAGCCAGAATCTCCTGCGGCGTCGGCGGACGTCCTGCAAACCGGTCCGTGAGCCTCCCGTAGATTGCGCGCGCCGCTAGGACCGAGAGCTGCTGACCGACGATCGTGCGCACCAGTGCGCCGTAGTGATCGTCCTGTTCGGGACGTCCTTGCCGCGCGCTTGGGAGCTTGCCGACCCGATCGATGATCCGGGCCATCGTCGGGTCGCTTGCGCGCAAATGCTCGGTCGCTTTGGCGAGCGAGACCCGTCGCCTCGGAGCAGGTTTGCGCGCAGGGGCCTTTTCTGTGGCGAGGGTGCGTGACGTGGTCTTCTTCGACGCAGCGACTTTGCGCGACGCCACGATCTACAGACCCGGCAGCGTGCTCGTCAGCGCGATTGGCTCGCCGTCGAGAGCGTTCAGCGCCCGCTCCAGCGACATTGCAAGACACGTGAAGCTCGGCGTGTCGCGCACCGTGAAGCGCGAGGCCTCCGTAGTCCGCAGTCGCTGGACCAAGTCGAGGAACGTGCCCACGTCGTCCGTATCGAATGCCACCACGAACTCCTGATCGTCGAGACCGAAGGAGTAGGCGGTGTGGTTGTCGACGCCCGGGTATTCGCGCCCGACCTCGATGTGCCCCTGCATGATCCGCCAGCGCTCGTCCGCCGGCAGCGCATACCACTCCCGTGACTTGACGAACGGGTAGACGAACACGTACTTGCCCCGGAATGCGCGCGAGACCGTGCGCTCGTCTTCTGAGTATTCCGAGCTCTTGCGCATGCCCAGGAACGAGTGTGCGATCTCTGCCCACTTCATCAGCCCGCTCTGGGACAGCACGACATGGAACTCGTGGATACGGTCGAGGTTCTCCGCCTCTGCCAGCAGCATCAACTCGGCGTCGCCACGTGTGCCAACCAGCGAGAAGCTCTGCAGCATGTGGCCGTCGGCGAAGTCCTCGCACGCAGCGATGAACTCTCGCTTGTCCTGCTCGCGCTGCTCATCTGCCAGACGGCGCCACGCAGGGTCGAGCTTGAGGAACGTGTACTTGACGAAGTGGCGGGCGCTCACGACTCCGATTATCGCAGCAGCCGAGTTGGCGCGGCGGCCTTCAGGCGACGTCAGGGCCGGATAGAGTGAGCGCGTGCGGATCGCGCTGCTCTCGCCGTATTCGTGGACGTACCCAGGTGGTGTCACCCGGCACATCGAGGCGCTCGCGCGCGAGCTGGCCGGTGACGGGCACGAGGCTCGCATCCTCGCGCCATATGACCCCGACGATGCGCTTGCTCGACGCCTACACCGCGGCGCACGACCGCAGCGTCATCCGACACCTGAGGGCTTCGTCTCGATGGGGCGTACGTTTGGCATCCCTGCCAACGGGGCCGTCTCGAACATGGCGCTCACCCCGCACTCCGTGCTGGCGCTGCGCAGGGAGCTGCGCGAGGGCAGCTACGACGTCGTGCACATCCACGAGCCAGTTGTCCCCGTGATCGGCTGGGACGCGCTGCTTTCTGCCGGTGACTTGCCGCTCGTAGGAACCTTCCACACGTACTCCGAGAACGCCGTCACGAACGGGATCGCTGCCGTTGGGCTGGGTGGACGCAGGCGCATGAACAGACTGCATGTGCGCATCGCCGTCTCCGAGGCGGCCGCGTGGACGGCACGTCGCTTCTACGGCGGTCGTTATCGGATCGTGCCCAACGGCGTGCACATCCCGATTGAGGCCAGATCGCGTGCCGGCGGAGCTGAGTCCACTCGGCAGGCCGACGAGCTGCGCATCCTCTGTATCGGCCAAGCCGTCGAGCGCAAGGGGCTACCTGTGCTGCTGCGTGCCTTCGAGGCGCTGCGCGAGCACGTGCCGGCGACGCTGACGCTCGTCGGAGCGTCAGCCGAGGAGGTCGCCCACATGGCGTTGGACAGCAGCGGCATCCTTGCACTGGGCAAGGTCTCAGAGGAGCGCAAGCTCGCCGAGCTGGCGCGCGCCGATCTGCTCTGCGCTCCGTCGCTGGGCGGGGAGAGCTTCGGCATGATCCTGACAGAGGCGTTCGCGGCGGCGACGCCAGTGCTTGCGTCTGACATCCCTGGGTATCGCGACGTCGTGCGCGATGGCGTCGACGGACAGCTCGTAGCGGCCGGCGATCCACTGGCGCTCGCTGAGGCCTTGCGGCAGATGGCGCTCGATCGCGCAAAGCGCGAACGCATGGCCCTGGCCGCGCGAGAGCGCGCAGAGCGCTTTGCCTGGCCGCACGTCGCCGCAGAAGTGCTCGACTGCTATGAGCAGGCGATTGCGCTCGCCGATCCAGCGCGCGTAAGCGGCAGGGGGACTATGGAAAGGCAGGCCCTGCGACGCGGCTTTGCGCCTGCTGATCTGCAACCGCGCGTGCCCGCGCAGCGATTGCCTTCGCTCGCCCCAGAGCCAGCGCCGCTGCACGGCCGCGAGCGGCGCGTGCGTACGCTGCGTCGTGCAGGGCTCGCGCTCACGTCGCTTGCAGGCGCCACGCTTGCAGGGCTCGCGCTGCAACGTGTCGGCGTCGCCCGCGTGGCCGCGTCGCTGCTCGCGTCCAAGCCAGGCCTGATCGTGGCGGCACTCGGGCTGATGTGCGCAGCGATGCTCACGCGCGCCATCTCTTGGCACGCGATCCTCACGGCAGCGCCGACCTGGCGACGCGCGAGGCGGCGCGACGCGATGCAGGGAACCTTCATCGGCGTGCTGATGTCGGCGACGCTTCCAGCCCGCCTTGGCGAGTCCTCACGCGCGCTGATCGTAGCCCGCCGGCTCGGCCGTGCGCGCGAGACGCTGCCGATCGTGCTTGGCACGATGATCTCTCAGGCGCTGCTGAATCTGCTCGTGCTCGTTGCCCTTGGCGTTGTCGCGCTGTCCAGCGTGCAGGTGCTCGACGGGCACGACCGCGCGCTGTTGCTCGTCGCGCTCGCGCCTCTCGTCGCGCTCGTCGTCACGCGTCTCGTGCCGATCCTCGTGTCGCCTGCGACCGCCTCCCGCGCGCGCAACGTGCAGATGCTGCGCGAAGGGCTGCGACGTGCACTCGCGCGTCTGCGAGACGGCTTGCGCCTGTTTCGCCAGCCGCGGCATGCAGCAGCAGCGACACTCGTGCAGTTGGCTGCTTGGGCGTTGCAGTGGCTCTCGTGCTGGCTCTTGCTGATCGCATTCGGTCTCGACGTCCATGCCGCACCACAGGCAGCCGCTGCCGTGCTGTTCGCTGTCAACGTCACAGCGATCCTGCCCGCCACCCCGGGGAATGTCGGCGTCTTTCAGGCAGCTTGCGTCGCTGTGCTGTCGGGCGCTTACCACGTCTCCACCCCCGATGCGATCGCCTACGGCATCGTGCTTCAGCTGATCGAGCTCGTGACGGCGCTGCTAATGGGCCTCCCTGCGCTGCTCAACGAGGGCCTCTCTTGGCGTGAGGTGCGTCTGCGCACGCTGCACGCTGCCCCCGTCACGCTTGGGCCGCTGCAGGGTGTCCCCGCGTCCGGCGCAGCGGTCGCCGCGAGCGAGCGATAGCGCTCCCAGCCCCGTAGCAGGCATCTTCGCCGCTACGGCGTATCGAGCAGCGATGAGCAGTGCCTGGGTCTACATGCTGCGCTGCGCCGACGGCTCGCTCTACACCGGCTGGAGCACAGATGTGGCACGCCGCCTGGAGCGCCACCAGGCAGGGACGGCGAGCCGTTATACGGCCAGCCGGCTGCCTGTCGAGCTCGTCTACGAGGCGGCCGTCGAGGACCGCTCGGCGGCGCTCCGCGAGGAGCTCAGGATCAAGCGGCTCGATCGGCGCGCCAAGCTGGCGCTGATCGCAGGCGGCGGAGCTGACGCTGTAATTGCGCCGTTGCAGGCCCCGTAGGGCTTGGTGGCGGGGTCGGCAGCCTGCTTAGGGCATGATGGGGGTATGAGCGAGCAACCATCAGCGAGCCGTCCAGGTTCGCGCAGCGTGAAAATCGGCGTCGACGAGCGCACTGGCTGGTCATCTGACCGCCCCCGTCGCGACGGTGCGCCTGAGCGTCCCGCGAACATCGCGGTCCATTGCAACGTGCTGCGCCCTGCCGATCGCCTGCGCTACTCGCCAGGGAGCCTCGTCGTGATCGCTTCCGCTTCGGCAGCCGAGCGCGACAGCTTCGCCAAGCGCCTGATCGACGATCGCGCGAGCCTGCTAACGCTTGGCAAGGTGCGCGGCCTGCTCGCTGGGAAGGTCGCCGAGGATGAGCTCGAGGATCGCGCCAAGGAGCTGCTGCTGGCGGCTGTGGCCAAGCGGCTGCAGAACAGGGACACCGTCGTGCTCGTCGCCGAGGGTCTCGATGCGGAGGAGCGCGAGCCGTTCGTGCGCGCCGCGGCGGCGCTCAAACGCCCGCGGCACCTGATCTTGCTCGAGACCGCTCGAGACCAGGTTGCCGAGGAGGACCTGGCGACGCTCAACGCCCTGCGCCGCGCGCTTGACGCCGGTGAGCTCGGTGAGGAGGGCTTTCAGACCGCGCTGCGCCTTGGCGGCGGGACTGCTTCGGAGGTCAAGCGGATTCTGTTCCGCCCACCCCCGAGAGAAGACGACTAGGTCAGAGCCGGCGCGTCCTCGGCTTCGACTGCCCCTTCAGGCGGATCCTCGTCGTCGATCTCGCCGAACAGCGACGGGTCGCGGCTGGAGCCGCGAATCAGGTCGTCCGGCGAGCCGTCCGGCAGCAGCCTGCCCTGGCGCGTGCCGAAGTAGATCGCCTGTGGGTGGTGGGCCACGAGCGCGAGCGTTGACTGCTCCGGTTCTGGCGCGTAGCCGTCTGTGATCTTCATGCCGATCTGGCTGAGGTCGAGCAGCTTCTCGACCTTCAGGTGCTCCGACTGCTCAGGCACTGCCGGATAGCCCCACGAGTAGCGCCTGCCCTGCGTATCTGGGATGCCGAGCATCTCGCGCACGCGCCAGTGCAGCCATTCAGCCAGTCCCTCCGCCGTCTGTACGCCGAGGCCGTGCACGAACAGCTGCTCTGCAAATTCGCCTTCCGCCTCGAGCTTGGCCATCAGCTCGGTGACCTCCGAGCCGACCGTCACCGCTTGCACGGCGATCACGTCCAGCTCCTCAGGAGGCTTGCCGTCGACGGCCGGGCGGAAGAAGTCGGCCAGGCAGATGCGGTCGCCCTTCGGTTGGCGCGGGCAGACGAAGCGCGTCAACTCCGTTGCGCGGTCGGTCGGATCGAGCACGACGATGTCGTTGCCGAGCGCATAGCAGGGGAAGAAGCCGAGCAGCGCGCGCGGGTGCAAGTAGGCCTGCTCTTTCCACATGCGCTCCAGGCGCGGGCGGAAGTCCTCGTCGAGCAGCTTCTGCCAGGCCTCGCCTTTGACGCCGCGACCGCCCCAGTGCAGCTTGAACAGCACGTGCGTGTCGAGGTGGCGGTAGACCTCGTCCATGTCAACCTCGATCTCCTGCACACCCCAGAACGGCGGCGTCGGGATTGGCACGTCGGTGCGCGCCGATGAGCGCACCGAGTCGTCGGCGAAGTTCAGTTTCTCCTCTGGCTCCTCGCCCTTCGCGCGGAACTCCGTCGCGCCGGTCATCAGCTTCTCCACGAGCGCGCCGCGCGCGTCGGCATCGATCAGCTGGTCCATCACCGACAGGCCCTCGAAGGCGTCCTTGCAGTAGAAGACGCCTGGCGCGTAGGCCTCCTCGGAGTCTTTGCCGCCTGGGTACAGCGCGCGATAGCTGAACGCGCGGTTGATTGCCGCCCCGCCGATCAGCACCGGATAGGAGAGGCCCTTCGCGTGCAGCTCCTCGATGCACGCAGGCATCTGCTTGGAAGTCGAGACGAGCAGCGCTGACAGGCCGATCGCCGTCGCGTCGTGCTCTTGTGCCGCATCGACGATCGTCTGGATCGGCACCTGCTTGCCGAGGTCGACGACGGTGTAGCCGTTGTTCGTCAGGATCGTGTTGACGAGCGACTTGCCGATGTCGTGCACGTCGCCGAACACCGTCGCCAACACGACCGTGCCCTTCGTGTAGCCCTCGATCTTGTCGAGGTATTTCTCCAGCTGCGCGACTGCCTTCTTCATGACCTCAGCGGACTGCAACACGAACGGCAGGATCAGTTCACCCGCGCCGAACTTGTCGCCGACCTCCTTCATCGCCGGCAGCAGCACGTCGTTGAGCGTCGGCACCGCGCCGATCTTCTCGACGCTCTTGTCGATCCAGTCCTCGACTCCCTCCTTGCGCCTGCGCAGGATGTGGAAGTGCAGCGCCTCCTCCGGCTCCATTCCCTCCGTCGGGTCAGCCGTGCCCGCTGGGCCGTCGTCCTCGCCCTTCGACTCGAAATGGCCGATGAAGCGCTCGAGTGCGTCCTCGCGGCGGTTGAACACGAGGTCGTCCGCCAGCTCGCGCTCGTTGTCCGAGATCTCTGAGTACGGCGTGATGTGGTTCGGGTTGACCATCGCCAGGTCGAGCCCCGCGTCGACGCAGTGGTGCAGGAAGACTGAGTTGAGCACCGCCCGTGCGCCAGGCGAGACGCCGAACGAGACATTCGACACGCCGAGCGAAGTCTTCACGTCAGGGATCTGCGCCTTGATCGCACGGATGCCCTCGATGGTCTCGACAGCCGAGGGGCGCCACTCCTCATCACCCGTCGTCAGCGTGAACGTCAGGCAGTCGAAGATCAGCAGCTGCGGATCGAGGCCGTGCTCCTCGCAGCACAGGTCGCGGATTCGCTTGGCGATCTCGACCTTTCGCTTCGCCGTCTTGGCCATGCCAACCTCGTCGATCGTCAGCGCGATCAGTGCCGCCCCGTGTGCGAGCGCCATCGGCACTACGCGGTCCAACTTGTCGCGGCCGGCCTCGAGGTTGACCGAGTTGACGATCACGCGTCCTGGGATCTGCTCCAGCGCGCGCTCGATCACCTCTGGCTCAGTCGAGTCGATCTGGATCGGCGCAGGCTGCGTCAGCGAGACCTTCTTCGCCAGCAGGCGCATCTGTTCGTCCTCATCCGTGCGCTCAGTCAGCGCCACGCACAGGTCGAGCACGTGCGCGCCGCCTTCCACCTGGTCTTCAGCGATCTGCACGAGCCCGTCGTAGTCGTCCGCCAGCAGCAGCTCCTTGGCCTTGCGCGAGCCCTGCGAGTTGACGCGCTCGCCGACCATCGTCGGCGCCGGCTCCTGCTGCAGCGGCGTCGAAGCGATCATCGAGGAGAGCTGCGGTGGTCGCGGAGCGGGGCGGGGGCCGACCTCGCGTCCGCGAACACGCTCGACGATCGCCGCGATGTGCGCCGGCGTCGTGCCACAGCAGCCGCCGACGACGCCCACGCCGTAGCGCTCGACGAACTCCTTCAAAGCCTCCGCCAGCGGTTCTGGCTGCTCCGGGAAGATCGTCTCGCCGTCAGGGCCCTGCAATGGCAGGCCTGCATTCGGGATGCACGCCACAGGCACAGGGCAGAACTCGCCGAGGAAGCGGATCGCGTCGCGCATGTCCTCAGGGCCCGTCGAGCAGTTCAAGCCGATCACGTCGACCTTCAGCGCCTCGAGCGTCGTCAGCACCGCCGAGATGTCCGTGCCGAGGAGCATCTTGCCGCCGTTGGGAAGCAGCGAGACCGACGTGTGGATCGGCAACGTGCGGCCGGTGCTCTTGAATGCCTCGCGCGCACCGAAGATCGCCGCCTTGACCTCCAGGATGTCCTGCGCCGTCTCGATGATGATCAGGTCGACACCGCCGTCGATCAGCGCGTTCGCCTGCTCAGTGAAGACCTCGACGAGCTCTGAGAAGCGAATCTGCCCAAGCGATGGCTCTTCAGATGCCGGCAGGTAGCCGGTTGGGCCGATCGAGCCCGCCACGAAGCGCTCCTCGCCCGCCGCTTTGCGCGCGATTTCGGCTGCCTTCGTGTTGATCTCGACCGTGTAGTCGGCCAAGCCCCACTCCTCGAGCTTGATCCGCGACCCCTGGAAGGTGTCCGTCTCGACCACTTCAGCGCCCGCCTCGAGCATCGAGGAGTGCACGCCCTCGATCACATCCGGGCGGTTGAGCACGAGCGCCTCGTGGCACTTGCCCTGCAGGCCGCCGTAGTCCTCGCTCGTCAGCTCGAACTGCTCGAGCGTCGCGCCCATGCCGCCGTCGTAGACGACGACGTGCTCAGAGATCGCTTTTCGGTAGTCGCGGGCCATCAAGCAATGCTAGCTATCGGGCGCGCCTGCCCGTTTCGGGCAGCTGTCGTCCTCTCGGAACGACGCGCCGTAGGTCGTTTGGCACGCCGCTTTAGAACGGCCGTCCAATGCAGTTGGCGATCGCCTGCGTCCTGTGCACACTGCCCCGCGACGAGGCATCGGAACGTGAGGACAACTCGCTCCGCAACCGTCTCGCAACAGCACAGAGGGGCCTATCGCCGCGCGCTAGGCGTCCTTTCAGCGAGTCAAACCAACTTTATAGATCGGATAAGGGAGGAAAAATGTTGCGAGACGCCACCGCAGAGTCGACCGCCGAGCAGGTGGAGGCGCTCGACGCGCGCTTGGAGGCCGGCGAGGACACGAGCGATGTCGTGACGACATCAGCGATCGCCACTTCGCTCGAGACCGAGCACGCCGTCGTCGCTGTCGTCGGGCTCGGCTACGTCGGGCTGCCCACAGCGATCGCGCTGCGCAACGCAGGGTGCCGCATCGTCGGCCTCGACAACTCGCTCGACCGGCTCGAGCAGATCCGCTCTGGCGAGGCAGAGCTGCTCGACGCTGAGCACGACAGCCTGCGCGAGCACCTCGCCGGCGACGGCTTCGTGCTGACCGACCGCAGTGAGGCGCTCGATGCGGCCGACCTCGTGATGATCTGCGTGCCGACGCCGATCGACGAGTGGCGCGCCCCCTCTCCGCGTGCGCTTGAAGCAGCCTGCGCAGCCGTCGTGCGCCAGGCGCGTCCTGAGCAGACGATCGTGCTGACCTCGACGACGTACGTCGGCTGCACGCGCGAGCTGCTCGTAGAGCCACTGCAAGAGCGCGGCCTGACGGTCGGCAAGGACGTGTTCGTCGCCTTTGCCCCCGAGCGGATCGACCCAGGCGTCGACGAGCACTCGCAGACGACCACCCCGCGCGTGCTAGGCGGCGTCAGCGAGAGCTGCTTTCGTCGTGCCGCTGCCGTGCTGCGCCACACCTGCGCGCATCTGCACCGCGTCTCCTCGCCCGAGGCTGCAGAGATGGTCAAGCTGTACGAGAACACGTTTCGCGCCGTCAACATCGCGCTCTCGTTCGAGATCGCCGAAGCGTGCAGCGGCTTCGGGCTCGACCCGATCGAGGTGACCGAAGGCGCCGCCAGCAAGCCTTATGGCTTCATGGCGCACTACCCCTCTGCCGGCGTCGGCGGGCACTGCATCGGCGTCGACCCGTATTACCTCGTACATCCGTTGCGCGGCCGCGGCCGGCCCGCGATGGTTGCCGAGCAGGCGATGCGCAAGGTCGCCGGGCGTCCGCGCCACATCGCATGCCGCGCGCATGAGATGCTCGTCGAGAGCGGGCAGTCGCTCACCGACGCGCGCATACTCGTCGTCGGTGCCTCCTACAAGCCAGGCATCGCCGACGCGCGCGAAGCACCAGCGCGCGAGATCGTGCAACGGCTGCGGGCAGATGGCGCGCACGTCGACTTCCACGATCCGCTCGTGCCGAGCATGCAGCTCGACGGCGAGGGTGGGGCAGAGGGCGAGTTGCTCCACAGCGTCAACCCCGACCCACGTGTCGACGCGTCCGGCTTCGGCCCCGAGGACTACCAGCTGACGATCGTCGTGACCGTTCACCCCGGGTATGACTACGGCTGGCTCGAGCGTTGCCCTGCCGTGCTCGACTGCACCTACCGCACGCCTGGCGGGCGTCGCAGGATGGTGCCCTGAGCCGATGCTGCTCCACCGTCTGCTGAAGGTCGTCGCCGCGCTCTACCTGGTCGCGCTGATCGTCTCCGTGATGGCCTACAAGGCCGTCTTCATCAACCTGATGTTTCACAACTTGCTGTTCGGCATCTACAGCGTGTGCGTCGCCGGGTACATCCTCAGCCGCTTCCTGTTCAGCCTGTTCTACCGCTCGAAGCCCGATGCTGGGATCGAGCCGCAGATCGCGATCGTGATGCCTGGCTACAACGAGGAGGAGGCGATCGGGCAGTCGCTCAGCTCACTGCTTGCGCTCGACTATCCCCCCGAGAAGCTGCAGTTGATCGCCGTCAACGACGGCTCATCCGACAACACGCTGCGCGAGATGCAGCGTGTCGCCGACGACGCGCACGGGCGCGTCGAGGTGATCAACTTTCCCGAGAACCGTGGCAAGCGCGCTGCGATGGCCGCAGGCATCCGCGCGAGCGACGCCGAGCTGATCGTGTTCGTCGATTCAGACTCCGTCGTCGCCCCTGACGCCCTGAAAAGGCTCGTCCAGCCGTTTGCCGATGAGCGCGTCGGCGCCGTCTGCGGTCACGCTGACGTGCTCAACCTGCGCGAGAACTGGCTCACGCGGATGCAGGGCGTTCGCTACTTCGTCGCCTTCCGCGTCGTCAAGGCAGCCGAATCGGTGTTCAACTGCGTCACCTGCTGCTCCGGCTGCTTCTCCGCGTACCGTCGTGAGGCGATCCTCGAACGGATGGACTGGTGGGAGAACCAGACCTTCCTCGGCGTCGAGTCGACGTTCGGCGACGACCGCTCGTTGACCAACTGCGTGCTGCGCAACTGGCGCGTCGTCTACGAAAAGCGTGCCGTCTCGCACACGATCGTGCCCAACGACTTTCGCGGCTTCCTCAAGCAGCAGACGCGCTGGAAGCGCTCGTGGACGCGTGAGTCGCTGCTCGTCGCGCGCTTCATCTGGCGCAAGCACCCGATCGCTGCCTTCTTCACATACCTCTCGATCGTGCTGCCGCTGATCGCGCCGATCGCTGCCCTGCACGCGCTCGTCTGGGGGCCGCTGATCCACGGCGGCACGCTGCCGCTCGTCTACCTCGCAGGGATCTACTCGCTGGCGATGGTCTACTCGCTCTACTACGTCCTGTTCCAAGACGAGTACAGCCTCGTCTGGCTCTACGGCGTGCTGTTCGTCTTCTTCTACCTGGCGATCATGCTGTGGCAGACGTACTACGCGATCGCCACCTGCCGCACCTCGAAATGGGGCACGCGCGGCGCTACGCCTGCGCTCGCGGTAGGCGGGGGTGAGCTGTGATGGGTGCTGCAGCGCTCGGCTATGAGCCGCCACGCGTTGGGGACAGCGGCGGCGATGCGAGCGAGCCACGCGCGCCGAAGCTCACGCTCAAGCGCGTACTCGCGATGCTCGTGCTGCCCGCCTCGCTGTTGCCCGTGACGCTGCTCGGCCCAGGCGAGCTGAACGCGCCGCGCAAGCTCGCGCGTGAGACCTGGGCGGCTGCCGTGCGCTTCGAGCGCAAACTCGAGCCTGGGCGCGCTCACCCGCGACCCGTGCCGGCGCCCGCTGCGCAGATCAGCCTTGGAAAAATCTATGGGCACTGGCATTCGTTCCCGCAAGTCGGGCGCGAGGGCATCGTGCGTCTGGGGCCGACACGATGAGGCGCGCAGTCCTGGTCGTCTCACTGTCCGTGCTCGGCGTGCTCGCGTGGCTGCCCGTCGGTGCGCATGCAGCGCACGCCGCACAAGCCTGTGCACCGCGCGCGCTGCACCTGACGCGCCTCTCTGGGCCGCACGCGCGCCTGTCGTGGCGAGCGCCTGCTGCGAGCGCCGGCATCGTCACGTATCGCGTGCAGCGCTCTGGGCGCACCGTCGGGCAGACCGCGCATGGATCGCTGACGCTGCGCGTGACGCCAGGACGGCAGATGACGTTCTCCGTGCAGGCCCGCAGCTCTGGCGCCGGCAGTGGCTGCACCGCCAAGCTGCGCACGAAGGTTCCCTTCCATGCGCCTGGGCGCGTGTCCAGCCTGAAGGTGATGAGCCACAGCACCGGCAAGGTCACGCTCGCCTGGCAGGCCGCCGCTCGCGGCGACGCACCGCTGGCCGGCTATAGGGTCGTGCGCGACGGCGCCGTCGTCGGCCAGACGCATTCGCGCAGCTACGCATTGAAGCTGAGCGGCTCGCACGCGCATCGCGTCGACGTGACGGCAGTCGACACGCGCGGTCACCAGGGCCCTGCGAGCAACGCGCTGACGATCAGCGCCAGCGGGCAAGTGCTTTCCAGCGGCGACGGTCCTGGTGCGCCCAGCGGGCTTGGCGCCGCTGAAGTCTCAGAACAGGGCGCCACGATCGTCTGGCTGCCGAGCGCCGCTGGTGCGGCGCGGATCGTCGGCTATCGCGTGTACAAGGACGGGCGCGCCGTCGGGCAGACAGCCAGTACCTCGATGCGGCTCGGGCACCTCAGCTTCCCGCACAGCTACGCGATCACAGTCAGCGCCGTCGACAGCGAAAAACACGAAAGCGCGCGCAGCGCAGCGCTCACGCTGAGCACCGCACACATGCCGCCCAATGGGCCGCCGCTGATCGCCGCCGAACACGTCACCGACACTTCGGCGACGCTCTCCTGGCTGCCAGGCAGCGCCAACGGCGGCACGATCACCGGCTACATGCTGTTCAAGGACGGCGCCGCCGTCGGCCTCGTGCACGGCCAGAGCGCGACCGTCACGCTCGCCTCGCAGCAGCAGTACTCGTTCACCGTTCGCGCGCAGGACTCCTACGGCTATCTCAGCGCGCCCGCGCCGGCCGTCACCGTGCTCACGACGCACACTGCGCCGCCTGCTCCGACGAACCTCAGCGCCAGCGCTGTGAGCAGCCAGTCGGTGCACCTGAGCTGGACCCCGAGCGCCGCTGTGAGCGGCAACATCGCCGGCTATCGCGTGTTCCGCGACGGTGAACCCCTTGGGCAGACCGCTTCGCCTGAAAGGACCGTTTCGAACCTCGCGCCCTCGACCGACTACGCCTTCACCGTCGTCGCCGTCGACTCGCTCGGCGCGATCAGCGAAGCGACGCCTGCCGTCAACGTGCACACTGCCGAACCAGTCCCGACGAGCGGCACTGCGCAGGCCTTCCTGCTGGCCACGACCGACCAGTCCTTCCACGACCTCGAGGCCCACTATCAGCAGGTCGGCGTCGTCTACCCGACGTACTACGAATGCGGCGCCGGCGGCGAAGTGACCGGCAAAGACGACCCGCTCGTGACCGGCTGGGCCGAGGCGCGGAAGATCGAAGTGCTGCCGCGGCTCAACTGCCAGAGCTCCTCGCGCGAGGCGCAGCTGCTGAACAACCCCTCACAGCGAGAAACGCTGATCAACAACCTCGCCTCGCTATGCGACACGTACGGCTATCAGGGCATTCAAGTCGACTTCGAGGGCGCCGAACCGAGCGAGCGCAACCCGTTCACCGAATTCATCACCAAGCTCGCCGAACGTCTGCACGCGCACGGCCAGAAGGTCTCGACGATCGTCACTGCCAAGTACTACAACATCCAAACCGGTCGAGCCGCCATGTATGACGACGCTGCTCTCTCTGCCGTGTCCGACTACATGTTCGTGCTCGATTGGGGCATCCACTGGACGACCTCAACGCCTGGTCCGCTCGACGAATACCCGTGGTTCAAGCGCGTCGCCGAATACACAGCCACGCTGCCCAACCTGAGCAAGTTCGTGCTCGGTATGCCGATGTACGGGATCGATTGGGCCAACGGCGGCGGCTCTGGCAACCCCGGCACAGCGCTCGAGTACGAAAACGTCGTCGCCCTGCAGAGCGTGTTCGGGGCGCTGCCCGAATGGGACGCCACTGCGCTCGACCCGCACTTCTCCTACAACGACGGCTCTGGCGTGCACCACGAAGTCTGGTACACCGACCAGCAGTCGATCGGCGCGCGCACCGCGCTCGCGCAGTCGCTCGGCCTGAAAATCGGGCTGTGGCATCTCGGCAGCGAGGACCAGAGCGTTTGGGAACTGCCGCAGCTCGCTGCAGGTTGATGAGTCGTCGCGACATACTCGGCGCAGCGGCAGTGGCCGTCGTGCTCACCTGTGCGATCGCGCTGGCCGCAGCGCAACCGTCCTTCGCCGCGGCCCGTGGGACGGCCCGCGTGCAGGCCTACCTGCTCACGAGCTCGCCCGACTCACTGCGCGACCTGCGCGCGCACGCAGGCTCGATCTCCGTGCTGTACCCGACGCTGTATGACTGCGCCATCCCCAGCGGACACGTGACCGGTGGCCCAGACACAGGCGCCACTGACTACGCGCGCTCGCAGCACATCGCCGTGATGCCGCGCTTCAACTGCCAAGACGGCGCGACTGTGCACTCGATCCTCGCCCAGCCAGCGCTCCGTGCCACGACGCTCGCGCAGCTGACATCGATCGCCCGCGACCCTTCCTATGCCGGGCTCAACCTCGACTTCGAGAACGACGACGCCGCCGACCGCCAGGCGCTCACATCGTTTGTCGCCACGCTCGCGCATCGTCTGCACACGTTGCACAAGAAGCTGTCTGTCGTCGTCGTCGGCGTTGGCGAAGACGACCCGACGCGCTCAACCGGCTTCTACGACGATCGCGCACTCGTCGCGCTTGCAGACAGCGTGTTCGTGCTCGCCTGGGGCGCGCACTGGGAAGGCTCAGGCCCCGGCCCGATCGCCCCGCTCGGTGCCGCCATCGCCGCAGCCTCCTACCTCGGCTCGCTGCCCCACCATGCGCGCTTCGTGCTCGGCGCGCCGATGTACGGACTCGACTGGCCGGAAGGGCAGCGTGCCGCTGCCTATCAGTACTCAGAAGTCGTCGCGCTCGCTCACACCCAGCACGCGCACGTGCACAGCGACCCCGCCTCACACGAGCTGACGTTCACCTACACCGATGCCGAAGGCGTCGCGCATCAGGTCTGGTCGATGGACGGCGCCGCCGTCGCCGCGCTGCTGCGGATCGGGCGCGAGCACGGTCTCGGGATTGGGCTGTGGCGGCTCGGAGTCGAGGACCAGTCGCTGTGGTCTTCGACGCAGATCGCTCGGTAGCGAGAAGTCTGACTGTCAGGCGCTGCGAAGCAAGTCTGCGACTACTTCCGCAGGTCGCTGGTGACGTCGTGCGGCAAGCTGTTGTAGTCGCTCGGCATCCTCATCTTCGACACCGACAACGATCGTCAGTTTGGCGTCCGGGTTGCCGACATGAGCCTCCACGTATCGAGGGTCGATGGCCGTCAGGTCGGCATCGAAGTTGCCCGGCTCGGGATCTGGGTCTGTCCAAGGATCACTGGTCATTGGTTACCAAGCAGTTTACGCTCGCGCGGCGAGGAATCCCAGCCAGTGACGATCAACCAAGTTGTCGGGTCGATGGTCCGCTCGATGACCAGCGTCAATGCCCGCCCGCCGTCGGTTTCGCCGACGAGCAGCCGACGTTTGCCGGCAGGAGTCTTGTGCGGATTGCGCACCACGACGTGAGCGTTTCGGGGGATCTGGCGTGCGTCGTGAGTTGCGATGCCGCGTGCTCCGAGCTTGTCGATAGCGACCTCGGTCGCGAGCAGTTCGTTGATCGCGTCGGGCATGCGACAGGTCTATCGAACGCTTAGGTCGCATTGTGGCCGCCCGTCAGCCTGTCCGGATATCAAGAAAGCCCGCCGAAGCGGGCTTTCTCAATCAATAAATCGATTGGGACCGACCGGCTACTTGATGAAGAGCATCTCCGAGTACTTCGGCAGCGGCCAGAGGTCATCCGCGATCAGCTTCTCCAGCCTGTCCGAGACGTCGCGGACGTCTTCCATCGCCGGGATCACGCCGTCGCGCATGTAGACCGCCTCCTTCTGCGCGCCAACCGGGTGGTTCTCGTCGAGGTTCGCGTCCTCGAGCTTCGTGATCGCGAAGTGCAGCTCCTTGACGAGCGGCTCGACGTCGCCGACGAGCTCCTCGATGCCGCTCGCGCGCAGCTCCGTGAGGTAGCGCACCGCCGCCGGCAGCACCATCGTGCGCGCCATCATCGCCTCTGTCTCCGCCTCGATGTTGAGGTTCATCACGTACTGCTCCGTGAACACCTCGTAGCGGGACTCGAGCTCGCGCTTCGTCAGCACCTTGTACTTCTTGAATGCTGCCACCGTCGATTTCTCGACCAGCCACGGCAGTGCGTCCGGCGTCGTTTTGAGGTTTGCAAGGCCTCGCTTCTCCGCCTCCTTGTGCCACTCCTCCGAGTAGCCGTCGCCATCGAACACGACCTGCTTGTTGTTCGTCCACGCCTCCTTGACGACGCTCGTGACCGCCTTCTCGAGGGTCGCGCCCGACTTTTTCAGCGCTTCCTTGAGCTTGTCCGTCAAATCGTCGACCGATTCCGCCACGATCGTGTTCAGCACCGTGTTCGGGAACGCCGGCGACGAGTTCGAGCCGAGCGCGCGGAACTCGAACTTGTTGCCCGTGAACGCGAACGGGCTCGTGCGGTTGCGGTCGCCGCCGTGCAGCGGCAGCGACGGCAGCACCGGCGTGCCCAGGCCGAGGAACGACCCCGGCTTCGACGCCTGCACTTTGCCCTTCTCGATCGCCGTGAAGACCTTCTCCAGATCGGTGCCGAGGAAAATCGAGATGATCGCCGGCGGCGCCTCGTTGGCGCCGAGCCGGTGATCCTGTCCGGCACTCGCGATCGA
>OUNM010927815.1_pt1 | contig 18012 bp, 24 predicted proteins | sample 1769961 | NCBI WGS metagenome assembly OUNM01 (sample SAMEA3914820, study PRJEB12502) | metagenome | biome: forest; material: soil | place: USA | collected 2012-03-12 | depth 0.3 m
CCATCGGACGCGCGCGCCGAGGGCCCGGCAGAGCATGCTGAAGCAGTTTGCCCACTCGCCGCACCGCCCGCGCCGCGTCTGCATGAGGCGCCAGACATCACTATACCGAGGAAACCGCTCGTACGCTTTGCAGGCGGGGCTCGAACAGCGGTAGAGCTCAACACGCAGCGCGCCGCAGGCCTTCTCCTCTGGCGTCGGCTGTGTCATGCCCTGCGCGATTGTCGGCGAGAAGCACACCGGACACTGGGGATTGTTGACCCATGAAAAAAAGTCGTTCTTAAACCACCTGCGGAGAGGACGAGGGTAAGCTCGAGTTCAAAACCCAACCAGCCAACCCGGAGGATGAAAACGTACCTGAGCAGAGCGCGAAGGATGCAGTCCTGGTAGCCCCATTCCGCTTTGCGACCGTCTCCCATGCTCTCGGCCTGCGCCTGGAGCACCTGCCGCTCCTCCTCGGCCTCGCCGTAAATCCTCTCTAGCGGGAGCGCTTGGAGGGCCTCATCTAGCAGGCCGGGGTTCTCATACTTGGTCGGCGTTGCTGATAATGAGATGAGCAGGTTCCGGAACTTGGTCGACTCGCGGTCGTCGGGTGATGGTGGGGTCGGAGCCTTGGGCAAGTTCCGGACAGTCGAGTACGGAGGCGGTGTTTGCGGGTCGTGGGACGAGCCTGGACGGTCCGATGCGGATGCGGAAGTAGAAGGAACTCGCAGGTTGCCCGACGATGCGCTGTGCCTGGGCGCAGGCGATCCCTGCCGAGAGCGTCCTTGAAGGTCGGTTAAGCGTTTAGTTCGGAGTAGTTGCTCGAATTGCACCCTCAAGTCGTGTGCCCACTCCTCTCCATACTGACTCCCGCCTGGAGGATCCATATTGTGTTGTTATGCGACGGGCCGACGGTGGTGTTCTTCTCTGGTGGTCGCTGTCGGTGGTGGTCGTGCGCAAATTTTGATTGATTTCGACGGCGTTGTCGACGGGGTCGTCGAGGTATTCGCCGCCACAACTCGGGGGGTGTCAGCTTCGGATTGCGTCGTAATGTGTTCGTCGCCCTCGTCGTCTTGGTCGGCTGCCTTTGGGGGGTCGTCAGGTGGCGCGCCAGTTGCCAACTGCCTAGCTGCGCAACGTTGGAAATGACGAGCGTCCGACGTGTGCGCTCTTGTGGTCGGTCCTCTTTCTTCCTGCCCGCTCAATGACCGTCGGCGAAACCTCGCTGGGGGATAGGCAGGCGCCTCGGCTGCCCGGTGTAGCGGACGCGATTTCGGGATGAGTGACAACTGGGGGAGTCGAGCCCTCGCAGAGTCGAAATGAAATGGGATGGGCGGCGGCGGAGAGATGCAAGAAGACAGGCAGCAGGTGGGCCGGGAGAGGCAGGGGGGGGCAACGGGATAAAGCTGCGGGCCAGTGTGCAGTGCAAGGTTTCAGGGAGCCGACCAGGTGTAATGGGGCGTGGACCAGCCCAGTCCCGGCGTCCCCTAACCACGCAACTTCACTCGCCCGGGGCGAGGGTTGCGTGGCAGTTACTAAGTACAGAATACGTCCCTTTATTGCAGTCCACCCAGCAGTCCACCTAGCAGTCCACCCAGTCACCCAGGTGTACCCAGCCCAGCTCGCCCAGTTCACCCCCCCCCGAGCCTGCAACCCAGAAGTCGTCGAGTCGTCCAAGCTGGGCTCGGTCGATCGCCCGTCTTCGGCCGTCAGATCTTTACCTTCCTTACTACTCTCGCTACTCCCTCCTGAGCCAGCACTCGTCACCCGCCAGAGCCGACGTAATCAGAATTTGCAGACTGGATTCATGGAGGGAGGGGTGCAGGCAACCAGCCGACGAATCTCTGCTCGGAAGCAGGCCTGGAGCCCGCGAGTGAGGGGGGGGAGGGGAGCACAGCGGGAGGCGTCTTGGACAGAGAACGCGCGTCCAGTTCAGTTGTGGCCAATGAGGGCCGGCCTCGGGTCCCTCCGCCCCAAACGCAGTCTCCACGGATCGGTCTCCGCCTCATTCCAGCGACCACAGGTACCCAGGGATGAGGTACTTCTGCATGCACAGAAGAAGACAGGAGGACTCCAGCAACAATACAGCAAAACCCGACACCTTGGAGGGCCAGGCGTCTCTTTCTTCCTCCCTCGCTCTTGCCATCCTCCACGCGAGCATCAGAGGTGATTTCGGGGAGCATCCTGGATGGCATTGTTCGATTGGCAGCAGTGCAGCGCATGAAACCGAAGGGATGCATCCGGAAGTGCAGGTACCGGCTCTGGGATCTGGGTAATGGGGTGGCCCGGGTGGGTCCAGGATGACGAGGCGTGGCTGATGCCTGTCTGGCCAATGAGCTTCTGCCTATTGCCGGGCTTGCGTGTGGCTGAGGCTGAACTGGCTCCAGTTTGCATTTGTCGGACTGTGTGGGGGAAGGCCGCCCCTTGCAACGCATGCTCAAGAAAGTCTGTGAATCGGGAGACTGTGAGACTGTGCATTCAGTCGAACTGTCGTCGAAACCACGGCCTCCCGGCCCGCCCACAATTTTTCAACTGCTGGCGTCCGGGGGCCGATGACGACGGGCTATCCGTATTACCACGGGAGGCGGCATGCCCAGCGCCCCCCAGAGTCTCAGGGTGCAATCGTCTGCCCGTGGCGCCGCGCGCGTTCGGCCCGGGCATCAAACTGCTGCTGACGCGTTTATCCGACGCCTTGCTCTTCGCCACCGACTGACCAAGCTGCCCCGTAAGGCACGGGATCTTCGTCATTGCACGTGCGGCCGCACCTTGACTCTTACGATAGCGATGGGTAGCCTGGAGCCGGCTCCCCTGGACTGGCTCGACTGGGTCATCGACTGGGTCTCATTCAGTCTACACACAGAATGGTCACTGAGGTTCAGGAACTCAGCGGGTCAGCTTCTCAGAGCAACTCATGCCCTGGTCAGGCACGGTCACCGTGCTGCTTCACCAGCGGGAGCACTGTGCGGCTGGTGCAGATGCTCGGTGGCGTTCCAACCCGGCGCGATTACGCGGCATCTGGTCCTTCATCTTGTCTTGGCAATCCTCCCCTTTCCCACCTCATCCACCACCCAGAATCTCGGAGCCGCCAGATTCTTCGCGCAAACCTCCGATCCTCGTCTCACACTCTGCCAGCCGGGACCCATCGTCACGAAGATAACGTTATGTTTCGAGGCGGGCTCCACTACCCCGATATTGCGTGCTAACGTTACCTCCGTCTGGGGCCCAACTCAACTCGGGGTTCATGTTGATTGATTCCGTCTTGGCATCCCTACTTGTATAAAGAGCCTGTGATGAGACACAGATACGAATACCGGCAGATGAGCCCATGGCTGGCTTCTGCGGCTTCATATCCACAGCCACCACCGGTCAGGGACGTGACAACGGGTTGGGATCTGCCAAAATTTAGCTCGCCCGTGAGCTGCTGACACTCGAGACACACGGCGATCGACCTCATGTGCTGCTCTTGACGTCAAGAACAAACATCTCAACGTTGGCGACCCGACCTGGATATCTAAACCCTTTTCTGAGATTTCCGCCTCGGCCCTTATCTACATCTAGGCCCTCGCATTCAACCCACCGCTAGATCCTGATGCCACCCGGATCCAGGTGATTATGAATTCGTACGGTATCATCTGGCCGCCACTGCGCCTTCTCTTCATAACATGCCTCCCCGTTTTTCTTAGCACATCTCTCCTCCCACTCCGCCAGGGTCAGGCCAGTTCAAGTACTGTACCACAAGCAGCGGTCCCGCGTGTTTCCGCGTAAACTTCCCCCAACAAACATCCCCACGGCCAAGCTACACGGCTCTCCCGTCAGATACTGTAGTAGATGGGGACCTGAGTGCTATGGATGGAAGGAGGGGAGGCGGACAAGACCTTGACGCGCGTCTTCTTGTTCTGCTCCACCCGAGAAAAAAAGAAAGAAGAACGCTGGGCCCGAATATTGCCGCCAGCCTTCCAGGCAGCATGGGAGTTGCGTTCGAGGTAACCCACGCGCAGACCGCTCCCTCGGGTGACCAATCCCACCCGCCCTGTGGCGGATCAACAGCTCCTGGACTGCAAACGTGAGCTGGTATGTAACGCGTGGTACAGAGGTATGAACATAATGTTTATGGGATAAAAGTTGCTCGATGTGGCCCACCGCCGCTGCATGGGAGGCTGTGTGCAAGCCAAAACCCACACACCACAGAAGTCTTCTGGGTTCGAGTTCCCGTGCCACTTCAAGACTTCATCCCTCAGTCACTGCCCCAGAGGATCCGAAACCCAAAATCAAGAAGCATGCTTAAATCAGTCCCTCACCTAGCTTCTCGGGGGCACACGAATGCAGGGAGGGAGGGGGGTGGAGCGAGAAGAGGAAATATCCCGCCGGCCCGGTTCATGGCTCTTCTCTCTCCCTCTCTCTCCCGGTCTCGCCAGCGGGACAACACCAAGACCGGACCACGTCATCAAATGACGGCGAATAACGTGGGCCTGCATTCGTCCCCGGCAGGATAGGTATGCGGCTAGACAGATTATCCCCAAGGCGTGCAAGTCCGCTTTCAGAGGTGGCAGCAGGAACGTGGGAACGACAGTGGTGGGCCAGGCCACCTCGTCCGGTGACATGTTTGGGCGACGGTTTGGGGTTGGCGGAGGAGTGTTATCATGCAATCACTAGCGTGCTGTATAAATGGCGGCGGTGGGGGTCGTCCACGACGTCGGTAGTTCGAGAATTCTCCCTTCCCTCCCGGAAGCCGTCTTCATGGCACGCGAGGAAGTAGCGCAAACTCAGAGTTGCTATTCGAGGTACGGCTCTGATCCAAGCCCTTTCGGATCCAAGATTCGCCGTAGACACATTCAGTTCGGACGCGACTTGTTCCCAAAGTTCCAAATGCTCGCAGAAGCAAGCTGGATGTATTATCGTCAGCATGCCGTACTTCTCCACGCCAGCCGGCTTCACGCTGGCCAAACCCCACCCTCCCAGGCCTACTCTACCTCTCCCACTCGCCCTCTGCAAAGTAACGTTCCGGCAGGTCGTCGCTAGCTAGCGGCCGCTCGACAAGAGCGACCTCGAGAGGTGGCAGCCCCTCAGAGGCATCCCCGTTCGTTAGGCCATTGGCCTGGCCCCGCACGCCCTCGACCGGCACGATGCCCAATATCGGCCGGAACTGGTAGGTATGCCACCACTTCGCCCTTGTCCCCACCTCCTTCTCAGCATCCTCCGCATGGCCGTTGACTCCTTGGTCATCTCTCAACTGTTGAAGCTCACCGCTATCGACGTCCTCGTCATCGTCGTCGACCCCACTGCTTGCACCAATGCTCTTCTGGTCGTCAGCATCAGCCATCTCCACATCCTCCCACTTGGTCCCGTCGGGGCTCGCAGCTGTCTTGACCCGCTGGGGCACGAGAGAATGCTTGTCCATCTTCCCGCCGGCGCCACTCTCTTGCCCATCGCGCTTCCGTTTGGTCCCATGTTTTTGCCCGTTCCTGCCTTCCAGCGCGTCCTTCTCCGGATCGAAGTCCTGCGAAAGGTCCAGCATGAACAGGGATGAGACTCCATAGACCCAAGCCCTGTGGCCTTGCCACACGACTCCCTTGACCTGATCCCGCGTGTCACGAAACTGCGCGGGGAGTTTGTGGAATGTGTTCCGCCGCGACCATTCGGAAAGTACCCCGCGCAGGGGGTTGAAGATGAAGAACTGTTTGATCGTGGTGATGGCCAAGAGGTCATAGTCACCATCGTCCCGCTGCGTCTTCGAGAACGAGAGCACCACGGGCGCCGCGGAAAGCTTCGGGAGAAGGGCGGCCTTCGGGTTACGGACCCAGCGTTCGGTCGCAACATCCTCGGATCCCTCGTCTGACGAATCGCTCGAGGACTCGCTAGCTGCTTCCTCGTCATCTTCGCCACCCGTGCCATTCGCCCCCTCACCAGGGCCGCGTAAGACCCAGGTGTCGATGTACCCTGCCAAGTCGGCAACGCTGAGAAGTCTGCTGTCCGGAGAGAAGGCCATTTGGGTAATGTTCCGGTCATAGGTTCCCAGACCGCCAAGAAGGATGTGTTTGGGAGTCTGGCGTCGGACTCGGTGCAATTTGGAAGGCGGAGAAGTTGTGTATGAGAGGCCGGCAGCAGACTCTGTGGTATACACCCTGACAACCATGATCTTGCTCCCTTCCTCAACCCAAGATATCCACTTGTTATCCGGCGAGATCTGGACCTTGGTAGCCCCCAGACCCGCGGCGGCCATCTCCACTTTTTTGATCTGAGGTTGCTCGGCATGCTCGCTGTTTGCAAAGTCGAGCTGAAACACCTTGATATCCGTGGCAGTTGACGCGACGAGAAGCGTTCCGTCCTCGCTGATAACGGCCGATGATATGTGGGAGTCGCCTTTCACGAGGACTTGAGCGACAAACTTTCGGTTCTTGCGTAGACTGACCGCAGCTTGTGGGTCGTCTAGGAGCTGCTGGGTTGGGCTGAGCAGATGCCAAATCCGAATCTCGTTCTCCCACCAGCTGAGAATGAATCGTGCTTTGGGAGCGCTTTGTAGAGGTGTATTTTGTGGGAGATGCGGTAGGGCTCTGTGGTTCTCTTTGCCCGCAGCGCGCAGGGGCAAGACCACTGGGTTGGCGTCCGAGCCTGTTGACTACGTTAGTTTTGCATGGTAGTCGTAAGATTGGATAGACGTACCGCCAGATACCGCAACACTCATCCCCTTTCCCTCGAAGGAGGCCATTGCCTTGACATCGTGCTGGTGGTAGCGACGATGAAACACCTTGGACCAGCGGCCGATTTGCCCAGCAATCGGCTCGTAGATGGCAGTCCTCCTATCCATCCCTCCCGAAACAATCTTGGAACCATCTGCGCTGACGGACAAGCACAGGACATCCTGTGAGTGGCTCTGAATCCGTTGCGCCTGGGTGTATGTCTTGCCATCCCAAATGCACACCTGGCCAGTCGAGTCGCCAGACACAATGTCGCCGTTCGGCAGACATTTGACAGCCCAGACAATAATGTTCTTGGAGCCTCCAGAGAGATCGGTTCCCAGCGTCATCTGCCTCAGCAATGTGCCGTTTCTGATGTCATAGGCGCAGATGGTGCTATTCGAACAGCCAACGACGACGACGTTGTGAGACTGGAAGGCGATGCTGACAAATTTTGTCTTTTTCGACGGGGTCCTGAAGAGGGTTTTCTGGAATTTCAAGTCGCCGTCCTCGATCGAGTAGAGCACCAGGTTGCCATCGACGGTGCCCGCAACGAGTTTCCGACTTCCTGCCGACGCGGAAGCTTTGCCGGGGGGGGGCTGAACACCAAGACACCATATTTCTCCGTGCTGGCCGCTTGCGTGCTTCTTGGCCCTGGCCTTCTCCAAGTCCCACTCGGTGATGGTGGTCGTGTAGCCGATGCTGAAGAGGCGCGACTTGCCGCAGATGGTCTTGTTGTCAGCGATCTCCTCGTCGGGATCCGTGACCCAGACTAGGCCGTCGACGCTTCGATCCTTGCCGCCGGGGATGACGAGCTCCTGGTGCCAGGCCCCCTGAAGCGGATTCCAGATCTCAATGTCGCCATTGGCCCTGCCGATCGCCAGGCGGACCTGTTTGTGTTTCTGCTGGCGTTGCTTCTGCGCCGAGACCGAAGGGAGCGACGAGTGTGTGAATGCGATCGCGTTGATGGCCGAGCCAGGATAGCGGATGAAGCGGCACCGGTGGATATCCATGGTTCCGGTGTTGTCAGCCCTGCGTCGTGGCCGAGGGCGTTGGATCCGCGTTCCTGCTGTCTGCGAAGCGATTGTCGACTTTTTTTTTTCTGCCGGCTCCAAAAGTTTTTGGGAGGAAGTCGGTCAGCGAGACAAGGTGTGGTCTGTGCACACGAATGGATGTGCCAAACCGCCTGGCAAAACAAGTGCCAGCCAACAAAAATCAGGGATTGTTTCAGGGCGCTGACACGGAGTTTCCTGTCGCTGCCTGCCCCGGCAATTGACCCCGCCGCGTGAGCCCCACGCTCCAACCGACGCAAAGGATTCCTGCTGTTGGGCTCTGCCGTCACCAATGCGATCCCGCAACTGGCGGACTTACAGCTTCAACTAACCTAGGTCACCTTCAGTTCCAGGTTTTCTCAGCCTTCACATTGATAACTGTCCACCAATTCTGGACGGTCGAACTCGCGCGCACAAGTTGTGTCCAGGTATCCGACCAGTTCCGACGGCCTTGGAAGCACTAGCAGTCCGCAAACAGGACTGAACTCGAGCTTGTTCAATTACGGACTCAAGGCCGCCGCCCGCTCTCTCTTCCCGACGTAACCACAGGCCGTTACACAAAACGCGGATCGTCAATCGCATTCCAGATCGCGGGAGCGAAGGACCGAGAGACACCCCTGCTGTGATTCCCATCTCGCATTCTCTTGGCATTTGTGAGCGAGAACTCGAGACAACCCTCAAGAACGCAGGAAGAATCTCAACTTCGAGTCCCTTCACTCGCAGCTGCTCAACGAGTCACCAACCTTCGGCTGCCTTTCTGCCCTCTCGTCATGGATTTCAACAGCTCTTCGCCGTACCCAGAGGGTGTCATCTCCTTCCTGGACACAGATCTGTACAAATTGACAATGCAATGCGCTGTCTTGAAGTACTACCCAGATGTCCCGGTCACATACGCGTTTACCAACCGCACTCCGGAAAAGAAGCTCTCTCGAAAGGCTTTCCACTGGCTGGAGGACCAAGTCAGGAAACTTGGCAATATTTCCCTGTCCATCGATGAACTGCATTACCTGAGGGAGCACTGCCCCTATCTGTCCCCCGCCTACCTGGACTTTCTCTCCGAGTTCCGCCTCCGGCCGAGAGACCAGGTCGTTCTCAACTTCCTGCCAACGGGAGACGACACAGGTGCCGAGACTGACATCGGAGATTTGGATATCAAGATCAGCGGCACCTGGGTCGAGACCATCCTCTACGAAATCCCGCTCCTCGCCTTGACCTCGGAGGCTTACTTCAAGTTTATGGAGCCGGACTGGACGTACGAGGGCCAGGAAGAGCTGGCGTTTGAGAAAGGCACACGTCTACTGGAGGCCGGGTGCGTCTTCTCGGAATTCGGCACGCGCCGCCGTCGAGACTACCATACCCAGGCCTTGGTGTTTCGTGGTCTGACCAAGGCCGACAAGGAGGCGCAGAAGCGCGGCCAGGCTGGAAAGCTTTCGGGAACTAGCAACGTTCACCTGGCCATGCGCTTCAACATCCCTCCCGTCGGTACCGTCGCCCACGAGTGGTTCATGGGCACTGCCGCCATTGTCGGTGATTATCAAAGGGCAACCGAGGAAGCGCTGTGCCGCTGGGTTGGCTGCTTCGGAGAGGGCGTGCTCGGAATTGCGCTGACCGATACGTTTGGGACACCCGAGTTTCTGAACGCATTCAGCAAACCAGTGAAGTATCTGGAAGAGCCATCGCCCATGAGCGCGCGGAAGCCAAGCGTTGCCGACTCTTTCACTTCGACCGCCCCGCTGGCGCAGGCAAGGCAGAAGGCGAACGAGACATACGCCGAAGTGTTCACCGGGGTCAGGCAAGACTCGGGAGACCCGAAGGGCTTTGTCAAGATCATGCGCAAATTCTACGACGAGCAGGGAATCCACGACAAGAAGGTCATTGTTTTCTCCGACTCCCTGAACATCGACAGGTGCTTGGAATACAAGCAGGTATCGGAAGAAGCAGGCTTCCAGCCCACATTTGGTGTCGGAACATTCCTCACCAACGACTTCGTCAGCACGAAAACGGGCAAGAAGTCGACGCCGCTGAATATCGTCATCAAGATCAGCTCCGCAGATGGGAATCCGGCTATCAAGATCAGGTGAGTCCCCAGGATTGGTCCGGTCACGACCTGGTATGTTGCTAATTCTCCTCCTTACCATAGCGACAACATAGGGAAGAACACTGGGGATAAGGCGACGGTTGAAAAGGTCAAGCACGAGCTGGGCTATGTCGAGAAGGCATGGGAGGGTGGCGATGAGACGGCAAGATGGGGGCGTGAGGATGATACCGTCAAGTCGTAATACCGCGAAGGAGGTGTGCCTGCTGGGAGATGATGGCCTTTTAGCCGCGCATCCTGCAGTGCTGGCTCTGAGCACATCTGGCCTGACTTCGGTTGGTGCCATGTTGGATCGGGCCTGCGGCGAATATTTAGCTATTGGGTGGCATGTGGGTTGTTCATTTGCGTCTGCAGGGTATCATCTTGGGCTTTCAACAGAACGGCGTGCGTCAGTAGAGTTTAGAACTTATACAGACCGGAGTCGGCTCCTTTTCGTTATCTTGGACGTGCCGGTCACCCCGCTTCCCCCAAGCCTTGTTGAGGTCAGCCATTCGATAAAGGGGTTAGACCAACAGACACCGGCATGAAAACATCTCCCAGTTGGGTATCTGTTCTTCTATACTTTGTTTCATCGGAATTAGCTTCGAAAACAGGAAGCCTGGAACGCATTCAATCTCGCGGCTCGGCTAGGAGGGTGTTGAAAAGAAGAGGACGGTACCGAGACGGCGGGAAGAGGGTGGGGAGGCAGGCGAATTCTATAGGGGGGGGGGTATGGAAATCGGTGTTTTTGGTCTGTGGTCCCGGAGTAGAATTTGGAAGAAACACAAGGATTTTCGTATTTGACCGCCCCTACTTGACCTGGAGTGAGTACCTAGGGTTGGCTAGCGAGTTTCTGTCTCCTGGGTCTTGGACTGTATCAGTATGAACATTCTGCCTTCCAAGTAGCTTACCTAGCTAGGTACATTTGCACATTCTCGGTTGCTAGCTCGGGTCTCTATCCGTTCTTCGCGGGCGATTGGCCAAGGTTATTCTTTCTGGTAGGCTACGTAAAGCGTCTGCTAGTTCACAATTAGCCATGTTATGTAACTGCTCTTTATTTCAACGGGGGTCAACAAGACACACCGTTCCTGATCGGCGCCCTTCTCGACGATTGCTTGCCCTCATAGGAGGCTACAGACTCAGCTGCCTTAGGATTGGCTGTACGCGGCGCTGACGCCTTGAACTATTTTTGTCTTGGCACATCACACGAACATAGCATGCCCAGATATCTTCTGGTGGCCAACTTCGAAACATCCTCCAACAAGCCAATAAACTTTCCTGCCCTCCGTCTCGCCCATTTCTTTCTCCTGCTTTCTCTTTATTCATTTTTTAGAACCCCCAATAACAGATGAAGACATGGGACTCCTGCTCACCCCTCAGAAGTGTTTGCATCCGCAGGCCCCTCGAGCACTACAAACCCTTTGCAAGGCGCCCCTCTCGTCCAAGCATGGCATATAGATGTCGACCAACACCCCTTGCTTACACGAGTACGAAGTACACGCAGGTTGTGCATAGTCTTGACGCGGATCCTTCGGCCTCCCTGGTTGTTGACAAGATGGCTGGTCAAGCTGCAAGCCCTCGAGCCCCCACACCAGCAGAACCAACAGACCACCGTCAAAATAGCCTTTTCCCCACCCAGTGTCACACAGCATGTCAACCTCGTGCCCCGAATTGGCAGACTATCTCTCCAATCCGTGGCAGCTCCCGCGGCGGCCTTGGCCCCATCGCTGTGACATAGCTAGGGCATCACTCGACCTTTCAAAGGTCAGGATATCATCCATTGAAATGACTCGGCAGCTGGCCCTTGGTGGGAATACGGAATACTGAGATCCAGGCTGTGTCTCCGAAAGTTCTGCGCTCGGGACAAGCTTTGTTGGCAACCCGACGCAGCAGGGGACCCAGCAGGCCGGTAACTCAACCCCTGCATGGGAAAGGTGGTTGGAGGGGGTGGGTGGGCGCCAGCACACATGGCTATCCCGTCCCAGCCTGCCGGTCGAGGGACGTGCACCAGTGTACCTGCCCAGAGGAGGGATCAGTTGGTCAAAAACGTCAGGTACCTAGACACACCGCCTGACATCCCAACCCGCCTTGTGGGTTCCGTGTGAGTGCTTTGTTTGACAATTTCGCCTGCATTTTACCTTGAACGAGACTCGCTGCAGCCATGCTCCGGCATGCAAAAGGGACGGTTACCACAGCTGTCGATCAAAATCATCCTCGAGGAAGGAGAAATCTCAGATGCTGGTGTCGCCAAAGCCCCGTCGTGGACTGGCGAGGCTGCACAGCGAGCAATGCCGAGGGATGACCAGTTGGTGGACAAAGAGAGCTAGTCAGCCGGGCTCAGATTGCAGACGTCCTGCATTTGCCCGGCTTTCTGTATCTGTCCTGGCGCAATTTGGACAACCCCCTTCCCTGCCAGGATGGCGTCGTGATGCAGGCGGGGCAACAGACGCGGCGAGAGCTAGGTAGGACCGAGCATGAATAACTGGCTAGCCGGCAGGGCCATCAAGCGCCATCATCCTGCCGGCAACATTAGCTGCTGGAGCACGAAAAAGCGGTCAGATCCACCGAGGAGACCCCCCTCCTGAGCTATGTATGGAGTCTAGTACTCTGTAGTATTCGCAGGTTGGCATGAGGCACATACACAGTACACCCGCTTGCAAGCTCAGCAACGTCACAGCGCTGGCAATGGCTCACATGGGGGCGGGGATAATCTACCGAATCGCGAGGCGGTGTTGTTCCGTCATGTCGCCCAACAGGGGAAAGTCTGGTGTGTCGCATGTTGGCACCAGCAAGACTGAAAGCGGGGCGAACCGAAGTGTCGGGACACCTCTGACGAATGGCACCAGGCCGGGGCTCAGGGATGGACAGCTTGGCGCTGTGAGGGGCTGATCAAGTGGAGGCACGGCGCCGCTAACGCCGGGGTCCTGATCCTTGGGCATCTGGGCCAGCCAAAACGAAAAGTCCGCCATGGGTGGGAGCGAGGGGATCCGGACATGATCGGTCGCATGATTGGTTCCTCGCACCTGGCTTCGTTTCCGGACAAGAAACTCCCGCCGGGTGCGGAGGAGGCCCCTCGTCGAGTCGCCAAGGGCCTTCCAGGGTCCAGGGGTTGTTTTGCAACTTCTTGGTGCGGGTGGGGTGGGCTTCGCGTTGTCAAGGGCCTTGGTGTTCTCTCATTGCGCTGGTGCGGAAACACGCTCGCTTGTGTGACTGTCTCTCAACTGCTGCAGAATGAACATACGTTCTGTTCTAGACAGAAGTGCTTGCGCCGTCTAGGTATGTAGCATATCGAGTGGATAGATGAGAGACATCAGCTTGCTTTGATTCCTGGATCTGCAAGTAGTTGATGCGAGTGGCAGACAAGCGAGCGAGATTGGGGAAGGTCGTTGGTGATGGGCGTCACATGGCGCGCTAGCCCACGCCATTTTCAGGTTCTTGCTTTTTCGTGGACACAAGGGCCGTGGCGTCCTTGAGCAGAGGGGGTTGGCTGGGTAGACCCACATCGGCGGAGAGCATTCAAGCCTCCAACTTTGGACTGCCCATCATCGGATCACATTGGCATCTTCCCGTATTCAGGCCATGACACTGCCGGCAATCGAGGAAATGGACGAGGGGGGCCGACAAAAGGCAGTCCGCCGCAAGCAGCGGTGAGGCTACACTGCATGCATAGTACGCGACGTATGTCAGCAGGATGTCTCATTAATTTCCAACGGCACCACGGACTTCCGCTTTGGTGTCGCTCGAATGCCATGGGTTTCTCCTCTTTCCGCTCTGATTGGGTGTGGCTTTAGGTGGTGTTCACTCGAGAGTCCCGACAGCCTGGAGCCGACATCCAGGTCTGTCTAGCCGCCACGCATCAGGTCTCAGGCCAGTGCAGGCTACCACTGTGTGCACAGTACTCAGCTTCGGGGCTTGTCAACCGTCCACGGTCTGATGGGAGCTTGTCCCTCGGCGAAATTTGCTGATCCTGGGAGCTCGTTTCTTCCGCTCAATGCGCACCAGAGCAGGGCCCGGTACACGACTAGGCGAAAAAGGCCGAGGCACATCTGCGCATCAGCAATAGGAGTGGCATTATTCACCATGGGTTGTCAGGAACCGGAAATGCGCCAGTTCTCCCACGCTCGACGATTCTGTCCGTCCCCGGGCAAGACTGGCTCGGTTCGAGAGCTGCCGGCAAAGTTATTGATACTGTGTGATCTGCGTGGACGGCGCCCCGAGATGGTGTGGCGCTCCACATTTCTTTACCAGAAGGCCTGACACACGAGCACGACGAGCTGCGCGCAGCCGTGATGGGAATCGGGAAGCCGATGGCTTGGCCGTGAGCAGGTGCTTCTCTGACGTTTCGAGCGGCAGCTGATTTGCGGGGGGCGGTTTGCGGGAGAAGGCATCGTCGTCATCGGTCTTGGAAGTTGAAACGGTGTTTCATGCAGCTGGAGGAGGCCTGCCCGAGGCGGCGGGCAATGCGTTTTGGTTGCGTGTCGCAGCGCGGTGAGCCCCGATTTTTGGTTGGCACTGGCCAGCGCCGGATACGGGAGAGAGCGGGAGCGGGAGCTAGGGCGGAAAAGCCCTGTGGTAGGGCCCTTGTCTCGCGATGAACCCGGACCATCGGGACGGCTCAGATGGGTCCATCCAGAGGTTCCAGGTTGGCAAACAGCCAAACACTCGCCCGGCTTCCCCATGGACAAAAGAAGGGGGTGGTGGTGGTGCGTCCCGCGTAGTGCAGGCGCTGCTGCTCGTCCTTCCCACGCTGCGAGGTTCGGACGCAGCTCGTTCCGCCCAAGCCCCAGCCTCCTGCCCAGGATGGCAAACCCCACACAGTTCCCACCCCCCTCTGAAGCGAATCCCGCCAAACCCTGAACCCTGAGGTTTCACGCCGCAGCTGGGAGCGGCCTGGTTCTGGCATGGCAGATGGGCGGGTAGCTAATTCTCTTTAGGCGCCCCGTCCACGACGCGCAGCCGCCAGCGACGAAAGGCAGCAGCACGCCCACGATCCAGCGAACCAGCGCGTCCTGGAACCGTGCCCTTTAAAATACGGGTTCTCCGTTCGCAGGCCGCCGTACTAACAAATGTTAATAAGTACAGGGTGCAAGTACGGGAAAGCCGAATTTCCCTCGCCGGACCCGTCCTGGAACCCTGGCGCTGCATCATTGCGACGTCGAGGATTTAATAAGGCGCCCCTGCTTTTGTTGCTTGCTTGCCCGTTTCTTTCCCGGTCCGCAACTGCACAACCGAAAACAGCACAGCCAGCACAGCCAGCACAGGGCAGTTGGCCCATGGCCGCCCGCATCGACCACCGCCTGCACACACACGCACACCTCGACCGCAATTTCAACCGCAACCGCGTCTTGCTTATCATATAACGCGAGGACTGGCCACTCTGCGGCCACGTCGAATGCCGGCCGCGCATGTCCCTGGCCAATCCCGCCGCATGCTTCACGGGCTCTCCAAGCTTCACAGGTGAGAGCAAGCCAATTGCTGTTTCTGCTCCTGCCCTGGATGCTGGATCTGTCCGCTCCGTTTCCTCTGCTCCCGGCCGTGCCTGGTGATCCGGGAGAATTCCTCTGGGGGCCGTTTTTTTTTCTTTTTGGGGATTTGCTGCCCGTGCCATCCATCCCATCTCTTATTTGTTTTTTTTCTTCTCAACCTCCCCCTCCACTTCCCAACCCCCACCGCCTCAACCTGCCTGGGGACTCGCGGGATGATCCTGGTGCGCCTGATGTCCAGTCCTCGTTAGCTTGCTCCAGCTCTTCCTGCGCTTGATGGAGGGCCGCTTCATTTCATCGCGGTTCATGCTACTTCGTTCTTCCCATCGTTTGTTTTGGCCGAGCGTCATCCCCAGAGTCACACGCTGCAGACGGTTTTGACCACCTTCGGAGGCCTGACATCACACCTCTTGCAGTCACGGCTCGTTTTCATCACCGCCCTTAGCCATCGTCCATGAGCGCCCATTCGGCATCTAGCTTGTCTCCTCGGCCTGCCCAAACATGGCGATGGATTCCCAGCCTTTCAGAGGCCACATGTAAGCTTGAGACGGTCAGGTTGCGAAGCAAATCCCGGAGTGCTGATCATGTTCGCGCGTCCAGTGGTCACATAGCTCAAGTACGCCGGACCTACCAAGAGGTCTATCTCGAGAAGGGTCGGTGGTACGGGACATACAAACAGGGAAAGTATATGTTCCCCATCGACGAGGTGAGCATGCTTCCCAATATCCCTCCAACACCTCCCCGCTCCCTTGCCATGCCGCGCCGCTGACTTCCGGCCAAGACTGAACTGGAGAGACTCGATGTCTTTCACAAGATATTCATGGTTGCTCGCAGGGATGTGCTTCACAGCGCCCCCATCCACAACAAAGAAAACCCCCGGGTCCTCGACCTAGGCTGCGGTACCGGCATCTGGGGCATTGATATGGCCGAGTGAGTTCTTTCGTGCCCCTTGCCAGGATCCCGGCCCTCTCTCTAACCTCACGACACCAAATAGCAAGTACCCCGGTGGAATGCACGTAGGCCTGGACCTGAACTACATCCAGCCCGAATTGTGAGTTTTTTTACCATCCCCTCCGAGTTGATTGCCGTGCTCATGTCCTCTAGCATTCCTGCCAATATGCGCTTCCTACAGAAGGATATCGAAGACAGGTGGCAGGATCTCGAACCAGCCTCCTGGGACCTCATTCACATGCGCACCCTAAACGGCAGCATTAGCAACTGGCCCAGAGTCTACGCCGAGATTTTTAGGTGAGTCGTCTCATCGGGACTCGATGATCCTCGCTGACGGTCTGAAGACATCTCAAACCGTACATTGGCTATATCGAGCAGGTCGAGATAGACTGGTGCCCTCGCTGTGATGATGGCACTTTGTCCCGGGATGCCCACGTCATCAAGTGGGCCGATGAACTTATGGAGGCCATGGATAGCTTCGGCCGCCCGATGCGCTTGGAGAGCAATGTCACTAAGCAGCGGCTGGCAGACGCCGGCTTCGTCGACATCAAGGAGGAGGTCATTCGGTTGCCCCTCAACGGCTGGCCCTCGGAGCCCCACGGTAGAGACGTGGGCCGGTGGTTCAATCTTGGCATCCGTCAAGCCTGTCAACCACTCAGCCTGGCGCCCTTGGGTCGGGGTCAGGGCAAGACCCCAGAGGAGATTCACGACCTCTCCGAAAAGGTCAGGGTCGAGATCTTCAGCAATAGCGTGCATGCATACTGCTCACTGTAAGTTCCAGCACACCTGCAAGCTGCCGTTTGCCGAACGCAGTCTTTGTGGGGCACGGCTTTGCTGACTGGTCTCAGGCATATTTTCACGGCCAGAAAGCCACGGTGAGTCTGGCTCGTTCTTCGTGTCCATCACCTGGCCTTCCAAGATCTCGACGACACAAGAACCCTGTCGATGATCGGGTCATTGGCCCCCCCAGCCCATCGGCTGCCCCCGTCGCAATGTCGGGGAGGCTGCTTTGCGGCAATTATTGGATTTCCGTTTCCACACCTGCAGTGTTTGCTGGTACATTGACGGTTGCTACCCTTCAAACGACCGGGCAGACAACGGGCAGACAACCACGCAAGCCAACAACCCGACAAGATCTTGCTAGCCCTCAAGAGCAACCGCAACCCCCCACCGCTGAAGAAGGTCGTCTCCCAAGCTTTCGCCTGCTTTCGTCACATAAGCCATGGGTTGGGAAATCAGCTGCGATGGAGACCTGTGATTTAGTCGCAGGGATTCCATCACCAGGCTCTGATGCCGAACTTGGCCACGTCGATGATTGGAAAATTATGGAGCCGTCGACACTAGGAACGCGAAGGGGGAAGTTGTGTGGTGGAACTGCGGGGCGGTAGGCGGAGTCAAACTCGCCGGTCTGAAGCCCCCATCCTCGTGCGATCGAACACTTTGGCTGTGCAGAAAGTCCGCTGCGGCTGGCGGTTGGCTGGGATGCGGGTCAGACCTTGCATATTGGCCTCCTCGCTCTGTTACTGGAAAAGGGACGGCCCGTTTTGGGGGCCCAAAGCAGGCTGAGCCGCCATTCCTGAGCCATCCCGAACACGTCAAGCTTGGGCTTTCTGACTGACGCTGGCCCGCCCCCCCCCCACCTCTCTATCGTGATTACATCCTCACGCAGTGCAAACACGTCGGCCACGCTACGGGCTTGGGTGACCGGCATTTGATCCTATGTCCAATGGTTAGGGGTTGACGATGGTGGCCGGCAATGAACGTGATTCCGGGGAGGATGTAGCCACCCCCTTGTGCGG
>OUNM010463669.1_pt1 | contig 18010 bp, 15 predicted proteins | sample 1769961 | NCBI WGS metagenome assembly OUNM01 (sample SAMEA3914820, study PRJEB12502) | metagenome | biome: forest; material: soil | place: USA | collected 2012-03-12 | depth 0.3 m
GACGATCATCTTGCCGCCGGGGCGCAGGCTCTTGGCCGCCTCCCGGATCGCGCGGGCCGGATCATCGAGATAATGCAGCACCTGATGGATGACGATCAGGTCATAAGCCGCGCGCTCGACCGGCAGCGCATAGATATCCGCCTGGCGAAGCTGCACGTTCTTCTGGCCCGCCGCATCGAGCTTGGCGCGGGCAACCGCCAGCATGGCGTGGCTGGCATCGACGCCGACGGCGCGCACGGCGCGCGGAGCAAGCAGCGAGAGCATGCTGCCAGTGCCCGTGCCGAGATCCAACACCGCCTGGAACGAGCCCTCACCTGCCGCTGCAAGAATGGCGGTCTCGACTTCCTTCTCAGCGACATGCATGGCGCGCAGGCGATCCCATTCGCCGGCATGGCGGGCGAAATAGCTATCCGCCGCCTTGGCGCGCTCGGCGCGGACATCGGCGAGCCGCACGCGGTCATCGACCAGCACCGCATCCGCCAGATCGAGCCCGCTCAACACCTGCCCGGCGCTTGCCCGCGCCAGCGCCGTATCCGCCAGCCGAAAAAAGGCCCAGGCCCCCTCGCGATTGCGCTCGATCAACCCGGCGTCGACCAGCAGCTTGAGGTGGCGCGAAACGCGCGGCTGCGACTGGCCGAGGATCGTCGTCAGCTCGGTGACCGTCAGCTCCGCATCCGCCAGCAGCGCCACGATCCTCAGCCGCGTCGGCTCGGCAAGCGCTGCCAGCGACTCCAGCATATCGTCGAAGGAAACCTGCATGCGCGATCCCTGTGTTTCGCGAAATTGCATATAAAGATATGTTTATGCGGAAATTGCGACAAAAGCAAGCGTTGCATCCTGCGGAACATAGCCCGAATATGGGGCGTTTCGCTTCGAGGATGGTTCATTCATGAATGCACTAGGCCGTCATATCGCGATATCGATCGAAGCCGCCGAAGCCGGCAAGGCCAGTCTCGCCTTGCAGCATGCGGCGATCAGCATCGACATCACCGCTCAGCGTTTCAAAGCCGGCGTCAGATCGAAACCGGATGAGATCGAGCAGCTCCTGTCGGATTACCTTTGGCTCGTCGACATGATGATGGTCGAGGGCGAAGGGCCGAACCGCATGCCCCTCCCCCTGCCCGCACTATCTCATGCCGTGCGACTGGGGCTAGTTTATGCCGACGGCGCTCCGGCGAACGCCAGTTTCTCACAGGAAGGGCTTTTCGAGATCGGCATGGGCAAGGCGCTGATTCCGCGGCGGCTCATCTGGGCGCTGGTCGCGGTCGCGGTGTTCTGCCGCTGCAATATCGGCGACCATCTCGACGGTCGTCACTGGCTGGCGCTGTTCGGCAACCGCTTCGTGATCGACCAGTTCATGGGGCAGGAGGATGTCGCCCGCATCGTCCACGCGCATTTCCTCAAAACGCATGCGCCGGCCGCCTCGGCGGTGTGACGGCAAAATTCAGGCCCGCCCACCCCTCTTGCGGCACCCATCCAGAAACGCCCGAGCGCAAGCACGCGCCCGCTGCCGGATTTCCTCGTCGGTCGGATAGCCGCGCTGGCCGAGCATGGCGGCCCGCTGCGGCTCGAACACCATCATACCGCGCAGCATGCCGGAGATCAGCGGCGGGTCTTCGACGATCAACGCGCCGCGTTCATCCTGGTGCCGCAGCCAGCTTTCCAGCGCTCCACCGGCACGCTCGATCGCATCGGTGAAGAAGATTCGGGCAAGATCTGGAAAGCGAGCGCGCTCGGCAATGACAAGCTGGTTGAGCGAGACGGCAGGCCTGCCAAGCGTCAGATGACCATAGGCGATCAGCACCTGCTCCAGCGCAGCGTCGAGATCGAGCTTGTCGAGCATCTGCTCGTCGATCGCCCGCGTGAACTGACCGATATGATCGGAGATCACTTCGGCGAAAAGCACGTCCTTCGTCGGGATCAAGCGGTAAAGTGTGCGCGTCGACACACCGGCGGCCTGCGCCACCGCGCCGATGCTGGTTCCTGAGAAACCTGTGGTCTGAAAGGCTTCCGCGGCCGCTTCCACGATCAGTTTTCGCGTTTCCGCGTCCGATCGGACGGGCGGGCGGCCGCGAGGTCGCCTCTCGCGATGTGCATTTTGTACCATCGCCATTTTCCTAATTAACCTACCTAGCATTTCGTACGGCGCGCATTTTGGAAAATGGAAATTGTCCAAAACATCCGCAAGGGCCGCCGCAAGAGATTTGTGATCGAGATCTGAACGAAGGTTTGAGGAGAAATCCGATGTCGAAGCATTCCAGTTCCTTCGAAGCCGAAAAGCCGATCCCTGCCAAGGAAGCGGCCCCTAATCTGCCGGTGCTGACACAGCAGCCCGAGCAGAAAAAGGCAGCCGAAAAGCCGAAGCGCGGCTTCCGCCGCGTTCTGCTGGCCGGCGTGGCGCTCGCGGTTCTGGCCGGCGGCGCCTATTTCGGCGAGCATTACTGGACCACCGGCCGTTTCGAGGTCGGCACGGATGACGCCTATGTCAAGGCCGATAACACCACGATCGCCCCGAAGGTCTCGGGCTACATTATGGACGTGCTCGTCGCCGATAACCAGACGGTGAAGGCCGGCGATGTCCTCGCCCGCATCGATGACCGCGACTTCCAGGTCGCCCTCCAGCAGGCCAAGGCCAATGTCGCCGCGGCGCAGGCCGCCATCACCAGCAAGCAGGCCGCGCTCGACGCGCAGCAGTCGCTGATCGACGCGGCACAGGCGACGCTCGACGTCGACAAGGCGACGCTGACCTTCGCCGAGCAGGATGACCAGCGCTATCGCAGCCTCGCCAATACCGGCTATGGCAGCGTGCAGAACGCACAGCAGGCCGCTTCCCGCATCGCCGCAGCCAAGGCCAGCGTCGAACGCGACAAGGCAAGCCTCGTCAATGCCAATAAGCAGGTCGCCCTGCTGAAGGCCGGCATTACACAGGCGGAAGCGCAGCTCCAGCTCAACCAGGCCGCCCAGCGCCAGGCCGAGCTGAACCTCTCCTACACCAACATCGTCGCGCCGGTGACCGGCACGGTTGGCAACCGCACCTTGCGCATCGGCCAGTTCGTGCAGGCCGGCACGCAGTTGATGGCGGTCGTCCCGACTGACGCGACCTATGTGGTGGCGAACTTCAAGGAAACGCAGCTCACCAATGTGCGCCCCGGCCAGCCGGTCGATATCGAGGTCGATATGTTCCCGGGCGTCACCGCTCACGGCCATGTCGACAGCCTCGCGCCCGCCAGCGGACAGGAGTTTGCTCTGCTGCCGCCTGACAATGCCACCGGCAACTTCACCAAGGTCGTGCAGCGCATCCCGGTGAAGATCGTGCTCGATGCCGGTAGCCCACTCGCCGGCGACCTGCGGCCGGGCATGTCGGTCAACCCGGTGATCGGGACGAAGGACACGGTTGTCGCCAAGGCGAACAACCACAAGCTGGCGCAGAACAACTAAGCCGCGCGGAAGGCCCCCTCCACGCCTCATCCTGAGGAGCCAGCAAAGCTGGCGTCTCGAAGGATAGTCCAAAGATCACTGGAACCGCCCTCGTGCTTCGAGACGGCCTATCGGCCTCCTCAGCATGAGGGCTTCGGGAAAAGCCCCTCAAGGAGGGCAAGCCGATGTCGAACGCTTCCACAATTCCAGCCGCTCCCGAAAAGGCGAGCCTCAACACCTGGATCGCCGTTCTCGCCGGCATGATCGGCGCCTTCATGGCGATCCTGAACATCCAGATCACCAATGCCTCGCTGCTGGATATCGAGGGCGGCATCGGCACCGGCGTCGATAACGGTGCCTGGATCTCGACCTCCTACCTGATCGGCGAGATTGTGGTGATCCCGCTGACCGGCTATTTCAGCCGCATCTTCTCCTTCCGCCGCTACATCATCGCCAGCACGATCGCCTTCGCCATCTTCTCGATGGCCTGCGCCTTCGCGACCGACCTCGGCTCGATGATCGCCATGCGCGGCCTGCAGGGTTTTGCCGGCGGCGTGCTGATCCCGATGGCCTTCACCATGGTCGTCACCCGCCTGCCGAAGTCCCAGCAGCCGACCGGCCTCGCCATGTTCGCGCTCGCCGTCACCTTCGCGCCGGCCATCGGCCCGACCATCGGCGGCTACCTGACCGAGAATTACGGGTGGCAGACCATCTTCTTCATCAACACGCTGCCGAGCATCGCCATGGTGATCGCGCTGGCCCTGACACTTGAAAAAGCGCCGATGCAGCTTGGCTTGCTGAAGGAAGGCGACTGGGCCGGCATCTTCACCATGACCATCGGCCTTTCATCCCTCCAGACCATGCTGGAAGAAGGCAATAAGGACGACTGGTTCGGTTCGCCCTTCATCGTGAAGCTGGCTGCAACCGCCGCCGTCTTCCTGACCGCCTTCATCTGGATCGAACTGACGGTCAAGAAGCCCCTCGTCGACCTGCGTCTGCTGAAGAACCGCAACTTCGCGGTCGGCACCCTCGCCAATGTCCTGGTCGGCATCGGCCTCTTCGGCACCGTCTACGTGCTGCCGCAATATCTCGGCCAGGTGCAGGGCTACAATGCCGAGCAGATCGGCAAGGTTCTCGCCTGGACCGGCCTGCCGCAGCTCCTGCTGATACCGCTGGTGCCGCGCCTGATGAAACGCTTCGACCTGCGCTACATCGGCATGGTCGGCATCGCCCTCTTCGCCGCGAGCTGCTTCATGAACACAACGATGTCGCTCGATTATTCCGGCGACCAGCTGCTGATCCCGAACATCGTCCGCGCCATCGGCCAGGCCCTGATCCTGACGCCGCTGACCGCGATCGCGACAGCCGAGATCGCCCCGAAGGACGCCGCCAACGCCTCAGGCCTGTTCAACATGCTCAGGAACCTCGGCGGCGCGGTCGGTACGGCCAGCCTCTCGACCATCATCACCAAGCGCGAGCAGTTCCACTCGAACATCATCGGCCAGGCCGTCACCACGACCCGTGACGAGGTGCGCCAGCGGATCGACCAGATGACCGGCTATTTCCTCTCGCACGGCGTCTCGGACTTCGCCACCGCCCAGCACCAGGCGATCATCGCGCTCGGCAAGACGGTGAAGCGTCAGGCCCTGGTGATGGGTTTTAGTGACACGTTCTTCGTGCTGGGTGTGTTGCTGGCCGCGGCTGCGGTTTCGCTGCTGCTGGCGAAGAAGGCGTCGTCGGCGGCAGGAGCTGCCGGAGCGCATTAAGCCCAACCTCGTGCCCCGGACTTGATCCGGGGCCCAGGCCGGCCAAATCCTCCACCTCATCCTGAGCCTGTCGAAGGATGTTCCAGTTCCCACGCTGGACTCAGCATCCTTCGACAAGCTCAGGATGAGGTCGCGTTTATGGGTCCCGGGTCAAGCCCGGGACACGAACAGGGCTCAAACCCCAACCACCCAGCCATCGCGCCGCGGGTCCGCCGCCCCGGTCATCAAACCCGTCTCGGGGTTGCGCCGGATCGCCTGCATGCCGCCGGCATGCATCGCGTAAGGCACCGCGAACGGCTTCGCGTCATGGCCGCGCTCGCGCAACGCGTCCATCACGCCGGGCGCAACACGCGGCTCCACTTCCGCCACCGTCCCATCCCAAAGCCGGACGCGCGGTGCGCTGATCGCATCCTGCAGCGGCAACCCGAAATCGAGATGCTGCACCATGGCCTGCGCCTGTGTCTGCAGGATGCCGTAGCTGCCCGGCGTGCCGAGCGCGAGGACGGGCACCCCATCCTTGGTCGAGATGCTCGGCGACATGCACATCGGCAGTGCGCGGCCGGGAGCGGCGCGGTTCGGGCTGCCGGGCTGCACATCGGCCCAATAAAGGAAGTTGTTGAGGCAGATGCCGGTGCCCGGCACGACCACGCCCGAGCCGAAGGCCGCGCCAAGGCTCTGCGTGACGCAGATCATGTTGCCGTCCTTGTCGGCGATCGAGAAGGAGGTGGTGTGTCCGGGGTCCTCGCCTTCAGGCGCTTCCGCCATCCATTGCTCCGTCTGCCCTTTGATCGGCTTGCCCGAATGCAGCCGCTCGCGAAGCTTCTCGACGAAAGGCTCGGACAGGATTTCCGCCAGTTTTTCGGGCGTCGCATAGCTGTTGGCGATGCGCACGCCGGCAGCAAGTCGAATGGCGCGCATGACGAGATCGAGATGCTGCACGCCGTTATGCTCCAGCTTGGCGACATCGGCGCTTTCCAGCAGCCGAAGCGTCAGCAGGAACTGGAATCCTTCGCAAGGCGGCGGCGGAATATGGATCTTCAGCCCGCGATAGGTGATGCTCGCCGGATCGCGCCAGACGGCCTCGACCGCCGCCAGATCCTCCATCGTCATCGTGCCGCCGATCGACTGCACATGCCGCGTCAGCTTCTCGCCGAGCACGCCGCGATACAGCGCCGCCGGCCCCTCCTTGCCGATCAGCCGATAGCTCTCGGCGAGCTGCGGCTGGCGGATGATGTCGCCGACCTTCAAGCCCTTCGCATAGGGGTAATTCTCCGCGAAAGCCGCGCCGAAAACCGAATTCTTGGAAAGCTCCGCCGAAGCCTCCGAGATCAGTTGCGCGCCGAATTCCGCGACGCCGAATCCTTCGGCGGCCAGCTTCACCGCCGGCTCCAGCGCCTTTTCGAGCGGCAGTTTGCCGTAAGTCTCGGAAATCTTGCACCAGCCGGCGAGATTGGCCGGCAAACCCACGGCCTGCCCGCCGCGCAGCAACTGGCCGCGCTCGGTATATTTGCCCTCCGGGAAGGATTTATGGACCGGCGGCACGTAATCCAGCACCCTGACACGCTTCTCGGCCGCGACCCACATGGTCGCGAAACCCATGCCGGCAAGACCGGACATGAAGGGCTCGGCCACGTTCAAACAGGAAGCGACGGTGACGGCGGCGTCAAAGGCGTTGCCGCCAGCAGCGAGCGTGCGGGCGCCGGCTTGCGAAGCCTGGAAATGAGCAGAAGCGACAATGCCGTGAAGGGAGGAAATGGTTGGGCGGGGACTCTCGGTTCTTGCGTTCATCTTGTTATCTCTTTCTGAAACGAAGACTTCTGAGAAAACACGAAAATTCAGGCGGTCGCGAGTGGTATTGCTGTCGCGGCCGGCATCGTCTTGGCGGCCGCCCTCACCTCCTCGAGAAAAGCCTTGGCGAGACGCGATAACGGCTCGGCTTCCGACCAGATCATATGCGCCACCGCCGGTGTCTTCGGCAGGAACGGCCGTATCACCACGCTATGGCTGCCGCCCTGGCGCGGCGAAAACGGATCGACAACCGAAACGCCAACGCCGGCAGCCGCCAGCACGCAGGCCGTATTGCAATAGCGCACCTCGACCGCCGGCTTGAACGGCACGCCAGCCTGCCCGAAACTGTCGCGCACCGCTTCGCCAAGTCGCGTGCCGCGCTCCAGCCCAATAAATGGAAAGTCGCTGATATCGGCCGGTGTGATCGTCTCCCGCTCGGCAAGCGGATGATCGGGCGTGAACACGCAGACCATCTCGCCCGTATGCACCACCTCATGCGCGATACCCGGATAAGGCGTGAAGCCAATCGCGAAGCCTAGTTCCGCGACATGGCTCAACACGCCGTCCACCGTGCCCTCGTAGCGGCGCACATCGAAGAATACGCGCGTATCCGGCCGCCGGCTCATGAAAGCCTTCATCGCCGGCGGGATGATGCTGTAGGCAAGCGGCGGCGTGGAGACGATCGAAAGCTGGCCCGAGCGATTCTCGCGCAAATCCCGAACCCGGTTTTCAAGCTTCGCCTGCAAGGCAAAGATCGCCTCGCTCTCCTTGCACAAGGCCAACGCCTCGGAGGTTGGAAACAGCCGGTTGTTGATGCGCTCGAACAGCGCGAACCCGGCCTTGCTCTCCATGATCTTCAGCGCGTTGCTGATCGCCGGCTGCGACATCGCCAGTTCTTCCGCCGCCGCGACCGTGGTGCGGTGGCGGACTACGGCGCGCAGGATTTCGAGCTGGCGCAGATTCATATAACTTCGATCAATAGTTTAGCCGAAAACATCATAGTCCAGATGATTGAGCGTCATTAGCGCCCGTGCAAGCATAATTCGCATCTTGTCGCGGGCATGGGGCTTGCCTGCGTCAATCACCACAGATGATGGAAACGGGAATGAGCCGGATTATTCGTGTCGCAGCGGCGCAAATGGGCCCGACCCAGAAAGCCGATTCTCGCGCCCATACGCTTGATCGCATGCTGCGCCTGCTCGATGAAGCCGCAGCCAAAGGCGCAACCCTCGTCGTTTTCCCCGAGCTCGCCTTCACCACCTTCTTCCCGCGCTGGCTGCTCGAAGGCGAGGCGCTGGATGCCTATTACGAGCGCTCCATGCCGAACCCGGCCGTGCAGCCGCTCTTCGACAAGGCGAAGGAACTGAAGGTCGGCTTCTATGTCGGCTATGCCGAGATCACGCCCGAGGGCCAGCGCTTCAACTGTTCGATCATCGTCGCACCGGATGGCTCGATCCTCGGCCATTATCGCAAGGTGCATCTGCCCGGCTCCGTCGAGCCGCGTGAAGGCGCCAAATACCAGCAGCTCGAAAAGCGCTATTTCGAATATGGCGATCTCGGTTTCCCCGCCTTCCGCGCGGATGCCGGCTGGCAGGACGCCATCCTCGGCATGATGATCTGCAATGATCGTCGCTGGCCGGAATCCTGGCGTGTGTTGGGCCTGCAGGGCGTCGAGCTGGTTCTGGTAGGCTATAACTCCGCCGCCTACGATCCGAACGGCGGCAATACGGAAGATTCTTCGCTCCGCACCTTCCATTCGACCCTCGTCGCGCAGGCCAACGCCTACATGAACGCTACCTGGGCGGTCGCCGTCGCCAAGGCCGGCAACGAGGATGGCTCAGGCCTGATCGGCGGCAGTTGCATCGTCGATCCGAACGGCAAGATCGTCGCGGAGACGAAGACGCTGGATGACGAGGTCATCGTCGTCGATTGCGATCTCGATTTGTGCCGGCAGGGCAAGGAAAAGATGTTCAATTTCGGCGCACATCGCCAGCCGGCACAATATAAGCCGATCACCGATCGCGCCGGCGTCGTCGAACCGGGGAAGAGCTGACACCATGCCCAGCAACAAGGCAGGAGCCCGATGAGCGCGTCTGAATCCCTGGCGGGAGGCTTTCCCGATATCAGCGCCCTGCCGGTCGCGCGCAAGATGCATTGGGGCCGCTGGTTCGCGGCGGCAATCATCATCGCCCTGTTGGCTTTGATCGGCCGCGCCTTCGCCAACGGGCAGATCGAATGGCCCTATGTCGGCCGGTTCCTGACCGCGCCGGTCATCGTCGCCGGTATCGTCAATACGGTCGTCATGGCGGTGCTCGCCATGGCGATCGGCATCATTCTCGGCATCATCGTCGCCGTCATGCGGCTTTCGCCCAATCCGGTGCTGAAGACGGTTGCGGCCGGCTATGCCTGGCTGTTTCGCGGCACGCCGGTCATTCTCCAGCTCCTGCTCTGGTTCAATCTCGCGCTGGTCTTCCCCGTGCTCGGCATTCCCGGCCTGTGGTCGGGCCGCGCGGTCGATATCATGACGCCATTCTTCGCCGCCCTGCTCGGTCTTGGGCTCAACCAGGGCGCCTATACCTCGGAAGTCATGCGCGCCGGCATGCTCTCGGTCGATACCGGGCAATATGAGGCGGCGCAGGCCATCGGCATGGGCCGGCTGCGGGCGCTCCGCCGCATCATCCTGCCACAGGCCATGCGCGTGGTCATTCCGCCGCTCGGCAACGAGTTCATCGGCATGGTCAAGATGACCTCGCTCGCCAGCGTCATCCAATACCCGGAAGTGCTGCACAGCGCCGAGAACATCTATTACGCCAATTCCCGCGTCATCGAGCTACTGATCGTCGCCGGCATCTGGTACCTCGCCGTCGTCTCGGTGCTGACGCCGCTGCAGATGCTGCTGGAGCGCTATTACGCACGCGGCACCGCGAAGGTTGGCCGATGACCCAGCCGCTCGTCGCCATCCGCCACGTCAGCAAGGCCTTCGGCAGTCATCAGGCGCTCAAAAGCGTCTCGATGGACGTCGCCCCGCGCGAGGTCCTGTGCCTCATCGGCGCTTCCGGCTCCGGCAAGACCACGCTGCTGCGCTGCGTGAACCAGCTCACCCAGGTCGATTCCGGCGGCATCTGGCTCGATGGCGAGTTGCTTGGCGTGCGTGAGCAGGGCGGCAAGCTGCATCGGCTCACCGAGAACGAGGTTGCCAAACAGCGGCTCAAGACCGGCATGGTCTTCCAGCGCTTCAACCTGTTTCCGCATTTCACCGCGCTCGAAAACATCACCGAGGGCCCGGTGCAGGTGCAGGGCCGCAAGCCCGCCGAGGTGCGCGCCGAGGCTTTGGAGCTGCTTGCCCGCGTCGGCCTCGCGGACAAGGCCGGCAATTACCCATCGCAGCTTTCCGGCGGTCAGCAGCAGCGCGTGGCGATTGCCCGCGCGCTGGCGATGAAGCCGAAGCTGATGCTGTTCGACGAACCGACCAGCGCGCTTGACCCTGAATTGGTCGGCGAGGTGCTCGCCGTCATGAAGGAGCTCGCCCGCTCCGGCATGACGATGATCGTCGTCACCCACGAACTCGGCTTCGCCCGCGAGGTGGCTGACCGGGTCGTCTACATGGACCACGGAGCGATCGTGGAATCCGGTCCCCCTGCGCAAGTGCTCGGCTCGCCGCGCGAAGCCCGCACACAAGCCTTCCTCTCCGCCGTCCTGTCCTGAAAGGGATCATCCCATGCGCAAGTTCCTCTCCGCGCTCGCCCTTTTCGCTTCGCTGACGGCAGCCTCGGCCCAGACGGCGACCATCAAGCCACCAGCCGATATCGCCGCGCGCGGCCAGCTCAACATCGCGCTTTTCGCGTCCTTCCCGCCGATGGCCTACAAGGACCCGGAGACGGGCAAGCTGATGGGCATCGATGTCGAGCTAGCGAATTATCTGGAGAAAAAGCTCGGCGTGAAGGTCGCCTGGCAGGAAGTCTCCTACGAATCCGCCGTCAATTCGCTGATGACCGGCCGCGTCGACATGGCCTTCAGCCTGCTCGATGCACCTGAATCCGCCGACAAACTGGATTATCTGCCCTATCTCACCTCCGGCATGCAGCCCTACACGCTCGCAAGTCATGCACCGATCAGCACCGATCGCGATATGTGCGGCCTGAAGGTCGGCGCGAACCGCCGCAACGCCTTCGACGCCGCCATGCGCAAATGGAGCGACGCCAATTGCGTCGCCAACAACCTGCCGCCCATCCAGTTGCAGGAAACGGACGGTACGCCGGCCGCCCGCCTCGCGCTCAAACAGGGCCGCGTCGATGTCGCGGTGCAAAGCAGCGAGTCCTTGCCCTACACGATGTCGCAGGAGAAGGGCCTCTTCGTTAAGATCGGCAAGCCGCTGACCTCGCTCAGGATCGTCGCCGCCTTCCCGAAGAACTCCGCCGCTTTGCGCGATGCCGTCGCGGCAGCATTGAAGGAAGCGGTGGCCGATGGCAGCTATGCCGCCGCCCTCGCCAAGCATGGGCTGGACGACAACTCCGCCGCCTCGCTGATTTCGGCGCGCTGACGGGACCGATGATCAGGACCGATAAAATCACGCTGGATTGGGGTGCCTTGCATGTCGAGCAGGCGGGCAGCGCCGCGCCGCTTCTGCTGATCTCCGGGCTCAACGGCCTCGCGCAGCCCTGGCATGGCATCATGCCGAAGCTCGCCGAACATTTCCAAGTCATCACCCATGATCATCGCGGCCTCGGCGGCAGCGACCCGTGGAATGGCCCCTATTCCGTCGACCAGATCGCCGCTGACGTGCTGGCGCTCATGGACCAGCTTGATATCGCCAAGGCGCATATCGTCGGCCATTCGCTCGGCGGCGCGGTGGCGCAGGCGATTGCGGCGGATCACCCTGCCCGCGTCGCCGGTCTTGTCATCTACGCAAGCTGGCCAGGGCCGGATGCCTATTTCGCGCGCGTCATGACCATGCGCCGACAGATGCTCACCGAACTCGGCGTCGAAACGTTCCTCCGTACCGGCCCGATCGGCATCTATCCGCCGCTCTGGATCAACGAACACGACGCGGAATTCGAGGCTAGCCTGCCGGCAGCCATCGCCGCCTTCCCCGGCGTGGAGAAAATGCAGCGCCGCATGGATGCCTGCCTGAACCACGACCGCCGCGCGAGCCTCGGCAGGATCACCGCGCCCTGCATGGTGCTCGGCCTTCAGGACGACATGAGCACGCCGATCCATTGCTCGCAGGAGCTTGCGGCGGCGATTCCCGGCGCTAGGCTCGTCACGCTGCCGATGGGCGGCCATAACGCGCATCTCGTCGTGCCGGATCAGCTTTCCGATTGCCTGCTCGACTTCTTCACTTCGGACGCCGTCAAAGCGAAGCTCGCGGCATGATCGATAACCAGACCAAGAAACGGGAGAGTATTTCCATGAAACGCCTGCTTGCGGCCGCCCTGTTCTGCCTGCCAACCACGCTTGGCGTCGCGGCCGAACTGCCCCCGGCAATCATCAAGGACGGCCTCAAGGTCGCGATCGTGCCGAATTATCCGCCGCTGGAGTTCAAGGACCCGGCGACCGGCAAACTCTCCGGCTTCGACGTCGAACTCGGCGACGCTATTGGGGCCAAGCTCGGCATCAAGATCGTCTGGCAGGAGACGAGCTTCGACCAGATGATGCCGGCGATCCAGACCGGCCGCGTCGACGCGGTGCTCTCTGGCATGACCGACCTCGCCACCCGCCACGAGACGGCGAGCTTCGTCGATTACATGAAGAGCGGCCCGCAATTCTTCGTGCAGGCCTCCCGCGCGGCCGAGTTTAAGGATATGAGCGGCCTTTGCGGCAAGAGCATCGGCGCGAGCCGCCGCACCTCCTACCCCAAGGAAATCGCCGCCTGGAGCGATAAAAACTGCGCCAGCAATCCCGTGAAGTTCGTCGGCACCGAAGGCTCGGCGGACGCCCGCACCCAGTTGAAGCAGGGCCGCATCGACGCCGCCATGCAGGGCAATGAAACCCTGCCCTATGTGATGGGCCTCGAACCCAACACCTACCTCGCGCTCGGCAAGTCCATCGCCTTCCAGTACAACGGCATTGCCCTGCCGGTGAAGGAAAAGGAACTGCAGCAGGCGATTGCCGGCGCGCTCGACGCACTCATTGCCGATGGCAGCTACAAGAAGCTGCTCGAAAAATGGCAACTCACTGATAACGCAATCGAAAAGGCTATGATCAATGCAGGACAGTAAGGCGCTCGCGAGCATTCCGATCGCGCCGTCGAACACGGCCGATCCCGCTCCGGAATTCCCCTGGCCCAAGCCCTACGGCTCGGCCATGTTCCTCTCCTTCGACGTCGACGCCGAAAGCGCCTGGACGGCCAAGGACGCCACCCATGCGCAGCGGCTCGTCACGATGAGCTACGGTGCCTACGAGGCCCGCGTCGGCACGCCGAAGCTGCTCGAACTGCTCGACCAACTCGACCTGAAGGCGACCTTCTTCATCACCGGCTGGGCGGTCGACGCCTATCCGGCGATGGCGGAATCGATCCTGAAGGCCGGCCATGAGATCGGCCATCACGGTTATCACCACCTGATGCCGGATATTGGCGACCCCCATATCGACGAAGAACTCGACAAGGGTTTCGAGGCGATCAAGCGCCATCTCGGCGTGGTGCCGAAGGGCTATCGCGCGCCGGTCGGCGAGTTCACCGAGGAGCTGCGCCAGGCGCTGGTGAAGCGAGGCATCGTCTACACCTCGTCCTTCCGCGACGATGTGCGCCCCTATCGCCATCGCCTCGCCGACGGCAAGCCGGGCACAATCGAGCTGCCGGTGACCGCCAGCTACGACGACTGGATGCACGGCCTCTCCACCCGCTACAGCCCGCGCTCGATCTTCCCCAAGGAGCATGTGCTCTCGATGTGGAAGGACGAACTGGATGAAGTGCGCGACTGGGGCGCGATGGTCACGACCGTGCTCCACCCGCAATGCTCGGGCCGCCCGATGCGCCTGCGCCTACTGCGCGAGTTCCTGACCTACGCGAAGGCCTGCAACGACGTCTGGATCACCACGGGCGAGCAGATCGTCGAGGACTACCTGAAGCACGAGGCGGCAAGCCGCTGAGGCTGGCCGCGTTAATCCTCCCCCTCGATGGGGGAGGTGTCAGCGAAGCTGACGGAGGGGGTGGAAGCCCGACGCTTCAAACCTTGGAGCCAACCACCCCATCCGGTCCTCCGGACCACCTTCCCCATCAAGGGGAAGGATCAAATTGTGCTGCTGCACCGAGGACTAGAAAGATGCCCCTCACCCGCCGAACCTTCCTCAAAGCCGCAGCCGCAACCCCGGCGCTCTCCCTGCCCGGCCTCGTCCGCGCGCAATCCCAAACCACCCTGCGCTTCATACCCGTCATCGACCTGACCTTCCTCGATCCGGTCTACGCCACCGCGCAGGTGTCCCGTAACCACGGCTACATGTGCTACGACACGCTCTACGGCATGAACTCCAAGCTGGAGGTTTCGCCGCAGATGGTGTCAGGCCACGTCGTCTCGAATGACGGCAGGCAATGGGATCTGACGCTGCGCGACGGCCTGCTCTGGCACGATGGCGAGAAGGTTTTGGCGCGCGATTGCGTCGCGAGCATCAAGCGCTGGGCAAAGCGCGACGGCTTCGGCGCGGAACTGATGGCCGCGACCGACGAATTGCTCGCCGCCGATGACAAGACCATCCGCTTCCGCCTGAAACGCCCCTTCCCGCTTCTTCCCGACGCGCTCGGCAAGGCAGCGATCCAGGCGCCCTTCATGATGCCGGAACGCTTCGCCAATACGGATGCATTCAAGCCGATCACCGAGGTCGTCGGCTCCGGTCCCTTCCGCTTTGTGGCGGATGAGCGTGTGCAGGGCGCGCGCAACGTCTACGCCAAGTTCGACCGCTACCTGCCGCGACCCGATGGCAAGACGGATTGGACCGCCGGCCCGAAGATCGTCCATTACGACCGCGTCATCTGGACCACCATGCCGGATGCCGCGACCGGCGCCGCCGCCGTGCAGACCGGCGAGCAGGACTGGCAGGAAACCACCCCGCACGACCTGCTGCCAGTGCTGAAGAAGACACAAGGTGTCGCCATCCGCGTGCTCGATCCGCGCGGCTACACCTGCATGATGCGGGTGAACCACCTGCAGCCGCCCTTCAACAACCCGGCCATCCGCCGCGCCCTGCTCGGCGCGATCGACCAGGCCGCCTTCATGACGGCGGTCGCAGGTGACGATCCGGCCTATCAAGTCTCGCCGATCGGCTTTTTCGCGCCCGATACGCCCTTTGCCAGCGATACCGGCCTCGATGTCTTCCGCGGCCCGCGCAACATGGACAAGGTGAAGGCCGACCTGAAAGCCGCCGGCTATAACGGCGAAAAGGTCGTGCTGCTGGTGCCCTCCAACTCGCTGGCCCAAAAACCGCTCGGGGATGTCGCCTTCGACATGCTCCAGCGCGCCGGCATGAATGTCGAATATGCCGGCATGGAGTTCGGCGCGATCCTCCAGCGCCAGCAGAAGAAGGAACCGGTTGAACAAGGCGGCTGGAGCGCCGCTGTCGGCAACTGGCAGGGCATCGACTGGCTGAACCCGGCCGGCAACAGCAATCTGCGCGGCGACGGCAACGTAGCCGGCTGGTACAAAAGCGAGAAGATGGGCGCGCTGCGCGAAAAATGGCTGACCGCGCCTGATCTCGCCGCGCAACAGGCTGTCTGCCGCGATATCCAGAGGCTCAGCTTCGAGGAAATCCCCTATTACCCGATCGGCGAATACAAGCAGCCGACCGCGCACCGCACTTCGATCACAGGCATTCTCGACGGCACCGCCGTCTTCTGGAACGTGAGGCCGTCATGACCACCACCGCGATCTTCGGCAGCTATGTTCTCACCCGCAAGGACGGCGCGCAACACGTGCTGCGCGACCACTGGGTTCTGGTCGAAGGCAAGAAAATCGCTGCGGTGACGCCGAGCAAGCCGCAGGCCGATCAGGTCTTCGACAAGCCCGGTCGCTTCGTGCTGCCCGGCCTGATGAACCTGCACAACCACTGTTTCAGCGAGGCGGTGGCCCGCACCCACACGGAAGACGGCAATGGCCGCCGCGCCAATTCCAGCATCGTCTACACGGTGCTGCTGCCGCTGACCAAGACCGGCATCGATATCCTCTCGCCCGCCGAGCGACTCGACATCGCCCGCCTCGGCATCCTGCAATTGCTGAAAGGCGGCGCGGCGACGGTCATGGAGCCCTTCCGCAACGGCATCCCCGAATTCTTTGACGCGGCCGAGGAAATGGGCATCCGCTTCTACGGCGCGCCCTACCTCTTCTCGACCGCCGACGCCAAGGCCGGCGCGGACGGCAAGGTGCAATATTCAGGCGATGACGGGCAGGCCGATCTCAACACCTGGAACGCCATCCACGCCAAATGGCACGGCAAGGGCGATGGCCGCATCAGCGTGACGATGAGCCCGCACGCGACCGACACTTGCGGCCCGGACCTGCTGAAAGCTTGCGCCGCCCGCGCCCGCGAGCTTGGCGTGCCGGTGACGATTCACGTCGCACAGAGCCAGGCCGAGGTCGACACGATCAAGAGCCGTTATGACGGCCGCACCCCGGCCGAATATCTCGACTGGCTCGGCCTGCTGGATAATGATCTGCTCGCCGCCCACTGCATCAACAGCTCCGACAGCGACCTCGACCTGATGGCGAAGCGCGGCGCGACCGTTCTCAACTGCCCGCGCGTCTTCGCCCGTGGCGGCCGCGCCGCCGCCTTCGGCCGCTTCGCCAGCCATGGCGTTCGCACGGTCGTCGGCACGGACGGCTACAACATGGACCTGCTCGGCGAGCTCAACGCCGCCTCGCTGATCTCCAAGATCACCGCTGGCAAACCCGATATAGCCACCTCGCCGCAACTGATTGACGCCGTGACCGCAACCGCCGCCGCCGTGGTCAACCGCCCGGACCTTGGCGTGATCGAGACCGGCGCTACCGCCGATATCACCACAGTCGATCTCACCCATCCGCATCTCCAGCCGATGCACGACCCGCGCCGCGGCCTGATCGCGCTCGCCAACCGCGCCAATATCGACATGGTGGTGGTGGACGGTCGCGTGCTGCTCGATGGCGGCCGCTATCTGCACGCGGATGAGCAGAAGATCACGGCCGCCGGAACAGCCGCCATCCAGAAAATCTGGGATTTGCCGGAAGCGCGCGCCGCCTTCGCGGGGTGATCAAACCCACCTCGCGCCCCGCACTCGATGCGGGGACCATAAACACCGCTCTATCCGGATAAACCCGAGTTTATGGGTCCCGGGTCAAGCCCGGGACACAAACGAGGCGGTTCCCTCAATGTACGCGTTGTCGAACTACCGCCCTGTATAAACCGGCATCCGGCGCTCCTTCCACGCGGATAGCCCTTCAACGATATCGCGGGTCGTGGCCATCCGGGCGAACTGCTCGGCCTCGACCTGCAATCCCTCGCCGATCGTCATGTTCAGCCCGCGCGTCACCGCTGTGATGATCCGGCTGGCCGCCAGCGGCGAATGGCGCAAGATGCGTTCGGCCAAAGCACGGGCTGCCGGCAGCAACTCGACATGCGGCACAACCGCATTGACGAGCCCCATTTCCAGCGCCTTCGCAGGCGAGAACGGATCACCGGTGAGCAGTGCTTCAAGCGCCCGCTTGCGCCCGGCAAGACGCGGCAGGCGCTGCGTGCCGCCGAAAGTCGGCGGAATGCCGATATTGATCTCAGGCTTGGCGAACAGCGCCTGATCGCTCGATATCGCGAGATGCACAGCCTCCGTGATTTCGCAGCCGCCGCCGAACGCAATACCGTTGATCGCCGCGATGATCGGTTTCGAAAAGGCTTCGAGCCGTGCGGTCAGCCCCTGCCCGCGCCTGACAAAATCAGCCACCGCCCGATCCGGCCCGACCGCAACGCTGCCTGAAAATTCGCGGATATCCGCGCCGGCCGAAAAGGCGCGCCCCGCGCCTGTCAGGATCACGGCGTGGATCGCCTCGGCACGCTCGATCTCGTCAAGCAGGCCCATGAAA
>OUNM010488859.1_pt1 | contig 18010 bp, 11 predicted proteins | sample 1769961 | NCBI WGS metagenome assembly OUNM01 (sample SAMEA3914820, study PRJEB12502) | metagenome | biome: forest; material: soil | place: USA | collected 2012-03-12 | depth 0.3 m
ATGACTGGCAAGGTGCGCAATGCCTTCTGTGCCGTGCGTCCGCCCGGCCATCACGCCCGTCCCGCGCAGGGCATGGGCTTCTGCCTGTTCAACAACATTGCCATCGGCGCACGCCATGCACAGAAGAAACATGGGGCGGAGAAGGTGCTCATCGTGGATTGGGACGTGCATCACGGCAACGGCACCCAGGACATCTTCTATGAGGACGGCAGCGTGCTGTTCTTCAGCACCCATCAGTCACCTTTGTATCCAGGCACCGGTGCGGCCGGTGAAACCGGCGATGGCAAAGGGCGGGGCTGCACGCTCAATTGTCCGCTGCCCGCCGGCACGGGCATCCAGGCCATCAATGCCGCCTTTAACAACCAACTGCTGCCAACCGCCGCCAGGTTCAAGCCTGACCTCGTGATGATCTCCGCCGGCTTTGATTCCCGCCTGGGTGATCCACTCGGGCAGTTCCAGCTCAGTGACGATGACTTTGCCAGCCTCACCCGCCTGCTCATGAACTTTGCCGATGAGCATTGCAACGGCCGTATCGTCTCCGTGCTGGAAGGCGGCTACAACCTTGCGGGCCTCGCCGGTGCTGCCAGCGCCCATGTGGGGGCGCTGATGGGTCACTAAGCTGAAGCTGCCATAGAAGACAGGCCATCACGGCGACGTTTTCCTCCGCCGATGAAAACTGTCCTGCTCACCACCCTGCTGTGCCTGCCGCTCATCTTTTGCGCAGCCGGTGAACCGGGCCAGGACCTCCACCTCACCTATCGCTCGGCCATCGACGGGACAGATCAGCCGTACCGCCTTTATGTGCCGGCGGCCTATGATGGCAAAACACCGCTGCCGCTGGTGGTGGCCCTGCATGGCACGGGTGGCAACCAGGACACGATGTTTGATGCGCGCTACGACAACGGCCGCATCAAGCGCGTGGCGGAGAAGCATGGTGTGTTTGTGGTCAGCCCCTTCGGCCGGGGTGTGACGGAGTATCGCGGCATCGGCGAAAACGACATCCTTTGCGTGATTGCCGAGGTGCAGGCACACTATCGTATTGATGCCGACCGCATCTATTGCACCGGCCACTCCATGGGCGGCACCGGCTCCGCTTATCTTGCTTTGCATCATCCGGAGCTGTTTGCGGCGGTGGCACCACTGGCGGCAGCGTACAGCTTTCCCTGGCTGGCAGAGAATGCGCGTCACGTTCCCATCTGGTGGATGTTAGGCGGCAAGGATTACCCGCCTTACCTCGTGGGCGTGCATGCCGGGGCGGATCTTATGACGAAGCGGGGGTTTCCCTCCAAGATGGACATTCTCCCCGGCAAGGGCCATGGCGACTGGGTGGCCGATGCCTTCGAGCCGGTATTCGAGTGGTTCCTCAAGCACAAGCGTACGGCCCATCCGCGCGACTACACCTTCGTGGCAGACACACCGCTGCACGGCTTCGCCTACAGCACGGCCATTGATGTCATTCATGAGCCCGGCACCCCTGGCAGCGTCACTGTTCATATCGGTGAAGACGCAGTGGTGACGGTGCAGACGAGCAATGTCGCCGGCTTTTCCCTGCTGCCCGATGCCGCCCTGTTGGATCCCGCAAAACCCTTCACCTTGCGCGTGGATGGAACCCAGGTGTTCAAAGGCACGGCCGGTGCCGGCGAGGAAGTACGCTGCGTGTCTCACACCAAAGGCTGGACTGCAACGCTGGAAAAACAACGCGACCGCGACTTGAAGCACTGGCGCATCCACCCCGTGGCGGAGGCCGCCGCGCCGGTGGCCATCGAGGGCATCGAATCGCCGCTGGGCAACTGGACGGCCGACGCCATGCGCGCAGCCACTCACGCGGACATCGCCTTGTTCAACCGCCGCTACTATCGCGGGCTGCCTCTTTCTCAAGGCCAGGTGGACATCGTGGATGTCATCCAGGCCGTGCGCCCCTTCGATCAGTACCTGATGACGGCACAACTCACCGGTGCCCAGGTGCTCAAGATCATCGAAGACAACATCCGCGAACCGGTCACCAACATCATTGAAGACCGTCTCGTGCAGGTCTCTGGCATGCGTTACTCTTTTGACCGCCGCAAGCCCAAGGACAGCCGCATTGTTTACAGTGACATCGACCCCGCCAAATCCTATAAGGTCGTGCTGGAAGGCCAGGTGCCGGAGCGTGAGACCCTGTATCTGGCCGGGATGTTCGGCACGCTGAACTACCAGGTCACAGACAGGCCCTTTTCCACCGCTCTCTACGCCTATGCGGCGATGCATCCGCGGATCGCCGTGGCGACAGAGGGCCGGGTGAAGGAAATCAAGGAGTGAGGCTCAAGGCTTCCCTGCGAGCAGGGCACAGACGATCTCCTCGTCGCTGCGCACAAAGATGCGGCCATCGGCAAACGAGGGCAGGGCGTAAACCCGTTTTTTCCCCTCAAACGGAAACGTGGGATCAAGGAGATGCGCGCGGCTTGTCTCATGATAACCCTCAGGCGTGAGCGTGGAGAGAAACAGATCGCCCTCATCGGAGAACAACAGCACCTGGCTGGCTGCCAAGGTCAGTTGCAGAGATGCGCCTTTTTTAGGCTCCGTGATATGGTCCGCCTGCCAGAGCTGCCGGCCCGTGGCAGCCTCCAGGCAGACCAGTTCGCCCTTGCCCCGGCACGAGTACACGCAGCCGTCGCGCATCAGGGCCGTGGAAGTGTTGCTCAGCACGCGTTTCGCCACGGCCTTGGTGTCCGGCCACAGAATGGACGCACCCGGCTTGTCGGCACTCAACCGCATCATGAGGCCGCCCACGAGCAGGAGGTCGCCTTGAACCACGGGCGTGGAGGTGCCGTCGTTGCCCGAGGTAATGAGGCGCTCATGCCAGAAGACCTCGCCCGTTTGGGGATTCAGCGAGCTGACCGACTGGCCGGTCCACAGAATGAGCTGCCGCCTTCCCGCGGCGGTGACGATGATGGGCGAGCTGTTGATGAGCGGCTCATCGAGCGCCTTCCACACTTCCTTGCCAGTGGCTTTGTCGAGAGCCACGACACAGGCCCCCGAAGCATCGCCGGGCACGCAGATGAGGAGATTCCCTTCGATCAGGGGAGAGGCGCGGCAGTCGAGGTCGCGGATCTTGTGGAGCTTGCGCAGATCGTTCGCCCAAATCATCGCACCGGTGCTGGCCTCCCAGCAGTGGACATGACCGCTCGTGCCGACCACGTACACCTTTCCTGTTTCGATGATCGGGGTGGGGATGGGACCGCAGCCGTTTTCGATATTGAAGGCCCAGTCAGGCCAAAAAACGTCATAATCGTGGGCCCAGAGCTGCTTGCCGGTGGCTTCGTCCAGGCACAGCAGGCGCTCCTTGGCGGCGGGCTTGTTCAGTTCAACATCAGGCACAAAAACACGGCCGTCAGCCACGGCCGCGCTGGCAAAGCCCCGGCCCACCGGCACCCGCCACAGCACTGGTGGACCACCTCCTGGAAAGGCAGGCAGCGTGGCATGGATTTCCCACGAACCATCACGGTGAATGCCACGAAACTGCGGCCAGTCTTCGGCCTGCGCAGGCCATGCCAGCAGTGCGGCTGCCAGGCACCACCATGAGCTGGCACAGCGTGTTTTCATCGGATTCGTGGCTGTTGAGAGAAACGACATGTTAGGCAGCCTTCTGTCGCTTTAAGCGGAGCCTGGCCTCCTATTTCCCGCCCGGCGGCGTGCGGCCTTCGCCGAAGTACTTTTCACTGCGATAGCGCAGCCATACTCTGAGCACTTGCGGCACCTTTTCGCGCTCGGCCTCGCTGAGTGTCTCGTACAAGGCCATCGCCTTGGTTCGCTCTCCCCGGCAGGCTGCGTTGTTGTGGGCATCCCACAGGCTGCGCGCCGCCCGGATGCGCCGGCAGACCTCCTTGATCAAGGCCTCGCCCGTGAGCGGCTTGTCGGTCTTCTTTTTGGCGGGCATGCTCGTGCCTAACCCAGCTCGCCTGATTTGGCAACTTTCCGGCGCGACGCATGCTCCAAATGCCTTGTCTTCAGTGAGATGCTTTTGTTAGGTTTGCGCGACACAGTCTTCAGCGCGCCAGCCCATCCATGAAATCACTTCTTACACGTCGCCGCCTTTGGCTGTTCTGGGTCCTGGCGGTCATCTTGTTCATCGCGGTGGCGCTGATGCCTCTTGGCACGCAGAAAACGCGGGTGGCAGGCCTGGCGCTGCTGTTCGTGGCATGGTTTGGACTTGTGGTCCTTCTTTGGCGGCACCTGTACCTCCGCCTCGCCGTGCTTGCCGTCAGCCTTGGCAGCGCTGTGTTTCTTGCCCTGCCTGGCCGCGCCCAGGTGGATGTTGAAGGCCTGCGCCGCGACTATGTCGCGGGCTTGCAACGCTACGACCACGTCCCCTACTACTGGGGTGGTGAAAGCTTCATGGGGATTGACTGCTCAGGCCTGGTTCGTCGCGGGCTCATTGATGCGGCCTTTTGCCGCGGCCTGCGGTCGCTTGATCCTGGCCTGGTCCGCTTTTCGTTGGACTTGTGGTGGCACGATTGCTCTGCCGAAGCGCTTGGCCAAGGCTGGCGAGGCCTTGCCCGCCACGTCATGGACATTCCCAACATCAACACGCTGGACCATTCCAAGATTCTGCCCGGCGATCTCGCCGTCACCGCCAGCGGCCACCACGTCATGGCCTATCTTGGTGACCGGCGCTGGATTGAGGCTGATCCTGGTGCGGAAAAGGTGGTGGTCATTTCCACGCAAAAGGGCGACAACCCGTGGTTCCACTCCCACATGACGATTGTGAGATGGGGCATTCTTGATAGTGTCCCTTTCAGTTCGGCGAACCCATAAGCGCTAACTTATATCGCTGGCAGTTGAAACCGGATCTTTATTCGCCGCGACTTCGTGGGGCGAGCAGGCCTGAAAGGCCTGGATTCCTTAGCCCAGGGGCTAGCGAGCTTGCGAGCGCAGCCCTGGGTTCTCGCAAGACAGAGATGGCGCAAATCCACGACATGGCCGTCACTCGTTCCCCATAGCAGCGCTCTCTCAGCGCGCTGCTGGCGGGTGTTGGGCTTCGAAGAAATCCGCGGTTTGCGCCTCCATGGCATTGAGGGAACCCAGGGTGGCCCTCGTGAAACTCGGGCGAACCCTGGGCTAAGGAACGCAAGCCTTTCAGGCTTGTTCTATCGGCTCGATTATGGGCGCGAGAACGTGTTGGTCCAAAGAACCTAACTTATAATTTAGGCAAGCCCCCATGCCTGGCACGACCGTTCGACATTTGTCATTTCCTCTTCTTGGAGCCCCATTTGCCCTTGCGTTCCCTTGAGCGCAGCGGAGCCATGGATTCCTTCGGCCCGCGGGCGTGCAAGACCTTGAAGCCGCCGTCCTGGGCAACCAGCGTTTTCTCGGTGAAGGCTTCCTCAAGCAGGTGCTCGTATGGCAGGTGTCTGTTAGCCACCATCCACAGGCTGCCGTCGGCCTTGAGGGCGCGGGCGGCGGCGGCGATGAACTTGGCGCCTAACAAGTGATCGGCCGCACGGCCGTCGTGGAAGGGCGGGTTCATCACCACGAAGTCGTAGCGGCCGGTGGGCACTTCATTGGGCACGTCGGCCCACTGGCACTGGATGCGGCAGGGGGATTGAAGCTGGCCGAGGTTGCGCCGGGCGGCTTCGAGGGCTTCGCGGTCGGCTTCGAGCAGGTCCATGGCGGTGACGTCATCGCAGCGGGTCACCACTTGAGCAGACAGGTAGCCCCAGCCCGCGCCGAGATCAGCGCCGTGGCCTTTCAGATCGGAGGGCAGATGGTCGGCAAGCATGGCGGAGCCTCCGTCCACCTCATCCCAGGAGAAGAAGCCGGGCTGTGACCAGTACTTGCCCTCGAGCACTCTCCGCAGGCCGCCCTGGGTGCGCCACTCGGAGAGCATGGCTTCATCAAGCGCGGCGGACTTGGTGGCCCAAAAAACGCGGCAGTGATGCTTGGAAAGGTTGGTCACTTCGCCTGCGGCTTCGGCCACGTGTTTTTCGTAGCGCTTGGCGCCCCAGTCGTTGTGCAGGCAGATCATGAGCGTGCCGCCCTCCTTTAACAAATCGAAGGCGCGGGCGATGTCGGCCAGCGTCTGGTCGCGCTGGCGCTCGGGCAGCAGCAGCACCATGTCGAAGCTGCCTTCGATACGCTCCACCGTGCGGAATTTTGCCGCTTCGAGCTTTGCGGCACGGGGCTTGAAGGACTGCTCGCACACGAGCTTGCCTTGAAGGGGAAGGAGCTGCTCATGCGCCTGGGCTCGAAGAAAGGCGATCTGCGATGCGGCTTCGATGCGGTCGGCCACCTCGTCAAAGGCGAGGATCAGGGTTTCGAGGGCGATGCGATGTTCTTGGGGCATCAGAAAGGAGTGAAAAGTAAAAGTGAGAAGTATCGAATGAAGGGGCTGTCCAGTAATCGGCGGGACTGAGCACTTAGCACTCAATACTGCCCACTTCAGCCGCTATCGGAATGCCGGACATGGAACTTCCAAAAACCTCAATCCTTCTCCGCCAACAACTGCTCCTTGGTCTTCGCCAGGTCGGCGAGCTGGCTCTTGGGCAGCTTGGGCCAGTGCAGAGACAGGGTTTGCAGCTCGGCCAGGATGGCGGCGGAGACGATGAGGCGCATGTTCTTTTTGTCGTCGGCAGGCACCACGTACCAGGGGCTTTTCTCGGTGGCGGTGGCGCGGATGGCGTCCTCATAGGCCTCCATGTACTTGCTCCAGTGGGCGCGCTCAGCGACGTCGCCGGCGTTGAATTTCCAGTTCTTGCTGGGCGTGTCGATGCGCTCCAGGAAGCGTTTCTTTTGCTCGTCCTTGGACACATGCAGCATGAACTTCACCACGCGGATGCCGTTGCGGTGGGCGTAGGCTTCGAAGTTGGCGATATCCTCGTAGCGTTTTTCGAAGAGCTTCTTCATGTGCTTGGTGCTCTCTACGGGCAGGCGCTGGTGATCGAGAATGATGCTGGGGTGCACCTTGCAGATGAGCACCTCCTCATAGTAGCTGCGGTTGAAGATGCCGATGCGGCCGCGCCCCGGCAGCTTGCGCGTGCTGCGCCAGAGGTAATCGTGGTCGAGCTCGTCGGAGCTGGGCTGCTTGAAGCTGTGCACCTCCACCCCCTCCGGATTGATGCCGCTCATCACGTGCTGGATGGTGCCGTCCTTGCCGGCAGCGTCCATCGCCTGGAAGATGAACAGCGCGGCGTAGCGGTTGTGCGCGAACATCATCTGCTGCAGGTCGTTGATCTCGCTGCGAAACTCCATCAGCAGCGATTCGTAGTGCGCGCCGTCCTTGTACAGGTCCTTCACCTTGGTCGGGGCCTTGCTCAGCTTGAAATGCTGCTTGTGATGGGGAGGAACGCGGAAGTCGTCCAGGTCGAGCTTGAGTTTCATCCCTGCACGATGGCGAAGAAAAGCGGCATCTCCAAGAAGGAATGCAGGGTCCGCATGCTGTTCAACCGCCGTCATTCCCGTTGACGCCTCTGGCCCGGGCTCCGAACATGCAGGCCTGTATGCGCATGACCTGGACCTGGAAATCTGGATGGTGGATGATCACGCTGGCCGCGCTCGCGTTGGTGCCGGGCTGCAAGAAGCCCCAGGCTGGCGCGGCAGTCGCGGCGACCGCGGTGGCAAGCCCCACGGTTGCAACGCCCTCATCCTGGGCCGTGCATTCCGAGCGGCTGGGTTTTATCGCGCACCTGCCGGCGGACACGGAGGCCTGTTTTACCACCCTGAACCGGCCGGCTCACATGGCCGCGCTGAAGGAGACGAACTATTACAAGGATCTCACGGCCTTTTTGGATGACAAAACCCCGGCGCCCGCGGCGGGCACGAATGCTGGCGAGGGTGCTGCGAAGAAGGGCACGGCAATGCCCAAAGTCTTGCAGAACCTGATGGAGGGCGACGTGTTTTTCAGCCTGGGCAAGGGAGCGGCAAAATCACTTGCGGGCATGCAGCAGCTTTCCTCTATCTACACAGAGCTGACCTACCGGGGCATCATGGCCGGAGTCACACCGGGAGCCAAGCCCGGCAGCGCGGACCTGGAAAAGATGCTCGGCGGTGCGGCAAAGGATCCTGACCTGGCAAAGCGTGTCGTCGCGGCGCTGGCCGAGGCACAGGTGCCGCCCATGATGATGGGCATGCGCACGGAGAAACCCGAGGAGGCGCTCAAGGAGCTGCTGCCTGATGCGTTGCTGAGCGAGGTGAAGAAGCGGGCCAAGGTTTCGCAGGTGAGCACCAATTTGAACGGCAAGTTCACCCTGATCGAAGCCACCGGGCGCGATCTTCTGACCGATGAAATGAAGAAGAGCTGGCTCTCCAGCCTGCCGCCCGATGCGGCACCGGCGCTTCCCGACATCACCAAGGCGCTGGACACCTTGCAGGCCAAGCCGGTGACGCTGGCCTATGGCACTGCCGGCGGCTGGGTGATCGTCTCGCTCAGCAGCGACCGGCCTGCGCTGGAGTTTGCCAACGATGCCTCCACGTCGCTGGTTTCCCGGCCGGAATTCAGCTCGCTGGCCACCTATGAAGGCAAGAACCTGCTGGCCGTGTTTTTTGCCGAGGGCAGCACGCTGCAAAGCCTGCAGAACCCGGAGCCGCTGCAGCCGATGGCGCGCGGCGTGCTGGGCGGGCTGAAGGAGAGCCCGATGTTCGCCGGCATGGCGAAGAAGCTGGAGGGCAAAGTGGCGGCGCTCAGCGGCCTCGAACACAAGCTCTACGATCGGCCGATGACCACGATGGCCGGCGCGGCCTGGTGGGACAAGGGCCTGCACATGGAGATCGAAGGCGGCCTGAGCCCCAAGGGGCTGGAGGCAGGCAAGCCCTTGAAGTTCAGCTCCCTGCTCGATGAGCCTGGCACCATCGCGGCGGTAGATTACCATGGCGATCCACAAATGAGCGCGACGCTCCGCGCCTATGTCGAAGGCTGGGCCGAAGTGCTGCACGCTGCGGGATTGGAACTGGCCAAGGCCAACATGTTCGGCGAGCAGGGCGTGAAGACGGCCGAGTGGGCCGACAAGGAGATCATCCCGCATGTCGTGGCCTACTACAACGGCACGAAAACGCTGTTCACCAAGGCCGTGGGTAATGAGCACGCCTGGGTCGTGGATCTGGGCGGCCATATGCCGGCGATCCCGGGCCTGCCCGCTCCGGATCCCAAGGCCGACCTCAAAATGGTGCGTATCGCGGCCGTGGATGACATGGCAGACCGCAAGCTCGTGGAAGAGAGCTGGCTGCAAATGAACGGAGCCCTCAACAACCTGGTGAAGGCTTTCCCCATGCTGAACATGCAGAAACTGCCGGATCCCGACAGCTCCAATGCTCCAGGGATCACCAGCTATTTCTATGCCTTTGCCGATTCGGATGATCTGGTGCCGTGTGTCTCCGTGGGCGACAAGCTGTTCATGCTGGGCACCTCGAAGAACCAGCAGGAAGTGATTGCCTCGCATCTGATGCGGGCGGTTCCCAGCAGCGTGCCTTCCACGGCCCGCTGGCGGATCAGCTTCGCCAACCTGCGCGAGGCCGTGCGGACCTTTTCCCCGGCCGTGCCCGCTCCGGCGACCGCCGACAGCGTGAAGACCGTCACCCGCTGGATGGAGCCGTTCGGCGATCTGCGTGGCCGCCTGTGGATCGAGGCCGGGCGGGTGCGCAACTCCGTCTCGTGGGACGTGAAGGACACGACGAAGTTTGATTGATTCAGGGGGCGGCTGTTCTGCTTGCCCATCCCACATTGGGCGACAGAACGCGCTATGCGGTGTGGAGCTACTGCGCCTGTGGTGCCGGCAGGGCTGCGCGGCGCACAACGAACCCTGAGGCGCGCTTACGTCTGCGCCGCGCGAATCGCTTCCACCGTAAACTGCCAGGTCTCCGAGCCGCGGTACCAGTTGCGCTGAAGGCGCAGGGCCACGTCCCAGGGCGGGGGAGGCATGTCCTGAAGCGGTGCGTTAAAATAGATCGCGTCCTGCTGCGCTCCGTCCTGGCGCAGGGTCACCCGCAGATGCTTCTCCTTCATGATGCGGCCGGGCAGGCGCGGCGTCACCTGGCGGCAGAGGAAAAGCGGCTCAGGATTGCCCATGCCAAAGGGTTCCATGAGCTTGTACTGCTCCAGGAAGTCGCTCGTCAGGTCGCGGAAATGCAGCTCGGCATCCATCTCCAGCGTGGGGATCAGCTGTGAGCTGGACAGGCGTGTGCGCACAGCCTGGGCAAAGACGCTGCGGAACTCATCAATGTCGGACTCGTGAATGGAGAGACCGATGGCCATGGCGTGGCCGCCGCCTTTTTTGAGAAGGTGGCGGCATTGCTCGATGGTCTCCACCAATGACAGGCCTGGAATGCTGCGGCCGCTGCCCTTGCCCATGCCTTCGTGATCGATGGCGATGAGGATCGTGGGCCGGCTGCACAGGCGTGAGATGCGCGAGGCGACAATGCCCACCACGCCTGGATGCCAGTCGCGCGAGCCCAGCACGATGCTGGGCAGCTCCTCCAGCGGGCCCAGGCCTTGCAGCATGGCCTCGGCTTCCTTGAACACCTGCGTCTCCACCATCTGGCGTTCGCGGTTGTGCTGGTCCAGCATCTGGGCGCCGGTCATCGCCTCGGCATGATCATCGGCCAGCAGCACTTGCAGGGAGGTCAGCGCCGTGTCCAGCCGCCCGGCGGCGTTCAGGCGCGGTCCGATGCGGAAGCCCAGGTGATGCGTCTGCACCAGGCCGTCGAGGCCTGCCACCTCCTTCAGCGCGCGTAAGCCAGGGCGCTGGGTGTTGGCGATCAGCTCCAGGCCGCGGCGCACGATGATGCGGTTTTCATCGATCAGAGGCACCAGGTCGGCCACCGTGCCGAGCGCCACAAGGTCGAGGGCTTCCTTGAGGTCAAAGGTTTCCAGCTTGCGCGTTTTGAGCAACGCATGCGCCACCTTGAAGGCAAGGCCGGCGGTGCAGAAGTGGTGATGGCTCGCTCCCACCTTCGGGTTCACCAGCGCCTCGCATTTCGGCCGCCCGTTGGGTGAAAGCTCATGGTGGTCGATGATCACCACGTCCACGCCCTGCGAAGCGAGCACCTCCATCTCCACCAGCGAGGTGGTGCCGCAGTCCATCGCAATGAACAGGTCCGGCTTGCCGAACTCTTCAAATACCCGAGTGATGCCGTCGCGGCTCACGCCATAGCCTTCCTCCATGCGCAGCGGCAGGAACAGCTTGGTGTCCAGCCCATACGCCTTGAGCGTGAGGTGCATGATGGACAGGGAGGTGACGCCGTCCACGTCGTAGTCGCCGTACAGCACCACGTTTTCCCGGTTGTCCACCGCTTCAAAGATGCGCTTCACCGCGGGCTCCATCTCCGGCAGCAGGAAGGGATCAGCAAGGCCGGCGAGCCTGGGATTGAGGAAAGCCTGCACCTCAGAGTCACTGACAAAGCCGCGCTGCCCCAGCATCTCCGCGATCAAAGGGGCCAGGGCCCGGCCCGAGAGCCTGGCCACGGCCGCCTGCGCCGCCCCGGGCTTGAGCACCCAGGCAGGCGGTGGCGGAGAAAAGGCGGCTGAAGGATTGGACATCGGGCGGAAAAAGGGGAGCCTTCACTATAGGCTGTGGATAAGGCCTTCGTCAAAGCATGGATCAAAAGAGCAGTTCTTCTTCAAAAGCCGGTTCGCGCTGGCTTGCCTTCATGGGGGTCATCCTCGCCATCCTTGGCACCGTCTTCTCCTATGTGCTGTGGACCAGCTACCAGCGCGCGGAGGAAACCCGCGACTGGGTGGCCACGCCCGCCAAGATTCTTTCCTCCCAGGTGGTGCCTGACAAGGCCACGCCCAATTCGCCCACCAAGTACCGGGTGACGGTGCGCTACCAGTACACCTTCGGCGGCTCCGTGTATCACACTGACCGCATCCGCCGCAGTGACGGGCCAAAGAACAGCCAGGAGGAAGCCGAGGCGCTGCGTGAGGAATACACCCCCGGGCAGCAGCTCTCCTGCTGGGTGAACCCGCTCGAGCCCGGATACGCCGTGCTGAAGCAGGAAAGCCGCGCCGCCTTGTACACCATCTGGTTTCCGCTGCTCTTTGTCGGCGGCGGCCTGCGCATGGCCTGGGGAGCCCTGCGCCGGCGAAAGAAGAAAAAGTGAGGGGCCGCCTTTTCCGCACGGGGTTCGTTCTGCAATCCGCAGCATGATCAATCTCGTCCAGGATCCCATCCCTCATCTCATCCGCCGCATCGCCATTCCGGCGAGCGTGGGATTCTTCTTCAACACGATGTACAACTTCGTGGACACGTACTTTGCCGGAAGAATCTCGGAAAGTGCGCTCACGGGCCTGAGCCGTTCCTTTCCTTTGTTTCTCGGCCTGCTGGCAGTGGGCAGCGGCCTGAGCAACGGCACCACGGCGCTGATTTCCAACGCCCTTGGCCGAGGTGACCGTGCGGAGGCGCGCGAGTTCTTCGCCCAATCGGTGCTGTTTGCCTGTGTCGCCGGCCTGGCGGTCAGCATCGTCGGCTGGCTCACGGCTCCGGCTTTGTTCCGCACGCTGCATGCGGAGGGCCCGCACCTGGAGGCGGCGCTGGCCTTCATGAACATGATCTTTCTCGGCGGCGCCTTCTTTGTGCTGCAAATGACGCTGAACGCCGTGCTCAATGCGCAAGGCGAAACCACCGTGTTCCGCAACGTGCTGATCGGCAGCTTCCTGGGCAACTGCCTGTTCAATCCGCTCTTCATCTATGGCTGGTTTGGACTGCCGGCGATGGGCGTGGCTGGCATTGGTTTCGCCACCTCGGTGATCCAGGTGATTGGCGTGGCTTTTCTGCTGGCCCATATCCTGCGCAGCAAGCTGTGCGAAGGCATCACGCTTTCCATGTTCAAGCCCCGGGCCACCTATCTGGTGCAGATCGCCCAGCAGGCCGTGCCCGCCAGCCTGAACATGTTTACCGTCGCCCTCGGCGTGTATGTCATCACCTGGTTTGTCGGCAAGTTTGGGGAGGCCGGAGTCGCCGGCTATGGCATCGCCACCCGGATTGAGCAGGTGGTGCTGCTGCCCACCATTGGGCTGAACTTCGCCGTGCTCTCCCTCACCGGCCAGAACAATGGCGCCCGCCGCATGGACCGCGTGAACGAGGCCTGGCGCACCTGCATTCGCTACAGTCTTGTGCTCATGGTCGCGGGCGGCGCCCTGCTGCTGCTGTGCGGCTCTCCCGCCATGCGCTGGTTTACCGACAACGAGGAGGTCATTGCCCGAGGCAAAGATTATCTGATCATCGCCGCCCTCACGCTCTGTGCCTACCCGGTGCTGTTCCAGACGGTGTTCATGCTTCAGGGCTTGAAGCGGCCGGCGTACGGTCTGTGGATCGGCCTGTACCGGCAGATCGCGGCTCCGTTCGTGGTCTTTAACGTGCTGGCCTTTGGCCTCGGCTGGCAGCTTTGGGGCGTGTGGTGGGGAGTGTGCCTGGTGAACTGGAGCGCCGCGCTCTTTACCCTATGGTGGGGAGCCCGTATCCTCCACAGGGAAACACTGGCACCTGAATCCCCACAAATCCTTGAAACATGAGCATTGCAGCCTTCTTCAAAAAAAAGTAGCGTTGTTTTGAATACAGGCGCCGTTGCCTGCGTCACACCCACCGTATGAAAGTCACTCTGAAACTCCTCTTCGTCGCGGCGCTTGCCGGGATTTCGCTCAGTTCCTGCATCGTTCCCGTCGGCCCTCCAGGTGCGGCGGTGGTGGCTCCGGCCCCCGTGGTCGGTGTGGGTGTCTATCCCACCCTGCCCGTGGGCTATGTCGGTGATGCCTACTTTGTGGACGGTCGCTACTACTATGGCGGAGTGTACACCCCCGGGCGCTACTATTGGCACGGCCATTACTACGGCGGTCGTTACTTCCACAACGGTCACTACTACTACCACGGCACTTACCGCCACTACGGCCATCATTGATCGGCCGGCGGTTGATGCCGCTTGAGTTGCAAAGCCCGGTTCCGCAAGGAGCCGGGCTTTCTTTTTGCCTGCATCTACGCGTTTGCCTTTATCGCGGTACAGCGGAGGCCGGATCAAGTGATACATCCCATTGGCGGAGAATGAATTTGAACGCAGTGAAAATCGCGCCGTCAAACTGACCGTCACGTGCGGGTGGCGAGTATTGAAATTTTGACTATTATATGCAGATCGGTCATGCAGAGCCGTTCTGCCTCCCCGCCGTTTCGATGAATCCCGCCTTCTCCACCTTTCGTGCAAAGCCTGGTGCAACGCTGCTGGCGGTGGTGATCGTCCTTGCCTTGTCAGTGAGCGCTCAGGCCGCGGGGCGCAAGCTGTTCACCAACAGCCTCGCCCCCATGCCCGCCAATGTGGCCAAGGCCTTGCAGGCCCCTACCGCCAGACATCTCGCGGAAAAGGTGGAGATCGAGGTGCCGCTGCAAATGCGCGACTACCCCAAGCTGATCGAACGGCTTGGTCGTGGCGGCATTGTGCCGCACGAGGTGCTGGAGCAAAACCACCTGCCGCTCCCGGCAGACTACGACCGGCTCCTCAAGTGGCTGAAGGCCGAGGGCTTCACCATCACGCGCACAGATTCCAGCCGGCTGAGCGTCTTCGCCAAGGGCACGGTGGCACAGGTGCAGCAAAGCTTTCAGGTGCAGATGGCGCATATGACCCTGGCGGGTCGCGAATACCACGTGGCACGCACCCATCCCAGCCTGCCCGCGGATGTGGGGGCGCCGGTGCTGGGCATCAACGGCCTGCAGCCCTATGCCCGGCTGATCAAGCGCTCCACCACCACAGCCAATGCGCCGCCTTACCTGGTGAATGAAATCAAGGGCGCCTACAATGCCACCGGCCTCGGCGTCACGGGTGCCGGGCAGACCATTGCCATCATTATCGACACCGTGCCGCTGAACAGCGACCTGACTTCGTTCTGGACCAACAACAACGTGGCGCAAAGCCTCTCGAACATTCAGACCATCAACGTCAGCGGCGACACGCTCGACAGCCCCTCCGGCGAGGAGACGCTGGATGTGGAATGGAGCAGCGGCGTCGCCCCCGGGGCCAAGGTGCGCGTGTATGCCGCAGGCAGCCTGGCCTTTACGGATGTGGACAAGGCCCTGCAGCAGGTGATCAATGACCTGCCCTCGCAGCCTGGCCTGCATCAGATGTCCATCAGCCTTGGACTGGGCGAAACGTACCTGGCTTCCGGCAGCCAGATGCAGACGGATGCCCAGTACTTTGCCAGCCTGGCCAGCGCTGGAGTGAGCGTGTTCGTGTCGTCGGGTGATGCCGGCTCGAACCCGAACAGCAGCGGTGGCACCGGCGGCCCCTTGCAGGTGGAATACTATTCTTCCGACCCCAGCGTCACCGGCGTGGGCGGCACCTCCCTCACGCTCAATACCAGCACCGGGGCAGTGAGCAGCGAGACGGCCTGGACCAGCAGCGGCGGTGGCACCAGCATCACGTTCAGCCGCCCCTCGTGGCAGAAAGGCACGGGAGTGACGGCCGGCAGCTTCCGCCTCGTGCCCGATGTGTCCCTCGCCGCTGATCCCAACAAAGGCGCCTACCTGTTTCTCAATGGTTCGGCCGAGCAGGTGGGTGGTACAAGCTGGAGCGCACCCGCCTGGGCCGGCTTTTGCGCGCTGATCAACGAGGCGCGGGCCAATGCTTCCAAGACGCCGGTCGGGCTCCTGAACCCGCTCATTTATCCGCTCATCGGCACCGCCAATTTCCGCGACATCACCTCCGGCAGCAACGGCCAGTACAGCGCCGGCACAGGCTACGACCGTGTGACCGGCATCGGCGTGCCGAACGTGAGCGCATTGATCCAAACGCTGACCACGCCGGCGCCGGTCATCGCCAGCTTTTCGCCGCCTAACGGACTGGTGGGCGCAACCGTCACGATCACCGGCTCCTATTTCACCGGTGCCAGCACCGTCAGCTTCAACGGCACCGAGGCCACGAATTTCACGGTGGATTCCGCCACGCAAATCACCGCCGTCGTGCCCACCGGCGCGAGCATCGGCCCCATTTCCGTGACCACCTCGGGCGGCACTGCCAGCAGCTCCAGCAATTTTGTGGTGCTCCCCAGCAGCATTCCCAATGACCTGTACATGTACGCCCAGGCCATCAGCGGCAACAGTGGCAGCGTCACCGGTACCAATGCCGGGGCCACCAAGGAAACCGGCGAGCCCAATCATGCGGGCAATGCAGGCGGCTCCTCCATCTGGTATTCCTGGACGGCTCCCGCGGGCGGCGGAGTTTACACCTTCGACACGTTAGGCAGCAGCTTCGACACCCTGCTCGGCGTTTATACGGGCACCAGTGTTTCCAGCCTCACGCAGGTGGTGGCCGATGATGATGCGGGCACCGCGGTCACCAGCGCCGTGTCTTTCCAGGCCGTTGGCGGCACTACGTATTCCATTGCGGTCGATGGCCACGGCGGAGCCTCCGGCAACGTGGTGTTGAACTGGACGCTGAACAGCAGCACGCCCACCATCAACAGTTTCTCGCCCTCCATTGGCGGAGTGGGCACCACTGTGGTGATCAACGGTGCCAGCTATACCGGCGCCACTTCGGTTGCCTTCAATGGAACGCCGGCTGCGTTTACGGTGATCTCACCCACGCAGATCAATGCCACTGTGCCTGCGGGTACCACAACCGGGCCGGTCACCCTCACCACGCCCAGCGGCAGCGTCACCAGCGCCGCCTCCTTCACCTTCATCATCGTGCCGGTGAATGACACCTTCGCCAATGCCACGAACTTGGGCACGGCCGATGGTGTCTTCACCGGCAACAACATCGGTGCCACCAAGGAAACGGGCGAGCCTAGCCACGCGGGTAACGCCGGCGGCGCTTCAGTTTGGTGGAAGTGGACAGCGCCGTACGCGGGCACCTTTTCCCTCAGCACCCAGGGCAGCAGCTTTGACACCTTGCTGGCGGTTTATACAGGCTCCAGCGTTTCAAGCCTGAGCGCTGTTGCGTCCAACGACAACGATCCCGCCGGCGGCACCACCAGTGCGCTGAGTTTTGGCGCCACGGCTGGTACAGTGTACTACATCGCGGTTGACGGTTCTGGCGGAGCGACGGGGAACATCGTGCTCACCGTCAATCCCATCAGCACCACGGCGACGCTTTTTACCACCGGATTTGAAACCTCCGAAGGCTACCCTTCCACCGGCAAGCTCAGCGGGGTGAAGAGCTGGACTTCCACCGGCTCGGGCGGCAACGGCTTCACCAACGGGGCCTTCAGCGGCCAGGGCCAGCAGGCCTACGTGGGGCTCACTGCACCCACCAGCCCGGACACCAGCCTCTCAGTCTGGCAGCCATTGAATTACACTCCCGCCACCGGAGACGTGGCCACCTTCTCCATCTCCACCGCGATCATTGATTCCACCGGCCGCACCAGCACCCGGCATTATGACCTGTTTCGCTGGGAGGTGTGGAACCTCAGCGGCCAGCGCCTGTTCTCCTTTGAGTTTAACAACGCGACCAACGCCATCAGCTACATCCTGGATGACGGCCTTGGCCCCCAGGCCACTTCGGCCACCCTGGCGAACAGCCACATCTATTCGCTGGTCATCACCATGAACTTCACCGCCGGCACCTGGAGCGCCTCGCTCGACGGCGGTACCGTGGTGACCAATCAGCCCATGACCACCACCGGCTCGGCTTTGAATGTGGGCGGCATCCGCGCCAACTGGACGCAGGTGGACACCAAGGCCGGGAACAACTACATGCTGTTCGACAATTACAAGTTCACCGCCGCCAGCCTGGTGCCACCGCACTTCAGCAGCCAGCCGCTGCCCTTGAGCGTGGCCCCAGGTGCCAGCGCCAGTTTCAGCGCCGTCGCCTCCGGCACACCCGTGATCAGCTATCAGTGGCGCAAGGACGGCACGCCCATTTCCCATGCCACCGGCAGCAGCTACTCCATCGCTTCGGTGAAGAGCATCGATGTCGGCGGCTACGACGTGGTTGCCACCAGCACCGCCGGCACGGCCATCAGTACAGCGGCGCAGCTCACCGTCCTGGCCGGCAATTTCAATGTCCCCCCCTCCGCCTTGCCCGCCATTGGCGGCGCTACCACCGGCGATGGCACCTATAC